>UMFY01019609.1_pt1 | contig 17008 bp, 15 predicted proteins | sample 1965121 | NCBI WGS metagenome assembly UMFY01 (sample SAMEA4836057, study PRJEB28245) | human gut metagenome | biome: gut microbiome; material: fecal sample | place: Denmark | collected 2008
GAAGTAACGTTGCATAGATCTGCTTATCCAGATGAAATAATGTTGAGAAGACCCACACGCCGGCAAGACTTGTGAAGACTCCGGAGAGAATTCCGGCAAGAATTGCTTTCATGTTCTTCTTTAGCAGTCCCATCTGCTGATACAGAGGAATTGCAAGGCAGACCGTAGAAGGTGTCAGCAGATAGCTGAGTAACTGCGAGCCGTCCTCATACACTTCATATTTAATATTGGTAACTTTCAAAATAATAATAACAAATACAATGGAGATCAGCAGTGGATTACAAAGTGCAAGTTTCGTTTTTTGTCTGAGAATGATACCAATCTCATATCCGATCAGGCTGATCGCCAGACAGAAAAATGTGGAATCCTGTAATATTTTACTCATGTTTCTTATCCTCTCTTTTTAGTATAAACTGTGCTATCCGTCCGCTGACGCCCATGACGAGAATTGTTGTAACGACGATGATAATACTGATCGGAAGAATCACGGGTTTCAATGCGCCCCAGGAAACCATAAGTCCGACTCCGGCAGGGATAAAAAGCATTGGCATGATTTCAATCAGAAATCCTCCGGCTTCATTTACTGCACTGAGTGGAAGTATACCGGTCTGTAAACCGATCAGCATAAGAACGAGGCCGTAGATGCTGGCCGGAACCGGGAGCGACAGTAATGCGTGCAACAGTTCTCCGACGAATGAGATCGCCAGGATGATCATAAATTGTCTTACAAACTTCATGTGTTCCTCCCTATATCTTGTGAATCATAAGATATCCACTTTACTTTGGTGAAATTGTCCTACCAATTATACCACTTCTGAAATAATATGCACGGAAAATCTTAGCGAAAATTGTATAAAATATAATACGTGTGATATGGCGCAGGAATTTAAACGGCATAAATGAGAAATATTATCTGAACAGTCGGAGGTATTAAGAAAATCTTCATAATTTATAAGAGGAAGTCTTTATATTTTTATAGTAAAATGAATCCATATTCTGAAAAGTCTGAAAAACGACAGAGAGGAGGAGTATGAGGAAGGTAATTGAAGTCAGGAATCTATACAAGCTGTATCGTGTTGGTGACGAGTTTGTACGCGCACTGGATGGTGTGGATTTTGAGATATATGAAGGAGAGTTTTGCGCAATTGTCGGGACCTCCGGTTCCGGTAAATCAACACTTCTGAATATGTTGGCGGGGCTGGAAAAACCGACAAAGGGAGAGGTCATCATTGCGGGAAAGCATATTGAAAAGTTAAATGAAGAACAATTGGTGACATTCCGGCGGGATCATGTGGGATTCATCTTTCAGTCATTTCATCTGATGGGAACGTTGAATGCGGTGGAAAATGTAGCATTGCCGCTTAGCTTCCGCGGCGTTCCAAGAGATGTAAGAGTACGAAAAGCCAATGAGATGTTAGATCTGGTAAAACTTGGAAAGCATAAGAAGCATCTGCCGAATCAGATGTCGGGCGGACAGCAGCAAAGAGTGGGAGTTGCCAGGGCACTGGTAGTAGATCCGGATATTATATTTGCCGATGAGCCGACAGGAAATCTGGATTCCCATACATCGGAAGAAGTCATGGAACTGATGCAGCGGGTGGTCAGAGAGCAGAAGAAGACACTGGTCATGGTCACACATGATGATCATCTGGCAACTTATGCGGACAGGGTATTTCATATCCGGGACGGCAGGATCATTAAGATAGAAGATAACCGATGGAAAAAAGGGAAAGAAGAGGGAGGAAGACATGCAGAAACGAATACAGAAAGAGACAGGAAATAATTGCTTGAAAAGAATCATTGTTGCCTTTCTGGCAGTGATCATGATGACAACTATGCTGCATCCGCAGATGGTACAGGCTGCAACAGGCACAGAGAATGGAATTTTTATTGAATCGAAGAACAATGAAGCACCCGTATTTGAAGCAGGGAAAAAGAAAAACTGGAACTTTGTAATAACTAATAATTCTGGAAATGTGTTGAATAATGTTACAATAACGCCAGATTTGGGAGACAAGAATGAAGATTGGCCATTTAAAACCGAAAAACAAAGCTATCAGAAAAGTTTAGGAACGCTTAAAGAGGGACAACCACAAGAAGTTTCTTTTGAATTTATTCAAAGAGATGATGTTCCAACAACAAGATATAAATTGAAATTTACAATATCTGCGGATGGGCAGGAAGAGACAGCAAAATGGTTTTATATGAATACCACAGCAAAGCCGGTACAGAAAGACACACAGGATAATAAAGACAACAAAGATACAGATGAAGGCAAGGATACAGGAAAAGGCAATGGCAATGGAGCAGGCAGTGGTTCTGACACATCTTACCAGACACCGGATGCCGGCGGTTACAGTAACGGAGAAGCAGCTTACAGCGGAGGATCCGGTGGAAGTACGGATGGAGGTGAAGCTTCGGGAAATGGTTCTGTTCCGCGTGTGATCGTAACCGGATTTACAACCGATCCGGCAGAAGTCCGTGCGGGCAGTAATTTCAAGTTAACGATCCATCTGAAAAATACATCCAAGATGAAAGTCAGCAATATGCTGTTCGATCTTTCAGCACCGACAGAAGGCAGCGATGAACAGACGACATCACCGGCATTCCTTCCATCATCCGGTGCAAGCTCCATTTATCTGGACAGCATTGCCCCGAATGGAACAGCCGATATCAGTATCGAACTGAATGCAAAATCAGATCTTCTTCAGAAGCCATACAACATGGAACTTTCCATGAAATATGAAGATCCGAATGCTACACAGGTAGAAGGATCGTCAAGTATCTCTATTCCGGTGAAGCAGGATGCAAGATTTGAAATCAGCAATTTTGAGATCAGTCCGCAGAGCGTTGCTGTCGGTGAAGAAGCAAATGTGATGTGTAGTCTTTATAATCTGGGACGGATCAAGCTCTATAATGTAAAAGCTACATTTGAAGGAAAGAATATCAAAAAGTCGGAAGTATTTATCGGAAATATAGAATCCGGTGCAACCGGTTCGATTGATGCCATGCTGGAAGGAAAGAAAATATCGGATGGTCCGGCGAAGGTAACGATGACACTTAGTTATGAAGATGAATCGGGAAACATTTCAACAACCACGAAAGATCTGAATCTGGAAGTGACAGAAAAAGTGGATGATGATGAGGCGGCAGCTTCCGATATGCCGGAGGAGACACAGAAAAGTTTTCCTGTAATTCCGGTTGTAATCGCAGCAGTGGTCATTGCAGTGGTGGCAGCAGTCGTAATACTTAAGAAGCGCAAAAAGAAACAGCTGGCAGAGATTGTAGAGGAGGAGTTATTGGATGAACTGGAACGATCTTCTGAGGATGAGCATCAATAGTCTGCGGAGAAGGAAACTCCGCACATTTCTGACGGTCCTTGGTGTGTTGATCGGTACAGCTTCGATTGTAGTGATGATCTCACTCGGACTTGGTATGCAGCAGTCCCTTTATAAGGAAGTGGAACAGTCGGGAGGTCTGACCAGTATCACTGTGACCGGATCGGACAACAGTGACGGTATGACGACAGAAAGTATGGGATCAGGACAGGAGACAGAAAAAAGGATAGATGACCAGTTGGTTGAAAAGATCAGTAAAATGGATCATGTGAAATTAGCTGCACCAATCTATGAGACTTCGGTGATCTTGCTGAAAGGCTCCTATATGGCGAATGTCCAGTTGCAAGGAATGACACCGGAAGGCCTGAAATCCCTAAATATGGATCTTGGAGATGGAACGCTTCCAAAGACCGGAACAGGACATCTGGAGCTGATATTCGGAAATGGCGTGATCACTGATTTTTATGAAACAGGAAGCGGAAATGGATATTATGATACCGGGAAAGTCCCGAATATCAATCTGATGAAAGATTCTCTTTTCATGATCACGGATACAGAGAATTACAATAGTGACAGCAGCACAGCCTTTGGAGACAGTACGGACGGAACAGCAGGTGCAGGGAGCCAGTCAGATTCCGGAACCGGACAGACAAAACCTGTCCAAAAATATGTAGTAAGGGCAAGCGGTGTGATAAATGGCGGCCTGGATGACTATTCCAATAATTATGACAGTGTATTTTGTGACCTGGAGACTTTAAAGCAGTTATTGCGGAAAGAATATGCAGGCAAAGTCATTCCGGGACAGCCGAAGACCAAAGCTGGAAAGGCGTTAAAAGGCTTCTATTATACGTCATTAAAAGTGAAAGCAGACGATATAGATCACGTGAATGAGGTCGCTGATGTAATCCGTAATATGGGATATAATGTTGAGACCAATGCGGAATATCTGGATAGTATGAAGAGTCAGTTCGCGATTGTACAGGCGGTGCTCGGAGGTATTGGTGCGGTGTCATTACTGGTAGCTGCAATCGGAATTGCAAATACGATGATGATGTCCATTTATGAACGGACAAAGGAAATCGGTGTGATGAAGGTACTTGGATGCAGTCTTAGGAATATCCGGGAAATGTTCCTGCTGGAAGCAGCGTTTATAGGTCTTCTCGGAGGAATTGCCGGAAATAGTCTAAGCTTCGTAATGTCAGCAGCCATTAATATAATTGTTGGAAGCAGCGGCGCTATGTCGATGGGAACAGACAGCACGATATCTTATATTCCGTGGTGGCTTGTGCTGATGTCCATGGTATTTGCAGTGCTGGTCGGAGTGCTGGCGGGATATTTCCCGGCGAAACGGGCAATGAAGCTGAGCCCGCTTGCGGCGATCAGGAATGAATAAAACATAAGAAAGAAGTCAGGTAAGCCCTCAGTAAACGGTGGCCGCCTGACTTCTTTTTTGTTATTTATGCATAGTTTATTCTTCAATAATATGAATCTCCAGATAATCAAAATCAATGGAATCCACAAAATTATCCTGATAGAATCTTGTCTTGTCATGTCTTTTGAATTCATCAATATTATGATCCAGCCAGATCGGTTTGCTGAGATCGAACTCATAACAGATCGAGTCCAGAGCATTGAATATCTTATGCGTTCTGGTCTCATCCGTCTCATCGCAGATTACAGTGTCGCGCAGCATATGATTGTCTTTAAATTCTTTTCCCCATAAACGGAACATATGAAGTCCTCCTGTTCGTGTATATATTTGGATTTTCAGATTGGAAAATCTAAAGAATATTACAATTTGATATTCCAAGTATACAGGGAATAAAACACAAAGTAAAGGCGGAAAATTGTCGTAAAAAAAACAATTCTTGTTTTCTGCTCAAGTGTATGATACACTCGTGACATGTGACAAGACACATGTAAATGCAAATGAAATATCTGTAAATCAGCATTGATCGACAAAAAATAGCAGATAAGGAAGGACGAGGAGAACGTTATATGGAAAAAGTAAAGAAAGTATTAGACCGCATATTTATCGAAGGCTTAAGTGCTATGGCGCACGGTCTGTTCGCAACACTGATCATCGGCACGATCATCCAGCAGATTGGAACATTTATGGGTGGAAATATTGGAGAGATGATCTTTATCGCAGGGAAACTTGCAGCATCCCTTACCGGAGCGGGTATCGGTGTGGCAGTAGCCTATAAGTTCAAAGAAGCACCGTTGGTAGTCGTATCGGCAGCAACCGCCGGAATGGCAGGGGCATTTGCAAGCAGTATTCTGGCAGGAAAGGTATTCGTAGACGGAGCCATGGTATTTGCCGGACCGGGAGAACCGCTGGGGGCATTTATTGCCGCATATGTAGGTATTTTCTTCGGTCATATGGTATCCGGAAAGACGAAGGTAGATATCCTGGTGACTCCGGTTGTGACGATTGGAAGTGGATGTCTGGTAGGATTCCTGATCGGACCTCCAATCTCGGGATTCATGAGCTGGCTTGGTTCACTGATCAATTGGGGAACAGAACAGCAGCCGTTCCTGATGGGAATTATCGTATCTGTACTGATGGGAATGATCCTGACACTGCCGATCAGTTCAGCAGCACTTGGTGTAATCCTGAATCTGTCCGGCCTGGCAGCAGGTGCGGCAACGGTTGGATGCTGCTGTAATATGGTAGGATTTGCCGTGGCAAGTTACCGTGAAAATAAAGTCGGAGGACTTTTGGCACAGGGAATCGGAACTTCGATGCTGCAGGTTCCGAATATTGTGAAGAAGCCGGTGATCTGGCTTCCGGCGATTATATCGAGTGCAATCCTCGGACCGGTGGGAACAATGGTACTACATATGACGAACAATGCGACCGGTTCCGGTATGGGAACGGCAGGATTAGTGGGACAGATCATGACATGGCAGACGATGATCCAGACAGAGTCTGCACAAATGGTGCTGATCAAGATCTTGCTGATCCAGATTGTGCTTCCGGCAGTTGTGACACTTAGTGTTTCAGAAATCATGAGAAAGAAAGACTGGATCAAGATGGGAGATATGAAGCTGGAATTTTAAAGTGTTATATTTAAATTATCGTGTGTAAAAACATGTACGAAAAATGACAGGATAAAATAAAACTTCATAATATAATGTAAAGAGTGCCTGGAAAACTGCGGTTAGTAGATTTCCAGGCATTTACATTTCAGGCTTAAACGATTATAATGTCCAATAGAATAAAAATGAGTTCAATTTTTACATAGATTTTTAGGAGAAAGCAGGTAGAATGTTATGATGGGCACAGGAAGAATTCATATGTATTATGGAGATGGCAAAGGAAAGACAACAGCAGCAGTTGGCCAGGCAGTCAGAGCCGCCGGATATGGACTTCAGGTGCTCTTCTTCCAGTTCCTGAAGGACAATTCATCGAATGAAAGAAAGATTCTGGAAGCAGTACCGGGGATCACCTGTCTTCCGGGGCGTGATCAGGTGAAATTCGTAAGCCGGATGAACGGGGATGAGAAAGCAGAGCTGCGTCATTATAACAACAAAGCACTGGATGAGATCGTGAAGTTCTGTACGAATTTTGATGTACTGGTGCTGGATGAAGCATTATGTGCGATCCATCTGAATGTCTTAAGTGAGGAGAAGATCAGAAGTTTTCTGGAGCATAAACCGCGTGGACTGGAGGTTATCTTAACAGGGCATGAAGTATCGCAGGATATGTTGGATCTTGCAGATTATGCAACGATGATGATGAAGGTGAAGCACCCATATGACCGTAAGGTAATGGCAAGAGAAGGAATTGAATTCTAAAAGTAGAAATTATAAAAGATATAGAGAGAAGCTGTCGGATGACGGCTTCTTTTGTAGTTTATAAATGCATAATCTTTCTTAAATAAATGTGAAAAATATGACATATTAGTACAGCTTATGGTATAATATTAACAGTGCTGGTTTAACTCTTCGCGAAGAGAGGAGAGAGAACATTTATATGGAAAATACGATGAAGAACTATGAGGATGTCGACAGTTGGAAGACGATCATGTTCCTGTATAATTCAGCGTTAAAAGAAGTGGGGACAAAGCTGGAGATACTGAACGATGAATTCCAACATGTGCATAAATACAACCCGATTGAACATATTAAGACTAGGATCAAGACACCGGAAAGTATTGTAAAGAAGTTACGCAGATACGGCTACGAGATATCAATCGAGAATATGGTAAAATATATCAATGATATCGCAGGGGTCCGCCTGATCTGTTCCTTTACATCAGATATTTACCGGCTGGCGGAGATGATCGGTAATCAAAGCGATCTGAAAGTATTGTCGATCAAAGATTATATTAAGAATCCAAAAGAAAGTGGATATAAGAGCTACCATATGCTGGTATCCGTACCTATTTTTCTTTCTGACAGCGTTGTGGATACTAAGGTAGAGATTCAGATCCGTACGATCGCAATGGATTTCTGGGCAAGTCTGGAGCATAAGATTTATTACAAATTTGAAGGGGATGCTCCTGATTATATCAGCAGGGATCTGAGAGAATGTGCAGAGATGGTATCGACTCTGGATGAGAAGATGCTGTCACTGAATGAAGCAATTCAGGAATGTCTGGAGAAGCAGGAAGAGTTAAATATGAGTACAAAGACAAAAGAGAGCAACAGAGAGGATCAGCGTGTCCTGCAGGGACTTGACTAAGATACGCAGGAGACACTGCCGTAGGCAGTGTCTTTAACGTTGCTATAGATACGGTCTATATATAAGACGGCATATTAAGATTCCCTATTTGAAAGCCGGTGTGGTTATTTATATAATGAAAAGTAAGAGAAAAGTTTAGTATGAATAAAAACAAAGGAGCCGGGAAAGTATGTTTGTAGATACGCATATGCACGAAATGACCTGTTCAAAAGACAGTTTCTTAAAATTAGAAGAGATGGTAGAAATTGCCAGAGAGAAAGGTCTCGGTGCAATCTGCATCACGGACCATGATGATATGGGACTGAAAGAATATGCAGCAGAATATTCGAAGAAGACAGGATTCCCAATCTTTGTAGGAATTGAATTCTTTTCTCTGCAGGGAGACATTATTGCATTTGGAATTGAAGAATATCCGGATGAGAGAATATCCGCGCAGGACTTTATTGATCTGGTAAAAGCACAGGGAGGTTTCTGCTTTGCGGCACATCCGTTCCGCAATAATAACAGAGGTCTGGAAGAGAACTTAAGGACAGTCAAAGGTCTGGACGGCCTGGAAGTCTTAAATGGAAGCACTTCTGTAGAGGCGTGCCAGAAGGCGGCGAGATATGCACAGGAACTCGGACTGTGTACGATGGGATCTAGCGACTGTCATGTACCGGAGAAAGTCGGTGTGTGTGCGACCTGGTTTCCGGAAGAAGTAAAGACAAAGGAAGAGTTTATGCAAGCTCTGAAAAAAGGTGGTATGAAACCGGCATATTATGAGGACGGTGCATATCACATACTGGAGGTACAAGAGTATGGGAATGGATACCCGAAGGTAGGATTCTAAGGATAGACGTTTTCAGACTTTTATATAATAATTCTATAAATTATATATTTACCTTTTCCATAAATGATGATAGAATAAATCTATATGTGTTGATTGTGGAAATGGTGATAGAAAGGTGGAATCATTATGATTACAGTTAATGCTATGGGAGACAATTGCCCAATCCCGGTTATTAAAACCAAAAAGGCAATGGCTGCACTGACAGGACCGGAGACGATTGAAGTTCTGGTTGATAATGAGATCGCAGTGCAGAATGTAACAAAGATGGCATCTAGCTCAGGAGGAAAAGTAACTTCTGAAAAATTGGGGGATGCCGAATATAAAGTTACGATTGAAATGGAAGGAGCACCGGCAGCAGATGGAGCTGAAGCAGTATGTGCGCCGGATGCAAGAGACAATACAGTCGTTGTCGTTTCTTCTGACCGTATGGGATCTGGAAATGATGAATTAGGAAAAGTTCTGATCAAAGGATTTATTTTTGCAGTGACACAGCTTGATACACTGCCAAAGACAATGCTTTTCTATAATGGAGGAGCAACTTTGACTACAGAAGGTTCTGATTCTCTGGAAGATCTGAAATCTCTGGAAGCACAGGGAGTAGAGATCATGACATGTGGAACCTGTCTGGATTATTATGGTCTGAAAGACAAGCTTGCAGTTGGTACAGTAACGAACATGTACAGCATTGTTGAAACGATGGCAAAAGCAGGAAGAATCGTCAGACCATCATAAATTAGTTACATACCTGGATAAAAAGCCGGATTCCTGAAGTAAGATACAGGGGTTCCGGCTTTCTTGTACTACGGCGTATGTATAATGAATACAAAAGAGTCTGCATGACAGTTCATCGACTGTACTGCCTCTGAAGAAAGGTATGAAAAACAGGAGGAGTAAAAAGAATGAAATCAGATGTAAAATTAACGAGTTTAAGCAAAACAGCAGGTTGAGCGGCCAAGATTGGTCCGGAGACCCTTGCTCAGGTTCTGAGTAAGCTGCCAAAATTTGAGGATGACAATTTAATAGTAGGAATCGAGACTTCCGATGATGCTGCCATCTACAAAGTGACAGATGATATTGCGATGATTCAGACGGTTGATTTCTTTACTCCGATTGTGGATGATCCATATATGTTCGGACAGATCGCCGCTGCCAACTCGCTCAGTGACGTATGGGCGATGGGAGGAGAACCGGCGGTAGCCCTGAACATCGTAGGTTTCCCGAATTGTCTGGATCCGGCGATCCTCGGCGATATCCTTGCGGGAGGCGCAGACAAAGTAAAAGAAGCAGGTGCAGTATTAGTCGGAGGACATTCGGTACAGGATGATGAACCGAAATACGGTCTCTGCGTATCCGGATTCGTTCACCCGGATAAGATCTTTAAGAACTACGGCTGCAGACCGGGAGATATATTGATTCTTACAAAACAGATCGGAAGTGGTATCGTGAATACTGCGATCAAAGCAGAGATGGCATCGCCATCGGCAATCCGCGAGGCACAGACGGTCATGGCATCCTTGAATAAGATAGGCAAGCAGGTTGTGGAAAAGTATGATGTTTCCGCATGTACGGATATCACTGGATTTGGACTGCTTGGACATTGTGTTGAGATGGCATCGGCAAGTGATGTGACATTTGAACTCAGTGTGCATGACATTGCGTATCTTCAGGATGCATACGATTATGCGAAGATGGGCCTTGTTCCGGCAGGAGCTTATAAGAATAAGAGATATTCGATCAATCAGGTGGAAGTTGGTTCGGTAGAAGAGACATACTTAGATCTTCTCTATGATCCACAGACTTCCGGCGGACTTCTCATCAGTGTTTCGCCTAAAGAATACGAGAATATGATGAGAGACTTCAGAGCATCAGGACTGGATACAACCGTTTCCGTAATCGGAACAGTTGCACCAAAGAGTGATAAGCTGATCCGGTTATTCTAGATATGAAGTCATAAAAGAATGACAGAATGGAGAAACATAATGAATAAGAATGTATTATACCGGAGTATCCCAAAAGTAGATATTCTTCTGGCGGATGAAGAAATCAAAGTATTGATAGAGGCCTATAGCCGTGAAAGTGTAATGGAAGCGATCCACAGTGAGATGGAAAAGCTCCGTGCATATATCGGAACATGCGATGATGAAGAAAAAGCAAAACACCAGATCGCATTACTGAATGAAAATATAGCAAAAGCCGTTGCGGCAATGCATACACCGAATATGAAAAAGGTGATCAACGGAACCGGAACGATCCTGCATACGAATCTCGGACGTGCACCGATCAGTTACGAACACATGATGAAAGCAGCAGAGATCGTCAGTGGGTATTCCAATCTGGAATACAATCTGGAAGCAGGAAGAAGAGGAGAGCGTTATTCGCATTTTGAAAAGCTTCTGTGTAAATTAACCGGTGCAGAGGCTGCCATGGCGGTCAATAATAATGCGTCTTCGGTACTTCTGATCTTAAGTTCTCTGGCAAAAGGCGGAGAAGTAATCGTTTCCCGCGGGGAGCTGATCGAGATTGGTGGTAAATTCCGCATTCCGGATGTGATGGAACAGAGCGGTGCAAGCCTCGTGGAAGTCGGAACGACGAACAAGACACATTATGAGGATTATGAAGAAGCAATCACAGAAGAGACGAAAGCTCTTCTGAAGGTACACACCAGTAACTACCGTATTGTTGGATTTACAGAAAGTGTGGGAATTGATGAACTGGTACCGATTGCGAAGGAACATGAGATTCCGGTTGTGGAAGATCTCGGAAGCGGTGTGCTGATCGACCTGGAGAAATACGGTCTGACACATGAGCCGACCGTACAGGAATCCATCGCACATGGTGCGGATGTGGTATGTTTCAGCGGTGACAAGCTTCTTGGGGGACCACAGGCGGGAATTATCATCGGTAAGAAGAAGTACATCGATATGATGAAGAAGAACCAGCTTACCCGTGCACTTCGTATTGATAAATTTACGGCGGCAGCACTGGAAATGGTTCTGATGGAATACCTGTCAGAAGAGACAGCCGTTCAGAACATCCCGGTATTGCGTATGATTGCAACGCCTTTAGAAGAGATTGAAAAAGAAGCCAGAAGCTTTGTGCGTATCTTGCGTCACACTGGAATGGATGCAAAGATTCAGATGGTATCCTGTGAATCACAGATCGGCGGCGGATCCCTTCCACTTGAGCGGATGGAAAGCCGTGCAGTTGCAATCCAGCCAAATGGCATGAGTGTTGCAGAGATGGAAGAGAAGATGCGTCATCTGGAGATCCCGATCATTCCGAGAACGATCAATGACAGTATCTGTCTGGATGTCAGAACGATCGAACGCAAGGATTATAAAATGATTGCAGCAGAGCTTGCAGAATTATTAGGAAAGAAAGAAGAACGGTAGGTGCAAAAGAAGGCTATGAAGAATATTATTATCGGAACGGCCGGACACATTGATCATGGTAAGACAACACTGATCAAAGCACTGACCGGAAGAAATACAGACCGCTGGGAAGAAGAACAGCGAAGAGGAATTACGATTGACTTAGGGTTTACGTATTTTGACCTGCCGGGAGGAGACCGTGCGGGAATCATCGATGTACCGGGACATGAGAAATTCATCAATAACATGGTTGCCGGAGTTGTCGGAATGGATCTGGTACTCCTGGTGATCGCGGCGGATGAGGGAATCATGCCGCAGACAAGAGAGCACATGGATATTCTGAACCTTCTCGGAATCGAGAAGAGTATCATTGTGCTGAATAAATGTGATCTCGTAGATGAAGAGTGGCTGGAGATGATGGAAGAGGATGTAAGGGAAGAACTTTCCGGAACATTCCTGGAACATGCGCCGCTTGTCAAAGTATCGGCAGCGACAGGTGCCGGCCTTGATGATCTGGTAAAAGAGATCGAACATCAGACCAGAGACGAAGTGGTACAGAAAGATATTCATACTATTCCGCGTCTCCCGATCGACAGAGTATTTACACTTTCCGGATTTGGAACAATCATCACCGGAACACTGGTGTCCGGAACGATCGCGAAAGAAGACACACTTCAGATGTATCCGGTCGGAAAAGAATGTAAGATCCGAAGCATTCAGGTTCACGGAGAAGATAAGAAAGAGTGTTACGCCGGACAACGTGTAGCGATCAACCTTTCAAATGTGAAGAAAAAAGAAATCAAGAGAGGCTGCGTACTGGCGCCTCCGAACAGTATGAAAAATACTGACCTTCTGGATGTAAAGTTAAATGTACTGGATTCTTCTGTGAGAATCCTGACGAATCATACACGTCTGCATTTCTTTACAGGAACCAGTGAAGTGCTCTGCCGTGCGGTACTTCTGGATAAGGAAGAGATCGGACCTGGAGAAAGCGGTTATGTACAGCTTCGTATGGAAGAAGAAGTTGCGGTAAGAAGAGGAGACAAATTCGTAGTACGTTTCTATTCACCAATGGAGACGATCGGCGGAGGTGTTGTTCTTGAGCCGAATCCGAAGATCAAGAGAAGATTCCAGCCGGAAGTGATCGAAGAACTGAAGCGCAAGGAAGAAGGATCTTCCGCAGATGTTATAGAAATGCATGTGAAGAGTCATGCAGAGACCCTGATCACAGTCACGGAACTGGCCAAGCTTACGGCACTTTCGCCGGAAGAGGTGGAGCAGGATGTGAAAGAACTGGAAGAGCAGGGCAGTATCTATGCATTTCCAATGCGGAAAGATACGTATGTATGGCACAGCGATTCTGCAAGAGAGGCAGAACGTATCCTGCTGAAAGCTTTGAAGGAATATGAAGAAACGTATCCGTACCGCTACGGAATTAAGAAGGCACAGGTACAGACTACATATTTCAAAAAGGTAAAACCAAATGTATACGACAAGATTCTGACGCTTTTTGAAGAACAGGGAGTATTGAAACGAGTCGATGAATTCTTATGTACTCCGGAGTACGAAGTACGGAAAGACAAGATTTATGATAAAGTGTCAAAGATCATGCTGGATACATTTGAAAAAGCAGGATTTGACTTTGCAAGATATTCCGAGGTTACATGCAAGGATGTACCACAGGATATCATGGATGACATCCTGAACATCTTATTAGAAGAAAAACAGATTGTAAAAATAAATGATGAAATGTATACGCTGACCTCTTATATGGAGACTGCGAAAGAGAAGATCAAAGAGCATTTGAAAGAAGATCCGCTGATCACGATCGCACAGGTCAGAGACATGTTTGAGACAAGCAGAAAAAGTGCAAAACCGATCCTGGAATATATGGACAGTATCAAGGTAACCAAGAAAACGGGAGCAGAGAGCGAAAGGGTGGCATACTAATGAATTTAAAACAATTAGAAGCTTTCGTTCAGGTAGCAGAGGGAGGCAGTTTTTCAAAGGCAGCAAAACAGCTGTTTCTGACACAGCCAACCATCAGTGCACACATTTCGTCACTGGAGAAAGAACTGAATGCAAGGCTTTTCGTAAGAAATACAAAAGAAGTAAAATTATCGGATGACGGGAAAGAATTGTACCGTTACGCAAGACAGATGATCGATCTTCAGAAAAAGATCGAGGAAAGATTTGAAACAGGAAAAAGTGAGAGCAAACATCTGATCACAATTGCGGCATCTACAATTCCGGCACAGTATCTGCTTCCGGAGATTCTGATGAAGTTCAATGAACGGTATCCGAAAGAACAGGTAAAGCTTCTTGAAACGGACAGCAGTCAGGTTGTGACCAAGATCATTGATCATATGGTAGATGTAGGATTTACCGGAACGGTTCTGGAGAAAAAACACTGTAAATATATTCCGTTTTATAAGGATGAACTGGTAGTGATCACTCCGAATACGGAGAAATATCAGGTGTTACATCAGAATATTGAAGATATAAGCTGGATCAGTGGGGAATGTCTGATCATGCGGGAAGAAGGATCCGGCACAAGAAAAGAAGCCGGAAAACAGCTCCGTAATGCCGGAATCAATCTGGATAAGCTTAAGATCATTGCAAGTATTGAAAATCAGGAGACGATCAAGAAGTCGGTAAAACAAGGAATGGGAATTTCGATCATATCCAGACTTGCGGCGGAAGAAGAAGCAAAATCAGGAGATCTTCTGACATTTCCTATTCCAAAGGCAGATCAGGGACGTGACATTAACCTGGTGTATAATAAGAATTATCAGATGTCAAAAAGTGCAGAGCGCTTTATTAAAGTGGTAAAAGAAGTATACGGAATAGAAGAATAGATTACAGTTTATGATCTGTAGATCTAAATAATAGAATAAACCCACAACATTTATAGATAATTACTATGAATGCTGTGGGTTTATGTAATGTTTCGATTAGACGGAAAGAAGAAAATAGACTATACTAAAAGCATATGAAAGAGGTATGAATTTACTTAGAAATTAAATAGTATTGAATGAACGGAATAATATTTTTATAATAAAACTTGAATCATGTGCGGTCATTAGGAGGAGACAAGTATGATATATATGGACAATGCAGCTACAACAATGCACAAACCACAGGAAGTGATCGATGCGGTAGTAAGTGCGATGAGTTCGATGGGGAATGCAGGACGCGGGGCCAGTGAAGCTGCACTCAGTGCATCCAGGATTATTTATGATACCAGGGAGGGACTGGCAAAATTATTCGGTGCAGAGAATGCAAGGCAGATTGCATTTACATCGAATTCTACGGAAAGTCTGAATATTGCTATAAAAGGAATACTGGATCCGGGAGATCATGTGATCACAACGGTTCTGGAACATAATTCGGTGTTAAGACCGTTATATGAGATGGAGAAGAAAGGCACAGAACTTTCAGTTATAGGATGTAACGAGAAAGGAATGCCGGATATAGCTGCGATGGAGGCAGCGATAAAAGAGAATACGAAGATGATTATCTGTACCAATGGATCGAATCTTACCGGCAATTATGTAGATGTGGAAGTAATTGGAAAGATGGCGCATAAGCACGGACTGATCTTTGTGGTGGATGCATCACAGACGGCCGGAGTATTTCCAATTGACGTACAGAAGATGGATATAGATATATTATGTTTTACAGGACACAAAGGACTTCTTGGACCTCAGGGGACAGGCGGAATATATGTAAAAGAAGGAATACAGATCAGACCGTTAAAGACCGGAGGAAGTGGAATACAGACATATAGTAAAGAACATCCGGTGCAGATGCCAACGGCTTTGGAGGCAGGTACTTTGAACGGACATGGAATCGCCGGACTTCATGCGGCACTTGGATATCTGGAAAAAACAGGAATTGATAATATCCGCAAAAAAGAAGAAAATCTGATGTGGCGGTTCTATAACGGGGTAAAAGATGTTCCGGGCGTTAAGATTTATGGGGATTACAGTCAGAAAGAACGCTGTGCGATCGTGACGCTGAACATCGGTGATTATGATTCTTCAGAAGTGAGTGATGAGCTTCTTATGGAATATGATATTTCTACCAGATCGGGAGGGCATTGTGCACCGCTTATGCACGAGGCGCTTGGAACGGTAGAACAGGGGGCTGTGAGATTCAGTTTCTCACATTACAACACGGAGGAAGAAGTGGATACGGCTATAAGGGCGATCCGCGAACTGGCAGAAGAACCGTAAAATATGTGATATGTGACAAGGCGTCATAAAAAAGTATGTCAGGCATATAGTTATGGGGAAATGCAAGAAAATGAGAGTATAGGAGGAAACACATATGAATTTATCAGATTCAAAGAAAAAACTGGTACTGGCCGGTGTTGTGTGTGGTATTGTAGCGGCATGCCTTGCAACACTTGGAAATCCGGCGAACATGGCATTCTGTATTGCATGTTTTATCCGTGATACGGCGGGAGCAATGGGAATGCATCAGGCAGAAGTGGTACAGTATGCAAGACCGGAGATTATTGGTCTTGTACTTGGGGCATTTATCATTTCAATAGCAACAAAAGAATATCGCTCAACGGCGGGATCATCGCCGATGATCCGTTTTATTCTTGGTGTGATCATTATGATCGGTGCACTTGTATTCCTGGGATGCCCTCTGCGTATGGTAATCCGTATGTCGGCAGGTGATCTGAATGCGTGGGTAGCTTTCGTTGGCTTCATCCTTGGAGTGGCAACAGGAGTATTTGCATTAAAGAAGGGATTCAGTCTTGGAAGAG
>UMFY01050403.1_pt1 | contig 16942 bp, 18 predicted proteins | sample 1965121 | NCBI WGS metagenome assembly UMFY01 (sample SAMEA4836057, study PRJEB28245) | human gut metagenome | biome: gut microbiome; material: fecal sample | place: Denmark | collected 2008
CCGCATGGATAAGAAAGGAGGTATTCGCCACAATGGCGATTGAAGATTGAAGATGTTGGCAAGCGGTTTTGCGTCATGCTCGGGACGGTGCATTGTATTCCTTGCTCCGATGTGGTATAATGGGAACACGGGAAGGGGGTGAATAATATGAAGTTAGACTATGACTGCTTACGCTCATTGCTGTTAAAGCTAGAGGATTTTGAAAATCTTGATAATGATCTGCACTATCAATACATGACACTGGACGCTATGGCAGAGGCATTGCCGAAATTTCCAAAAAACATGATTGCATACACCACTTTGAAAGCGAAAGAAGGCGATTTGATAAATGCAAGCATCATGAATGCAGATGGAGGCATTTATGCGTGCACCTATTCCAGCTTAACTTACGATGGGCATCAATTCCTTGATAATGTCAGAAACAACAACATCTGGAACAAAACAAAATCGATTGCAAAAGAATTAGGCTGTTCATCACTTCGTTCGTTAGCATCTATTGCCGGGAAGGTTGCTTTTGAGGTAATTCAGTCGCAATTATAGGATTTGCATTCTCATCGGTTACGGCAAATTCTTTCCTTGTGGTAAGAAAGCAGCCATTCGGCATCTGACAAATTCCTTTTTGGCACTCTGTATTTTTCTGTGGATCACACAGATACAGAGTGCTTTTTTCATCGGTTTTCACTGTTTTTCACCTCCTCGGTTTCGTTTTCCCCTAAGGGGAGATACAAGATTTTCGGCGTTTACGCTCCGACCATCAGCAGCCGGAACGTTTCCCTGCCTTTTGGTGTGACGAGATCCTGCGTGCCTTTCCACTGGGTTTTCTCGTTCATGCACTCTTTCCGCTCGAACAAGCCGTCTGCGAGAGGCTTTGCGTAGGCGGTCAGCCTGCCCTTTTTGTCGCGGTACATGTACTTCTTTTCCAGCAGGAACGCCACGAACTGGTTCTGCTTTACGCCCAGTTCTCCGGCGGTTTCCCGAATGCCGGTCAGCAGATTCCGGTCAACCAGTTCGTCGAAGTATTCCGCTTTCGGCTTCATGATCTGGTTTTCCACCGTCAGTGCGGAAACCGTGATCTGCATCTCTTTCAGCTTGGCGTTGGACAGCTGCAAGGCTCTTGCCATGATCGCATCAGGGCTGTTCCACTGTTCCTCCACGGCAATGAAGTACTGCCGCATCTGCTTGCCCTTGTCTGTCCGCTGGAGCATGCAGAGTTCCTTTGCCATGGGGATCGTCAGCTGGTGGTCGGTTCGTGTTTGTTTTCCGCCGTTTGAGTTAGGGACAAAAATGTCCGTTACCACATAATCCACATTTTCAGCGAAACCATACTCGCACATTCTTGGCATCCATTTGTGGTATGGCGTTTCCACCTCCAGAGCCTCCCACAATTCTCTGCCCGATACCGTCGGGCGGTCTGCATTGTCGTAGTGGACTTTGATGAGTTCGGTCATATTTCACCTCAAAAACTTTCTCTTGCCATTTGTTTCGTTTTGTGATATAATGAAATAGAAGATAAGAGCGGTGGCAAGTACCGCCCATCTTCTTTTTGGTTTAGCCTTGCTGGTCTGTCGTTACCGTTCCAGCAGGGCTTTTATTTTTTCCTGTGCTTCTTTCAGATCATTGCATCCGTTGAGGATTTCAAGAATCATCTTTAAGAAGGTTTCCAGTTCAAAACTGTTCATGTCTTCCATGGTTTTCTCCTTTCTGACACCTGCCGTCTGATTCAGCTTTGTTCGGGTTTGTCCCTTGCTGTGATTCTATAATATCACATATCCGAACATTTGTCAATGCGTTTTGTTCGTTTTCGTAACATTGCACAAAAGAATTGGTTCGCTTTCGTGCAAAAAAAGATACTTTTTCCCGAAAGTCAAACACAGATATTGACAAATGTTCGGTTTTGTGATATTCTATTATTGTAGAGAGGAGGTGAAAAAATGATTGGCGATACATTAAAACGACTAAGAACGAAAAAAGGTCTTACCTCAGAAGAACTGTGTTCTAAAATCGGAATAAAAGGCGGTTCATATCGCAATTACGAACGCAACGATCGAAAGCCAGACTACGACACACTTGTAAAACTCGCCGACTTCTACGGCGTCACCACCGACTACCTCCTCGGCAGACCGACCGCCCAGCCGCCGACAGATGCGTTGGAGCGACTGTTCACGGAGAAGTCTTTTTCCGCACTGGAAGAGGAACTGCTCCGAAAGTACATGGAGCTGCCCCACGAGGCACGGCAGGCAGTGGTGCGGTTCATCAATGACGCCACTGCAAAGGCATTGCAGCGAAAGAACGGCACTGCTCCGCAGAAGCTGCTTGTCATGAAACGCAGTCTGCACAAGGTGTCCGCCGGAACCGGCTACGATCTGAACGATTCTGACGCATGGGAAACCGTCACCGTTAAGGATACGGACGACAGCCGCAAGGCAGACTTCCTGCTGGAGATCGAGGGCGACAGTATGGAAACCACGTTCCACGACGGCGAAACCGTCTGCGTACAGCAGACTCCCTGCGTGGAAGTCGGTGAGATCGGCGTGTTCTGGGTGGACGGCTGCGGCTACATCAAGGAACTGGGCAACGGCTGCCTGATCTCCCACAACAGCAGCTATGACCCCATCCCCCTGCAAGGGACAGAAAACCGCTGCATCGGTCGTGTGCTGGGGACAGCCGATGTGATTGACGACTAACCAATTCTATGTTTCCGGAAATATAGAAAAACGCCCTGTGACGGACAAGCCACAGAGCGGTTTTCTATACTCCCATTCGACAGGATTCGACAAACCGGTAACAATTCGATTACAGTCTTTGTCGAATCATTGAGAAATCTATGAAAATGTGGTATGATTAAGACGGCATAACCAAATTCCATAAAGAAAGGACCTGATCGATCATGCCAAATTATCATTCCTCAGGAAAAGAGCCGTGGTATCGTCAAGACGGTGTCATTGCTCTGCTCACGATCTTCTTTCCCCCATTGGGACTAATCCTGATCTGGGCACACCCCAGATACCAGAAACGCACCAAAATTCTTTGGACTGCCGTAGTCGCCGGCGTTGTCTTTCTGACCTTTACCGGTTGGTTTGGTGTCGCCCTGATCCTGTCGGCGGCACTCTGGTTCTGGGTGTACAAGAAACATCCTGCTCTGTCTGCCGCAGATGCACCGTCCGGACGGGTGTGTGCTTACTGCGGTGCACAGATGCCAAACAGCGGCGTATGCCCTTACTGCGGAGGTAGAAGCAATGATGGTGAATAAGACGTTTCGCTGGATCGCTTTCGCTGTTTCAGCAGTACTTGCCGTGATTGCGATCTTCGCCCACACTTTCAGCGGCTTTCTCTGCTTTGCCGTTGCCGCATTCATTTTCATTCCGGTGAACCGGCTCTTTGAAAAACTGGACAGCGAACTGGATCCGAAATACCGCAAACGTGCCACAGCGATCACGGCAGGCATTTTCCTGGTCTGCGGACTGCTGGCGTTCACCACTGCCGGCAGCCACACTAGCAGCAGCCAAGAGCCGGACAGCACTGCCACAACTACCACAACTGTGGTCACTACCACGACTGCCGCAGAAACGACCACCACAACGACGAAAGCAACTACCACAACAACAACAACGACGACTACGACAGAAGCTACCACAACAGCAGCAGAAACCACAACGGCTGCAACAGAACCGCCTGCTCAGGCACAGGAAGAAACTCCGGCAGAGCAGCCGGCGGCAAATGTGTTCACTTATGTCATCAATACCGGCAGTGGAATATTTCACTATCCCAGCTGTTCCAGTGCGAAAAGAATTTCCGACGCAAACCGCAGCGAATATACCGGAACACGAGATGATCTGATTGCACAGGGATATTCTCCTTGCGGCAACTGCGATCCATAATGCAATCGTAACCACACAAAAACGCCCTACCGAAACCGGCAGGGCATCATCAAATATAAAAAACCGCCCCACGGCGGCAACCGTGAAGCGGCAAGAGGAAAAACTATTGCTATAATAGTCCCCCAGAACAAGGTCTATTATAGCATATTTCCTCTGAAAAATCAAGTCTTAGGAGGAAATTTACACATGAATGCAGTGATCTACGCCCGTTACAGCTGCGACCGGCAGACCGAGCAGTCCATTGAGGGACAGCTTCGGGAATGCAAGGCGTTTGCAGCGTCTGAGGGCATCCACATCATCGGAGAGTACATCGACCGTGCGATCAGCGGCACGACTGCCAACCGCCCGGAGTTTCAGCGAATGATCGCCGACAGCAGGTACAAGACCTTTCAGGCGGTCATCGTGTACAAGCTTGACCGCTTCGCCAGAAACCGCTATGACAGTGCCATGTACAAAAGCAAGCTGAAAGCCAACGGCGTGCGGGTTCTCTCCGCCAAAGAGCATATCACAGACAGTCCGGAGGGCATCATTCTGGAAGGACTGCTGGAGGCAATGAACGAGTACTACAGTGCGGAACTTTCCCAGAAGATCAAGCGTGGCATGCGTGAGAATGCCATCAAGGGCAAGACTACCGGCGGCAACGTGGCTCTGGGCTACCGCATCGGAGCAGACAAGCAGATGGAGATTGACCCGGCAGGTGCGGCACTGGTACGCCGGATCTTCACCAGCTATGACAGCGGCATGACATTCACTGAGATCTGCGACGATCTAAACCACGCCGGCTACACTACCAGCCGTGGCAAGCAGTTCCGCATTGATACCATTTCCCGAATCCTTGCCAACCAGAGATACACAGGGACGTTCCAGTGTGCCGGAGAAGATGCCCACTGTCCCCCGATCATCGAGCCGGAGCTGTTCCGGAGCGTGCAGGAACGTCTGACGGAATCCAGACACAAGCACCGCCACACCCAGAGCCCCCATGAATATGTGCTGACCGGAAAAGCGATTTGCGGCACTTGCGGCAGACGGCTCACCGGCAGAGCCGGAACCAGCAAAACGGACAAGCGGTATTATTACTACTGCTGCCCGAACAAATGCAGCGGCTGGCTGCCTGCTGCGGAACTGGAACATGCTGTGCTGGATGCGATCGCACAGTACACTACTCCGGAGGCATGCGAGCAGATCGCAAATGCCACCTATGCACTATACCAGCAGAGCACCCACGAAAACGCCGATCTGACGGCTGCACAGCGGCGATTGCAGGAAACGGAAAAGAAACTGGAGAACGCCGTAAACGCCGTGCTGAACGGCATCACATCGGCAGCCCTGCAAGCGACCATGCAGCAGCTAGAACAGCAGAAAGCGGCTCTGGAAACGGAAGTGCGACTGCTGCAAACCGACGCACCGGAGCTGAAGCTGGAGCATTTCCAGTACTTCGCACACCGTCTGCTGGAAGTACAGGCAGAGGGCACAGAGAAGATCCTGCAGCTGCTTGTGAATCAGGTCATCGTGTACAAGGAGCAGATCACGGTGCTGGTCAATCTGACTGATAAAACAAAAACTCCCCCGCTGGAGCAGGTAACCGCTGCTCTGCGGGAGAGTTCGTGCAGTGTTGCGTGTGGTGGAGGCGACGAGAATTGAACTCGTGTCCGAAAACAAATCCACACAACTTTCTACGAGCGTAGTTTATCTACATTGATTCCCTTTCAAAACCGCCGGTAAACAGGCTGCTAAGAAAGGTAGTTCAAATCCGATCCTGCGGTGTGAACAGGCCGCCGGAACGTTCACCACTGCAATGATGCCGCAGCGTAGGCCGTGGTACTCCTACGGGCGACAGTAGCTGACTTAGGCAGCTACCTGCAGGCTCTTGTTAAAGCTTACAGAAAAGTTCTTTTTAGCGTTTAATTTTAAACGTGCCGCTGTTTAAAGAGATGCGACAATCTCTGCTCGCTTATCATGCTTCATCGTCCCCGTCGAAACCGTTACGCCCCCATTCTGCCAATCTTTACTGGTTGTGTTCCTTTACTGCACGGCGAATTTGCCGCTGGGCATCTTGTTTTGCAGCCGTCTGCCGCTTATCATACAGTTTTTTACCCTTACAGAGTCCCACCTGTACTTTCACGCGGGAATCCTTAAAATACAGCGAAAGCGGCACCAATGTCAAACCGTCCTGCTTCACCTTGCCGAACATACGGTTGATCTCCTGACGATGCATCAGTAATTTCCGCACCCGCATAGGGTCTGTCCGGAACAGTCCGTCTTTCTCATAGGGTGTGATATGCATGCCCTTGATAAACAATTCTCCGTCAGAAATATCGCACCAAGCATCTTTCAGATTCACATGCCCCTGCCGGATAGACTTGACCTCGTTCCCCTGCAAAGAAATTCCTGCTTCATAGCGTTCCAGAATGAAATATTCATGCCGTGCCTGCCGGTTTTCGCAAATCTGCTTTGTTCCTTTCGTCTGCATGATATGACACTCCTTCCGCAAATGATGATGTTTTCATTATAGCATAATTCTATCTATATGTCAAGCTTTTTTGAAAAAATCTTTGCAAGTCCATTCATTTCTGGTTTGATGTGAAAACTGCATGATCATCCCGATACCAATACTCCGGTCCGCCGGAAAATTGCAGCATTGCACACTTCGAAATGACTTGCTTCAGATACTCGATTTCATTTTTAGCAGCATGATCCGAGATCACTTTCAGGATATTCACGGAACACCCGTCTGCCCAGCCGCTGTATTGCAAAAAGATATACACCGGTTTCTCGTTCATGACAAGCACATACTCCCGAATCTGAGGATTTCGAATGTGCGGCACTACCATTCTTCCATATTCTTCTGCCAGTGCATTGCGAAATTTTTGATCTTGTTCCCAATCTTCCAGACGGACATTGATCCAATAAACCTGTTTCGCTCTATCGCCATGCACAGTATAGCGATCCAGATACAAAGGAAATCCCTCATAACTGGTAAGCTCCAGCGACTGTAATCGACGCAGCGTGTCATCATCGATATAGAGAAACCGCAACGCACAGGGCAAAAAACGAGAACGCTTATATTCTTCATCATTGGTATCAGGAAAATCCGATCGTTTCATAACGATACCCCCCATTTTCGTTTCCATATCATTTCATAATCTTTTTCCCAAGTATCTTCATCTAAGGCAATACCGCATCAGTTTCTTCACCATTCTCATCTTCCCCTATGCACGGAACAGCTCCGAACCCCTCATATACTCTGCCGTCATTGCAAATCACGCTGACACGATGCCCCTCAATAAGATCAATTTTAGGCAATACCGCACAAAGAGCGTCTGGCGACTTTGCACGCCATCTGCTTGCAAACTTCCCGTCATATTTCACCAAAATGCTCGTGAATACATCAAGTATTCACTCCGCTTTTTGTTTCATCTGACGAAAAATTTGACGACGCATCTGTCGCACAATCTTTGTGCGGTATTGCCTTTACGATTCCATACTGCGAACAATGGCATAAAATCATCACCTCACGCAAACATTCTATCTGAAGTCAGTTCCAGATGTCAATGCTTTTTGAAAACGCTCCCGATTCGCCGGATTCAAAATCACATCATATGGCACTGCATCAATATATGCTCTTTTCTCCCATGCCTGCTCCGGTTCCACCGTAATTTTCGATTCCCGAAATCGCGGGTTGGCACGCAGAAATGCTGTGATCGCCGGATACCACTGATATGTTACAGAGGCAATTCGAAAAGTCACTGTCTCCTGAAACACACCCCACGCACGCACTTTGCACCACGTGTCCTGGTAGACCGCAATCAGCTGCCGTTTCAGCGTGTCGTTCGGCGTGCAGGCATACTGTTCCGCCAGCTTCTGTTGACTGGCGTTTCCGTATTGCTGCACCAGCTTCACAACAGAATCAAACTCAAAAGTTTCAGAGGGGTGATGCAATACTTCAATTGCCGTTTCCGATACCGAAAGCAGCCACGCACCACCTAAAACCATGCCATACATATTCAATCACTCCGCCTTAAAGTTATAGACCGGCTGGATTTCCCGCACCACTTCTGCGGTCGGCGTGATTTGTTCCAGAATGGCTTCCTTGCTTTTGTATGCCATAGGGCATTCGTCCAGCGTTTCTGCACTGACAGTCGAGGAATAAATGCCCTCCATTTCCTTCCGATAGGCATGCACGGTAAAAGAATTCTTGGCATCGCTCCGGCTCATCAGTCTGCCGGCTCCGTGAGGAGCAGAACAATTCCACTCGGCATTGCCCTTTCCTCTGCAAATCAGCGAACCGTCCCGCATATTGATCGGAATCAGCAGCAACTCCTCTGCCTGTGCAGAAACCGCCCCTTTCCGAAGAATCCGATTTTCTATATCGATATAGTTGTGAATTGTCGTGAACCGCCCCTGTTCTTTCAGCTTACAGCCTTTCAGAATGGTATCCGTAATTGCCCGACGGTTCCAGTCGGCGAATTCCTGCATGATCTGCATATCGTGAAGATACTGCTCCAGCAGTTCCCCCTCACAGTATGCCAATTCATAGGGAATTTCCCCGTTTTCTTTCAGCAGAGCATACGCCTTGTCCTGATAGTACTTTGCCACCTGTAAGCCGGCATTTCGGCTGCCGGAATGCACTACCAGATACAGTGTGCCGTCCTCTGCCTTGTCCACTTCAATAAAGTGGTTGCCGCCGCCCAGTGTCCCCAGGCTGCATTCCGCACGGGGCATGGAAACTGCTTCTTTACAGTACAGTTCTTCCAGTCTGGTATTGGCGATATATTTGTGTGCGGCACTGCGAATCTCAAATCCGCAGGGAATATTCTTGTGAATGAAACTGTCCAGTTCCGGCAGGTTGATTCTCCCGGCTTTCAGTTCTACCGTTTCCATGCCGCAGCCAATGTCTACACCCACCAGATTCGGCACGATCTTATCCGTAATGGTCATGGTCGTTCCAATGGTACAGCCCTTGCCTGCGTGTACATCAGGCATAATGCGAATCCGGCTGCCCTTGGTGAATTCCTGTGATACCAGCTTCTGAATCTGCCCCTCGGCACCCGCTTCTATGGTATCTGCATAGACGATCGCTGTGTTGTAAGTACCCTCTATTTTAATCATCGAGTTCACTCCCCTTGTGTTTCTGTTTTCTGGAATATTTCTTCTTGTCCGGCAAGACCTGTGTGGCAGGGTTGACCTTTCCCCAATCGCCGCGTTTCTGGTCGTTCAGTGCTTTCTGTTTCTTCTTGCTTAGTTTTTCAAATGGTACGAATTTTTCCATGATCGTTTCTCCTTTCGGGTAAAAGTGTGTTTCTTTTCTGTTTTACGAATGCTTAGGAAACACTGAATAAAGCTTGTGCGTAAGATGCGTAGTCAGATTTTTCGGCAGATTGCATAGAAATTCCGCAGGCAGACTGTATGTCTGGCAAGGGATTTCTGGGCAATATGACGGAAAATCTGCAAGCAGATTGCGTGCAAAGCCGTCAGGCGGGATTTATGCAGTGTTTCCCTTATACAGCTTTCTTTTCCAGCCGCCGTGACGGACGATAGACCAGCAGGGCAACGCCGATCAATACTGCGGTTGCTGCGAGGCTGACCGGATAAACCAGCATGATCGTCTGGAATGTCTGGCTTTTCTGGAACACGATATAGATCCACGCGAACCGGATTCCGCAAACACCGATCGTTGTCAAAATTGCCGGCACCAGCGAAATGCCAAATCCGCGGAGATAGCCAGACATCACTTCATACAGCATGCTGAACACGTAGGCGGAAAAAATGGTGACCAGACGGACATAACCGATCTGAATTACTTCCGGATCGTGGTTGAAAATCGACAGCAGGAATTTACCGGAAATCAAAATCAGCCCGATTGCCACCGCAGATGCAATGGCATCTTCCGCCAGACACAGCCCCAGTACCTTTCGGCAACGCCGCATATTGCCTGCCCCGTAATTTTGTCCCACAAACGTCGTGCACGCCTGACTGAACGAATTCAGCACGTAGTACGCCAGTATCTCCAGATTGAACGCCGCACTGGAAGCCGCGATCACCGTAGTTCCCAGACTGTTGATAGCAGACTGTATCACAATGTTTGCCATTGCAAAAACAGCACTCTGAATTCCCGCCGGAAGTCCGATTTGCACAATGCGAAGCAAACTCTGCCGGTCAATGCACAAGTCGCTCCGTGACACGCGAACGCATTTGTCAGTATGCAGCAGTTTCCAAAGCAAAATCAAAGAGCTGACACCGTTGGCAATTACTGTGGCAATTGCCACGCCGTTGACGGTCATATGCAGCACGATGACAAAGAACAAGTTCAGAATCACGTTCAAAACGCCGGAAATCAATAGAGCCTGCAATGGAATCTTCGTATCGCCGATGCTCCGGAACACTGCCGCTTCAAAATTGTAGAGAAAAATGACCGGCAGCCCCAACAGATAAATCCGCAGATACAGCAATGCCTCCGGAAAAACATCGTCCGGCACGTGAAGCAGTCCCATGACTTTTCCTGCTACCAGTTCCCCGATAACTGTTACCACAATGCCGCTGAGCACCGCTACGATTAAGGCGGTATGTACGGCTTTCTTGACGGACCGCATGTCCTTTCTGCCGATAGCATTGGCAATTACGACGTTGGCACCCAGTGCAATACCAATAAATAAGTTTAGAATCAGCCCGATCAGCGGACTGTTTGCCCCTACCGCCGCAACGGCAACAGTTTTATCCCCGCTTGAAAAATTGCCTACAATGGCAATATCCGATGCATTAAACAGCTGTTCCAGAATCGCCGTGGCTGCAACCGGAAGTGCAAAGCGTGGCAGCTTGTCCCAAAGTGACCCGTGCAGCATATCGATCTTGGCAGGAACTTTTTCTATTCCCATAGCGAATACCTCTTTCTATATATTACGGAAACACTGCATAAAATCCGCCTGACGGCTTTGCACGCAATCTGCCGAAAAATCTGACCGTGCATCTTACGTACAAGCTTTATGCAGTGTTTCCTGAATGCTGTCATTTTTATTATAGCACATTTTCGTCTGAATAGCAAATCGAAATGAAGAAGCGTAAAAATCAGTTTTCGGCATGTTTAGTGTGACTCGCTCCATTTACTTTCGTTTATTTTGCAGAATTCTACTTTTAATCGCATAAATTGATGGAAAAACATTGAAAAATAAGCTTGACAAATTCGTTGTACTGTGCTATAATATATAAGTCGGTTGACGAGATAAACGAAACCGATAAACGCCATGCGGGTGTAGTTCAATGGTAGAATTCCAGCCTTCCAAGCTGGTTACGTGGGTTCGATTCCCATCACCCGCTCCAAAAGCGCCTTTAACTCAGCTGGATAGAGTAACTGCCTTCTAAGCAGTAAGCCACTGGTTCGAATCCAGTAAGGCGCGCCAAAAGTCCCGCAGAGGGACGCATATATGGTGGGTGTAGCTTAGCTGGTTAAAGCGTCGGATTGTGGTCCCGAAGATCGTGGGTTCGAATCCCATCTCCCACCCCACAAAATATCACGCAAAAAAGGTATAATACAGTTCCTGAACCGGAATTTGTATTATGCCTTTTTTGTGTTATCCTAACAAAATCCTAACGTGCAAAGCCAAAGTTAGCATCCCCCATTTCCTGACGAATCCATCCCCAAAGCAAAAAAATTCCTCCCAACCACTAACCTGTTGAGAGGAATCTTTTTTTAATAAGGTTTATTACAGTTTACGCAGCCAGAACGCTGTCCATACCTTCAATGGTAAAGGTAATGCTAAAGCTGTTCTTCGGCATGGTATAATCCAACGCTGCCAGATCAGTGTTGTAAATGTTCACCAGTTCCATGTAGAAATTGCCCTGATCATCAGCCATTACCAGCGGTTTGTCAATCGGGATCTCCTGATCGTCGCACTTTACAACAACATCGCTGACTTTCAGCGTGTTGTTAAAGGCAAAGTCTGTGCTGACAAACAGCATGTTCAGCTTGCTGCTGTCAGAGGAGAAATCGTAACCGTCCACAGAAACGGTATAAGTACCGTCTGCGGAAATGGTCGCATCTGTAAATTTCGCACCAGTGTCAATGATCTGGTCGTCCTCGCCCCACTTGATCAGTGTGTTGAAGTAATCCGTGTCCTTGCCGTACTTGGCATCGCTGCAGGTGTTCCGGAATGTGTAAACTTCCGTCTGAATGCCGATGTATGCATGTGCATCGTCTGTCTTTTCCACCTTATTTTCTACGACAGTATCCAGACCAGCCTTCGGGTCTTTGTTCTTTACTGCTTTCAGAATGGTGGAGATGATCTCCGGCTGTGTCTGCTCATATGTGTTGCGGTCGAACAGACCAAAGCCATACACGCCGTTAAAGCCGTTATCCCAGTATACCGGAATCATGCCCATTGAAGCAGCCTTACCTGCAACATAGCCGTCCCAGTATGCACGGTTACCCTGAATCTGTCCGGCAAAATCTGCATAAGCCGAGGACTTGTCGATACAGCCATACTCACCAATGATAACCGGAATATCATTCTTTACGAATTTTTCCTGCATGCGACTGAACAGATCGTCCAGATAAGATTCGTCGCCCCATTTTGCCTTATTCATCTTCGGGAAGCCGTTCACTTCAATCAGATTATCGCCGTACTCGCCCCACAGAATGGTTTTCAGATCCTCTATACCACAGTAATCCCACGGGTCATAGTAGTGTACCGAAACCATCATGCGGCTTTCTCCAGCAGAACATTTTTCATCAGTAGGCATCTCAAAGCCATAGTCCCCTATGGTGTACTCAATGTTGGTGTTCCAGCCCGGAACCAAAAGCCAGCGGTGCGTGTTCTTTTCGCCCGTACCACGAACCGTATCTACAAAAATCTGATTGTACTGATTCAGATTTGCATAGTACTCCTTGTTCGGGTCGCCATCATATGTACCGTCAGATTCTTCGTTCATGGATTCGAAAATCAGATGTTCGTCATACTTTGCAAAGCGTTCCGCGATCTGCTTCCATACCGCTTCATACTTTTCGCGAATCATATCCTGATCTTCGCCGTTTACCAGGAACCAGCCGCCGTCAATGCTATTATAGCCATCGCCGTGCATATTGATAATCACATACAGTCCCTCATTATAGCAATACTGCACCACTTCTTCCACACGGTCCAGCCAAGCGGAATCCACCTGATAGCCGTTCGCATCATCAATGCGATCCAGATAGGAAACCGGCACACGAACAGTCGTGAATCCAGCATCAGCCACTGCGGAAATCAGTTCCTGTGTGATCTCCGGATTGCCCCATACGGTTTCGTTGACTTTTCCGCCGGAATTGGCTTCCAGCTGATTTCCCACATTCCAGCCGGCACCCATAGCTTCAGCGATCTTGTCCACACCGATGGTGAAATCGCTGTCGTAGGGAATCACTGCGTCTTCCTTATCGGAATCTTCTTTTTTCGAAGCATCTCCGCCGGAACTGCCGCAGCCTGCAAATCCAGCCGCCATAGCCGCTGTCAATGCACAGGCAGTGAGTCTTTTCCAAAATTTCATACGTTTGTACCTCCAAATGACATATACCTCTATTATACCATAGAATTTGAAGCTGTCAAGAATTTTTGTGGCATTTCACAGCAGAATTCACCCCAAAATCGGAATATTGCATAAAAAAGCACTGCACAAACTGTGACATTCGTTGATGCAGTGCTTTCTATAGGGATTATCGCACAAAGCTTGTACGGTGCTGCCCTCATATTTCTTTTTCCAGTTCATTATCCACCAAATCATAGTGAGCATCGATTGCCTTTTCGCAGGCGGGATAATCTCCGCGGCACAACGCCTGAAACAGCATGGCATGTGATTCCTGTAGCTTTTGCTTGACAGTATCACTTGCCGTCTGCAATGCGGTATCGATCCACTTGCGGTAAACTTCTGTAATTGGTTCCAGCAATGCGATCCAGAACTGATTTTCCGTGGCATGGATCAGCAAAAAATGAAATTGCCGGTCCAGTTCGATCTGCCGATCCAGCGGCTGTTGTTCCTGTGCCTTTTGCAGCAAGACGGCTGCCTGTTCCTTCCAGCGGGAAAAGGTGTCCTGATCCAGAATCGCCCGACAGACTGCTTTTTCCATATTCCGCCGAAACGAGCAGATCTCTTTTCGGTCAGTCTGTCCCAGCAACAGCATCATATGTACCATTTCCGTGATTGGGCGGGATACGTTTCCGGTCAGATAGTTGCCGGAGCCACGCTTGCAGACGATCACGCCGGTATGCTCCAACATTCGCAGAGCCTCTCGGGTAGAGTTTCGCCCGATCGACAGCGTTTCCGCAAGGCTGCGTTCTGTAGGCAGCCGAGAACCAATAGCCAGTTCTCCGCTGGCGATCATCTGGGACAAATAAGAGATCACTTTCTGATATTCTCTGGTTTCTTCCTGCATAAGCCACCTCACATGATATGTGAAAAAATCGTTGCCCCGATTACGGTAATCAAACCGGCAACTACGATGGACAGGCTGCTCATCGCACCTTCCACTTCTCCCAGTTCCATTGCCTTTGCAGTGCCGATAGCGTGGGAAGCCGTGCCCAATGCAATGCCTTTTGCCACAGGCTCCTGAATCCGGAACAGCCGGAAAACGATTTCCGCAAAAATATTCCCCAGCACACCGGTAATGATAATTGCGGCAACGCTGATAGACACATAGCCGCCCAGCTTTTCCGAAACACCCATGCCAATGGCAGTGGTAATGGACTTCGGCAAAAACGTTACATATTCCTCATGGCTGAACCTGAACAGCACTGCCATTCCCAGAATTGCCCCCAGGCTGGACAACACGCCGGACAAGATGCCGATCAGGACTGCATGCCAGTTCTTCTTCAACAATTCCAGCTGCTCGTACAGCGGAATAGCAAGGCAAACGGTTGCAGGGGTCAGCAGATAGCTCAGATACTTCGCACCCTCATCGTATTTCTCATAGCTGATTCCGGTACACGCCAGAAATGCAATGGTGATAATAATGGAGATCAGCAGCGGATTCAGAATTGCCAGCTTGAATTTTTTCTTCAGCAACAGTCCCAGGCCATAAGATGCCACGCTGATCACCACACCAAAAAACGCTGAATTTTCCAAAAAGTCAAACATGATTTTCCTGCACTCCTTTTTTTCTGTGTCGAATGACTGATTGTGTTACCTTACCGGAAATAATCATCACGATCCATGTGGAAAGTACTGTGACCGCCACATACTCCAGCCACGCCGGTGCGATCACGTCCCATGTTTCCAGCAAGCCCACCGCCGCCGGAATAAACATCAGCGGCATGATCTCGATCAGAAATTTTCCCGTTTCATGCACGGATTCATGGGGAATGATCCGCAGCTTCAGGCAGAGAAACAGCAGTATGATGCCGTAAATACTCGCCGGAATCGGCAGCGGGATCCACTTTTCCAACACCTCTCCCACAAAGGAAACCAACAGAATGATTCCAAATTGTTTCATCCATTTCATTTGACAAACACCTCTTTAATTGGTACTACCAATCTATTATAGCACGGAGAGTATGACGCGTCAAGCATTTTACAGTACGAATTTTATGCAGAAATAGAAAAAACTGCCATATGCCTTTGGAGCATACAGCAGCTTTTCAAACGCACTCAGGCAGCAGCCGATTTTCGGCACGTTCGGACGCGTACCCAGATAAAAAACACGATATAGACAAGACTGGTCAGTATCCACGTGACCGGATAGGACAGATAAACCGTTTCGATTCGGTGATATTCCGGAATCTGGAACACCGTCGCCAGCCATACCAGACGCAGCACACACACGCCCACAATGGAAACGATCATCGGCATAACAGAATATCCGATACCACGCAGTGCTCCCACCATAACGTCCATAATGCCGCAGAGAGCGTAAACCATAGAGATATAGTGCAGACGCACGATTCCCGCGGCAATGACTTCCGGATTGCTGGAGTAGATGTGAAGCAATTCGTTTCCGAAAAATACAACCGCATTTCCTAGCAGCGTACCAGTGACGATCACGCAGGCTTCTCCCAGAAGTACGATTCGATGGATTCGCTTCTGTTCCCCTGCCCCGTAGTTCTGGCTGACAAAGGAAAGGGTGGTCTGATAAAAGGCGTTCATTGCCATGTACACGAACCCCTCCAGATTGGCAGCGGCAGAGTTTCCGGCAACCACGATGTTTCCGAAAATGTTGACCGAGGACTGGATCACCACGTTGGACAATGCGAATACCACGCCCTGAAATCCCGCCGGCAAACCAATTCGCAAAATCTGTATCATCTTCTTTCGATGAATATGCAGAGCACGCAGTTCCAGATGAATCCCGCCGGACTCTTTCATCAGACAACGCAGCACCAGCAATGCGGAAACGGTTTCGGAGATCACCGTAGCAATGGCAACACCCATTACGTCCAGATGAAAGCCGACTACAAAAATCAGATTCAGCACCACATTGATAACACCGGCACAGAGCAGGAAATACAGCGGCCGTTTGGTGTCCCCCACTGCCCGCAGCAGAGCACTGCCAAAGTTATACACCATTGTAGAAGCCATACCCAGAAAGTAGATTCGCAGGTATGTGGTTGCCAGCGGAAGCACCTCCTCCGGTGTCTGCATCCAGATCAGCATTTGTCGGGCACCGATCACGCCCAGCACCATCAGCAAGCCGCCGCTGATCATGCTTAACAGCATAGATGTATGCACCGTGTCCCGCAGATCGTCCCACGTCTTTGCCCCGTAGGAACGTGCCGCCACAACATTTGCACCAATGGACAGCCCGATAAACAAGTTGGTCAGCAGATTGATCAGGGCAGTGTTTGAGCCGACTGCCGCCAGCGAATTGTCACCGGCAAACTTTCCCACCACCACAATGTCCGCTGCATTAAACAACAGCTGCAAAATACTGGACAGCATCAGCGGCAGTGCAAACATCAGCATTTTCCGCAGGATCGGACCGCTGCACATATCCATTTCGTATTGTTTTGCCTTTGTACGCAAGGCGATCATCTCTTTTCTCTTTCATTCAAAGTTGTATTTTTTATTGGCAATACCGCACAAAGATTGTGCGACAGATGCGTCGTCAA
>UMFY01037767.1_pt1 | contig 16755 bp, 10 predicted proteins | sample 1965121 | NCBI WGS metagenome assembly UMFY01 (sample SAMEA4836057, study PRJEB28245) | human gut metagenome | biome: gut microbiome; material: fecal sample | place: Denmark | collected 2008
CTGGAAAACATTGGAGTCAGAATAAGGAAGCAATGTTCCGTTCATTGTCAGGTTGTTTCCTGAGAAGTTCGGGTCTACGGTAACCATTGCATTATTGGTCCCGCTGTATAATACCAGGTTTACGGTTGCAGAGATAAAGATACCTTGTACGCTCATGGACAGATACACGTTTCCGTTGTTTTCTTGTTTGACCTGTACATTGGATGCCGAGCCTTGTACGGTGATGCCGCCTAATCCGTTAGGACCGGGGTAAGGAGAGTTGGATGCGATCTGAACCATGGCCTGTCCGTCATTCAACGAAACGAAGTTAGTGTTTGAGTTTACATAGTAAACACGTCCGTTCAACGGTTGTACGGAGTTGGCTTCGAGCACGAACGACCGGTTTGTGATAGCCTGCATGGCATTGTTGAATGCTTCTTCGCCCATAACGGCGTCCTTAGCTAACCTTTCTTCTTTTTTCTCTTTTCTTTCCTGCTTTTTTTCAGCTTTTTCTGCGGCTTTACTTGTCTGAGCCTGCACATGTGTCATGCCACCCAACAGAAGGGTGAAGATCACCATCATAGATACAATTCTTTTCATACGACTTAGTTTAAAACGTTTATTCAAAAATGTAATAAAAGAACAAGCAGATAGGGGAAATGTTTAAAATCTCCCGTATTTTTGCAGGTATAATAATCGTTTGATATGAAAATAGATGTTTGTTTTTCACCGGCATTATATCCGGTCTATCATAATCCGGAAGCTATCGTGGTGGTCGTGGATGTGTTTCGGGCAACGACGACGATGGCCGCCGCTTTTAGTAACGGAGGGCGCAGTATCCGTCCGGTCGCTACCGTTGAAGAGGCTGAGGCATATAAGGCAAAAGGCTGGCTGGTCGGAGCGGAACGGAATGTGAAGCGATGTGGTTTTGCCGATTTCGGAAATTCCCCGTTTGATTATACGGCGGAAAAGGTTTCCGGGAAAGATATTGTGTTCACCACGACCAACGGTACACGTGCGATCACGATCGCCAAATCCGCTTTCCGGGTCATAACGGGAGCTTTCATCAATCTGCAGGCGGTGGCCGGTTACTGTGTCCGCCATAAGCGGGATGTAGTCGTGCTCTGTTCTGGCTGGCAGGATAAGGTGAATATAGAAGATACGCTTTTTGGAGGAGCTTTGACGGATGCGTTACTGAATGCCGGTTTGTATGAGGCGGGCAGCGATGCTGCCGTGATTGCTCGGGATATGTGGACGGGCAACAAGGCGAACCTGCTTGCTTATCTGGATACGACGGATCATATGGGACGCTTGAAAGCGAACCATCTCGAAGATGCTGTTCCCTATTGCCTGACTTTGAGTATTACGGATAAGGTTCCCGAACTTTCAATAGAGGGAGATACATTAATATTACGCTGACAAGAAATGGAATATATGGAAAAACATACCGGAAAAGTTCGTTTTGGAGTGGTCGGAACCAACTTTATAACCGACTGGGTGATTGCCGGAGCACGGCAGGATGAACGTTTTGAATTGGTCGCCGTTTATTCCCGTAGGCAGGAGACGGCGGATGCCTTTGCCGCCAAACATCAGATACCTTATACTTTTACCTCTTTGGAAGAGATGGCAAAAAGCCCGTTGATCGATGCCGTGTATATCGCATCGCCTAATTTCCTTCATGCAGAGCAGAGTATCTTGTGCATGAAGCATGGAAAGCATGTACTCTGTGAGAAACCTTTCGCTTCGAATGCGTGGGAGGTGAGGGAGATGATCGCAGCCTCTGCAAAATATGACGTTACGCTGATGGAGGCGATGAAACCGACCCTTACCCCGAATTTCCGGTCTGTGCGGGAAAACTTAGGACGCTTGGGAACGATACGGCGTTATTTTTCCTGCTATTGTCAGTATTCTTCCCGCTATGATAAGTTCAAGGAGGGAGTTGTGCTGAACGCATTCAGGCCGGAATTGTCGAACGGGGCGATGATGGATATCGGGATTTATACTGTTTATCCGATGGTCGTTTTGTTCGGACGTCCGAAAAAGATAGATGCTTCAGGAATCGTTCTTTCATCCGGTGCGGACGGACAGGGAGCCGTCAATTTCGAATACGAAGGGATGAATGCGACCGTTCTCTATTCCAAGATAGCCAATTCATCCTTGCCGACAGAGATACAGGGAGAAGAGGGAAACATAACGCTCGACCGGATCAATATAATCGGAGAGGTAAAATATACTCCCCGTCTGGCGGCCGCTTCCGGTAGAGGTCCCTCTGCCGAAGCTCAGGATATAAGCGTCGTGACGGACAAGGATGAATATTATTATGAGGTGGCGGAGTTTATCGATCTGGTTCTGTCCGGCAAACGCCAGTCTGGAATCAACAGCCACGAACACTCCCTGATCACGTTGGAGATCATCGATGAGGTGCGCAGGCAGTTGGGAATCCGGTATCCGGCTGATCGATATTGATTGTTACTTTTCTCCCAAGAGAAAAGTAACAATCAATATTCCCGAAGGAAATACCGCATCAGGAACTCCCAGTTCTCGTGAACGATCGCTTTGCTACGTTCTTCACCGGCCAGGCTCTTCGCTTGCGCATCGGCTAACATGCCTTTTTCTTCCAATATTCTCAGCAGATACGGGCTGCATTTCCGGATCATGAAGAAGGACAAACCTTGGTTTTCCGCCTTTTTCTGATTGTAGAAAGGATTGTTTTCGTCTTTGACATACTCAACACCGTCGGTTAGGACTTGCAAACCTTCTGACGGAGTGGCATAAACGGCAAATTTCCGGGAGGCGGTATCGCCTGTCGCTCCTTCCGTCTCGATGCCGATCTTCGTCAGGAAGTCGAGGAATTCACGCTTGTTTTGGAAATAAAGGAGTGCTTTTCCTTCTGCCGCTGCCGTGAATTTCTCAAAGTGCTCGGTCAGCATTTTCTTGCTCTCTTCGGACACCGGTTCTTTGAATGCCTGTGACTTTTCACCTTCTTCAACGAACAAGCTGTGATCCGGATGGTCTGCCGGAAAGATCAGCGAAAGCCATTTGGGAGCCGTGTAAGCCAAAAATGCACTTTTGGAAATATGTGCCAGAGCCTCGTAGGCGGTCATGATGAACTGCTCGTCTTTCTCTTTCGTTTGTTCCCAATATTCCTTAACTGTATCTGTCAGTTCCTGGTGTGAATCGGTAAACAGGTAACATTGATAATGAAACCAGTGAAGCAACTCGTTATATTTGTCGACATCCTCATAGCGGGTTTCCGGAGCAAAGAGCTGTTGCAGCCGTTCGTTCTCCGGTGCAGTTGTCCATTCGTCACAGAACATCTGGTAGATCAGTTTGGCTGTGTCGCCGTTTGCCGCATTGTCGGGACTGACGAATGTGCCTTTGTGAAACCCGTGATACTGCTGTGTGTAATGCCAAAGCAAGAACCGGATATCTTCGTAGTTGACCTCGTCATCATAATAGTGATCGTCAGGTGTATAAAACGGCAGGAATTTACCGTATAAGGCTTTGTGTTCCGTGATGAACGATCGCCAGATATTCAGACCGGAAATCACATCTTCGAAATAGGCAGCCATGCGTATACTGATCTGTTTGACCTCGTCCTTCTCAAAAGAATAGGCAAGACGTGTTTCTTCCAACATGCCGTAAATACGGTTTGCAATATTGGTATAATAGGAATCTGTCGGATCTGACTGTTTATAAGGGTGCAACTGCAACCAATCTTTCGGATAGATTTTAATGTTCTTCATACTATAGATTATTTGTGCCCAATCGAGCAATAATTTTAAGGTCACAAATGTAACAAATATTTTACAATTTATTGTTCGGCAGCACCTCGTCTTTGAACTGTTCGTGAATCCCCCTCCCGGCTGTGTGCAGAGAGGGGGATTTTTATGTGGGGGCGGTCGCGATCGCCCTCAGTTTGCATATAATAAACAGGGTTAGCGTACGATTATTTTCCGTGGCATTTCTCTTGAGAAGCGTACAATGTAGACTCCTGCTGCCAATCCATTGAGCCGTGTGTCGCCTACTGGAATGTTGCGGTAGAAGAGAGTGCTTCCGGCGAGGTTTACCACCTGTATCTGCTGTGGGGAAGAGGTGTGGATGAAGATCGTGCCGTCGGCGGTCCATATCTTCGTGTCTGTTTCGATACTTTTGATATTTGTTGGAAGATTCTTCACGATGCCGGAGATAGAGACGACAATGTCTTCAGCCACGTTGTTGATCTTGTATCTGCCATTCGTGTCCGGTATGATCGTCTCGCCGCGATCGGTGGTGACAATAGGGATGGACTCACTATAGTTTTCATCCAAGGTGATGGCGAAGGTGAAACTGTATCCTTCCTCGACCGTATGGTCACCTGCCTGCTTGCTGAGTGTCGCACCTTCTACGGAGGGGAGAGTGACGGTGTAGTAGGTGGCTGCCGGCGGAGTATATATCCTCTTAAACTCGGCAGCGACTGTAAAATCACCGTCGGGAGCAGTAAAGCTGCCATCTGTATCAACCGTCACATTGTTATTACCCTGTCTTACAGAGAAGCTTTTGATACTATATCCTGGTGAAGGAGTGGCGATTATAGTCATCGGTGTGCCTGCTGGGACTTGGTCACCGTTTTCAAAGAGGGTTTCTCCCTGGTCGGCTCCGATCGTGCCTTTGAGAGCTAGCGTGCCGTTCTCGACTGTTGTCGGAAGGGTGATGGCACACAATGTGGCGTTACCCGGATAGCGGTAGTTGAAACCGGCTTTATAGAGCATCTTATTGTCGGCCTTATGGGTGAAACTGTATGTACCCGACAGTTCGGAAGCCGTGATAATCGACTGGTTATCCGATGCTTTTCCGTTCAAATTGACCAGATGGAAATCTCCGGTCAGTCCGGTCCCTTCTATTTCCATAGTCTCTCCGTTCCCCATGTCGAGCCTGAATGCCGATGTCTGGTCCTTTTCTTTGATAAAAGAGTTTTCCAGGATGACTTTATCGATGGAGCGCAGTTCGGAAATCAGATAGGGAGTGTCGGCTGTTCCGCAGTTTCTGTAGGTTACATGTGTTTTGTGGTTATTGTTGCTGTCTATTTGTCCGATGGTGGTATGGCCTTTTTCTATGGTGATCTGGATTATTCCGCTGTAAGTGGGAGTTGGTGAATCTGCAGACAAGGAATAGTCGATGCCACTTATTCTTTTGACCTCTCCTCCTTTCACGTTTATGTTGATCTTCCCCTCGACGGCTGAGGAGCAACCGATCAGGCTCCCGGTGATTCTGCCGTCCAGAACGGTGAGATTGACATTTCCCGAAACTTTCCCGTGTACTGTATTATTGTAGTTAATACCAGCTCCGTGTACTTCCTGGATGGGATTATCTGCGGATGTGTCAAGTGTCACATCCGTGTTACCTGCCGTGCCGGTTCCTTCCGTGTTGCCGATGATAAAGCCGCTGACAACCGTGTTATCGCCAGAGATATTCGTCGTGGCTGTACCGGTGACGTCCCCGTTCCAGCCACCTCCGTAGATATGGTTTAGAGTTCCTCCGGTAATGTTCAACTCGGTATTGCCGACTGTGCTTCCTGCGGCATGGCTTCCACCGAAAACAGAGTTGTTCACGGTTCCGCCCGATATGGTCACCTTGGTTGTCCCTGTGATGTTACCGGCATTGCCGCCGCCGTAGATCCAGCCGAATTGTCCGCTTTTGATTACGATATTGGTTTTGTCGATCGTATTGTTGTCTTTAGTTCCTCCCCAGATGTTACGTATGCCGGTCAGGGTGTTGCCGTTGTTGGTGTATGTCGACGGGCGGCAATCGACAGACTCGTCGAATGTCAAATCGTGGCCGTTGGCATAAATGGTGCTCATGTTCAGTTTGATGCTTTTGAAGGTAAGGGCGGCTTGCAGTTCGAGGTCGCCGGCATATGTCAACGTTTTTCCGTCGCCTGTTATGATACAGGGTTTTGGAGGTGTGCTTGTAGCTGTTTCGTCGTCTAACAGAGTGATGATATTGATCGGTTCTTCGGAACCTGCGAGTGCAACTGTTGCCTCCGCCCATGTTTTGTAACTTGTCCCGTTGAGGTCAACCTTGTCTTTGGTCACCGTGTTTCCTGTTATCTGGTTTGCGGTCAGTGCGCCTTTGCTATATATGGTTCCTTGATTATCCAGTGTTCCGTTTACGGTGAGCGAGCAGCCTGTCGGGATGAAAAGCGTCTGTCCGTTCTTGATGGTGCAGTCTCCTGACAGCGTCACGTCTCCGTATACTTCACCATAATATCCTAATGTCCCGGTGTTCCGGTAGTTGTAGAACAGAACGGAATTTTCCACCTTTATGTTGTGGTTGTAGAGAGGTAAACCGGAAGGATTGGTCGTTTTTTCCCAAGTGATATCCAACCATGCATTGTTCCTGAGGATTGTTTCACCCGTTTTTCCCCACTCTCCGTTTTCGTCTTTGGCATTGCCTCCTACCGACAGGCCGTTTGTGATGACGGTCGAGCTTTCTATCACAAGTATGGCTTTGTTCTTGATCGTGCTTGTACCTGCGTTAAAAATGGCGCTGGGGGTGTTCGTGCTGTTCAGGGTTAAGGTCCCGTCTCCCTTTATAGTCAGGGTTCCGCCTGGGTCTTGCTCTGTGGAACCGATATTGAAGAGGATGGCCCTGCTTGCTCCTTCGATGTAATTGTCTCCTTGTAGCGTGATTGTTGAATTGGGAGGAAGCTCTATGCCCATCATCTGACTTGTCCTTAGGTCTATTCCGTCAAGAGCCAGTATCTTGTTGCTGAGGTCCCAACGATATCCGTTGCCGTTTATGTCTGTTGTAGCGTTTGCGCAGTCGATGGTGGTTGTGACGGTTTGAGAGGATACCGTAAATGGCATTAGTATCATGATACTAATCAATACGCCAAGAATCTGGCGTATTGTACTTTTGATATTTAAATCTCTATTCATGTGTATGTAGTTATTTAGGTGTTATGAAAAAAGCATCCAATTTGATAAATGCCTCCTTTGGATGCAAGGGAGAGATTCACTTGGAGGTAGTGGAGATGTTTCCTTCGAGGCGAGGGAGCCTCTCCCTTGGCTCGAAGGAAACGTCTCCATCGTTGTCAGAGTTCGCCGGGGCGTTCCTCGTCATTGCTTTTCCCGTCGCTCAAGAGGATGGGGAAGCGGTAGGTGCGCGGGTTTTTCAGCATCTTGTTGCTGCTGCTGTATTGTGTTGTCACGCTCAGCGTGTACAGAACCTTTGTTTCGATGGCGGGGAGCATGACGGTGAGTTCGGATGGGGCGTTGCGGATGATGACCGGGCATTTCATCGGAGCTGCACCCTCTTCGTCCTTGGTCAGGAAGACGCCGACAGACGGGTCGTCGCCTATCACTTTGGCATTGCTGCAACTGATCACGGCGGGGCCTGCCGGGGTGATGATCTCGTTGACGCTGCCGGTCGTGCTGTCGGTAATGGAATTGATGACCGGACCTGTTTTGGCTGTGCCATTGCAGACGACTTTGGTTTTTTTCAGCTGGCTGCGCAGAAGCTGACCGGGCGTGTAGGAAACGCCTAAGGAATGTTTGACAGGATCGAACTGCGCGTTTTCACCGATAAACGAGCCGCGTGCGGTGACGAGGTATTGCCCGACGCCGTCTATTACGCTCTTACCTTCGGCGATGGCTTCTACTTTCGCTTTGTCGGCACGATCGAGGATATACTCGATGCTTTCCTGTTTGTACTCCGTACCTGCTTTCACGATACGGGCGGCTATCTGTTTGTTGTACAGAGTGCCGGTGATACGAGGGCGGCCGGTGTAGTCGCCTTCCTTCTCCGTCATGATGTTGTCGTAGAGATCGATGTTGAGAGTGATCTGTTCTTCTTCGTTGGTCATGATTCCAATGTTTAAGTGCCCGGTGGTTGGCCGGGCGTTAACCGTTTGGAGGCAAAGATGGGGAGAGAAGGACAGAAAGGATGCCCAAAATCCGTAAAGTTGTGCCCGAAATCAGCAATGATGAGTATGATGTAGTTTTGTCCGTCGGGCGGACAGGGGTGTTCCTCTCGGGAGGGCGGGGGTATTCCTGTCATGTGCGGCTCCGGAACCGGGAAGGGGTTGTTTTCATCAGTTTCAGGAAATTCCGGTTGTAGGTGCTTGTAGACTGGAAACCGGACGAGAAAGCGATGTCCTCGATCGTGCGCTCGGCGTTTTCGGGCAGTAGCAGCAGGTCTGCGGAGTGGCCGATGCGGAGGCGGAGTACGTAGTCTTGGACCGTCAGCCCGGTGGCACGGCCGACAGCGGTCGAGAGCTTGTGTGGGTTTGCACCGATGGTCCTGGGCAGGTCGGATATCCTGAAGTCAGGGTCCAGATAGGGCTGCTCTTTCTGAAAATAGGCTTCTATGTCCTTGAAGAGACGGTTGTTGTCGTCATCCGGTTGGAGGTAGCAGATCAATTCTTCCATGTCCGCTCCGGCGGGAGGAGAAAAGGCTGAGTTCTGTTCACGGATGCGGGTTCGGACATCCCGATAGGTGGAACTGAAGTTTGCGTAGAAGATTCCGAAGGCGAAATAGAAAACGGTGAATAGGAAGGTCACGGTGATTTCGTGAGGCAGGTGAGGATTCAAGGCGAGGCTCAGCGTACAAAGGCCGATGCCTGAGGCAAGGAAGAACGCGCTTGTCACCTGTCCGAGTTTGAGCCACCTGTCTTCTGTCTTCACTCCTCCCAAGAGGGAGAGGTAAGTATGTCGTTCGTGCAGGAATAGTTTTGCATAGATGCCTGACTGGATGATGTAGGCAAGCAGATAGAGCGTGCGGATCAGGGAAGGCGGATTCGTGACCAGTGACTTCCATTCCGAGTAAGCATAGACGGGGTGGTCTTTCCAGATCAGGCATGCTCCGGCGTAGGCCAGGGTGAAGAGGAGGGAAGGAGTTGCGTGCAGCAGGATCCGCTGCCGGGTGGCATACTGTTCGTTGAACAGCAGGATCAGTGAGAATGTGAACAGCAGGGTTTGCGAGGAGGCGATCAGGGTGACGGGAAACGAGGCGATGTCCCATCCGACGGGTTGCCATTTTCTGGTGGTAAGCGAGATGAGGAGACCGATGGCCACGAGGAAGGTCGCAAATGCGAGGATCCGCCGTGCCTTCAGGTAAACAGGGTTTGTCTCGATATTGCCGTAGTTCAAGAACAGCAGGATGGCGCAACTGCCCAGGCAGGAAGTGGTGCTGGTGGCATAAGCGATGATGTATAAAGTGTGTATGTCCATTCTGCGGTCGTTGTGATAGTTTTGTTATTCACATAGCCATCTTGTGATATTCTGTTCTTCGGCAAATTCCATGCAGACTTTGACGATGTCACGTCTGTCACTTTGGTAGGGGATGAGGCTTCTTTTGCCGAACCTGTGGAGGCTGGTTTGTATTCCGATTGGGAGTTTGCGCATGACCTAGTTCATCGTATATTGTTTATTTAATTGTTTCCAAAGATACTATAAATAGTTTCTTAGCAGTCTTTTTTCTCGTAAAATCTGCTATGGGTGGTCGCTTTGTCAAATGGTTGCTTTCTTTTTGTTGTCAACGGATTGTAATAATCGTTTTTACAATGTAATTCTGTTTACATCTTCTTGCAATACGTCTCTTCTACTTTTGCCGGCAAATAAATGTAACAAGTAATAAGGAATGGGAAACAAGTGTGAAACAGGAAATGTGAAGAGGTTCTTTCTTTTGTTGTTGGGGAGTTTTCTTTCGTTGTCTGCCTGGGCGCAGACAGGCGTTATTTGCGGAACGGTGTCGGATGCCAAATTCAAAGATGCGTTGATCGGTGCTTCGGTCGTGATCGAAGGGACTACGGTGGGGGCCATTGCCGACGTGGAGGGAAACTTCCGTATAGAGAATGTCAAACCGGGAAAATATACGATTGTCGCTTCTTATGTCTCTTATAAATCGGAAACCATTCGTGATGTCGTGGTGAAAGCCCATCAGGAGTCGGTGCTGAGAATCGAACTGTCCGATGCCGACCTGCAACTTCAGAATGTGGTGGTCGTGGCACAACGAAAGTTGGGAACGGAAACCGCCATTATCAATACGGTACGGAAAAGCCTACCGGTCGTAAGCGGTATTTCAGCCCAACAGATCGGCAAGACACAGGACAGTGATGCCGCCGAGGTGTTGCGCCGTATTCCGGGGCTTACGATCGTGGATGACCGTTTTGTGGTGGTCCGGGGGCTGGCGCAACGATATAATAATGTATGGCTGAACGAGGCGACCACTCCTTCGAGCGAGACGGACAGCCGGGCATTCTCGTTCGATGTGCTTCCTTCTTCGCTGATCGACAATATGATGGTCTATAAGAGTCCGTCTGCCGAGCTGCCGGCCGATTTCTCCGGTGGTTTCGTGCAAGTGATGACCAAGAATATACCGGACGGGAATACCTTCAACGTATCTTACCAGATGGGATTTAATACGAATGCTACTTTCCGGAGTTTCCAGCTGACGGACGGGAGTTGGAAGGACTATCTCGGATTTGGGGCCGGGGTGCGGAGTTTGCCCTCTTCTTTCCCTTCTCATTTAGGGGATTATTCGACAGAGGAAGCCGCTGCCTTTACACGGCGGATCAACCAGAGGTGGGGAATCAACAGGTTCACGGCTATTCCGGACCAAAAGATTTCGCTCACTTCACACCGCTCCTTCGATGCAGGCGACTGGAAGATCGGGAATATTGCGAATGTGAACTGGAGTACCGGTTACGATTATTCGGAGACGGTGAATAATAACTATATCGCCTATGATGTGGCGAACGATCTCTCACGTCCGCGCTTTGAGTACAACGATGTCCGCTATAAGAATACCTCCAAGTTAGGAGCCTTGTTCAACTGGTCGTTTATGAAAGGCGATCATAAATACGAGTTTCGTAACTTTTTTAGCCAGCGTGGTGTTTCCGCCCTGACACAGAGGGAAGGGATGAACTATTATTCTGACAAGGCGATCCGCAAGTGGGAATCCCTTTATACCGGACGTACGACCTATTCAGGGCAGCTTGGCGGCACGCATACGTTACAGGAGGATATCAACAAAGTGGACTGGACTGCCGGCTATGCTTTTGCTGCCTATCGGGAACCGGACCGCAAGATCGTCAATTCCATCCTCGACGAGACGAAGACGGACTTACCGAATTATTACGTCTCCGATCCGATGCGCTATTACCAGGACTTGAAGGATCACGGTGTTTCGCTCGCTGCCAATTATGAACATAAGTTCACTGTCTCCGACAAGTTCGCCCCTGTTCTTGACGGTGGTGTCTATGGAGAATATAAGAGTCGTACGTTCGATGCTCGCCGATTCGGTTACAATCTGTTAGGTAAAGGGTATGACCGGTATGCCGATTGGGATTATACGGGGCTGTTCTGTGATGAGAACATTTCGGCAGACAGGATATGGATGCGTGAGACGACGACGAACAGCGACTCCTATACTTCCGAAAATATCTTGGGAGCCGCTTATGTCTCTGCCAAGTTGAACTACGGGGAGGCGCTGAATGCCAATATCGGTGTCCGTATGGAATATTATAACCTTAAAATGGATGGTTACAGTTCAGACGGTACGACTCCTGTTCACTTGGATAACCGGACGAGCGATTTTTTTCCTTCCGTCAATATCTCTTACAACCTGTCTGCGAAACACCTTGTGCGTGCTGCTTACGGCCGTTCGGTCAACCGGCCGGAGTTCCGTGAGGTAGTACCATATGTGTATTTTAATTTCGAGCGGGATGCGAATATAGTCGGTAATACCGAATTGAAGAATGCTTATGCGGACAATCTGGAGGTGCGTTATGAATTCTATCCGGCATCCGGCGAGATGATAACAGTCGGTGCATTCTACAAACGGTTCAAGGATCCGATCGAGGAAACCTATAACGAGGCGGGTTCCGGTTTACAATATACCTATCACAATGCGAAGAATGCCGAGACGTTCGGCATTGAGTTGGATATGAAGAAAAGCCTTGACTTTATCGGATTAAGAGGGTTGAGCTTGGTCTGTAATGCCGCCTATATCCATAGCCGTGTCCGCTTTGAGGAAGGAGCGCCTGAACGTGACCGGCCATTGGCGGGTCAATCTCCTTATCTGGTGAATGCCGGTCTGTTTTATCAGCACGATGACAAGGGAATCTCCGCTTCGCTACTTTACAACCGTATCGGGAAGCGCATCGAGTCGGTCGGTGTCCCGATGCAGGACCAGAATGAAGATATTCCCGACATATATGAGATGCCTCGTAATTCCCTGGATTTGACTTTTTCGAAGAAGATCGGCAAAGCTGTTGAGATCAAAGCTGGGATTCAGGATATGCTGAACTCTAAAATCGAATACAAACAGTTCGTGAAGTTGACGGACAAGAACGGCGGCAAGCGTGAACGTGAACAGTTGGTACGCAGCTACCGTCCGGGAGTGGATATTAATGTCGGTGTTTCCCTCAAGTTTTAAAGTGAATTAGAATATATCTCTATTACAAACAAAATGTTTTTATTATGAACAGATTTCTATTGAAAGGTTTGGCCTCTGTATGTGCGTTGGCCGTTATGTTTGGAACTGTATCTTGTAGTGATGATGACAAGCCTGATGGCTCTATAGCTGTATCGGCTGTTGCCGTAAGTCCTACGACTGCAACTGTCAAGGTTGGCGAGTCCGTGACATTGTCTGCCACCATTACTCCGGACGATGCAACGGATAAAACGATAACATGGAGTTCCTCCGATGAAAAGGTGGCAACAGTAGATGCCGGTAAGGTGACAGGGGTTACCGAGGGTACTGCTACGATCACCGCTACGACAAAAGATGGCAATAAGACGGCAACTTGTGCTGTGACTGTTTCTAATGAGGCTCCGTCTTCCAAAGAAGTGATCTTGGAGGGAGAGATAACTTCCGATCTTACGCTGAATGCTGCTGATAAGAACTATATGAAAGGCTTTGTCTATGTAAAACCGGGTGTTACGTTGACAATTGAAGCTGGAACGGTCATCAAGGGTATATCTGTTTCTTCCGGTGAAAAGGCTGCCTCTTTGATTATCGAACCGGGTGCGAAGATCATGGCTGAAGGTACGGTTGACAAACCGATCGTCTTTACTTCCGATAAAGAACCGGGCAAGCGTGCGACGGGAGACTGGGGAGGTTTGATTATCTGCGGTAATGCTCGTGTAAACCAGACAAAAAGACCGGTTATCGAGGGTGGACCCGGAACGGAATATGGTAACACGACCTCCGATGAATTTAATGGAGAAAGCTCTGGTAAGTTGAAATATGTCCGTATTGAATTTGCTGGCTATCCTTTGGAACCCGACAAGGAGATCAACGGTCTGACATTCGGTGGTGTCGGTAGTGGTACGGAAGTGGAGTTCGTACAGGTGTCTTATTCTAATGACGATTCGTATGAATGGTTCGGTGGAACGGTCAATGCTAAGCATTTGGTTGCTTACAAAGGTTGGGACGATGATTTCGATACCGATTACGGCTATACGGGTAACTTGCAGTTTCTGTTGAGTGTGCGTGACAAGGACATCGCTGATACTTCCGACTCTAACGGCTTCGAATCCGATAATGATGCAAGTGGTTCTTCCAATACCCCGCTTACGAAGCCTGTCTTCTCCAACGTGACTTTGATCGGTCCGTTCTATGGAAAGGTTTCTGATATGACACAAGCCGAGGTTGAAGCAAAGACAGCCGATGCCGCTAATGGAGCCAAAGGAGGTAAATTCCAGGCTGCCATGCATCTGCGCCGTAATTCGAGTTTGAATGTCTACAACTCCGTATTCACGGGATGGCCTTACGGACTTCGTGCAACGGATAAGAAAGGTACGGCAAATGATGGTATCGCCGTTAAGAATGTAATCTTTGCCGGTATGTGGAAGAACTTCTACGATGACGAAAAGGTAAGCGAGAACTTCTTCAACCGCGCTGGTAACAATACTACTTTGGCAACCACCAACGAAATTATTTCAAAAGACGGTGACTATTCTTCTGTCGTTGCTTCTGCCGTACAAGGAGCCGAATTTGTTGATGAAGTCTTGAATAACAGCTTTTTTGAAAAAGTAACTTACAAAGGAGCTTTTGATGGAACAAACGATTGGACAGCCGGTTGGACAAACTGGGATCCTCAGAACACTGAATATTAAAAAGATGATAAAGAGATTATTATTGACATCAACATTATTGGCAAGTTCTGCCCTGGCAATCCAGGCGCAGGACTTGTTCCTTAGTGAAGGCCAGTATTATACGGACGAGTCTCAAACAACTCCTTACACTGGCCGCTATACCGAGTTTTACGATGATGGTATGTTGAAGATGGAGCTTTTCCTCAAAGACGGCCGTCCCGAAGGAACTTATGTGATTTACTATCCTGATGGCAAGATTGCGGAAGTCCGTTCTTACTATCACGGCATTTTTCATGGAGAATGGCGTACTTATAACGAAGCCGGGCAACTGACCGGTATTGCTTCCTATAAAGATGGGCAAAAAGACGGACCTTGGCGGGTGTGGAACGATAAAGGCATTCTTCGTTTCGAAATGTTTTATGCTAAAGGAAGGAAAAGCGGCATTTGGCGTACTTGGGATGATGATGGCAAGCTGTTGACGGAAGAGAAGCAAGAGGAGTAAGCGTGGGGATCACCATTGCATTCTGCGTAGGCATTGCAGTATTCCTGCAAAACTTATGCAGAATGCAATAAAAAGGCTATCGGTTCCCTAAATCGTCATACAAGGTTTGCAGGAGTGCCTTTCCTTTGCGGAGTCGCAAGTCACTGCCTTTTCGGGGGGCTTCGATCAGAGGTTTGTTCCCTTCGTTGTCATAGACGGATATACCGGTGCTGTCGATAAACCCGAATCCGTTAGAATAAGTATAGAATGCATATTCCGGATAATCGGGACTTAGGATGTTCCGGCTGAAAGTGAAAGTGTCGTGATCGATCCCTAACTGGTTCAATAGGGTGGCGGCAAGATCCGTCTGATTGGCTAATTTGTCAATCACGACAGGTTCTTTCACCGCACCGCCGATCCAAAGCATCGGTATATGGTAGCGGCGAGGTTCATAGTTGACCACATCTTTCGGATAAGGATATCCGTGGTCGGAAACGAAAATAACCAGCGTATTTTTCCATACAGGCAATTCTTTCAATTTGTCTATGAAGTTGCCGATACAACTGTCCGTGAAGGCAACCGAGTTCGGATACAGCCCCATTTCGTCCAACCGGTGGTAGGGAACTTCAAACGGCTCATGGCTGCTTAACGTCAGGAAAGTGCTGAGCCAGGGAGCTTGGTTGTCCCGGTTTTTGATGTCTTCGTACAGGTGGCGGAACGTAATATCGTCGTTCGCTCCCCATTTACTCAAGCGGCTGGTGAGCGGAAAGTCACGGTCTGCCGTGATCCGGCTGTAACCGGAACTGAAGAAATAACTCTGCATATTGGTAAAGTTGATATCGCCTCCGTACAGCATGTCGGCAACATATCCTTCGTTTGTCAGAGTTTTGGCGATAGAGGGGAGTGTTTGGCTTTTTGCCGGATACTTCATGATGGAAGTGGTCGGCTGTGCCAAATATCCGTTTAACACCGAAACGATTCCTCTGTCTGTCCGGAATGAATTGGCATACATGTTTGTGAAAAGTACTCCTTCCCGACTCAATCGGTTCAGGTTAGGCGTGATGATGGAATCTCCGCCGACCGCTCCGATCGCGTTTGCCGAGAAACTTTCCATCAGGATAATCAATATATTCGGTCGTGAGGTATTGAGAAGGGATTGCAGAGGCTTTTGCTGTAAATCTGCATCTGCGGGATTCGTCCCTTTGCGTCCCCGCATCGAGTGCGGAGACAAAGTATCCATTACCTCCTTCCTTTCCTCTTCCGGGAAAAAATTGAACTGTGCCGCAAAATCCTGTTGCTTGCTAAGTGAAGCGATCAGGCTGAAACAAGGATTGATTGCCGAATGGTTGAGGAATTGGTTTTGGCTGAAATATACCATCCCCACGTTCGCCGTCGAAGTCGTTACGCCTCCTCGTATCGGAATGAAGAGTATCCCTCCTGACAGGATAATGATAAGGCTTCCGCCCAACCGTTTCCGCACCAGTGTTTCAGGGAAGAGCGGAACGATAAACCTCTTCAACACCCAATATATCCCGAAAGCATATACGGCGAACATCAGCAATTGGGCAAAGAATTGCCCCAGCGGTACACTTGCCATCGCATCGCCGGGTGATTGAAGATAGAAGAAAAGAGTCGCATCCAGCCTGAATCCCCAGTAGCCGTATAAAGCCACATCCACGGAAAAGATCGCTGCGATCAATACCGCCATGATTCCGAAATATCCTTTCAGCAGTTTCCTGTAAAAAGACCCCGGCAACCATACCGAAACTAACGTCATCAGCAAAGGTAACGCTGTCAGATAGCCGGCTATCGTACAGTCCAATAGTAACCCGTGTGTAATTACCTTAAGGTAATCGATTAGCGAGCATCCGCTCGCTAAGGCATGGTGGTACAGCATAAACACAGGCTTCTGGATTGCCAATAATGGTAACCACATGAAATATAGGGTAAGGAGGAAGAGGATTCTTTTTTTCATATACAGGGAAGGTATCAGAGAAAGAACCAGATATATGTCATCCACATATCTGGTTTTTCTTCTGGAAAGTTATCGATGCTTGTTTATTTATAAAGCTTTTCTCTCAGCTCGGCAACCATCGGATCGGTAATATAATCGTCGTATTCCATTATACGGTCGATAATGCCGTTCGGAGTCAGCTCGATGATGCGATTGGCAACCGTCTGGATGAACTCGTGGTCATGGCTGGAGAACAG
>UMFY01044165.1_pt1 | contig 16267 bp, 15 predicted proteins | sample 1965121 | NCBI WGS metagenome assembly UMFY01 (sample SAMEA4836057, study PRJEB28245) | human gut metagenome | biome: gut microbiome; material: fecal sample | place: Denmark | collected 2008
ATTTTCTTTTGAATCTTTGTCTAACTTTTTGGGGTCAGTTCAATGTGTTGTCCTGCTCCACTTTTCTTTTTTGATGTTTTGGGGTCAAATTGGGGTCAAAATCGGTTTTTCTGTAAAAATGCAACAAAAACCGAGCCAAAAACTCACCTCACAATATTTGACAAATGCTCTAGAATAGAGCATAATAAAAAAGAACATTCAGGCAAATCAACAGCTAAACTTGCACCTCCAGCTGTTTCACTTGCTTGAATGTTCTTTTCCATTTGCCAAAGAACGCTTATTTTGATACAATTTAGGGTGCGTTTTCTTTTGGTTAGTACGTTTTCTTTTGGTCATAGAATTTTTCTATTATTGTTTTCAGTTTAACTGTTAACTTTTTTTGATTAAAGCCAAGAGAAGCTCGTATATAGCTTTCACACATAATGCAGAAAGCTATATTTTTATAATTACGCATCCAGCAAAAGTGCTGCTCTTTTACGAACTTGATTCTGAATTAACTTTAGTCTCTTTGCCGGAAGATTGTACGTTGAATGTGCCTTGAATTCAAATGTAAGCAGATGCCGCAAACCTGCCTTGTGCCGATTAGTCAGAACGGCTTTTGCTTCTGCAATATAATCATCATAAACACAAGGCAGCAAAGTATCCACATATTCCTGAAAACTTTCTTCAGACTCCAATGCATCACGGCCTGCAAAATTGAATAGTGAATTTCCATGGTCGAACAATGGCGCAGGAGCAACAATCTTATTTGTATCACTATCTACCATAACGCCTAAATTTCCAAAATGACGATCTGAGTTACAAATAATTGCATCCAGAACAATCATATCATTTAATGCGTCAACAAACTCCTGTCCGAGACTTTCATAGTATGCACGGACAGCAGCTATGCCACCTCGTGTTACAATTCTTCCAATTGGAATGAAGGAAAGTTCCTTGCTTGTGAAGAGTTCACAGGTGGAGCAAAGTTCACCCTTCCATTTTGACAATCCGTATGGAATCGCATTGATCCCCAACTTCTCTGCAATCTGCGCTGCATAAAATTCAGAGTATGGTTCATTACCGGCGTTGGATGCACCTTTAGTTCCGCCTTTATAAAGCATGATCTTTCCTGATATTCTTCGCCAGCACTTTGGCAGCATTCCATTTGTAGTAAATTCCGGACAGGACGCCAAAGAGGTTCTGATAGAACTGCCGTAGCCTGTGAAAGCAATAAGTGCCAGAATGCGGCTGAAATTATTTTCATAAAGATTGTATTTATCATATAAACCATCAAATCCGTCCTCTACAATCCAGTAACAGTCATTTACAGACAGTCCTTTTGAAAGCTTAATGATGTTCATTGGACGATTTATGTTCATACCACATTTGCTAAGAAATGAATGTACATAAGCTCTGTTCTTTGGTATAGTGCGGTGCTTGAGCCATTTAGATAATCCACCTTCAGATACAGTAAGATCAAGGGGAAGCAGGTACTGCAGTTCAGTATTTTGCCAAAAAATCTCTATTTCCGGTTCATTACTGTTTTCTGTGGCGCTGAATTTTAAAAGAATAGAATCTTTATGCCGCAGTTCGTAATTCATCGTACAGTCTCCTTTCTTGAAACGATCCATGTTTCGTAATACTGTTCAATGATATTATATCATACTTTTACTAAAATATCAATAAGCGATTTGCATTTCACATATGGGCACCTCTAAAAACCCGCTATATTCCTAATTTCATTAATAACAAAAGTCGAGATGAACCTCTCCATATCCAAGTTCATTTTTGGATCCATTGTAATTTCTACAAAAGAAATGCTGTCACACCAAGTCCCTACAAGCTTTTTGTTCTCATAGTTATAATAATCTCCCTCGCCACGACTTTTTCCAATAATGATCAAAAGTGGAAGTGGGAGAGATGAATTTCTCTCTCCAATCATCACTATAACATCAGTGTAGACAATAAAGTATATCAATTATTTGTGTTAATTTAGGCTCAACTTCATAGTAAGTTGTGCATAACAAATGAGTACAAATAAATTTACAATCCTAACACTTTTTATTCGAAAGACTAATTCTCTATATAAGTTCTCTTTAATGATAGTAGAATCTGTTTACTATATCATCCTAACTTTCTAAAATCAAACAAATAATATATAATATATGAATTATATACGTACAAAATCTGCAAGTATTCTTTGTAAGTGTCATTTTAAATATAAATTTAGCGTCTCTAAAAGACCTATTCGCAAGAGAATTTACAACAAAAAATAAGAACATTTGAATATTTAATCAGTAAAATATAAAGAATTATATAAAGCACCATATATATTTTATACAAGTTATTTAACGCTGTATATACATGCCAATCATGTTCACTAGTTGCAAATCAACTTGAAATTTCCGCGCTACTTCCTCTAGTGAATCTTGATCAATCAATAGTTCTTTAATAATTTGAAATAAAATTTTGCATGTTTTGTTACTCACCTTCGGATCGTTTATCAAATTATTAACAGCTTCCAGGTTTAAGCAAAACATTTGTCTTTGTTGCATTGACTCCGGCATTGGTTGTTTTTCTGAGAGCAATTGTGCTGATCCTTTTTCTCGCATTTGATAATTCTTAACATATATGGTCTGTCCAAATGCTGTTTGCAATTTTTTAACCGTAATAATCATTTTTGTAGCTGAAATATTATAGGAATCAATTTGACGTAGCATTCCCATCGGAGTCTTATTCCAGCCACCTTTTTCTTTGGTTACTTGACTTATATATATTTTTGAAGTTTCCAATTTTTTATCAGACATCAAAAGCTCTGTCATTTGTATAAAACAATTATAATCCTGAACCAACCTCCATTCATTTGGTATCCAGCTAGTTCCACAGATCATGCCTAGCATTGCTCCAGTCATAGAGGCAATTGTATCAGTATCCATTCCAACAGCAAAAGCCGGAACTTTAATCCCAAGAGCAGGATTATTCGCATATTTTGATGTTAAATAAATAGCCGTAAGAACAGCAACATCTCCTGCTCCATTAGTCTTTGAAAAACACTCTAAATTAGAGAATACTTTTCTATCATCTTCCATCAAACCTTTATTTAAAGCATCTTGAATATATATTAGTTGCTTTACCATATATGAAACAGTCTCATTCCATACAGCAATATAATCATATCCACTTTTTTCAACAGCTAAACTTTTCCATTCATTCAATACATCAAAATCAGGAATATGACCCCATATTTTTTGTCCATCTAATACTGCAGATACAATTTCACCATACTTTAGTACTTCATTCTTTTTAAGAAGATAATTCAATGTATAAGCATAACATGTTGCACCAAGCAATGCACGAGGATGACCATGTGTAATTATTCCGTCACGCAGTACTTCAACCATAAGTTCTGTAATGCTTTCACTATGAATTCTACCAATCACATGTGGCAAAATTCGCATTGCTACACCATTTCCTCCTGCTGCAAAATAATCGTGCGGATTATTTTTTTTCCACAAAACAGTCTTTTCTTTGCAGGCAGTAGCGGCTTTCAGAAGTGAGTTACCTCCACCTCTTTGATATGACAACCAGTACGGCAATTCATATCGAACTAGGCTATTTTCCCAGTTTTCAGTAAGAATACTTCTTGAAACTGCTAACATCATTTGTGTATCATCGCTATATTCTCCCGGTAGAATTTGTTCCTTGTGCCAACAAGGATAACGAGTATTTCTTATCCAACTTACAAACAAATCATTAACAGTACTATTTTTTTGGACATTTTTCAATCTGGTTTCATTTGGCCAGCCAAGGGCATCACCAATCGCTGTTGCAATCATGGCTCCTTGACATTTTTCTTGTTTCGTTGGTATTAAATCTGTCAAAAAACATCACCGCTTTCAATCATATAAGTATTCATATTCTTTTGGAAGCTGACCATTCCTAACCATATCACTCCACGTTTTTGTGAAAATTTCCTTGCAAATAGAAATTTTGATTTGAGTTTGATTAGTTATTTTCAACATAGCCGCAGTTCTCTCTGCCATTTCTTTATTAGGAACTACTATACCAAAAATCAAATTTCTTGGTATGTTATTCTTTATCAAAATTTCAGCTTGTCCATCTGTCGGACAACAGGCTGGCATCATTGAGCTTCTTAAGTATTTATATGTCGGCTGTTTGGGTGCGAAAATACTTTCCAACTGGCTCATGTCGTTATTAATATATGCTCCAAACTCCTTGCTTGCATTACATGGACAGAATTTTGCATTTCTATGATTCAGCACGGATGGTTGAATATACAAAATAACCCATTCTTTAAATATCAAATCAAAATTTTTATCTCTAGCTTTACTAAGATACCAAGAATTAGGATACTGAATAGAGCAACACACGTAATTAGTCTCTCCATCATATCGTTCAGCATCTGTCACATTTTTTATATCATTGCTAATAACACTGCTTGCCAATATTCCTTGTTCAGATTCAAGTATATGACATAGTTTCTGGAACTTTGTAAAGTGGCATAAACGCGTAACTCCATGCTTTTTTAAAATTTCATATCCATTCATATTCCATCATTCTCCTGATAATAATCGTAATTCATAGATGATTCTGGAAATAAGAATGACAATTCTCCACTATAAGTCATATATAGACCATATTTTGATCTTGTAGCAGCCACATACAATAGTTTAAGTTCATCACTATATGCGATTTCTTGAGAAACTGCTGCCTCTATAGCCTTTTGATTAGGAAAATGATTAGAATCTAATAATGGAACAAACACATAATCAAATTCAAGTCCCTTTACACTATGATATGTTGATATATATATATCTTTTGAATTTCTAACTCCCGGAGTATCCTTACTAATCAAATGTATATATTGCCCCTTATTTTTAAAAGCAGACTCCAATATTGCTTGTCCCTCATAACTTCTACACACCACAACAACAGAAGAAGTTCTACTCATGGAAATAGCTCGGTCTGTAACCCAAGCAATTTCATTTGTTACATTAGAGAACCTCACAAGAATTGGCTTTGGACCTTCTGCTATAAATGGTGTAGCACTAATCATATCCATCTTTTGCTTCCAATACTTGGATTTGATAATATCCTGTGAAAACTTAATAATGGATTCTGGATTTCGATAATTTATTTCGAATTTCCATATCTTACTTGTTTCAATTCCCGAATCCCTCCATGAAAGACGGTTTCCATAAATCTGCTGTGCCACATCACCAAAAAAAGTAAATGATCCTCTATCATGTGTTGCATTAACCAAAGATTTAATCATCATAGGGGAAAAATCTTGACCTTCATCAACAATAATGTGTGTATACCGTCTCTCAGTATTATCAATTTCCAACTCACAATTAGCATAAAAGGCAAGGTCATCCCAATCATATTTCAAACCATCTGCAGCTCGCAACTCAAGATATCTTTCATAAACCTTAGCTATCCATTTTCGGTTCTCACGTGTAATATATGCAGATGCCCTTCCAATTCTTTCTGCTTGTTGATATTCACTAAAATTTTTAAAACCAAATTGCTGAATAAAAACAATCTCATCATAAAAGAATTCCTTTGAACGTTCAAAAGTCGATTCATATGGATATTCATTCCTACATTGAAAAATAGCTTTTTCTATATATTCTCTTTTTTTATTAGTAGAAAGAACACCATTATAACTAGGCATTTTCCCTCTGCTGTTAAGATATCCCCTAGCAAACTTGTGATAACTCTCTACAACCAATCCAGGGCACACTCTATTATTAATACTTTTCATATACTCTACCAAGGCGTTATTAAAAGTAACCAACAATACTAGAGGTTTACTTGGTAAATTAGAAAGGAAAATAGCTCTTTGTAATGCAATTGTCGTCTTCCCGCTACCGGCGGTACCAAGCACAACTGTATGTCCTGTAACAGGTAAAGCCATAACCTCTGCCTGTTTACCTTGAAGTGTAATGTTCATTATTTTATCCTACCTTTCCTAAAAAATATATAGAAGAAAAATAGCAATGCATAGCATATATCTATAACATTCACACCTCAATATGAATACTATAACATAATTATATGCATATGTCAATTTTTGCACTATGAATAATCGTATAAATCAGTTTTAATGTTGATAACAAAAATACTATTGCTATCCATACATTCAACGATCGGATAACCTTAATATTATTAATATTCAATCATTTTTTGCCTTTTAAACCAAATAAGTATAAATCACTGATCAACCATAGATAACTATAAATTATGGGATATGCCTTCAAAACAATTACTTCAAAAAATAATGCATCCCAAATTAGAAGTATTATCCAAATACAATTTAAATGTGTTAATTATTGCTCAAAATAAGATGTCTATCCAAGTTCCAGTTCATTGGGATAATATAAAGGTTCCTAATATTCCAGATGAGAGTTTATTGCATATTTTACGTGAAAATGGGCATGCAGAACAAATATGCATTGAAGATATACGCATTTGTGCTGGTAATGATATATCTTTAGCTCTTATGGCAGCAAATTATTATGATGAGAACGGAAAAGGCGCTAATGATTTCAATGAAATTATGGAGCGTAGGTGCAACTGTTTGTCTACAGAAAAGCAAGAAGTACGTAAAATCCTGGGTTCACTTTCAATAATTGATAGCTGCTTTTCGAGAGACGAGGCTGCTTTTTTTCTAGATCCCACACCCGAAGACAAATATGAAGCAGAATATCTTGCCGAAGAATATCTTCAACTAGCAGAAGAACGGATGTTTATTAAAGGTGAAAACAGATTCCTTTTTGCTAACGATAAAGTTAAGGGGTACTTCAAAGTTAAACTTGCGAAAAAAGAAAGATATTACCACCATAAATTTTCTGAATTTCTGCAAAAAAACCATCCTGAGGATTATTACTCTCGAGGGAAACATTTAGCTCTAAGCTTACAGTTGTCCGATACGAAGACAATTGTGGAAGCATGGCAACTTTTACTTTTAGCCTATTTTAGACGTTCAATTGAAACTGGCAATGCTGGTGATTTTTATAACATATTGAATGAAATTGAAGAACTAATCAATCGTCTTCCTACTAATACTATTGATACACAGCGTCATGTACTAGTTGAGTTCACTCGGGGTTATCAAGAATTTGTAAAATACAATTATAAAAATGCATTAATACATTTCCAGGCAATCACACCTAGTCGCCTTATTCCAGCCTGCTTGGCCGAGTGTCAAAGACTTATTCTTCTATGCCATATTCAGTTAGCAGAGGATCTAAGACTGATTGTTCAATCTGCCAATGAACTCTATAACACCATTGAAGTTATTGGTCATTTAGAAGATGAACAATATTGTCGAGCTGCGTTAGTATTGTTAGATGCATATATTGACCGCTCAATTGATCACAAAAAAGTCAATATCCTTAAAAATAAGATCATTCGAATAATCCAAGATCATATGGGCATTCCTGAATTTGATGAATTTGAGGCGTGTTATAATCGAAAGGTTGCTCTATACTATCCCGCTATAATTGCATGTCGCCAAACCGAACAGAGTATTCAGTTCTATAAAAAACACTTTAATCGAAATGGTACATATATGGCTTTATGTAATCATTCTGGCAATGCTATTGTTTTAGGGGAGTACCCAACTGCTAAAAAGGCTATAAAAGAATGTATTTCAATGATAAACAGTAGTGATGGTTGGTATTATCCAAGCCAATACAAAGTAGAAAATAATGAAATACTATTAAATTTTCTAACTGAGGAAAGAAATGGCTGTGGAGATAGAGAAAAAATCTTAGTAGCAGCACAGAAAGCTGCTAGTCAATTTTCTAAAATAATTGGGCATCAGTATGATGAAGTATCGCATGTTGTTCTTTTCAATTATATAGGCTTATCTATGTTATGTCAGACAAGCACATGGGAATCAGATTTATTGAATGCAAATAGATTGCTTCCAGATCTTGATGAGTTTTATCAATATTACTTATATGATTTAAATTATGCGAATGCTTTGCTAAAAGGAGATGTAACAATCGCAAAAAGTTTTCTAGTGAAATTAAAATCACTTGATGCTCCGCTTCTTCGACACTATCGAGTAATTCTTCAAAAAAGACAATTTGTTCAAGAGGATTTGTTAAATAATGTGACAGAACTTATTGGTGATCCGTTTAAGTATCATAGTATTATTAATATGAAATGTAGTCATCTTCAAGACGACTCATGTTATTTTTGGGGACGCGGTTTTCTATTATCCGATTTGCAATTTTTGTCTTTCTAGATGTAGTTTTATTTACGCATTAGAGATGCTGAAATGATTGCACGATAGATATCACAGTATTCAAATCCTAACAGATCAAATGCACATGCAAATGAGCTGTGTTTTGTGGTATATGGTGTCGTAGATACATCAAATATAAACGGTTCTCCATTTTGAGTAATACGGAAATCTATTCGTCCATATACATCCATCTGTAGTAAGCGGAAAGCCCTTTCCGCCGCGTTTTGAATAGTGTCAATGGTTTTCGACGGAAAATGTTTGTCCAATTGGTAAAATCCATATTGATTATGTTCAGAAGCATCTTCGTCCAAAATGCTCTTTCCTTCAAGGTCAATACCAATTGGTGGTAAAACATATACAGTATCTCGCACCTTAAATATAGGAACCTCACACTCAAAACCATCTACATACTCTTGAACAATATGGCTTACACTTAATAGATTAGCGTTTTGTTCGGTAGAAAATTCAACAATCCTGGATTCACTTATTCCTTGACTGGCAGACTCGGAAGCTGGTTTGTAAATAACCTTTGTACCAGTTTCAGGTGTACCGTTAAACCAAGTTTTATTTTCAGTATATAACCAACTCTTTGGCACTGGTACATTGTGAGTATTGAATAGTGAAGAGAAATAATATTTATTGCGGGCTAATGCACATGATAATGAAGATGAGGTTGTATACCTTAGACCGACCAATTCACAGAATGAAGGAATAATCGTCTTTTTATTATCACCCAATCCATTTCTTGCTAGAGTATATATTAAGCTGCTTTTATACCGTTCTGGATGTTCAATGTAGTCTGTTATAAAATCGATTTCATTAAAGTAAACGGCTTGTACAAAGTATCCCGCATCAACAATACCTTGGTATATTTCATTAAATTCATCTATAGTAAAACGCTCTGTTTCGCTACACTGAAGTTGTCTAATATTCATATGTCCGCGTGGTTCACGTACATGTGCGATGAGCACTACATTTAACTCTGCCTGTGAAACTGGTACATTGACATGCTCCCAAAATTTAATAATTTCCATACTATCCCTCGCCAAGTACAGGATGATAATGAGTCCTTTATTAATAACCTTATATAATTTATAGTTATCCTGTGTTGAGCTATAATAATATTATACACTATTCTCCGATAAAAATCAACACTTTTTCCAATCATCTCATCACTACTCGACAAAAAGTTGATCATAGTATATAATAAGATTATCCCAAATAAAGGAGTAACTACAATGTTAAACTTAACTTTACAAATTCAACTATTTCTTAACTACTGCAAGTCAAGAAAAGCTTTAAATGATAAAACCATCAAAGCCTACACAATTGATCTTAGGCAATTTGCTGAGTGTACAAACAATACGTTTTCCAAAGAAATCATTTGCCATTATATTGACACTCTGCATAAACAATTCAAACCTAAGACAGTTAAGCGAAAAATTGCTTCTGTGAAAGCCTTTACCCACTATCTTTTGATTGAAGATGTGATTGAAATCAATCCATTCAATAAAATTGATATTTCCTTTAAGGAACCATCCATACTCCCTAAAACAATTCCACTTAATGTAATTAACAGTATACTTGCCCACGCTTATAATTCTCTTTCTCAAGCTGAAACAGACTACCAAAAACGCAGTACTACTCGTGACATTGCAGTTCTTGAAATTCTTTTTGCAACGGGAGCTAGAGTATCTGAAATTTGCAATCTTACACCTTCATCCGTAGATTTGACCAACCATACAGTCAAAATTTTCGGTAAAGGCTCTAAAGAACGCATGATTCAGATTGAAAATCCAGATGTTTTAAAGGCACTTCAAGAGTATTATACGCTGTTTCAAGAAGATATAAAATCATGTGGTTTTTTCTTTGTCAACAAACTTCATAATCGTTTGATGGAACAATCTGTACGTGAAATCATTTGTAAATATACTGCTATGACCGAATATGACATACATATCACTCCACATATGTTCCGGCACTCATTCGCCACCTTACTACTTGAAGAAGATGTTGACATTCGCTATATACAAAAACTTTTAGGTCATAGTTCTATAACCACTACTCAAATATATACCTATGTTGCTATGTCTAAACAAAAAGAAATTCTATCTGTCAAACATCCAAGAAACAAGATAAAAGTTAAAATTGAATAGTATACAAATTATCTATTATAAAGAATATTTGCCTAAAATCAAAGCTTTAAATGTCTCTTAATATAATCATTTTCGACACTAAAAATTATTATGAATACTTGTATATTGTGCAACGACTAATTGTTTTATGCAATATATAAACGAATTAAAAGATCATGCTTTATTATGAAACAAAAATACAATTTACGTAGAAACTTACAGTTAGAAGTCGAACTTTGAAATTGTAAAACGAATGATCAACAGTTGTGATTATCTTCTCACCGCTGATAATGAGATGAACCAATCTATCAACTTTACGAATATAAGTTTCTAGAACAGGCTTACAGGTTGTCTGCATTGTATCAGGGTCAGTTGAAAGCACATAATCTCCTGCTTTTATTGTTTCTATAGCAGATAAATCATTCGCTGTTGCTACCAATGTTCCAGCCACAAAACAAGCTGCCGCCTTTACATAGCCGCCTGAGAAAGCCGATGTTCCGGCTACTGCATATTGAAAAGCATTATAAATTGGATTTGAATGTGCTTTATGGTTCAGAAAAACTTATGTTATACCCTTTCTAAGATCTTCAGGTAGATCAAATATATTTAATTATTGTCCCAAAACAACTCAAAATTATCTCTTGCGATCTGTTCAATCAAAATATCCTGACATTCGATCTGCATTTCCATAATAGACAAATCTAAATCAACTTTATAAAAATTATCTTTATCACTTTTACAAACAGTAATATCCTGTCCATAATAACCAAGTTGACTTTTCCTCATACTTTTCACGTTACTAATTTTTCTTCTGTTAGCATCCGTGTTATAAGATACCTTATAACACGATAAAAATGATATTTTCCAGCATGTTTCCTCATCATTTTCGATAAGAATTTCTACTTCGTCTCCAAAGTAAGATGCTTTCACGTCCAGTACTCTCATATCCCAATAATCTGTCTTATCTATCAATTCTTGCATTTTATTAACCATCATTTTAATAAATTTCCTTTCTAATAATTATACGGTATATGTCCTGCAGGATCTTTAGGAGAAACAATATTGCCATTGGCATCCAAAGGATTACCATTTTCATCAAGAATATGTATGTGATTATAAGGTGTGTGTTTATCTGGTACATCTACACGAACTCTATAATTTCCATTATCATCTTTAATGTGAATTCTTCCATTATGCTCTTGAAAATCCCAGTCTTCAGGAGTATTTTCTTTCAACTGTTTCCTTGTCATCTCAGAAATATCCTTTGGCGTTTTATCAGTAAGGTAGTTCGCATTATGCACCCAAACAGCACAATCACCAACATGGTATGTATGAAAATCCTCCACCTGGAAATTATAAACATCAACAAGATTTTCTGTTTCTTCAATGTTATAATTTTCAATCAGCAAATCCTCGCCAATTGCACTTACAAGCTTATCACCAACAAGAAGATTTCCTGCCTCAATAAAGCCTCTGCCTTGTACATAAAATGGATGATCAACTGTTGTGATTATCTCCTCACCACTGATGATGAGATGAACCAATCTGTCAACTTTACGAATATAAGTTTCAAGAACAGGCTTATAGGTTGTCTGCATTGTATCAGAGTCAGTTGAAAGCACATAATCTCCTGCTTTTATTGTTTCGATCGCTGCTAAACCATTCGCTGTTGCTACCAATGTTCCAGCCACAAAACAAGTTGCCGTTTTTACATAGCCGCCTGAGAATGCTGCTGTTCCGGCGACTGCATATTGAAAAGCGTTATAAATTGGATTTGAATGTGCTTTATGATTCAGATCTGATATGAATTCACCGATATTCGGATCAATAATTCCAAGATTAATTCCTGTATCTTGAAAAAATCTATTCTGAAAATCATTTGCAAGAGCAGTCATATCAAATGCCATCATTCCCAATCCCAACTTACTTGAAATTGAAAAAACATTTGTCATCAACGCACTACATCCAAATGCTTCTCCGGCTATTGCTCCTATTCCTCCCAATCCACCAAAGAGTCCTCCAATAAGCATTCCATCTTCAGTTCCGTTAATGATTCCGGGTAGTATACCGTCTACACCATATTGTGCGTATCCGGATAGTCCACCAATAGCAGCACCGCTTAGTCCACCTATCAGCATTCCAGCAAGTATTCCAATACCTATTCCTTCAAGACCAGGTATCAATAAACAAACTACTGCCGCAACAATTTCAATAACAAGGCATATTTCTTTCCAATGTTCCTTACACCAATCTCCGACCTTTTTCAAACCATCGCAGAATTTTTCCCAACCGGATTTTTCACATTCCGGTTTCAGGTAAGAATATTCTTTATAAAACTCATCTTTTGCTTTTGATACAGCATCAGCTGCTGAGTTATCACGATTAATTGTAAGGTCTATGAATGCATTTACTTGCTTTTGCGTTGCTTCCAGACCAGCGATCTGTTGTTCCTGCGTCTGAGATGATGAAGAAATGCTGCTAACAACATTGTCACAAATACTGCTGTTGATTCCAAGAATTTTAGATTTTAATGCAGATAAATCAACATAACAATCGCTTACCGCTTCTTAAGAAAAGTCCCAAATTGCCACATCTTGTTCGTTAAGTTTATTTTCGACTTTATTTTCCATAATGAAGAAGTAAATTTCATTAACGAATTTTTCTAAGTCGTTTGAATTTACGATAAAATACATAGTATTGTTTCCATTTTCTTTATCAACATCAAATTTTATTGAGTCCATTTCGCACTCGGATTCAAACCCTCCAATAAGCATAGTAAATACAGGGTTATATCCTTTGTAATCAATGTACACCTTTTTTGATGCACCATTGTCGATTATTTTAATATTCATATGTATTTTATCAAACACATATATATTGAAGTTTTCTTTTTCTACAATAGTATACATTATAGCACCTCTTTAGTAAGTATCAAAATTTTGATCATAAAGTCCAACACAAGCATCCATCGCTGGATTAGTTCTCATTGACGAGTTTATGATTTCTTCTGGTGTTTTTCCACTTGAAATTAAAGCATCATATGACCGTGTTTGCATTCGTTCAAGTGCTGCATTATATCCGTTCTGATCAATAACATGGCCATCTGAATCAAGATATGAATTTAATCGTGTTTGATTACGATAATCGCACGCCGCTCGTGCCATTTCTTCTGTTGAACATCCATTATTCTTCATTTCTGCAATCACGTCATATATCGCTTTATCATCTTCAATATATTGGAGTCTCTTTTGCTTTGCATTCTCAACAAATTCAGGATTTGACCAATCTTCATTTGCAAAATTCTTCAAACTTCCGTCCTCATTAGGCCTATAGCCATATACAGCATTGGGGTCTTCAACGGCATCCGCTAATACTTTTGGATTATCGCTGGGGTTATTATTATAATGACCATTACCATATTCCGCATTATGCACCAAAACAGCGAAATCACCAACAAAATACGTATGGAAATCCTCCACCTGAAAATTATACACTGAAACAGGTTCTTCTGTCAATTCTATGTAATAATCTTCAATAGTTAAATCCTCACCATTTACACTAATAAGCTTGTCACCTACGAGCAAATTGCCTGCATTAATGAATCCTCTATCCTGTACATAAAAAGGATGGTTATCAGTTGTAACAATTTCTTCACCATTGATAGTAATATGTACAAGCTTGTTCACCTGACGGACATAGGTCTCAAGAACAGTTTTCTCAGCAGTTTCAAGCGTGTCGGGATTTGTTGATATAACTTTATCTCCTGCGGCAAGCTTTTCTATTGCAACAAGACCTGTAGCTGTAAGAATCGTAGTTCCTGCAATAAAGCAAGCCATATTCTGTGATGCAGCACCTGTAAATGATGATACCAGACTTACATCCATTTGAAAATTGTTATACAAATCACTTTGATGCAGCTTATTATTCAATGCTGTTAACGGGTTATCGGGATCTATCATTTGATAGTAATATGTACAAGCTGTCTACCTGACAACAATATTATTTGATTTTCGATATTTTGTACAAAAATACAACCTAAGAACAGATGGCAATATAATTATGGTTCTTCATTAATCCAAAATTTTATCAACATCACTGTCCATAAACAAGAGGAACACCCGATGCTAATGATGAATCAATATTATCAAGAACAGAATCAAATACTGTGTTCTTAATATATTCTTTTAATGATTCCTTAATTTCAACATCGTCAGTGCCAAGATAAAATCTGATAATTGCAAGTTTTACAATATCCAAAAAATCATCATAAGACATTCTATAAGTATCATCCTCAAAAGTTTCAAATTGATAATATTCTTTATTATCATCTGACTTCTCAAAAAAACACCAACAAAGCTCAGCTGTCCAGTTTTCTTTCTTATTAACACATTCAATAAACTTTTGAAAGTGACGCGCTGGTAATGTATTAATAAGTAATTCAACACATTCATTTGCCTCATTATTTACAAGTAAATTCATAAAAAACTCCTTCTATTTAAACTGATGGATACATGGTTATAAGCTTATTATCTCTAATATAAAAATTCCATTCTTTACCAGAATTATCTAATGAAGTAACAGATACTCCACTTGTTCTTCCAGTTGCTGGATTTATTCCATTTACAGATTCAGGAACATTAGCGTATGCTTCCAAACCGCGATCAATAAAATCATCAGTGCTGATGACATTTGAATCATATATCGTCTTAGAGGCTTTTCCAGTTCTTGTATTTGCTGTATATTCAACATAAGTTACACCATCTACACCACTTACACTTTGGATGTTATCTGTTAGATCCCCACCAGCAATATCAAGTTCACTTAAAAAGCGACTTTCTTCATGGCAGCCATTTATTCTACCATCAAGTTTGGCACCATCTGTTGATTTATTTCCCTCAAGATGGTCTTTAATATCTTGTCTTTCTTGAGATGTACATGTCCTATTATGCACCCAAACTTTATTCTCGCCAACAAAATAAGTATGGAAATCCTCCACCTGAAAATTATACACCGAAACAGGCTCATCTGTCAATTCTATGCAATAATCTTCAACGATTAAATCCTCGCCATTTACACTAATAAGCCTATCTCCCACAAGCAAACTGCCTGCTTCGATAAATCCTCTTCCTTGTACATAGAACGGGTGATTATCTGTTGTGACAATCTCTTCACCATTGATAGTAATATGTACAAGCTTGTCTACCTGTCGGACATAGGTTTCAAGAACAGTTTTCTCCGCAATTTCAAAAGTTTCCGGATCGGCTGCCATAATCTTGTCACCGGCAACGATATCCTCAATTCGCTTAAATCCGTCTAATGCAAGTACATATGTACCTGCAACAAAACAAGCCATTGTACTTGATGCTCCGCCGGTGAATGTTGCAACAATTCCTGTCGCTTCCTGAAATCCATTATACAGCTTGCTCTGATGAAGTTTGTCATTTAATGCAGTTAATGGATTATCCGGATCTATCATTCCCGCACACATTGCAAGCGTATCAAATCCACCCATTACAGTAGATATTCCACCGCTCACTTTTGCAGTGGTGCTTATGAAATTGGCAGCTTTTGTTCCACATGTTAATGTTTTTCCAAATAGCGCACCAGCGCCACCAATTCCACCCATAATAGCACCAGTAATAGCACCGGAAAAAGCGCCTTCTTCAAAGCCGTCAAGGAACGACCCTCCAGACAGTACACTGGAGATTCCGCCCATTAAACCACCTGAACCAGCACCTATCAATGCACCAAGAGCAGCAGCACCAAGAATACCACCCACACCTGTACATATCAGGGCAATAGCAGCAATGCAGATAACAACTGTAGCAATCAGCTTCCAATGGTCCTTACACCAATCTCCTACTTTCTT
>UMFY01030167.1_pt1 | contig 16093 bp, 8 predicted proteins | sample 1965121 | NCBI WGS metagenome assembly UMFY01 (sample SAMEA4836057, study PRJEB28245) | human gut metagenome | biome: gut microbiome; material: fecal sample | place: Denmark | collected 2008
TCAAGGGAACCGTGCGCAATTCGATCCTGTCGCGCGGCGTTGTGGTTGAGGAAGGCGCCTCGGTGACCAACTCGATCATCAACCAGAGCTGCATCATCAAGAGCGGCGCACGCGTCGAGAACGCCATTCTGGATAAGAACAACGTGGTCCCCACCAACACCGAGCTTCGCGGCACGCCCGAGAATATTCTGGTGCTGGGCAAGGCTCCGTTAACTTCTGACACCACCATCGTACGTTAACGTTGGCACCGCAACATCGCTCGTAACATGTAGAATAGCCGCCCGGTTCGCGCCTGGCGGCTATTCTCGAATAACAACATGGGAGACAATATGGCTGATTCCAGCAAAAAGATGCAGATCGTGTTTGCCTCGGCCGAGTGCGCACCGTTTGTAAAGACCGGTGGCCTGGGCGACGTGGCGGGCTCGCTGCCTGCAGCGCTCGTGCGCGCCGGCGCCGAAGTTATCGTGATGGTGCCCAAGTACGCCACCATCAAGGACAAGTACAAGGCGCAGATGGAGCACTTCTCCGACTTTTACGTGAGTCTGGGCTGGCGCAATGAGTACTGCGGTCTCGAGAAGCTCGAGCACGACGGCGTCACGTATATGTTCATCGACAACGAGCGCTACTTTGCGCGCGACTATCCGTACGGTTTCTTTGACGACGGCGAGCGCTTCGCGTTCTTCTCCAAGGCTATCACCGAGAGCCTGCCGGACCTGCCGGCCGGCTTTGAGTGCGACATCCTGCACTGCAACGACTGGCAGACGGCGCTGGCGCCCGTGTTTTTGCGCGAGTTCTACCAGGGCCTGCCGCTGTATGACCGCGTCAAGACCGTGTTCTCGATCCACAACGTGGCGTTCCAGGGCCAGTTTAGCGACACCGTGATGGAGGACATCCTTGGTGTGGCGCACATTCCGGCGGCCGCCTCGCAGCTGCGTTGCGACGCCTGCAGCATCAACTACATGCTGGGCGCCCTGCGCTATGCCGACGCCATCACCACGGTGAGCCCCACCTATGCCAACGAGATCCAGACGCCCGAGTTTGGCGAGGGCCTGGACGGCGTACTGCGCGAGCGTTCCTACGCGCTGCAGGGCATTTTGAACGGCATTGACGTTGCGGGCTTTGACCCGGCAACAGACAAGCGAATTGCCGCCAACTACACCGTGGAGGACCGTTCCGGCAAGGCCGTGTGCAAGGCCAAGCTGCAGGAGGAACTGGGCCTCGAGGTTCGCGACGACCGTCCGCTCATGGTGATGGTCACGCGCCTGACGCGCCAGAAGGGCATGGATCTGGTCATGTACGCGCTCGACCGCATCCTGTCCGGCGGCGTGCAGGTGGCGGTGCTGGGCACCGGCGACCGCGACTACGAGGACGGCCTGCGCTACTTCCAGGACAAGTACCCCGGCACCATGGCCGCACGCATCGAGTTCGATCCGGCGCTGTCGCAGCGCATGTATGCCGCCGCCGACATGTTCCTGATGCCTTCGAAGTTTGAGCCCTGCGGCCTGTCGCAGATCATCGCCATGCGCTACGGCACGCTGCCGATTGTTCGCGAGACCGGTGGCCTGAAGGACACCGTGCAGCCGTACAACGAGTTTACCGTCGAGGGCACGGGCTTCTCGTTTAGCAACTTTAACGGCGACGAGATGGGCGATGCGGTATTCCGCGCGGCGCGTCTGTTCTGGGATAACCGCGACGCCTGGAACCAGCTGGTCACGCAGGCCATGAGCCAGGACTTTAGCTGGACGCGCTCGGCCGATAAATATCTGGACCTGTACTTCTTTATGCATCCGGAGATTGAGAGGCCGGCGGCTGTTGTCGACGAGCCTGAGGCTATTGCTGAGCCGGTGGCCGTTGAGCCGGAGCCCAAAGCCAAGGCCGAGGAGAAGCCGGTTGAGGCTGAGCCCGCAAAGGCCGAGCCTGAGGTGAATGCTGAGACTGCTCCTGCGGCAAAGGCAGAGGTCAAGCCTGCCGCGAAGCCTGCCGCCAAAAAGACCACAACCCGCAAGACGACCGCCAAGAAGGCTACGACGACCAAGCCTACCGCGACTAAAACGACGGCTACCAAGGGAACGACCACGCGCAAGCGCACGACCGCCGCTGCCAAGACGGACGCCGAGGCCGAGGTCGCAGAGGCCAAGCCGGCCGCCAAGGCTCCGGCAAAGACCGCTGCCAAGAAGACGACCACGACCGCCAAGAAGGCAACAGCTGCCAAGAAAACCACGGCAACGAAGTCGACGGCCGCCAAGGCTACTGCGACCAAGGCCGCTCCGAAGGCTGCCGCAAAGCCCGCTGTCAAGGTCGAGGAAACCCCCGCCGAGCCCAAGGCCGAGGTAACTGTCGAGACAAAGCCGGCCGCCAAGACCACCACGCGCAAGCGCACCACGACGACGACCAAAAAGACCACGACTAAGGCCGCAGCTACCAAGGCAGAGGCTAAGGTCGAGGCCAAGCCCGCAGTAAAGGCCGAGCCGGCACCGAAGGCCGCTGAGGCCAAGACCGCTCCGAAGGCTACGGCAAAGACCGAGCCCGCCAAGGAGGCCCCGGTCTCCCCCGCTGCTAAGACTGAGGAAAAAGCTCCGACCAAGAAGACCTCCGTCCGTAAGGCAACGGCCACCCGCAAGCGCCGCTAATCCGGACGATTAAAACTTAATCCTCAGCGCAAAAGAGGGCACCCTCACCAGGTGCCCTCTTCTTGATTGAACTTCTGTATTAAAAAGAGGGCCGGTTTACTACGACAAAATGGCTCCGGCCGACCTCGGCAAGTAATCTACGAAATTGGCAACGCTTCTACCAGCGGTTTTAATATCACCAAAATGACTGTGGTTGAGATTATTCAATTCGTCGTAGTAAACCCGAGTACTTTTGTTTGGCTAAAAATAGTATCAGTCTAGGCTTTTTCGAATATCGCGATAATTTGGATGGTAAAACGATTTTCTAGGACAACCGTTCGCCGATGGTAAACGGATGTTGTTTATACACCCTGTGTACAACAGATATACTTACATCCTGTGTACAACAGATATACTTACATCCTGTGCGTAAAGCCCATGGCCCGCAGGCCATGATTCTATTGAACTGGACCGTACTATGAGATTGATACACAACAGCCGTCTGCCGCAGTTTCGCACTCCGTTTGGCGCTGTGACCACAGGAACTACCCTTTCGCTCTCCGTGATTCTGGAGGACGCCGATCCCGCGCAGGCAACGCTTACACTGCGCACCTGGGTCGATGAGATCGGTGAGTCTCGGTATCCCATGACGCACGAGGGCGACGGCATATTTAGCGTAGAGCTCGAGTGCACCGAGCCCTGTCTTATCTGGTACAGCTTTATCTGCAATATCGAGGGCCAGCCCGAGGTTCGATTAGGCGCACCGCAGGGCCGTACCGGCGGCGAGGGCGTAACCTACGACTACGCCGAGGTGCCGTCGTTCCAGGTCACCGTTTACAAGCACCGCGAAGTTCGACCCAAGTGGTACGAGCGCGGCATGGTCTACCAGATCTTCCCCGATCGCTATGCCCGCGACGAACACTGGCGCGAGCGCACGCTGGCCGAGGTCGAAAAACCGCGTAAGGGCATTCAGCGCCGCATGGTCGAGGACTGGAACGAGCCGCCTGTGTACGAGCGCGACGAGGACGGCTCCATCAAGACCTGGGACTTTTATGGCGGATCGCTCAAGGGTATCCAGGAAGACCTGCCTCGCATCGCCGAGCTGGGCTTTACAGCCATCTACCTCAACCCCATATTTGAAGCCGCGAGCAACCACCGCTACGACACCGCCGATTACACCAAGATCGATCCGATTCTGGGCACCGAGCAGGACTTTACTGAGCTGTGCGAGGCGGCCGAGAAGCTGGGCATTTCCATCATTCTGGACGGTGTGTTCAACCACACGGGCGACGATTCGATCTACTTCAACCGCTACGGCAACTACCCCGGCGTAGGCGCGTGGCAGAGCGAGGATTCGCCGTGGCGCGATGCGTTTTATTTCCACGAGGACGGATCGTACGACTGTTGGTGGGGCGTGGGCAATATGCCCGCCATCAATGAGAGCTCCGAACTGGTACGCGAGCGGCTCCTGGGCAAGGACGGCGTCATTCGTAAATGGCTTCGCGCCGGCGCTCACGGCTGGCGCCTGGATGTGGCCGACGAGCTTTCCGATGACTTCCTGACCGAGATCAAAAAGGCTGTGCTCGCCGAGAAGCCCGACGCGCTGCTGCTCGGCGAGGTCTGGGAAGATGCCTCCAACAAGATCAGCTACGGCCATCTGCGTCGCTATCTGCAAGGCTCCGAGCTCGACTCGGCCATGGATTACCCCTTCCGCGACATGGTCATCGGCTTTTTGATGGGCTACAAAAACGCCTACCAAGCTGCCGAGGATATCGAAACCCTGCGTGAGAATTATCCGCGCGAAGCCCTGTCCTGCGCGCTCAACCTACTGTCGAGCCACGACCGCCCGCGCATTATCTCGGTGCTCGGCGGCGGCCCCGACGAGTCGAAGCTGCCCGAGTGCGAGCGCAGCAAATGGCGTCTGGACGAGAACTCGATGGGCCTGGCCAAGAGCCGATTTTGGCTCGCGACGCTTATGCAGATGACATTCCCGGGCGTTCCCTCAATCTATTACGGTGACGAGTACGGCCTTGAGGGCCTGACCGATCCGGGTAATCGCCGCACCATGCCGACCAAGGAAGACCTGCACGACTTCGATACGTTCGCGATCGTCAAGAATGCCTCGGCCGTGCGCCGAGCGCTGCCGTTTATGGTTGACGGCGAGATCAAGGCCTTTGCGCTCAATGACGAGGTGCTGGCCTACAACCGTACCGGTAAAGACGGCGAGTCCGCGACCGTCATCATCAACCGTAGCCTGCGCAATTCGCACCGTGTGACGATTCCGGCGCTCGCCGAATGTGCGAGCGACGTGATTAGTGGCCACGAGTGCGAAATCCACAACGGTACCGTCACGCTCGACCTGTACCCGCTGGGCTCGTCGATCATCTATCACCACGCCGAGCAGCGCCTGCAGGAGCCGCTCGATCACGGTGCGGGTGTTGTGTGCCATATCACATCGGTGCCGACCGACGACGGCAAGCCCGGTACGATCGGCGCGCCCACGCGTCGCTTTATCGACCATCTGGCCGCCATGGGCATGCGCTACTGGCAGGTTCTCCCCGTCAACCCCACGGACTTCTTCCGCTCCCCTTACGCCGGTCCTTCGGCCTTTGCAGGCAATATCGACCTACTACCCGAGAGCCACGAGGAGCTGGCAGCCGACTTTGAGACCTGGAAGGCCCGAGGCGGTGAGGATGCCGATCCGCTGTACACCGCGTTTAAACATCGCAATGCCGATTGGCTCGAGAAGTACTGCGTCTACATGGCCGTTAAGAAGTACTTTGAGGGCGAGTCGCGCCACGATTGGCCGGCCGATGTCGCGCGCTACAACGAGCGTCTGATCGACGACAAACGCTTCCACGACGAGGCCGAGCATCAGGCGTACATGCAGTACCGCTTTGACCTCGCTTGGTGTGAGCTCATGAACTATGCGCACAAGAAGGGCATCGAGGTTATCGGCGATATTCCTATGTACGTGTCCGACGATTCGGCAGATGCGTGGAGCGAACCCGAGAACTTCTGGCTGTCCGATACCGGCAAGGCAATCGAGATTTCCGGCGCGCCGCCCGACAACTTTGCGCCCGAGGGCCAGGTGTGGGGCAACCCAACGTTCCGCTGGGACCACATGAAGCAGAACGGCTATAGCTGGTGGATGGATCGCCTGCGCCGCGCGTTTTCGCTCTACGACCGCGTGCGCCTGGATCACTTCCTGGGATTCCACAGCTATTTCAGCATTCCCGCGGGTAAGGCTTGCGCCGACGGGCGTTGGCTGGCAGGACCGGGCAAAGACCTGTTCCAGACCGCCTATGACGAGCTGGGTCCGCTCAACTTTATCGCCGAGGACCTAGGCTATTTGACGCCCGGTGTTCGCGCCATGGCTTCGACCTGCGGTTTCCCCGGCATGGACGTGCTGGAGTTTAGCGACTACGACGTTCGTTGCGGTGTGCATCCCACGCCCGGCAAGATTCTATACACGTCGACGCACGATACGTCGACGCTGGCCGGTTGGTGCACACGTTCCTTTGCGGGCGGCGATGAACCGAGCGGTGTTGAGCTGGCGGCCAAGCTGATGAGCGACGCGCTGGCAAGCGACGCTCCCCTGGTGATGATGCCGCTGCAGGATGTCCTGGGGCTTGGCGACGACGCACGCATGAACGTTCCGGGCGTGGCCACGGGCAACTGGACCTGGCAGGCTGACGAGGCGGACATTGTAGCCGCTGAAGACAAAACCGCACAGCTCCTGCGCAACAACCATAGATTCTGGGGCGAAGCGTGATAAAACCCCCGATATAGGGTACAGTTACAAACGTTTGAATTTTTGCGGGCAGAGTAATCTGCCCGCTTTGTGCTGAAAAGGAAGTATTATGGCGCGCTACGATTACAAGTGCTCGAGCTGCGGCAACGTGTTTGAGGTTGAGCATCCCATGTCCGAGACTCCCGAGGTCGTGTGCCCCAGCTGCGGTGCCCCGGCGGCCAAGACGTTCTCGGCCAGCGGCATTAAATTTGAGGGCAGCGGTTTCTACAACACCGACCAGCGAAGCGGCGGCTCCAGCACCAACGCTACGAGCGGCTGCTGCGCCAACTGCCCACACAACCACTAGCGACAAGCGGTCCCGCTGCCCAGGTTTCCTTATGAGTTGCGGTGAAATAAGGACTGTTTGGCGGTTTAAAGCCGCTATTCAATCCCTATTTCACCGCAACTTTTCTATAGATCGGATTTCGGGCTGATGTAAAGTTTGTAACATTTCAAAACTCTGCCGGATTACGGGGCTGAATTGACAACCTCTATCCATTCCAGTAATTTGCAAATTTCAGCAAGCCATCTACCTGCGGTTTTATTAAAACCATTTTTGCTGTGGCCGGGCATCACCAATTAAGCCCCGTAATCTGCACTACTTTTGATAACAGCAAGTATGAGACGTGACTATTTTTACCACTCGTTACCGCTATTGCGATCTCCGCTCGCACGATTTCCTGAGTTGGGGTGAAATTAGGACCGTTGGGCGTGTAGAATCCGCTATTCAATCCCTATTTCACCGCAACTTAGTAGAGTTACTTGCGGACCAGGCGGGCGCAGAAGTGGCCGTCGTAGGAGTCGGCGTTTACGGGGACGCTTTGGAAAAGTCCGCGGTCGTTTTGGCGTACGGATACGAGCTTCTTGGCCTGATCGAACTCGGGGAGTTGCAGAATCTGTGCTTCGGAAAGCGGTGCCACGCTAAAGCCAGCACCCTCGGGAGAAGCAAGGAACGCGTCCACGACCTGCGTGTTCTCCTCGTCGAAGACCGAGCACGTTGCATAGATGAGCTCACCGCCGGCAGCCACGCGCGCAGCAGCCTCCTTGAGCATCGTCAGCTGCAACTTGGGCAGCTCAACCGTCACATCCTTTTCGGTTAGGCGCCACGGGATCTCGGGATGACGACGCATGGTTCCGGTGCCAGAGCACGGCGCATCGATAAAGACCGTGTCGAACTTAACCGGCTCGCCAAGCATGGCATCAAACGATGTGAGCACCTCATCAAGCTCGCAGGCATCACCCGAAACCGTACGAACGCCCTGAATACCGGCCTTATGCAGGCGAGCGAGATTCAGATCGCACTTACGGTCATGAAGATCAAGTGCCGTATGCTGACGCTCATAGCCGGCACGCTTGGCCTGGTTCATCATCACATAGGTCTTGGTGCCACGACCGGCACCAATCTCAAGGCAGCTACCAGGGCGCGTGGCAGCCGTGGCGATAAGCTGCGCGTTGAGATCGGATGCCACCGCGGCAGCACGCTCAAACACACCCGAAGCAACGGTAACCTGAGCATCAACCGGGGCATGGCAGCCCGGGAAGACAGGTGCGACGAGCTGCGAGATATACGGATCGGATTTGGTCGCAAAGGCGTTCTCATGCAGGGCCAGCGGTGCGGGGGCCAGATTGCCGGCAAAGTTAAGCGCACCCTCAGGCGTGTCGAACGATGCCATAATGCGAGCGCACAGCCAACGTGGCAGTCCCATCAGGCGCGACAAACGAACCAAGCGTCGCTCAGACTCATCCACATCGGACGCAGTAGCAAAGTCCTCAACGTTGTCCGCGACCTTATGCAGCACAGCGTTCGCCAGACCGGCGGCAGACTTAGCTCCGCTGCGCACCAGCTCAACACCCTGACTTACGGCAACGCGGCCAGGCGTATGCAGATAGAGCATCTCGAAGGCCGAGATGCGAAGTGCCATGCGCACACGAGGCGCAACCTTTTTAGGCTTATCAAGAAACCGATCGAGCAGCTCGTCCAAAATACCCTGCGTGGCGGCAACACCCAGCGCCAAGCGAGCGGCAAAAGCGGAATCGCGCTGGTCAATGGCCTTGGCAGATGCGCGAGAGGACAGCACGTCACGCGCATACATGCCGCGACGGTCGGCCTCCATCAGCACATCGAGCGCAAGCTTGCGCGCGGGAGACAGCTTACTCATGATAAAACACCCCAGATAAGATCGGCACCCTGCAGGCCAGCAGCCCAGGCAGAAGCAGACATAGCACGCTTGCCATCGGGCTTAACCTCGAGCAACTCAACCGAGCCATCGGAAAGACCCAGGTAAACACGCTTGGCCTTAACGAGAACCTGACCCTCGCCAAGCGACACATCAGCCGGTGCAGCATCGAGCACGCGCACAGTCTTGCCGGCAATCACGCAACGGGCGGGAGCGGTATCGGACGAAGCGAGCACATGACGCTCGCAATCGAGCGCCGCCATCTGCGGATCCAGACGCATCTCCAGCTTGGAAATCTTGGCAGCATGGGTAACGAGCGCCTCATCCTGTTCAGTCCACACGGCGGTGCCATCGGCAAGCGAAGGAAGCGTATCGGCAAGCAGTTTGCCGCCAAGCTCACCAAGCTCCATGGTCAGCGCCTCAGCATGCTTACCAGCAACCGACGTGGAAGCCTGAGCACAATAAGCACCGGTATCCACGCCATGCCCAATACGCATAATGGAAACGCCAGCAACCTCATCACCAGCGAGAATCGCACGCTGAATAGGAGCAGCCCCACGCCAACGAGGCAGCAAGGATGCATGAACATTCACAATACCAAGCGGCGCCATATGCAGCACCTCATCCGGCAAAATACAGCCATAAGCAGCCACACAGAAAATATCAGCCCGCGCAGCTTGGAGCGCCTCAACAACCTCGGCCGTCATACGATTAGCCTCAATAACCGGCAACCCCAGCTCAAGCGCCTTAGCCTTAACAGGAGACGGCTCTAGCTTCTTACCACGTCCACGAACAGCATCAGGACGAGTAACAACAAGCGCAATCTCATTCCCGGCCTCGACAAGCGAAGTCAGCGAAGGCACAGCAAAATCAGGCGTACCCATAAACACAATACGCATAAAGGACGTCTCCCCTCAACCAAAGCCGAGACGGCTACAAATAACAGCGGAAAGCCAAGTACCCAGCCCATCCGCAATAACAATTCAACAAGAACAAATATACCCAAAAGCAAAGAAAGAGCCGCAATAAAAGCAGCTCTTTCAGCAAAGCACCTATCAGCAAAGACGCCCTTCCCTGGCCCGACGGCACCCGGGCGAGACAAGCAGCGTTAACGTAGTCCCCGGGGTGCCCGCCTATATCGTCCCGCGCGCAGTTTCGCAGCGCAGCGAGAATGTTTGAGCACGGGATGATATAGGCGGGCGCCCCGGGGACGGACAAACCTACTCCGTCTCGCCCGGTCGAGCGCCGCGGGCCAGGGCGTCCTGGTACTCCTTGACGGCCTTGAGCCTCTGCATGGGCTTAAGGCGCTCGAACATGGTGTTGCCGTGCAGATGATCGATCTCGTGCTGCAGGCACACGCAGAACAAATCGCCCGTGGCCTCATAGCGAATCAGGTTGGCGTCCAAGTCGTACGCCTCGACCACGACATGGTCGGGACGCTCGATCTCGCAGCTAATGCCGGGGATGGACAGGCAGCCCTCGCTAAACGGCACCAGATGGTCGCTCTGCTCAACAATGACGGGGTTAATGAGCACGTAGGGGTCATAGTCGTTCTTGTCGCTGTAGTCGCAGTCGATGGTGACGAGCTGAATGAGCTCGCCGATCTGCGGGGCAGCCAGGCCGCAACCGCCGTTCTCGAACATCATCTTCTTCATCTTCTCGGCAAGCGCCTCGATCGCCGGGGTGATCTCCTCGATGACGGCGCACTCCTGGCGCAGACGAGGGTCGGGCGACAGTACGATTCCGTTGGCTTCCATGGCCATCCTTTCGGGTTATTACATCAAATCATAGGCGTCGACGTCAACGCTCACGCTCACGCCGCGCACAGAGCCCACCTCTTTGAGGCAGGCGTCGATATCATCAGAGACATGGTACCCCACGGGCGACTTCGCAAGCAGATGGAAGCGGTAACGGTCCTTGGCTCTCTCGATTACACACGAAGCCGGGCCCAGCACCTGCGGCACGACACTCCCCGCCCGCAAAAAGTCGGGCGCGGCGGCATGCCAGCGGCGCTTAAGAAGCTTTGCAATGCGCCCGATGTAGTCCTGCGCGTCGTCTCGGTTCGCCGACCACACCAAGATGTTGACCAAGCGAACAAACGGCGGGTACAGCGCGTCGCGGCGCTGGTCCAGGTCGTAGTCGGTAAAGATCGAACGGTCGTGCTCAGCGACGGCGCGAATTACCGGGTCATCGGGCAGGTAGGTCTGGATGATGACCTCGCCGGGACGATCACCACGACCGGCACGGCCGGCGACTTGCTCCAGCAGATCGTAGGCGCGCTCCCCTGCACGGAAATCAGGCAGCTTTAACGCAAAGTCGGCATTGACCACGCCCACGAGCGTGACCTCGGGAAAGTCGAGGCCCTTGGCGATCATCTGGGTGCCCAGCAGCACCGCACAATCGGCGGCATCGAACTGCTCGAGCAGCTTTTTGTGCGCATCCTTGCCGCGCGTGGAATCGGCATCCATGCGAATAATGGCGACGTCCTCGGGAAGCATCTGGTGCAGTGCGTCCTCGATCTGCTGAGTGCCCATACCCATTTTTGCCAGGTAGCGACTGCCACATTTGGGGCAACGGCTCGTGGGCGCGGGATACGGCTGCACGCGCCAGGACGAACCGCAGGTGTGACACTGCAGCGTGTGCGTGCGCTCGTGGTACGTGAGCGCGGTGGAGCAGTGGTTGCACGTGGGGACACATCCGCACTCGCGGCACATCAGGAAGGGCGCAAAGCCACGCCGGTTGTGCAGCAACACGGCCTTTTCGCGGCGCTCGACCACACGCTCCAGGCCTTCCATCAGAGGTTTAGAGAACATGGAGCGGCTACCGTGCGCGAACTCGCGGCGCAGGTCGGCAATGCGGACAGTCGGCAGCACGGCGTGTCCCGGGCGCTCGGGCATCTCGACGCGCGTCCAGGTGGCACCGTTATACGTGCCGCGGCGGCAGCGGTCGAGGGCCTCAGCAGAAGGCGTGGCCGAGCCCAACACGAGTGGGCAGCGATAGCGCCGCGCCATCTCGGCCGCTACCTCGCGCGCGTGGTAGCGCGGGCTGGAGCCCTGCTTGTAGCTGGTCTCATGTTCCTCGTCAATGATGATAAGGCCCAAGTCGTCAAGCGGGCAAAAGAGCGCCGAGCGGGCGCCGACGACCACGCGGGCCGCACCGCTGGCGACCATATCCCACTGGTCCAGACGCTCGCCGGCCGAAAGGCGCGAATGGAACACGGCGACCGTCTCGCCAAAGCGCGAGCGGAAGCGGCCGACGGTTTGGGCCGTCAGCGAGATCTCGGGCACGAGCACGCAGGCCGAGCGACCGGCCGCGAGCACGCGCTCGATAGCTGAGAGGTAGACCTCGGTTTTGCCGGAGCCCGTAACACCGTCCACGAGCACCACGTCGCCGTGCGCATCCAGGCGAGCGCGCTCAATCTGCGCGAGCGCCTGCTGCTGGCCGTTGGTAAGTGCGACCGGCGCTTTGCCACTCGCGGAGGACAGCGTGGTCTGCTCGCTGCAACCGCGCCAGGCACGGCGCTCCTCCACCACGACAACGCCGCGTTTTTCGAGCGCCTTGATGGTCGCCGACATGCTGTTGTAAAGCAGGTTGAGATCGCGCGTCGTGACCGGTCCGCACTGGAGCGCCTCGATGAGCTGGCGCTGGCGAACGGCGGTCTTGGGCGGTGTATAGTCGAAGCCCTCGGGCGTGAGCATGACCCAACGGTTTTGAATAGGCTTGACGGCGGGGCGCTCAACCGACCATGAGCCGTCATCGCCCTTGACCACGCGCGGGCTACCGCCCGGAGGCAAAAACAGGCGCAGGCACTCGGAAAGCGTCGCGACATACTCGCGGCTCATCCAGCGCGCGATGCGGGCAGCCTCGGCGGTAAAGAGCGGTTTGCTGAGGATGGCTTCGACGGGCTTGATGCGCGAAGGGTCGAGGGCGTTGTTGCCTTGCAGGTCGGCCAGCTCGGGCGCAATGTCGACGATGTAGCCCGCGGCCGCACGGTTACCAAAGTGGACCAGGACCGTGGATCCGATCTGCGCCTCGTTGGCAAGGGACCGGGGGATGCCGTAGGCGAATGGCTCGGACAGCGCACGGGTCGGGATGTCGAGGACCACGCTCGCATAGGCGGCAATGAGCTCTGCCGCAGGCTCGGGCTGCGCCAGAGCGGCGGCAGGAGCCGCGGACTTCGGAGCTTCCTCCGGTTCCGGCAAACCAAAAAGCGACAGTTGTTCGGCCATTGTCCCTGCACCTCCCATCCCATTCGTCTTCAGAAACAAGAGCCCCGCTCGGGGTGAACGGGGCTCGGATACAAACGTTTGCGCAGCGATTACAGTGCCATTGTGCGGGCGCGGTCGATGCGCGCCAGGCAGTCGTCGCGGCCGACGAGCGCCATGGTCTCGCCCAGCGGAGGACTCACCATATTGCCGCAGACGGCGACGCGCACGGCCTGGAACACCACGCGCTTCTTAAGGTCCATCTGCTCGGGCAGCGGCTCAAGCGCGGCGTCGATGTTGGCGGCCGTCCACTCGCCCACACCCTCGAGCGCGGCCTTGGCGGCGTCCAGAATGGCACCCATGCCCTCCTTGGCCAAGCCCTTGTTGACGGACTTCTCGTCATACTCGAGCGTCTCGGCCGTAGCAAAGATGGGAGCGGCGACGGTCACGGCGTCGGCCGGCATCTTGGTGCGCGGTTTAACGATGGCAGCGAGCGCGTCGATCCAATCCTCGCCGTACTCGACATTACCCTCGATGAGACCCGCCTCGTGCAGTTCGGGGACCATGATCTCGTCGGCAAACTGAGCATCGGACATGCCGTTGATGTACTCAGCGTTGACCCAATCGAGCTTCTTGGGGTCGAAGGTCGCCGGGTTCTTGGAGATGCGGTCGAGCGAGAACTTGCTGGCCAGGACATCGCGCGGGATGATCGTGGTCTCGCCGTCGAGCGACCAGCCGAGCAGCGCCAGGTAGTTGACGAAGGCGTCAGACAGGTAGCCGGCGTCGCGGTACTCCTCCACCGAGGTGGCGCCGTGGCGCTTGGAGAGCTTCTTGCCGTCGGCACCCAAGATCATGGAGATGTGGGCGAACGTAGGCACGGGCGCGCCGAGGGCCTCGTAGACCATGACCTGACGCGGGGTGTTGGACAGGTGGTCGTCGCCGCGGATGACATGGGTAATCTTCATCATGGCGTCGTCGACGACGGTCGCGAAGTTGTACGTGGGCGTGCCATCGGAGCGGAAGATGACAAAGTCGTCGAGCTCCTTGGCGTCGAAGGTCACCTCGCCGTGGACGGCGTCGTGGATGACGACGTCGCCGCGGTCCTCGGGCACCTTAATACGCAGGACGTAGGACTCGCCGGCCTCGATGCGGCGGCGGGCCTCCTCGGGGTCAAGATCGCGGCAACGACGCTGATAGCCCTGGAAGGGGTCCTTGCGCTCCTGCGCGGCCTTACGGTCGGCCTCGAGCTGCTCCTTGGTGCAGAAGCAGGGATAGGCCTTGCCCTCGTCCCAAAGCTTCTGGGCGGCCCGCTTGTACAGGTCCAGGCGCTCGGTCTGGGCGTAGGGGCCAAAGTCGCCGCCCACCTCGGGACCCTCGTCCCAGTCCAGGCCCAGCCAACGCATGGCGCGCAGAATGATCTGCGTGTTCTCGTCGGTGGAGCGGGTGGGGTCGGTGTCGTCGATGCGCAGGATGAACGTGCCGCCGTTTGCGCGGGCGAAAGCCCAGTTATAGATAGCGGTGCGGGCGCCGCCGATGTGCAGCTTGCCCGTCGGTGAGGGTGCAAAGCGGACGCGAACGTCTGATGCCATGGATATCTCCTCGATTGCAGGATGGATGTCTAACCGCACCAGTATAAAGCATCAAAGCAACCTCCGCACAAAGGGCACCGACCTACTCATTGGGGACAGACTTAAATGACCAGTCTTTGGGCAACCTGTCGGCACTTAGGTAAGGCTGGTCATTTAAGTCTGTCCCCAATGAGTAGGTGCGGAAAGGGTGTGAATGTTTGATTTACGCGCTATGATGTGCCCTTGCATAGAGAGCCCGGCGGAATGGTAACGGTCGCCGGGACACGTTTTTGAAAGGACAATCATGTCAGAAGAACTTCGTTCCATCCCGCCCCAACACGGGTCCTTTGTTTTTACGTCGGAGTCGGTGACCGAAGGTCATCCCGATAAGATCGCTGACCAGATCAGCGACGCCGTCCTCGACGCAATCCTCGCCAAAGAAATAGAGCTCCAGGAGCAGGGCTACATCGCCCCCAACGGCGTGCCCGCCAACGTGGAGAACGTCCGCTGCGCCTGCGAGACCCTCGTGACCACCGGCACTGTCATCGTCGCCGGCGAGATTCGCACCCAAGCCTACGTCGACGTTCAGGAAATCGCCCGCGGCGTTATCCGCCGCATTGGCTATAACCGTGCCAAGTTCGGTTTTGACTGCGACACCTGCGGCGTTATGAGCCTCATCCACGAGCAGTCGCCCGATATCGCCCAGGGCGTCGACGAATCTTTCGAGACCCAGACCGGCGCTACCACCGACCCGATCGACCTGATCGGTGCCGGCGACCAGGGCATGATGTTCGGTTATGCCTCCAACGAGACCAAGACCCTCATGCCCATGCCGCACTACCTGGCAAGCCGCCTGGCCGAGCGCCTGGCCGCCGTGCGTCACGACGGTACCCTCGCCTATCTGCGCCCCGACGGCAAGACCCAGGTCACCGTGCGCTACGAGGAAGGCAAGCCCGTCGAGGTCACGACCATCGTCATCTCCACGCAGCACGCCGCCGAGATCGAGGACATGGGCAAGATCAAGACTGACCTCATCGAGCACGTCATCACCCCGGTCATGGCCGCTGAGAACATGCCATGGGACAACGCGGACATCTACGTGAACCCCACCGGTCGCTTTGTCGTGGGCGGCCCCATGGGCGACACGGGCCTCACCGGCCGCAAGATCATCGTCGACACCTACGGCGGTTATGGCCGTCACGGCGGCGGCGCCTTTAGCGGCAAGGACTGCACCAAGGTCGACCGCTCCGCCGCGTATGCCGCGCGCTGGGTCGCCAAGAACGTAGTCGCCGCCGGTCTGGCCGACCGCTGCGAAGTCGAGCTTGCCTACGCCATCGGCGTTTCCAAGCCCCTCTCAATCATGGTCGACACCTTCGGTACCGCACATGTTGCCGAGGACAAGATCGTTGAGGCCGTAGAGAAGACCTTCGACCTGCGCCCGGGCGCAATCATCCGCGACCTAGACCTGCGTCGACCGATCTACGAAAAGACGGCAGCCTACGGCCACTTCGGCCGCGAAGATGCCGACTTCACCTGGGAGAAAACCGACCGAGTCGAAGAACTCAAAGCAGCCTGCGGCCTGTAAGCTAACGGCAAAAGCTACAGCCAAGAAACAACGCACCAAAAGAAGTACCGGCTCCAACCGGTACTTCTTTTTTATTTAACCGTTGGTGAAGATGTTTCGTCATGCAGAGCAAGGGGTTGATTTCCGATCTCAGCCGAACACATTGAGCGGATAGGC
>UMFY01019311.1_pt1 | contig 15973 bp, 10 predicted proteins | sample 1965121 | NCBI WGS metagenome assembly UMFY01 (sample SAMEA4836057, study PRJEB28245) | human gut metagenome | biome: gut microbiome; material: fecal sample | place: Denmark | collected 2008
TTTAACAAATGTTTCCGAATTGTTAAGACGCAAAAATAAGTAGGGAGTTCCACTGCTCGTGTATGTTGATCGCCGTTTGCTCCGAACAAAGTTCCTGCCCCTGTTTGTGCAGCGGCGTTGTCCGGCTCGCCCACAGAAAGTGTGAGGTCATGGCGCAGTATCTCGTTCAGACGGCTTATGTAAGATTCAAGGTACAGTATGAAGAAAGCCGGACGCAGTGCGGACACTACGTTCTGCTTCTTTCAAACACAAGAATAACACTTTGAAGTTGTGCAGTCAACAACTGAAAACAAATTTCGGAGAACTGCACAACTGCAAAAGGTTCTATTTGTAAAAAAATACCGCCCATGCAGCGCAGCGATGATTTTGTCGGGTGAAACAGCGGCAAAATGAATCGGGTGTGTTGCGGGGCGGTATCGGAACTCCACACAGCGTCTTAAACAAAAGAAAATGCGAGCGACGTCAGTGACGGCACTCGCACAAAAGATTACTCTTTTTAATATCAATGATATTATATGTGAACTAATTCAACTTGTCAACAACTTTTTTCAGAAATTCAAAAGAAGTTGCTATCAATTTGTTTCCTTCTGGACCTTCAAAATAATCTATATGCCTTTGCATTCGACCGTTTACGAATTCAGTGAGTTGCTTTATCCGACGTTTTTTGACGGAAGGGCTAACAATTTTGTTATAAGCATATAGCAAGCAGACAATTTCAAACATCGGACGGCTTGTCAATTTGCTGCGGCGTTCACCAGCTGAGATATTGTCGAGTGATGCAATAAAGGCCGAGATCTCAGGTGATGGCCTTGTTGTGCTCGTGCGAGACAGCGCATTGAGCAAACAGTTATTATGCGCGCAAGCATTGCGCAAACTTTTGACCGGATTCAAAACTCTTTGGGGTAACAGTGGTGTAAACTGTGGATTTCGTTCTGCATAAAAACGGTACATACGCAAAAATTCGCCAAATCCAATCAGTTCTTCTAGAACCCACATTGGACAATCAACGTCATAAATACGTGTTGATAGATACGCCTGCGGACTCTGTGCCGGGAAAACAGAACATACTGCAAAATACTTTTCAATTAGTTCGCCTGTAAAGGAGGCGTCTGTTTTTCGTTCGATAGCTGCCAAAATCTCCGGGTATTGTGCAAGAAAATCACGGACGATTGCATAGCCGTCTTCACTCGGATTCTCTTCTAATTCACGCAGAAGCGAAACTTTCAAATCATGCTCTACATCGATGCACATTTGCAGAAGAAGCTCCCTTAGGTAAAAATCCAGTGTAGATAGCTCGGTCAAATATGCAAACTCAAGATGGATGTATTTTCCTGCATTTGGACCAGCAATATGTTTGGGGTAATTTTTTCGATAAGATGCTGTGCGCAGATAATTGTTTCTCAGTGAAAAACATTCTACGGCCTGTTCTTCTGAAATGAGATGAAATTGGATACCTTTTTCATCATGGAGCATCTGAACAAGTTCTTCCGCAGTCTTTTTCGGTTTCATTTTAGAATTTTCGATTATGCTCACATCCTATTCAATCGTTCTTTTTCAGTTGCCCCATCAATTCCTGAAAACTTTCCAGAGCACTCTGCAAATTTTCAATAATATCTGCGGCAAGTTCGTCCGGCGCAGGGAGATTATCTAAATCAGCAAGTGATTTGTCCTTCAGCCAGAAAATATCCAGACTGGTTTTATCACGTTCCAGAATTTCATCTACCGTGAATCTGCGCCAGCGGCCTTCTGGATTTTCCTGTGACCATGTTTCTGTGCGTTCGTGGCGGTTTTCCGGATGATAGCATTGAATGAAATCCTGCAAGTCAGCGTCCGTCATGGGATGCTGACGAAGCGTAAAGTGAACATTTGTGCGAAAATCGTAGATCCAGACTTCCTTTGTCTGACGCTCTGGGCTGGCGGGACGCTTATCGAAGAAAATCACATTTGCCTTTACACCCGGCTTGTAAAAAATGCCAGTTGGCAGGCGGAGAATGGTGTGCAAGTCCGTGGTGTCCAATAGCTTTTTACGGATGATCTCGCCTGCACCACCCTCGAATAGAACGTTATCCGGTACAACAACGGCCGCCTTTCCGGTCGGCTTCAGAATCGTATTGATATGCTGGATAAAGTTGAGCTGCTTATTTGAGCTGGTCGTCCAGAAATCCTGCCGGTTGTAGACCAGATCCTCTTCTTCCTGCTCCTCTTCTTCATTGGTGAAGGTGATGGAGGATTTTTTACCGAACGGCGGGTTCGTCAGTACATAGTCCACACGATAACCCGGGTCAGACAGCAGCGCATCCCCGCGCATGACAGGGACTTTGCCGTACAGGTCACCGATATTGTGCAGATACAGATTCATCAGACAGAGTTTGAAGGTTGCGACCACAAGTTCAGTTCCATAGAACGTTTCGTTTTTCAGGAATTCTTTCTCTGTGCGGTCGAGTGCATAGTTCTTTGGGTCAGCCAAGAACGCCTGTGCAGCAAGGAAAAAGCCGCCGCTTCCACAGCAGGGGTCAGCAATCGTTTTTTTCGGTTCCGGGCGAAGACAAGCCACCATTGCTTTGATGAGCGGGCGGGGTGTAAAATACTGCCCTGCACCACTTTTTACGTCCTCGGCGTTCTTTTGCAGCAAACCTTCGTAGATCTCGCCCTTCACATCGGAGGACATGGATACCCAGTTTTCCTTGTCGATCATCTGCACCACGCGGTACAGGATGGAAACATTGCTGATTTTGTTGACGGCCCCTTTGAAGATCTGCCCTAAAATGCCGCCCTCATCGCCCAGCCGCTCCAGTATAGCGCGGTACTGATTTTCCAGCTCTGCGCCCTTGAGCGTGTTCATATCCGACCAAGTATAACCTTTAGGAATGCCGGTTTCTCGCTTGTACGGCGGGCGGGAGTATTCATCGGACATTTTCAGGAAAATCAGGTAAGTAAGCTGCTCAAGATAATCGCCATAGGATACGCCATCGTCCCGCAGCGGATTGCAAAGTCCCCAGACTTTGGAGACGATATTAGAAGATTGTTCTGACATTATATTTATTCCTTACGCATGTAGTTCTTTTCGGGCCACCCAGAAAGATTCAGTCGGCTTGATTACAAGAATATCAACTGGACCACCCACGGTTTTTACACAGTTTTCAAAAGCCATCGTTTTAATCGTGACATCAACGGCATACTGGGCAAAATTGATTGCATCTTGCAAGTTGAAGAAGTTGAAATTTATTCCATGATTTTGAATGGCACAATAGGTTTCATCAGGATTTTTAGCATAAAGCTGTGTAAAAAGTTTGGATAGCGTTGCGGTTTCACCATCCCAAACAGCACCGGAAAAATTCGTACTAAAATTTTTTATAGATTGATCAGCGACAAAAAGTTGCTTCACAACAGGTAGTGTATTATTAGAATCATATCCTGCAATAATAAAATGAGTATTTAAGTGTGGATTCACATTGCTAAAGTAATTCAGCAAATCATTTGATACTTGTCCAACACTGCTATCTGCATTGACTTTTTCATGAATGAATTTTTCAATATATCCAGCAATTGGCGTTTGATTGATACTCGCATCTCCACAAGTGGAAATGCCGATATGCTCATTACACTGGAACGTTTTATAGGTTGTATCGGTAATCTGTGCACCACACAAGGTTTCAAAATTTCCATTACCAAGTTGCTTTGTGAAGTTATAGGTTGATCTACTGTCACTTGCCATGACAATCCCTTCGCTGGTATAAACGGTGATGATAAACGACATAGTGAAACCTCCTTTAGTGTGATTTATTGTGTAATAAACTCAGAATAGTCTGTATAACGGTTATACCGACCAATCGTAGACAAAAGCTCCTGAATGCGTTCTTCTTTGCATTCGGGATACCCTTGGATTTCGATAAATAGACATAAAAGTTGCGTAGTTGTGATGAGTGCTTGTTCTCGGCTTGTGCTGTATTTCAACATCTGATCAGGAAACACTTCTTCTGTGCGCTGATTCAAGGGCAACGTATTATAACCATTTACAATCAGCAGTGCTCTAGGTTGATGCCCATGGTCTATTAAAAACTGCGAAGCCCATTTTTCAAGCTGTGCAGCATGTTTTTCAGCGGCACTCTTGCCAACGCCTTTAATCTCAGCAACGATATCAATGTCACCATACTTGGCAATCACATCACTACGTTTTTCTTCAGTCGGACAAAGTTCAAAGCCAAGCTCCGAAAGAACCTGTTTTACAATATTTTCAAGTGGTGCTCCAGTTTCTGTCAGTAACCGTTTGTAGTTTATAATATGCTCTAGCTTTTTTTGCTCTGTTTCAAGTGCTTTCTTTAGCTTTTCAATTCTTTGTTCGGCTTGCCGTTTTGCATCAATTGTTTTTATTTCATCTAAAATATGGAAATCTTCAGCCCAATCGGGTAAAGTGTTCACTTCTTTTTCTAAACACAACTGATTATCGATATCATAAATGCTTTGTAAAAAAGTTTCAATAAATTTTTTACCTCTTGGCGTTTCTATCATAATGTCAGGGTCAAGAGTTGGCAGAAATATAATCGTTCCTTTTTTATATTGTTGGCTGAAAGAAATCACTTTGTCGGTTTTTCGTATTTTGGCCAGCACTGTTCCCTTTTGAACTTCAAACGTAGCATTATATTCCAAGTTCCCTTTATTAACTTCAAAAAAAGTGTTGAATGGCGCATTACCACAAGAGGCAATTTCCTTTCCTTTGAGATGTTCTAATGTCAGCGATACTGGCAAAAAAGAATACATGTCAAACTCTGTCGGGTCACCTAACAAGTCGAAGGCTGACCTCTCATAGCGACAGCAACAATTTTCGTTGTGTCCAACAAGGAGATAAATATTGTGCCCTGCACTCAAAAATTCATCAGCTTGTTTCTGTATATGCTCGAAGTCAGCTTTCATTTGACTGGCATCTGGTTCTGTCACTAGATATCTGTTTTTATATTTCTCCTTGTTGGTGTACTGAAATATCAAATTTGAAGTATCAATGATAACTGCGTCATAATCTAAAAGTGAAATTACAGAAGAAAAGCTATCCTCATGAAAATTAGGGAAATGCAATAATTCAAAGTTTGTATTCAACCCCAAAATTTTCGGATTTCTCATGCTTAAATACTTCCTTCCTTAAGCGCCTGTTTCAAAATACTCTGTCGCATTGCATCCGCCTGTGCAAGTGCGGTATCAACTGTTTTTTCAATGCTATCGCAAACTGAAAGCCTGTCCGATATTTGGCCTACAATTTTCTTTTGAGTGTCTAATGGCGGACAAGGAACAGCCGGTTCACAAAGTGCCTTAATTCCGACATTGCCTTGTCCAACATTTCCAGTTTCATATTTGAAGAATTGATTGCGATAATTTAACGAAGAAAGATAGTATCTAAAAAATTCTGGCAAGGCAATCATTGTGTCAAAACGCAATGCAGCAACTCGTTGATTCAAAAGATAATCGGTTTGACGCTCTATCATTGATACAAATCCATAGTCTCTTTTTCCCCTTGTTCCGGTCAGCGTTATTAAACAATCGCCTTGTTTGAGCAAGTATTTTTGCAGTATTCTATCCGTCACTTCATTGGTTCTTGTTTTATCTCTGGAAAAATCCAAATAGCCGTCCTTCACGTTTCCGATTTTTATAACGGTATACTTTCCATCAGGAGTATAGTTTTTACTCTTAAACGCAAAACCACTCAATGCTACTGAAATTTCTTTTAACTGTCGCAGAGGGTGTTCTTGACTAAATATATCAACTAAGACGGCTTGTCGATATACCTCTAACTGCTCTTTTGTGGTTTTGAGCGTATCAACTACCTTGTCAAGTTCTAAAAAAATCTCATCAATATAGGCAACCGTGCGAAACTGCTCATCCACTGATGGAATATTAATGATTTCATCTTTCAAAAGTGCCTGATTTAAATGTGGTGTTCCCGTGCCTTTCTTTTGGGTATTTAATTTGGGGTATTTCTCCTGTAGATAATAAAACAAATATTCGGGAATCACACCCTCTGCGGAAATTTTTGCAAGAGTAGAACCAACATATCCATCAATAGCTTTTCCCACAAGGCCCGAACGCGAGCCATCACAAACGATTAAAATCTCTCCATTTTTGCATGGTAAACATTTTTCACCATCTGTAAAATTTGCAACTGCTTTTGTTTCAAACGTGTGGATATCAACATATGGCAACCAACCATTTTGTGCTACTGATGAAAGTTTTATCGCTTTCTTTCCTTTTTCCAAATGTATTATGCTTCCTAATTTTACAGATTGCACACGCTTATCTCCTTACGCTACCAATTCCTCATTCATTTCGTCCAAAATCTCCTGATACTTTTCTCCGAACACCCGATAGAACCCACCTAAGCCGCCTTTGCTGTCAAACGGCGTATACTCCAAGTCCTCCGGCAGAATGCTCAGTGATGTGATGATATGCTCCTTGATCAGCCGCAGCCATTCCATCTGCTCAGCGGTAAAGTGAACCGCACCGGTGTTGCGGCGGAAAGTCCACTGTTTGAAGTTGTAGTTTACCCGGTCGGCAAAAGGCGAGAGGGTATCCGTATAGCCCATCTGAAAACGAATAATAGAAATCAGATCGGTCAGTTGAGCGAGTGTGCCTTTCTTTACCTTGTCAGGCTGCTTGATGGCATAACAATCCCACAGACGCTCGACCGTGATGCCCTTTGCTTTGAGTTTTTGATACAGTTCCGTCAGTTTTTTCAGTACCATCGGACGTTTTTTATACGTTTCATTGTAGATGATGCGCAGGGCAATGATCTCATCTTTATTTTCCTCGATGAAATCCTTGAATGTAGAAATCACCCGGTCTGCCGTTTCCTCCTGATTGGTATCATAACCAGCAAAGAGTACCTTGTCCAAATTGACGCTGTCGATGATCTGGTCATGGCTGCGGCGGACATTTTCAATAAAATCGCGCACTTCCGGCTTCTGGAAAGGCGCAACGGCCTGTTTGATGAGTTCTTGCTGAGCCTGTGCAAGCTGTTCCGGTGCGGGCGTAAGCACGCCGCTTTTTGCTTGTGCTTTGGCCTGAATGACATCTTCATCAAAGGCATTCAGCAGATTCTCCGCAACCTGCTCTGCGGTCTGCCCTACGGTTTCTTTGAACTGCTTGTGTTCGCTGCGTTCCATCCTGCGACTGAGACGAATCACACGGTTTGCAAGAGAAGTCAAAGTGTCCTCATCCCGCGCACCGAGTGCAATGTTCATCATCAGTTCCTTCATGGAAACCGCTGGCTTGCGTTCCAGCGTGCGGGTCTCGGTCTTTTTGGATTTGGTTACACCCACTGCATCCACGATCACAAAATGATCTTTGTTTTCCGTAGCAGAAGGTGTTACCTTTTGTAAATCATCCTTGCTCAGCGTGCGGGTGCCGCGGCCTTTCATCTGCTCGAAGTAATTGCTGCTTCGCACATCCCGCATGAACAGCAGGCACTCGATGGGCTTTACATCCGTACCGGTCGCGATCATATCCACAGTAACGGCTATACGCGGGTTATAGTCATTCCGGAACGAGCTGAGAACAGCTTCCGGATTCTGTGCGCTGTAAGTGATCTTTCTGCAAAAATCGTTTCCTTCGCCGAATTCTTCCCGGACGATCTGAACAATATCGTCTGCATGGCTGTCCGTCTTGGCAAAAATCAGCGTTTTGGGGACTTCTTTTCGGTAGGGGAACAGCGTGGTATGGAGTGCTTCTTTGAAGGTGCGAATCACAGCACGGATCTGGCTTGGATTTACGACATCCTTATCCAGTTTGGACTGTGTGTAGAACACATCCTCGTCCATCTGCTCCCAGCGTTTAGCGCGCGTCAGGCGGTTGCGCCGCTCGATCAACTGCTTCAGGATGGTTGCACCATTTTTCGTCACATCGGTTTCAATCAGATAAATGTCCTCTCCAACGTTAACGCCGTCCAGAACGGCCTGCTCTCGCGTATATTCGCTGACAAAATTTTCATTGAAGTAGCCGATGGTTCGCTTATCCGGCGTAGCGGTCAGGCCGATGATAAACGCATCAAAATAGGAAAGCACTTGACTCCACACATTGTAAATAGAACGATGGCACTCATCTACAATGATACAGTCAAAGAACTCCGGCGGAATTTTGGCATTGTAGACGACTTCTTTTGGTGCTTTGCTTTCGGCGGTGACATATTCCGCAAAGGGAATCTCTTCTGCCTGTTCGTCCAGTTCTTCCCCTTTTAGAATGGAATACATCCGCTGAATCGTACTGATGCAGACCTGTACATCCCCGGAAATATAAGAATTTTTTAACCGGCGTACACCATACAATTCCGAAAAGCTGCGAGGATCGTCATTGGGCTTGTATGCCATGAACTCGCGCTCGGCCTGTTCACCAAGGCTGCGGGTATCTACCAGAAAAAGGATGCGATTCATTCTGCCGTATTTCAACAGCCGATAGGCGGCAGTAATGGCTGTAAAGGTCTTGCCTGCGCCGGTTGCCATCTGCACAAGAGCACGCGGCCGATTTTCTGAAAACGAAGTGTCCAGACCATGAATTGCACTGATTTGACATTTGCGGAAGCCCGATTCATCCAGCTGCGGGATACGCTTCAGATTGTTGCGCACAGTATCCGGTTCAGCAAGCCAGCGTTTCAACGTCTCCGGGCGGTGGAACGAGAATACCTCGCGCGAACGGTATTTAAGATCTGCGTAATCGGTAAAACGCACCAATTCGCCAGTGGCTTCGTAGGCGAACCGAACCTTGTACTCCCGCTTTACCCATTTGAACTGGCTATTTGCATAGCGGCTGGACTGCGTTTCCACATCTGTCAGCGCTTGACCTTCTTCGTCTTTCTTTGCCTCTACAACACCAACTGGCACTCCCTCAATGAAAAGTGCATAATCCACCGGACCGGTATTGGTAGGGAACTCGCGCACTGCAACACCGGAAGCAACCGTCAGATTTAGTTGTTTCAGATCCTGAATTGTCCAGCCACTTTGCCGCAATCTGTTATCGATTTGTTCCCGCGCTCTTGCTTCCGGAGTCATAACGATGCACCTGCCTTTGCTACCTTAGAGCAAACTGTTGATACCTCTATTTTATAAGATGCAACACAATATTACAAGTGTTTCCTTTTTATAAATTTCAAGGCGATATACTTCATGAGAATTTTTCAAAGTACTTGAAAATACGTAAAATTCATGGTATGAATTATACGAAACAATTGCTGCTTAGTATCTGCTGCTCAACAATATCTAAATGGGAGGCGCCTGCCATGACCGCCGTGATCTACGCCCGCTATTCATCGGATAACCAGCGCGAAGAATCCATTGAAGGTCAGATTCGGGAATGCACGGCTTATGCCGAAAAGAACGGCATTACCGTGGTCAAACACTACATTGACCGCGCCCTTTCCGCAAAAACCGACAACCGCCCGGACTTCCAGCAGATGATCAAGGACAGCGAGAAACGGTTGTTTGACATTGTGCTGGTCTGGAAACTTGACCGCTTTGCCCGGAACCGTTACGATTCTGCACATTATGAGTACCAGTTGGAGCGAAACCATGTCAAGCTGGTGTCCGCTACTGAACCAATTTCAGATGGTCCAGCAGGTATTATGGTCAAAAGTATGCTCACCGGCATGGCTGAATATTATTCCGCAGAACTTTCTGAAAAGGTCGTGCGCGGCATGACCGAGAATGTTCTGAAGGGCAAATATAATGGTGGAACGATTCCCATCGGCTATACAGTGGACGAGGAGAAGTTCTTTCAAATCGACCCTTTGAAAGCTCCCTTTGTGGTAGAAGCCTTTCAGCGGTACAACGATGGCGCAACTATGAAGGAACTGATGAACTGGCTGAACGACAGTGGCGTGACCACCAACCGCAATCAGAAGTTTACATACAACAGTATTCAAACTTTGTTGACGAATCGCCGCTATATCGGAGAGAACCGTTTTAAGGACATTGTGATGCCAGACAGCATCCCGGTTATCATTGAGAAAGAACTGTTCGACAGTGTGCAGGACAAAATTGCCAAGAACCGCCGCGCTCCGGCTCGTCACAAAGCGGAGGACGATTATTTGCTGACGACCAAGCTGTTCTGTGGAATGTGCGGTGCGATGATGTTCGGGGAGTGCGGAACGAGCCGGAATAAGAACGTCCACCACTATTATAAGTGTGCCAATGCCAAACGCACCAAGACCTGCAAGAAAAAGACCGTCCGTAAAGAGTGGCTGGAGGATTTGGTAGTCAACGAGACCATGAAGATGATTCGTGACGATGACTGTATCCGGTCTATCGTGGATGCGGTGATGATTCTTCAGGAACAGGAGAACACGGTGCTGCCTCTGCTGGAGAAGCAGATGAAAGACATTGAACGGGGCATTGAGAATCTTCTAAATGCGATTCAAGAGGGCATCCTGACCAGCTCGACCAAAGGACGCTTGGAAAAATTGGAAGCTCAGCAGAAGGAACTGGAGATCCGCATCGCGGAAGAAAAGCTGGCAAAGCCGAAGGTCAGTGCAGATTTTGTAAAATTTTGGCTCACCAACTTCCGCAAGCTCGACCCGAACGTGAAAAGCCACAGGGAGACGCTTATCAATACATTCGTGAATGCTGTTTATCTCTATGATGAAAAAGTTTTGATTACGTTCAACTACAAAGACGGCACAAAAACCATCACTTTCGATGAAATTGCCGCCAAGAATGCCCCAGGGGGCAATGGTTCGGATTTGGGTTGCTTCGCTCCACCAAAAAAGCTCAACGCATGAACGTGCGCTGAGCTTTTTGTTTTATGCTCTTTTTGAACGTGCCTTGCGGGTGGATTCGAACAGCTGCGGCGCTGTCGCAGAAGACAGCGCAAAAACAGCCCAGTGGGCTGTTTTTAGCAGCGCGGCTCGCGACATCCACCCGCGCCCACCAAAAAAGCTCAACGCATGAATGTGCGCTGAGCTTTTTGTTTTATAGCACGGTTGCCACGGGTTTGCATTATGCGGTAGTGCCTTGACTTTTTCGCGCCGACTTTTTGACCCACTTAAAATACATAGTCATCAACCAGATAATGACAAGCAACAACAAGAGTCCCATTGTTACCCTCTCAGTGCCCGCGCGCGGACTTCCGGCGACGCTGCGACAAGCAGATCGTAGAGGTTGACCATATCGGTGACGGCCTGTCGGTCGTCGGCAGTCCATGTGTAATCGTACTGCGCACCGGATGCACCGGAATATCTTGTGATGATGGTTTTGGCACTGAGCATCTCACGCAGCCAATCGATTTCGCTGGGCTCCATCTCAAAATTGGAGAGGGCCCACCAAACTTTTTTGTCTGTATCATAGGCGTAATCTGTATAATCCGGGTCGCACTCGTAAGTGTACAGATTATCTCCAGCGCGGACATAGACTGTGTTCAGGTCGATGCAGGAAGAGCCGTTGTAGGAAAAGTCCTCGTCGAAATACACTTCGCTGCTGCCATCGAAAATGTAGATCCACGGAGAAAGGCAGCAGGTCTTGTTTTTCTCGGCCTTGTCATAGATGGGGCTGTCAAACTGCCAGCTCCGCTGTACCTCGTCATACTTGACGTTCACCTTCGCAATGGCGGCTTTCAATGCCTGAACTTGGGCTTCTTCGTCGTCATTCATTTCTTCGATCTGCGCAAGCGAGGTGCACCCGGCGGGGCTGATCGCCAGCGCGGGCATAGCCGCACCGGCCAGAGTTGCCATCATGCACAAACTTGCAACCACAATTTTGCCACATTTTACAAGTTTCATTTTAATTTCCTCTTTTCTCTTGCTTTTTCTTGAATGCGGTTGTGATACAGAACCATTAAATATAACTTAAAGGGGTATTACAGATGACGGTTGAAGAAGCCATGGCTTTTTTCCGCGAACATCCAGAGCTTATTCCGAATTAGATTTCCGCAAGTCTATTATAGTCCGTTTCCGCTCGCATGACAATGTTTTATTAGCCGTTTTGGGAAACATTTTACACAAGCGAGGTGGAAAACGTTGCAGACAAGTTTCAGCGTCACATGGAAGGCGGCGGCCGAAGCTCGTCGAGGCTTTCCAGCGTCCAGTCAGGCGCTGGGCCAAGCGAAGGAAAGACACTGTTTAGCCAAAAGGCTTTACAGCTTTGGTTTTTTACTTTAACGTTAACAGCGAAAAATGAAACAGATGACGGCATCGCGGAGGTGCTGGAAAGGGTTCGGTTTGACCGGGAGACGAATCTATGCTAGGATAGGGCCAGACAAGAAAAGGCCGTGCCGCACGAAGAAGGTACGAACTTGAAAAGGAGGTTCCTTTCATGAACTCGACTCTGCGAGAGGATGCGGATGCCATCATCCGCGCCAGCCTGAACGCTGTTCTGCCGGACGAAGCGGTGCGGCGGGCGCTGGAAGCCTTCCGGCCCGGCAAAGGCCGGGTGCTGCTGGTGGCGGCGGGCAAGGCCGCGTGGCAGATGGCACACACAGCGGTGGAGGTGCTGGGCCGGGTGGACGGCGGCGTGGTCGTGACGAAATACCACCACGGAAAAGGCGAGATCCCCGGCGTGGCGTGCTATGAAGCGGGCCACCCGGTGCCGGACGAAAACGGCTTTGCGGCCACGGAACAGGCACTGGAATTGGTGCGGGGCCTGACGGCGGAGGACACTGTGCTGTTCCTGCTGTCGGGCGGTGGCAGCGCGCTGTTTGAAAAGCCGCTGATTCCGGGGGATGAGTTACAGGATGTTACATCCCAGCTTCTCGCCAGCGGGTCAGACATCGTGGAGATGAACACCCTCCGCAAGCGGCTGTCCGGCGTCAAGGGCGGGCGGTTCGCGCAGCGCTGTGCCCCTGCGCAGGTGTTCGAAATCGTGCTCAGCGATGTTCTGGGTGACCCGCTGGACATGATCGCCAGCGGCCCGGCGGCGCCGGACTCTTCCACCTGCGCACAGGCCCTTGCCATTGCGGAAAAGTACCGGCTGAACCTGTCGGAACAGGCAAAGGCTTTACTGGCGCAGGAAACGCCCAAGGCGCTGGACAACGTGACGACAAAGATCACCGGCAGCGTGCGCCAACTCTGCGCGGCGGCGGCCGAAGCTTGCCGGGCGCGGGGCTATGAACCCGTTCTCCTGACCGACCAGCTCTGCTGCGAAGCGCGGGAAGCGGGCAGCTTCCTCGGCTCCATCGCCCGCGCCCACGCAGGGCAGGGCCGGAAGCTTGCGTTCATCGCGGGCGGGGAAACGGTCGTGCACCTGATCGGCAAAGGCCTCGGCGGACGCAATCAGGAGCTGGCGCTGGCCGCAGCCCCGGCTCTGGCGGGCCGGAACGCGGCGGTCTTCTCGGTGGGCAGCGACGGCACCGACGGCCCCACCGATGCCGCTGGCGGCTATGTGGACGGTGGAACCCTTGCCGCGCTGGCCGCAGCGGGCTGGAACGTCTACGATACCCTGCAAAATAACGACGCCTACCACGCCCTGCAAGCCGTGGACGGCCTGATCCTCACCGGGCCCACCGGAACAAACGTCAACGACGTGGCTGTGGCGCTGGTGGAGGGCAAAGGCGCATGGTGAGAGATCACCATGCGCCTTTAGCGGTGCACCCATTCCCCTTCTCTCCCGAAAAATCTTGCCTTTTCCCTGCAAAAGGCTTACAATGGTCTCGGCAAACCGAACGGAACATGACAAGATCTCGGAGGGACAAAGCAATGGCTTGTACTACAATCTTAGTTGGCAAAAACGCATCCTACGATGGCTCCACGATGATCGCCCGGAACGACGATTCGGGGTCGGGCCATTTCACCGCAAAAAAGTTCGTGGTCGTAAAACCGGAAGAACTCCCGGCGGTCTATCAGTCGGTGATCTCCCATGTGCAGATTCCGCTGCCCGGCGCAGGTCAGGCCATGCGGATGACTGCCATGCCCAACGCCGTGGCGGGCAAGGGCATCTGGGCGGCATCGGGCGTGAACGCGGCCAATGTCGGCATGACGGCCACCGAGACCATCACCTCCAACCCGCGCGTTCTGGGCGCGGACCCGCTCGTGGTGTACCAGCCCCCGCAGGGGGATCAGCCGGAGGTGCCCGGCGGCATCGGTGAGGAGGACATCGTCTACCTCGTGCTGCCCTATATCTGCTCGGCGCGTCAGGGCGTCGAGCGGCTGGGCAGGCTGCTGGAGACTTACGGCACCTATGAGATGAACGGCATCGCGTTTCAGGATGTCCATGAGATCTGGTGGCTGGAGACCATCGGCGGCCATCACTGGATGGCCCGCCGCGTGCCCGACGACAGCTATGTAGTCATGCCCAACCAGCTTGGCATCGACAGCTTCGACTTCGCCGATGCAGCCGGTGCACAGGAAAACTACATGTGCTCGGCCGATTTGAAGGAGTTTGTGGATAAGTACCACCTTGACCTCTCGCTGGATGGCGAGTTCAACCCGCGGGACGCCTTTGGCAGCCACGATGACTCTGACCATGTCTACAACACCCCCCGCGCATGGTTCATGCTGCGGTATCTGAACCCGAATACGTGGGCGTGGGACGGCCCGGATGCCGACTACACCCCGCGGTCGGATGATCTGCCGTGGTGCATGGTGCCGGAGCGGAAGGTCACGCCGGAAGATGTGAAGTACCTGCTCTCCTCCCACTATCAGGGCACGCCCTATGACCCCTATGCGGCTTACGGCGACCAGAAGAGCAAGGGCGCATACCGTTCCATCGGCATCAACCGCAACGACTTCATGGCCCTGATCCAGATGCGCCCGGATGTGCCGGAGGACTTCCGCACCGTGGAGTGGATCGCCTATGCGTCCAACGCCTTCAACACCATGGTGCCCTTCTACGCCAACGTGGACACCACCCCGGCCTACCTCGCCTGTACCACCGGCGAAGTCTCCACCGACAGCTTCTATTGGGTCAGCCGGATGATCGCGGCTATGGCGGATGCCGCCTACGGCAAGTCCATCTTCCACATCGAGCGCTATGAGGAGGCCGTCCTCTCGGCCACCCGCGCCCTGCTGCATGCGTATGACGAGAAGCAGCGGTCCGCCTTTGATCCCGCTGCCCGCGCCGCCCTGCGCGAGGAGGCCAACGAGGCCATCGCCAAGGCGCTGAAAGCCCGCGCCGCCGATACGCTGGATAAGGTCCTCTTCGAGCTGAGCTGCAATATGAAGAACGCCTACTCCCGCTCCGACGCATGACCCTTTTTTGAAACAGAGAACGCCCCTTCGCGGTTTTGTTCCGTGAAGGGGCGTTTTTGCGTCATTTTACCAGCATCTGCTGGAACTTCCGCGCCGCCGTGTTCAGCGGGCGGTGGTGGTCGTAGACGAGGCAGATGGAGCGGGTGGGGATGATCTCCTGCAAGTGGAGCTGGACCAGCTCGCCCCGCGCCAGCAGGTCTTTTGCCATGGGTTCCGGCACAAAGGCGAGGCCCAGCTCGCTTTTCACCAGCGTCAGCATCTGGTCGGTGGTGGCGGCCTCGGTGTCGGGCCGCAGCACCGCGTCGTGGTCGAGGAAGAACTGCCGGTAAAAGCTGCGGGTCATGCTCTCATCGCTCAGGGAGATGAGCGGGTAATTGCTCAGCTCCTTTAGGGTCAGGCTTTGGCTGGCCAGTGCGGTGAAGGTCCGGCCGCCCACCAGCACCTCGTAAAAGGATTCCAGCTCCACCAGCTTCAGCCCCGGTTCCACCTCGGCCGGGGTGGAGATGATGGCGAAATCGACCTCGCCGTTCTTCACGGCCTGCAATGCTTGGGGAGTGGAGTGGTTCGAGATGCGCAGCCGGATGCCGGGGTACTCGGTGTGGAAAGCCCGCAGCTTTTCGGAAAGGTAGATGTTCAGGGCCGTCTCGGTGGCGCTGATGCTGATGGCTCCGTGTTCCAGCGTGGCGCTGGCACTCAGCTCTTCCTCGGCGTCTTGGATCTGCACCGCCGCCGACGCGATGCGGGAGTAGAGCATCTCGCCCTCCGGCGTCAGGGTCACGCCTCGGTTGGAGCGGATGAACAGCACGCAGTTCAGCTGGCTTTCCA
>UMFY01045200.1_pt1 | contig 15907 bp, 26 predicted proteins | sample 1965121 | NCBI WGS metagenome assembly UMFY01 (sample SAMEA4836057, study PRJEB28245) | human gut metagenome | biome: gut microbiome; material: fecal sample | place: Denmark | collected 2008
AGATTGGCAAGCACTAAGATATCCCTTCCAGGGAAATTAAAAATTGTTTGATAGGAGGAATGTATGGAAGAGTATGCATCAAATTCACATAAATCAAAAGTATCAGCAACTCAAGATGCTTCATCCAAGAAAGTTGTGAATAAGGTAGTTACAAATGCAGCTACAGTTAAAAAGAAGAACGAAATTCAGAAATTTACCGATGTTTTTATTTCAGAAGATGTTGAAAATGTAAAAGAATATATAGTTGGAGACGTACTGATTCCAGCTATAAAAAAAACAATTTCTGATATTGTAAAGACTGGAATCGATATGCTTATGTACGGGGAAACAAGACCACAATCTAGTAAAAATCAGTCGAGGGTTCAATACCAGAATTATTGGGATCGCCAAAACAGAGTAGACGATAGAAATAGATCATCAAACGGAATCAGTCGAACTGGATTGAATTATAACAATATCACATATTCAACGCTTGGAGATGCAGTAGCAGTATTAAATGAGCTGGATGCTTTAATACAGGAGTATGGAGTAGCGAGTATCGCGGATTTATATTCTGCATCAAACGTACCATATACCAACTATATGTATAATGAATATGGTTGGAAAAACTTAGACAATGCAAAAACATATCCAGTAAGTGATGGATATATGATCAGATTGCCAAAGGCAATACCATTATAAAAAAGGAGATAGACAAGATGAAAACAAATGAAATTATGAACACTTTAGGGTTAAAAGCGAACAAAATTAGTTTTGCGATGAAAAAGCACAGCCCAGAGATTTTAGTAGTTGCTGGTGTTATTGGAGCGGTATCAAGTGCGGTGTTAGCATGCCGTGCAACAACTAAAATAAGCGAAATCTTAAATGACACGAAAGAAACAGTTGATGCCATTCACGAGGCTATTGATGCAAAGAATGCAGGAGAAGACATTGAATATACTGAAGAGGACAAGAAAAAGGATCTCATGATTACATATGTTCATACAGGTGTGTCATTGGCTAAATTATATGCACCGGCTGTAATTCTTGGAACCCTTTCCATTACAAGTATTCTCGCATCAAATAATATTATGAGGAAAAGAAATGTAGCACTTGCAGCGGCTTATGCGACAATCGATAAAGGATACAAAGAGTACAGAGGCAGGGTAGTAGAACGTTTCGGAGAAAATGTGGATAAAGAACTTCGTTACGGTATGAAAGCAAAAGAAGTGGAAGAAAAAGTTGTTGACGAAAAAGGAAAAGAGAAAACTGTAAAAAAATCTGTCGATGTTGTAGAACCGACAGCAATTAGCGACTATGCTCAGATTTTCAGAAGCAACAATCCATACTGGGAAGATACACCAGATTATACAGAAATGTTTCTTAGAGCGAGACAGAATTGGGCAAATGATAAACTCAGAGCAAATGGTCATCTTACATTAAATGAAGTTTATACAATGCTTGGCTTTGAAGAAACGAAAGCAGGTATGGTTGTAGGATGGATCTATGATCCAAAGAATCCAGTTGGCGATAATTATGTGGATTTTGGAATTCATCAGGTATTCATTGATGATGAAAAAACCAATGATGTTGAACTTGCTTATGCACTGGACTTTAATGTAGATGGTAACATCTATGAAAAAATGTGAATGACTGGATTCGATGATATCGGGTCCGGAAATTTTTCATATGATTTAACAAATTACCCTTGGCTCTTTTTTGAATAGAACCAGGGGTATTTCTTTGAAAGGAAATGAGTAATGAAACAAAAAATAACCAAAATAGCAGTTGTTGTGATGCTTATATTTTTGATGACTATACCACGGTCCTTAGAAAATAAAGAAAACAATCTAATTGTTACGGAAGCTACTTTTGAATCTAAAGCCATACATATTAGAAGAAATACCCAGTTTCAAAAGAAAAAAGAGCTTATCACAGTTGAGAGAAACAACATGGAACGGCATATGTCATCTAACGGCACGGAGAATGCCATATTGTCTGAAAACGACAGATATTTATTAGCATTAATCGCGATGGCTGAGGCTGAGGGAGAATCTGAATTAGGAAAACGACTGGTTATCGATACGGTTTTGAATCGGGTGGATTCCTGTGAGTTTCCTAATACGATTTACGAGGTGATATATCAGAAAAATCAGTTTTCAAGTATTAGTGACGGAAGAGCAGATAAGATAAAAGATCAGATAGATACTGATATATATAGACTTGTGGATGATGAAACCTACATTCGGCAGAATTATGAGGTTTTATATTTTACAGCCGATCATTATGGGCAATACGGAAGTCCTGCTTTTTCAGAAGGAAACCATTATTTTTCAACAAAATAAGGAGGAATGATTTTATGAACTCAAACGTATTTTTCACATCTTACATTTTAGCAGCAGTTGCTGGTATTTGTTTCGTGCAGGCGTTGGTCGTTTTATCTGGCGGAAGGAGGGCATAGTTATGCTTGATCAGTTTGAAGCGTTGGTTGCTATGTTGGATTATACACTGGATACAAAAAGAAAAAGACATATTGTTGGTGGCATTTTGTTGAGCATATCGTTATTGTTCGGAGGATTGGCATTCACTACAATGACTATAAAAACGGAGGGATAAAATAGTGAGTAAAAATAGTATTATTATGTTTTTGACAGGAGCGGCAATTGGAAGTGTTGCAACCTGGCAGATCATGAAGAAAAAATACGAATCAAAAATTCAGGACGAAATTGATTCAGTAAGAGTTTTGTTATCACAACAGGCAGAGAGCAATCGTGAAAAAGCAGAGTTAGCAAGAGAAAAACCGAGTATCGAAGATTATGTGTCTGAAATTCAGAAAAACGGATATCATGACTATTCTAAAAAGGTAGAACCGGAAGAGAAGGTTGTGGTAGAAAAGCATGAGGAATCTAATGATGATGTTCCTTGTATTATTTCATCTGATGAATTTGGTGATAATGCAGATTATAGATGTATCGAGTTATCATATTTTAATGATGGAGTATTGGCTGATGATGACGGCGAAGTGATTACCGATGTTCCAGCGGTAATTGGAGAAGGAAATTTATCACAGATTGGCAAATATGAAGAAGATGCATTGCATATTCGAAATGACAGATTAAAAGCGTACTTTGAAATCCTTGTAGATCCGAGAAATTATGAAGACGTCTTTAATCATGAGTTATATATGGAGGGCTAATGATTAAAGAAAATGTAATACAGGAATATTTTGCCTGGATATGCGAGTTTGTCATGAAAGACAGGCGGTGTAAGAAACACTCTTACAATAGATTATTTAGTTTCTTATTCGATAAAGAGTTTACATATATTATCGATATGGATGGTAATAGAGCGGAAGACGGTATCAATTTACGGTACCGTTTTTCTTATGCCAATCATTATGATGATGCAGTAATAGCTTCTTATTTGGATAATAAACCGTGCAGTGTATTAGAAATGTTAATTGCCCTAAGTATCAGATGTGAAGAAGATAAAATGGGTGACCCGGCAGAAGGCGATCGCACAAGTGTATGGTTTTGGGAAATGATTGATAATCTCGGTCTTGGAGAGATGTCAGACGATATGTTCGATGAAGATGTCGCAGAGGGAATAGTTTATATTTTTCTTACAAGACAGTATAGAGCAAACGGTGACGGAGGCTTATTTACTGTGGACAATCCGCCAAGAGACATGAGAACTGTAGAAATTTGGTATCAGTTATGCTGGTATCTGAATGTATTATTAGAACATTAGTGAGGTAGAAAAAATGGAGAAAATGATTTCGTATTTGTGTGGAAATGTTAATAATCTTAATAATGATGTGGGTGTATGTGTGAAAAATATCAATACACTTGACAAAGATCTAAAAATATTTGGTGTGCAATTGATGATGTTATCTGTGTTAGTTACTGTATACGCGCATCTTAACAACAAAACCCTGGCAAATCATAAGACAAAAATCCTTGAACTGGAAAATAAATTAGCAGAGGTTTTAGATAATAAAGGAGAATAACATTATGATTGACTTCTTAATGATTTCAACACGTCCGACTAAGCGAGGCACAATCGAAATCTATCCGAAGTTCAAATTGTATCCCAAAAGCTCTGATTTAATGATTCGAGGTGGCGATTTTTATGCCATATGGCTTGAAGATCGTGGTTTATGGTCCACAGACGAACAAGACGCGTTGCGGTTGATAGATCGTGAATTAGACAAATATGTTGAAAAGAATAAAAACAAATTTGATGGCAATGTCAAGGTGCTTTACATGTGGGATTCCGAATCCGGAATGGTTGATTCGTGGCATAAATATTGTCAGAAACAGATGAGAGATTCATTTCATATGCTGGATGAAACGCTTGTATTTGCTAATTCAGAAACTAATAAGAACGATTATGCAAGCAAAAAATTACCATATCCATTAGAAGCCGGCTCTTATAACAATTATGACAAGCTAATATCTACGCTGTACACACCGGAAGAAAGAGAAAAAATAGAATGGGCAATAGGCGCTATTGTTTGCGGTGACTCAAAAACAATACAAAAATTTCTCGTTTTATATGGCGCTGCCGGAACAGGTAAGTCGACCATATTGAATATTATTCAACAACTATTTGAAGGCTATTATTCAGTTTTTGATGCTAAAGCACTTGGATCGGCAAGTAATGCATTTGCGTTGGAGGCATTTAAAACCAATCCGTTAGTCGCTATGCAGCACGATGGTGATTTATCAAAAATCGAGGATAACACAAAACTAAATAGCGTTGTATCACATGAATTGATGACTGTAAACGAGAAATTTAAGTCTGCTTATCCCTCCAGATTCAAATGTTTTCTGTTTATGGGTACCAATAAACCTGTAAAAATTACAGATGCTAAATCCGGATTAATACGTCGACTTATTGATGTGACACCTTCTGGCAACAAATTACCAGCCAAAGAATATAATCAAGCATTTGATAATGTAAAATTTGAACTTGGCGCTATTGCATGGCATTGTCAAGAAGTATATAAGAATGATCCTGGGAAATATGACAATTATGTTCCATTATCAATGCTTGGTGCATCAAACGATTTCTATAACTTCGTACTTGATTCGTATTTTGTTTTCAAGAAAGAAGACGGAGTATCATTAGCTGTTGCTTGGGAAATGTATAACAACTTTTGCAATGAGGCAAAAATAACGTATCCATTCCGAAAAATGATATTCAAAGAAGAGTTGAAGAACTATTTCCGAGAATACAAGGACCGCTTTAATTCAGATAGTGGATCGAGGGTTCGAAGTTATTATTCAGGATTTAAATACGAAATTTTTGAAAATAAAATTCCGGAACAGTCCAAAGGCGAAGAAGTAGCAACTATCGATTTTCAAATCACACCTTCAGTGTTTGACAAAGAATGTTCTGATTGCTTGGCGCAGTATGCCACAGATGATGAAAAGCCAATGCAAAAATGGGATAATGTCAAATCAAAGTTGTTAGAGTTAGATACGTCTAGGGTTCACTATGTCAAGGTTCCAGAAAATCACATTGTTATAGACTTTGATCTAAAAGATGAGAATGGTAACAAATCTTTTGATAAAAACTTGAGAGCAGCGTCTTTGTTTCCACCAACATATGCAGAGTTAAGCAAGAGTGAAGCTGGAATACATTTGCATTATATTTATAGTGGCGATGTTTCAAAACTTAGCAGAGTATATGATGAAAACATTGAAATTAAGGTATTTTCTGGAAAAAGTTCTCTTCGAAGAAAACTTACTAAATGTAATGATCTTCCGATTGCAACTATAAGTTCTGGATTACCGTTGAAAGGAGAAAAGATGGTTAATTTTGAAACCGTTAAAAATGAGAAAAGCATCCGAACGCTTATAAAGAAAAATCTTAATAAAGAAATTCATCCAGGAACGAAGCCAAGTGTAGATTTTATTTATAAAATTTTGGAAGATGCTTACGATGCTGGTGTGAAGTATGACGTTACTGATATGCGCAATGCAATATTGGGATTTGCTGCTAATAGTTCACATCAATCAGAGTATTGTATTAAATTAGTCAACAAGATGCACTTCAAATCTGATGATATTTCTGATAGTGGCATTATTGACGAAGATAAAGAAATGGTATTCTATGACATTGAGGTGTTTCCAAATCTTTTCTTAGTATGTTATAAGGTGGCAGGTGAAGGAAAACCAGTAATTCGATTAATTAATCCGTCAGCCGATGAAATTGAACAGTTCTTAAGGATGAAATTAGTTGGATTCAACTGTCGACGTTATGATAATCATTTGCTTTACGCAAGAATGATGGGCTATACAAACGAGCAGTTGTATAATCTGTCACAGAGAATCATTAGCGGAAGCCCGAACTGCTTCTTTGGAGAAGCATACAATATTAGTTATACTGATATTTATGATTTCGCTTCAGCCGGGAATAAGAAGAGTTTGAAAAAACTTGAAATTGAAATGGGTATTCACCATCAGGAATTGGGGTTACCATGGGACGAACCAGTTCCAGAAAAATTATGGCAGAAAGTCGCTGAATATTGTGATAATGATGTTATCGCAACAGAAGCGGCTTTTAATTATTTATCTGCGGATTGGACCGCCCGCCAGATTCTGGCTGATTTAGCAGGAATGACCGTAAATGATACAACGAATACTCTAACTACAAGAATTATATTTGGAACTAACCGAAAACCACAGAGTGAGTTTCATTATAGAAATCTTGCAGAACCGGTAAGAGAATTGGACAAAGAAAGCATTGACTTCCTTAACGAAGCATGCCCAAAGATGATGTGTAAGCCTCACTATGGATGGGCGTATAACGACAAAGAAGAAGTACCATTTGATTCTGAAAGCATCCTTCCATATTTCCCAGGTTATAAATTTGAAAATGGAGAATCAACATATCGAGGTGAAGAGGTCGGCGAAGGTGGATTTGCGCAGGGCGTACCTGGAATGTATGGAAACGTTGCACTGCTGGATATTTCTTCAATGCATCCGCATAGTGTTATTGCAGAGGTTCTGTTCGGTCCAAAATTCACTAGAGCATTTAGAGAGATTGTCGAAGGTCGTGTTAACATTAAACACGAAGCATGGAATACTATCAATAACATGCTGGGTGGAAAGTTAACACCTTATATCCAGCGAGTTATTGACGGCGAGATGACATCAGAAGACTTAGCTAATGCCTTGAAAACAGCAATAAATTCTGTTTATGGATTGACCTCAGCATCTTTTGATAATCCGTTCCGTGATCCAAGAAATATCGATAACATTGTGGCTAAGCGTGGCGCATTATTCATGATTGATCTTAAAAATGAAGTGCTAAAACGTGGATTTAAAGTGGCTCATATAAAAACAGATTCTATAAAGATTCCAGATGCCACACCGGATATTATTCAATTTGTTATGGGATTTGGAGAAAGGTATGGTTATACATTTGAGCATGAAGCAACATATGATCGTATGTGTCTTGTAAATCATGCAGTATATATCGCAAAGTATAAGGATGCAGACGACTGTCAGCAGATGTATGGTTATATTCCGGGTGATAACAAAAAGAAAGGAGGAAGGTGGACCGCTACTGGAACACAATTCCAAGTGCCATATGTATTCAAGACATTATTCAGTCATGAACCGATAGAATTTGAAGATATGTGCGAAACAATGTCAGTGACTACTTCTTTATATTTGGATTTGAATGAAAAACTTCCAGACGTTAGTAAGTACGAGACAATCAAAGCGGTTAGAGATAGTAGCAATAAGTCAAATCTCAGAAAACGGGATGTCGAACTTGCTGATGATTTTTCTGATTTATCGGATGACGAATTAAATTCAAAAATAGCAGAAGGACATAGTTATCAATTTATAGGAAAAGTGGGACAGTTTTCGCCTATAAAAGCTGGTTGCGGTGGTGGCGTATTATTACGAGAAAAAGATGGAAAATACAGTGCAGCAACTGGCTCAAAAGGATTTAGATGGCTTGAATCTGAAATGGTTAAAGAATTGCATAAAGAAAATGATGTTGATAAAAAATATTACAACATACTTGTTGACGAGGCAGCAGATGCAATTTCAAAACTTGGTGATTTTGAATGGTTCGTTTCCGACGATCCATATATTCCAAAACATGAGTCGGAATTTATGAATAAACCTGAGGATTATGACGAGCCATTGCCTTTTTCTTAGAAATCGCAAAAAAAAATGCAAAGTGTATTATGAAAACGAAGACTTGACGTTTTATACGTTGAGTCTTTTTGGTTTTTTAAATTTATATTTTAAAGGAGAATAAAATTATGTCAAACAACAGAGCAGAAAATTTGGTGATCGAGGATGCAAAACTTATGTTCCGTAACTTCGCAGGTCGGGAAACAAAATTTAACAGAGAAGGTAAAAAGACTTTTTGTGTAGTTATTAATCCAGAAGATGTAGATAATCTTCGAGCTATTGGATGGAACGTTAAAGAGCTTGAGCCAAGAACACCAGACGAAGATCCAAGATATTACTTACAGGTGCAGGCTAAATTTGACAATATTCCGCCGAAAGTTACATTAATTACATCCCGTGCCAAGACTCCTTTGGACGAGGAATCTATTGGATCATTGGATTATGCTGAAATCAGAACCGCTGATGTAATCCTTTCACCATATCATTGGGAATGGGGCGGAAAAACAGGCATTACAGCATATCTTAAAACTATGTATGTGACGATAGAAGAAGATGAGTTTGCAGCGAAATATGAATAAAGGAGCAGTTCACTATGGCAGTTCCATTGAAAGATTACCAAATTGATGCTATTAGTCATATGAAAAACGGTTGTATTTTATGTGGTGGAGTCGGATCTGGAAAGTCCATAACATCGATAGCATATTATTTCATGGATCAAGGCGGAAAATTCTATGATAATTTTACGGAACCGATGAATGATCCGCCACAGAATTTATTTATTATAACCACAGCAGCCAAAAGAGACACGCTGGAATGGGAAGGCGAGCTACATCCGTTTCTTCTTTCGTCTAATTCAGAAATCAATTTATATTCTAATAAAGTAGTGATCGATTCATGGAATAATATTCAGAAATATAAAAATGTAGAAAATTCTTTTTTTATATTCGATGAACAACGTTTAGTTGGTAGCGGTGCGTGGGTGGAAGCATTTTATAAAATTGCCCAAAAAAATAAGTGGATTTTATTATCAGCGACACCAGGTGATACATGGCAAGATTATATACCAGTGTTTGTGGCGAATGGTTTTTATCGCAATAAAACCGAATTTATAAGAGAACACATAATTTATAGTCGGTTCAGCAAGTATCCAAAAGTTGATCGTTACATAAATACAAGGAGATTGGTAAGACTTAGAGATTCTATTCTTGTTAATATGAACTTTCAAAGACAAACTATCAGTCACCATGAAGACGTATTCGTTAAATACGATATTATGCTATATAAAAATATCATGCGTAACCGCTGGAATATATGGGAAGATAAGCCACTTAAAAACGCATCAGAACTGTGTTATTCCTTACGAAAGGTTGTTAATTCCGATGAATCAAGACAGGTAGCGTTACTGGAAATTCTTGAAAAACATCCAAAAGCAATTATATTTTATAACTTTGATTATGAGTTAGAAATATTAAAAAATATTGCCTATGGTGATTCAGTAGAGATTGCAGAGTGGAACGGTCACAAACATCAACCTATTCCAGAAGGTGAGAAATGGATATATTTGGTTCAGTATAATGCTGGCGCCGAAGGGTGGAATTGCATCAAGACAGATACAATTATATTTTACTCTCAAAATTATTCATATAAAATAATGGTGCAATCTTCTGGACGAATCGACAGGATGAATACGCCATATAAGGATTTATATTATTATCATTTGAAATCCAGATCAGGGATAGATCTAGCAATTAGCAGAGCATTAAAAGATAAGAAACAATTTAATGAACGAAGATATCTCAATCAGCGTATTGTGGCGTGCAATAAGAGTGAACAAGAGCTGGTTGAAAAATACGAAAAGAATGCTGCATAGTATAATAATTGATTCAAACGATTATAGGAGAGTTAAATATGGATAATGATTACAGAGAAGTGGATTTCGAACGATATTGTGCCAATTGCAAATATCAAAGAAATGAAGAAACGGATTCTCCCTGCGATGAGTGCTTAGAAGAACCTGTTAATTTATATTCCACAAAACCAACAAAATGGGAGCGAAAAGGAGAATGAAGATGTCAGCTTTTAATGATGTACTACTTGTAGGTATTGATGTTGAGAACGCGGGTGATGTGCCGGTACTTATTATAGGAAGAAGACAACAAGGAGAATCAGTAGATATCATTAATCAATTTCAAGGCGCTGAAGCATTGGAATTGTATGAAAGATTGGTAAAAAAAACAAATAAATAAAGAAAAAATGTTTAAAGCTCGTCATTAATTTGGCGAGCTTTTCTTTAACGAAAAGGAGAGAAGCATAATGTTAGCATTTAATAACTTAGTATTATTAATCATTTTAATTTGGGTTTGTGTGTATTCTATTGTGAATAGAATTTGTAAATCTATTGATAATCGATCAATGTCAAATGCGATAGAAAAAATCGGAATGGATGGTCTTAAAAAATATATTTCAGAAAAGGAGAACAAAGATGGTAGATAAGTTTCAGCAGGATTTATTGCGTTCCATAAAGTCGATAGCCGATAGCTTAAATAAAATTGAAAAACACTTAAATAAGCTTGAAAATAATGTATCGATTAAAGAAAAAGGCTGTTTTCAAAATTTTGATAGGAAAGGCATTCCAATTTCCAAAGAATTAGTGGAGTCGCTCAACCAGAAGAAAGAAGGATGAACATGGATAAATTGCTTGACAAGGCTGATGCAATGTTTCTTATTAATCTTGCGCGACGCTGTGGGAAGGATTTTGATGGCGATATTATTAAATATGATAGTAAATATGGATATTATGTTAATGCAAGTGCTGGAATTGTCATCGAACTAGGTGCAAAGGAGAATTAGATCATGATTCAATATGTTGGTTTTTTATTATTAATACTACTTCTTATATGGTTATTACTAATTTGCAAACCAGATTATAACAGTTGCTATGACTGCATGGAGCAACATGGAAACGCAGCTTTTGGTATGTGTTGTGGACAGAGCGGTGGTACAAAAAATACGGAATATTTGTCAGAGATATGCATCGATTGTCCGTATTTTACAATGGATGACACGTGGAAAAATAAGTTTAATGAGAAACAGATTACAAATAAGGATGGTGCTTAAGAATGAGTAATTATGATAAATGCAATGGATGTCCATATTATTTTGGGGAAATTGATAACTGTATGTATGGAGAGGAAGATATTCCTAATGATATGAAGCGAAAATGTGAAGGTAAGGATGAGTCATGAACAGAACGACAAAAATAAATATCTTGGCGTATGCTTCAGAGCCGGACAAGAACTATAAGTACGATGGTGATATCGTCGATTACAAAGGAAAAAGATATTTTGTAAGTCTGGCAGAAGAGCGCGTTGAATTTATCGGGATTATTAAGGAGGATAAGTAAAGATGAAAGTTATTAAAGAAAATTGGAAACTAGCACTTATTGTGGTCGCTGGGATTGTAGCGGTTATTTTTATGTGTATTTTTGGAATTCAGGGAGCACAAAACAAAGCATTTGCACTGGAGGAGCAGGTCAATACTGCCGATTCGGATATTAAAGTGCAAGAAAAAAGACGAGTCGATCTTGTTTATAATCTTGCGGATTGTGTCAAGCAATACGATAAGCATGAGGCTGAAACACTTACTGCTATTGTTGAAGGTAGGGGAAAAGCAACCAGTATAGAAAAAGAATACAATCGCTATGTTAGAAAATTTCCTACTCGATTCTTTTTAAATATTTTGGGATACGAAACGCAGCAGTATCAGTACCTTGATTATGATGCTCCGGTAGATGCACCTCAAAATTTATTTGGAGATTGATATTATGAGACGAAGAGGATTTGATTTTGGAGAATTCGAAATCACAAAACGGGAGATTTTAGCAAGCATATCCATAATTGCTATTCTTCTTCTCATTGGATTTGTAATATCTGGGAAGATTTCAAACTATATTCTGGATCGAAACGAAAAGTATAATAAAGCTATTAAAATTGAAAACTCTGATCTGTTTGAATATGGGATGAGAACCAACGTCGGTTATGCGTTCGTTTATGGAGATTTGAAAGCTGTGGATACCGTTTCATATCCAGAAATTGATGGTGAGTATATGTACATAGAAAAAATAGAAGAGCATTATAATATGCATACACGAACTGTTACTACAACCGATTCTAAAGGAAAGACACATACCAGAACAGAAACTTATTGGTCTTGGGATTATGCTGGTAGCGAAGAACAAAAATGCTTAGAAATTATGTTCCTGGAGCAGCGTTTCGATTCGAATAAAGTAGATCTTCCAAGTGCAGATTATATTAAAACTATAAACGAATCTTATTACGTCCGGCATAAATATTATGGTGTTAATACCAAGTATACCGGAACTATATTTACCGAATTACGCGATAAAACAATATCAGATAATTCTCCATTTTACAAAGACAGCACTATAGATGAAACGATTGATTATTTAGAAACAGGTTTCGAATTGTGGATGTTTTGGACGATTTGGATAATTGTAATTGGATTATGCGTATTCGGTTTCTACTATATTGACAATGAATGGCTTGAGAATTGAAAGGAGAAAAGTTAGATGAAACCTAATAGTATTGCAGTGGATTTTGATGAGTATAAGGAGCGCAAAGAAGCTGCGAAAGCTCGGATGGAGGTATACAATGGATCGAAATAGATTTATCCAGTGCATGAAAAGCGGCATCGAATTGTCAGATAAAGAGCGGCGGAGAATCATCAGAAAAGTTGTTGAAAGTAAGCCGTGGAAATTGAATTGTACGATCGCTATGGAAGAATTTGCAGAACTTACGCAGGCGATCAGTAAACAGATTCGAGGGTATGATAACAGAATTGGACTTTTGGAAGAGATGGCAGATGCTTATATTTGCCTGGAATTCCTTAAGTCCATTTTTAATATCACACCGGAAGAATTGCAGAAAGCTATGGATATAAAATTACAGAGAGAAAGGAATAAACAGAGATGAGTAAAGAGATTAAAATTGCTGGAAGTATTTCATTTGGAGACAAGCGCCTTAATGTATATGGGGATCTGGACGCTCCGCTGTTCAAGGCAAAAGATATTAGTCATGCTATCGGCTATAGTAGCGGCAATGAGTGGAGAATGCTTGAAATGTGTGAAGAGGACGAAAAGCTGAAACTACCTTTGGTAGTAGCAGGTCAGAGACGTTCCGTCAACTTTGTGACTGAGAACGGTCTATACAATATCCTTGCTCAGAGCCGTATGGAGATTGCACGATCCTGGAGACGTGTAGTTCATGATGAGCTTATCAACATGCGAAAAGAAAAGGGCAGAAATATCGCTGAGCAGTTCGAAGAGTGGGATCACGCAATGGATAACATTTACTTTGATGAGGAAACCGGTCAGCTTATGCAGTCGGTCACGGTTCCCGGTGGAGATGTAATCCAGATTCCTTATGAGAAGGAAGAAGAGTAATTAAAAAAACGTGGGCTATGCTGGACTCAGGAAGCATAGTAATCCAGATTGGTGGGGATCTGGATATTCTGAAAGGAGAACTGAAAAATGATAGAACTGAATGTTAAAGAATACTGCAAAAACTGTACAGAATTTGAACCCGAAACGCAAACGAATGTACAACATGAATGCTTCAACGATTTTATGCGCAGTCTGGAAGTAATAGTTTCTGCAAATACGTCTGTTACCTGTAAACATGCGCAACGATGTGAGTGTATACGAGAATTTATTGAAAAAGAAATGAAAAAGGAGCAGGAAAAACATGATTAAATTAGAGCATGTAGTTCTGGCAAGCCCAGAGCAGATGGAGTTTATCATTGAAGGTATGCGTAATCCTATGAATTCATGGGAGAAGAGTGATAGCGAATATGAAACCGCTGGATACGATATTGTTGGGTTTGATCTTGGCGAAAACGATCATTCACTCATGCAGCGCTTAGCTAATGCTGGTACAGACCATAGAAAGTTTATGAGAATGATGCCGGTATATGTGAGAGTTACGGCACCTTTATATTGGTGGAAAGAGTTTGATACATACAAGGTTGGCACTGTTGCTAATAGTTGTAGCACGATGCATAAAATTGCTGAGAAAGAATTTACGTTGGAGGATTTCTCAACAGAACATTTACAGGACTGCGAATGTGTTTCTGAAGATGAATTCTATGAATTTCCTTGCGGTAGAAGATATACTCCAATGGATAGTTTAGTAGATACTATTAAGATGCTGAATAAATGGCGAGATTTATATATTAATGGTGTACATTGTGGAGGATGTCTTAAAATTCGTCAGGATAAAGATATTTGGTGGCAAATGATTCAGCTTCTTCCGAGCAGCTATAACCAGACTCGTAATGTTATGTTGAACTATGAGGTGCTGGCGAATATTTATAAGTCTCGTAAAAATCATAAGCTAGATGAATGGCGAGAATTCTGTAAGTGGATCGAGGAGCTTCCATATAGCGAGTTGATTATGAGCGCAGGAGGATTGGATGATAATTCTATTAATGCTAAACTTGGTGCGGTAAGACATTTAAAAAAACAAATATAATAGACCATCGAGTAAAAAGGAGGACATATAAAAATGGATACATGTGTAAGAGAAATGACTTTAGGAGAAGAGATTATCAGTTTAACAGGAAAGGGTGTAGACATCCCTACGGTAGAAAGGATGTGTAGAAAATACATTGCTATCACCAGCGAAGCCGATACAAAGAAGGCAACAGAAGAATATTGTCATATTGATGTAAATGCATTATTCCAGACATCGGTTTTGCCTATGGATTTTAAAGTTGGAGATCAAATTGTTATTCCGCTGGGTGACCTTGGAATATTCACAGCGACTGCTCAGAAGGTTACGGACGGCAAGGTATTATTCATGTTCGATGATTATATCACAAAACGCCCGATGAACAAAAACGGAAGCAACAAGGGCGGATATGAAAAATCTGATCTTAAAAAATGGATTGAGAATGATTTATTCAAGATGTTCCCTAAAAACCTCAGATATCATATTTCTGGATTATCTATTCCAACACTTGGCGAAATCTGCGGATGGGATGATGAGTGGAACAGAGAGTATATTGAAGCTGATAGCGACGAGCAGCTCCCACTTATGAAACAGCGGCGTAACCGGGTGGCATATTACAATGACAAATTTGAATGGGGCTGGCTTAGAAATGCCACAAAAGAAGATTTTTCTTCGGCTGTTTCCTTTGCTAGTGTTACCGGTGGCGGTGATCCGGATTATGACAACGCTTTGGATTCTCTTGGAGTTCGTCCGAGATTCTGGTTGGTTTGAGAGGTGTAGCGATGACAGACAATAAAGACAAAACAAGTGACCAAGCTAAAGAAATTAAGAAAATACAAGTTATAGCGTTGAAAATTGTTACAAGACCAATTTCTGGAATGCCATACTATGAGATAATGTATATAGAAGTTGGAAAGAATGATGTCAACATAGGTTTTGGTTCCCTTAATTTTCATAACGTATTGAACTATAAAGAAAAATATTTCGAATTAAAAAACATTGACGACGCTATAAATGATACAATCAAAAAGCAACTGAATGTGATCACACATCAAGAGAAAGAACTTGAAGACCTGCAATTACGCATAATGCAACGTATCAGGGAGGAATATAATATTGGAAGATAAATCAATTAACGAAAAGAAAATAGATGATATCATAAAGAAGTGTAAAAATGCTATGGATGTTTCATACTACAAATATGGCGAAGCTCGCAAAAATTTTGCGGAGGGTAGAGTG
>UMFY01052405.1_pt1 | contig 15469 bp, 8 predicted proteins | sample 1965121 | NCBI WGS metagenome assembly UMFY01 (sample SAMEA4836057, study PRJEB28245) | human gut metagenome | biome: gut microbiome; material: fecal sample | place: Denmark | collected 2008
CGCCAATCCGCCGGGAGGATTGTGAAGAATGCTCTATTGGTTTTTCGTCAAAGGCTTGGGACCTATCGCCATCCACCGTTTGGGACCGACCGCGCAAGGACTTGAGAACATTCCGCACGAAGGTGGCGCCATCATCGCAGCCAACCATCTTGCCGTCATCGACGATGCGTTGCTGCCGTTGACCTGCCCGCGCATGATTCATTTCATGGGCAAGGCCGAATATTTCGAAGGCAAAGGCATCAAAGGCAAATTCAAGAAATGGTGGTTCACGTCAGTCGGCGTGTTCCCCGTGGACCGTTCCGGCGGTTCCAAATCACTTGGCGCACTGAACCACGCCCGTGAGATCATCGAGGACGGACATCTGTTCGGCATTCACATCGAAGGTACTCGCAGCCCCGATGGACGTCTTTACAAAGGACACACCGGCGCGGCGCGTCTGGCATTCGAAACCGGTTGCCCCATTATTCCGGCCGCCATCATCGGTTCGCGTGAACTGCAGAAGCCAGGACAGGTCATTCCGAACAAAGGCAAGTCCAAGGTGATTTACGGCAAGCCGATTGAAGTCGAGAAGAAATCCGCCGACCAGATTACCCACGATGATTTGCGTTCGCTTACCGACCGCGTGACCCGTGAGATCCAGAAGATGAGCGGACAGGAATACGTCGACGAATACGCGCAGAAGGTCAAGGCCGAGCTCAAAGCCCAGCAGGAGGCCGAAGCGCAGGCACAAGCCGAATCCGCTGCCAAGAAGGCATAAGTTTTCAGCGAGGTTCATTCCAAACCAATCAGGGGTGTCTGTTCCGAAGAATGTTTTCGGAACAGACACCCCTGATTTCTATTTTGTAATCAGGATAATCAGTCGAACAGCGACGAATACATTTTCAAGGTGACGGTATTCGGCGTGCCATCCTCCTGACGCAGTCGCACCTCGGTGCCTCCTACCGGATCCTGCGAAGCGACCTTCTTGTCTTGACTGGAGTCAAGTGTCAGTTGCGAGCTGATCTTCACACTGAATCCCAGCTTCTCCAATGCGGCTTTGGCAGCGGCGGCTTTCTGTCCGACATAATTCGGCAGCGTTACGGTTTCCGGTCCCTTCGACACCACCGCATTGACGCTATCGCCCCAGTGCAACTCGTCTCCGGTCTTCGCGGAAGCGGAAATCACCTGTCCTTGCGGAATCTTGTCATCGAATTGCTCGGTCCAGTTGACGGTGAGCTTGAGCGCATCAAGCGTCTGCTGCGCCTCATCCTTCGATTTGCTCACGACGTCCGGCATGGTAACCGGTTTCGGTCCTTGGGACAGCGTGACGGTAATCTTCGCGTTATGGGGCAGAGTCGCGCCGGGATCCACGCTTAAATCAAGCAACGCGCCCTGAGGTACGTCCATGGAATACGCGTCATCATTGGCCGGAGTCTGTTCGATGTTGTCGAAGCCGGCACGCTTCAACGCGTTGATCGGATCCTTGCCGTTCGCACTGGTGGCATCGAGAATGTCTGTGGGAACAGTGCCCTGCTTAATACCCTTGGACACTACCACCTTGACCTTCTGATGATGACGTTTGCTCACATGCGAACCGACATTCTCCGGGTCGGTGGAGATGACATTGCCAGCCTTGACGGAATCACTGAACGCCTCGGTCTCTTCGTACTCGATATTGGAGAATTTCAGCAGTTCCTCATAGGCGTTCCATTTGATGTTGGAAATACGGCAGGGCTCCGAATCGGAACATGTGAGATCTGCCGGCTGAGGCATGGTCCAGTAGCTGCCCGGTCCTCGGAAATACCACCAGGCATAGCCTCCACCGCCTGCGCAGGCAAGCACGATGGTTGCTACGACGGCGATGATGACAGGTGCACGCTTGCCACTGCGTTTCGGCTGTCCACCACTGACCGGACCGTTCGAGGGGGAAGCTGGAACGTTGTTGGCGGGGACGTCGTTCTTTTCCAAAGCCAAGCGGGTGGTTGCCTCCGGATCTGCCTGCTGCGCCGGCATGACGGTGGTTTTGTTCGGGTTTTCCGGATTGAACTGTCGTGTACGATCGTCGTTCTGACGCACAGGCGGTGCTGGGGGAGCGGGCGGTAGCGGCATCTGCCGGGTGCCATCGCCGGGCATGGTGTCGGCGGCATCGTTTGCGGCCGGGGAAACGGCTGACAGACGGTATTGCCAGTCGTCGATGGTGAGGTTCGATTGCAACTGCTGCAATTCGTCGAATGCCACGGACGCATCCTGGGGACGGTCCTCGACCGCGCGCGCCGTAAGACGGGCGAGGAATGCGGCCACGCCTGCATTGATGCCCGGACAAGCGGTCGTGATATCCGGCACATCCTCATGCACGTGCTTGAACACCAGCGTCACCGGATTGTCCGCGGTGAACGGCACCTTGCCGGCCAGCATCTCCCAAGCCATGATGCCTACGGAATACAGGTCTCCCTGCGGCGTTGCCTGATTGTGCTGAATCATTTCTGGCGCCAGATAGGCGGCCGTGCCCAGCAGCATGCCGGTGGAGGACAGCGTGGCCTGCGACACCGCCTTGGCCAGGCCGAAATCGGTGATCTGCACATGTCCTCGGTCATTGAGCAGAATATTCTCCGGTTTGATATCGCGGTGCACCACGCCTGCGCGATGCGCCGAAGCCAAGCCGTCCAACGTCTCACCGACTATGCGTAGCGTCTCACGAACGCTGAACGTGACTTGCTGGTTCATTTCGTACCGCAGGTTCACGCCATGCACGTACTCCATGACAAGAAAATCCAGTCCATCGAACTCACCGGTGTCATACACCTGCACGATATGGGGATTGGCTATTGCTGCTGCGGAACGGGCCTCGCGATGGAAACGTTCCACGAACTGGTCGCGTTGTGGGCCCTGTGCCAGCTGTGTGTGCATGATCTTAATGGCGACGGTACGTCCCAGACGCTCGTCAACAGCTTGATACACCGTGGCCATGCCGCCATCGGCGATTCTGCTGACGACTCGGTACCGGCCTTCGATGACCTGGCCTTCGGGGGCATGCTGGGCTTCACTCATGGCTAATCGGTACGATTCCTTCTTCAAAAAACGTTTCGCGACAAAGATGTGTTCACTTGTAGTCTACAAGGAATGGTTTGCGGAAGATGCGATGAACACGGGTCTTTCACAGTGCGGCGGCATCAGCCCTGTTCCCGCACAATCGGTACGAAACGTGCGCATGCTTCGGTAAGCGTGTCTTTGCGATCCTGCGATAGTTCAAGCGTCTCGATGGCGGCCTTCGACTCGAGCCACAGACCGGCGATCCGTTCCTTGGAACGTGCGATGGCACCAGTGGACTCGAACAATGCGATGGCACGCCTAACATGTGCCTCGTCACGTGATTCGGCTTCCCACATGTCGATGAGTTCACGTCGTTCGACATCGCCGGCAGCCTCAATCGCATCGGCCAGCAACACCGTGCGTTTGCCTTCACGGATATCACCGCCCACCGGTTTGCCGGTATTGCGGCTCGACCCGATGACGTCCAGAAGATCATCCGCGAGCTGGAACGCCAAACCAAGCGGCAATCCAATCGCCAGTGCGAGCCTGCGCGCGTCCGCAGGGGCGAGGCCGGCGGCAAGCATACCGAATTCCAAAGGTGCGATAGTGGTATAACTGGCGGTCTTCCAACGGAAGACATTCAAAGAGGCCGACGCCAGCCCTTCAGGATCGTCTAACGTATTGAGTTCCACGGCCAAATCGAGTACTTGGCCGATTTCCACTTCACGGTGCATATTCAGGAAGGCCGACACCACGGAAGACCCGGAGCCAAGCCGGCAAGCCGCTTTATTGGCGATATCCACGCTCGCGGTGGCCAGCATATCACCCAACATGATGCCCAAACCATGGCCGATGGCATCACTATGGGTATCCGTGGCAAGCGCACGATGAGCGGACGGCTTGCCACGGCGCAGATCGGAATCGTCGATGATGTCGTCATGCACCAACGCGCCGGTCTGAAACACTTCGATCGCGCATGCCAGATCCAACACCGCATCCATATCACGTTCCGCCACATCCTGCGGCGCGAACGCACGGAACGCATCCAACGTCAGCAACGCCCGCAGACGTTTGCCGCCCTCACTTGACGTGACCGCCTGCTGCGCCACCGCATCAGCGACGGCTTTGCAGGAATTCGCCACCGGATCGTCTGCATGCAGGAACGAAAAATCCCTTACCAGCGAGAGCGTGCGCGTTTCAATCTGTTCCAAATCGGAAGAGCTAGTCATGGGTCAAGGTTATCCACACACATTCGACAAGAAGAAAACATAATGATTGCAGCGGGTGAGACGGTGCCGGACGTTTCGTGACACGCCGAGCTTCACGTTCTCCGACCACAGGGGTCCCGAAACGCCTCATTGCATTGCCGGATGATGCATAGTTCCAACAAAGCGGCCTGCATCAAGCGACCGCTCCGATACGCCAAGGAGGACGAGACATGAAGACGATCGACGGGCCCATGCCGATATGCGAAGCCGAGATGGAACGGCTTGAAGACCAATTGGTGGAGGATTGCAAATCGCTGGGCATGGCGGAGAGCATACGCGATTTCCTGCAGGAGCCATTCTCGGAATGGATGGATGAGCTGGCCGATGAATCGTCGGGAGGTGACGATTCATCGCCAGAATGCAGACTGTCCAGAAACGGTGCGGGAGCACTTGCCATCGCCATGCAGCAGACCATGGCGGTGCGTGACGCGCTGCTGGTCTCCATCATCGTGGATGAACGACGTTCGTCACGTGACTTTCTCATGGGATTCATGGCCAATCCGACACTTCCCGGCAACACGCGTCATCTGGAGGAATCCCTCAACGGATCGTTCCGTGACGCATCAAGAAAACCCGACACGAAACGTTGCGACAACGGCGTCAACATGATGTTCGACATCATCGGGATGGTCCCCGAACGGTATCATGTGCAGCCATTGGCCATCATCAGTTATGTGCTGTGGTGGATGGGCGATGAGCGCGCCATGCTGTGCGCGATGCGTGCGCTCGCGTTGGATGAGAATTGTTCGCTCGCGGCGATCATCTGCTCCGCGGCGCATCGTCATATCGGACCGGTATGGGCCGAAGAGACATAGAGCAACACGCCGAAAGGAAGCGGTACTTGCGCATGGTGAGCTCAACACGCGGGAATAATCGTCCTTGCAAGATGGTTAACTCACATAGTTGACGATTTGCCCTTGCCAGAAGTGGGTCCATATGGTATACGCTTCCGGCGGGATCAATAGGAGGATAAGTTTGGCCACCAAGGAAACGACGGTAAATACGGAACAGACTGATCTGACCGAAAAGACCACCTCCGGGAAAAAGGCCTCCACGCGCAAGCCTGCTGCCAAGAAGGGCGAGTCCTCAAAGACCGCTACGAAGACGTCGCGCAAGACGGCCGCGAAGAAGACCTCCGCCGCCAAGAAAAGCAAGAAAGCGGAAGAAGAAGAGAGCCTGATCGAGCAGGACGCTCCTGAAGACGATCCCGTCGAGGATGCCGATCTTGATGATTTCGACGATGACCTTGATGACGTGGACGACGAAGGGGAGGATGACGACCTCGACGAGGACAATATCGACGAGGATGACGATTCCGAACTGGAAGACGATGACGAAGACAAGCGCAAAAAGCCGGAAGAGCCCAAGGAAAAAGGCGCTTTCGTGGTGCGTGACGATGATGACGACGACAATCTGACGCCGTCCGGCAATCCGAAGCGTCGTGTGATCGCAGCCGGCGCCACCGCAGATCCGGTCAAGGATTACCTGAAGCAGATCGGCAGAGTGAACCTGCTGAACGCCGAACAGGAAGTCGACCTGTCCGAACGCATCGAGGCCGGTCTGTACGCCCAACATCTGCTGGACACGGAATCCGACAAGATGGATTTCAAGCGCCGGCGTGAACTGAAGTGGGCCGCGAACGACGGCAAGCGCGCCAAGGACCATCTGCTGGAAGCCAACCTTCGACTCGTGGTCTCTCTTGCCAAGCGCTATACGGGCCGTGGCATGCTGTTCCTCGATTTGATTCAGGAAGGCAATCTTGGTCTGATTCGTGCCGTAGAGAAGTTCGACTGGAAGAAGGGCTTCAAGTTCTCCACGTACGCCACATGGTGGATTCGCCAGGCCATCACCCGTGCCATGGCTGATCAGGCCCGCACCATTCGTGTGCCTGTGCATATGGTGGAAGTCATCAACAAGCTGTCCCGCGTGCAGCGCCAGATGCTTCAGGACCTCGGCCGCGAACCTACGCCGGACGAACTGGCCCGCGAGCTCGACATGCCGGTCGAGAAGGTGCAGGAAGTGCAGAAGTACGGGCGTGAGCCGATTTCCCTGCACACGCCGCTGGGCGAGGATGGCGATTCCGAGTTCGGTGATCTGATCGAAGACACCGACGCCATCGCACCGTCCGATGCCGTCGCCTTCTCGCTGTTGCAGGAGCAGTTCAAGCAGGTGCTTGAAACGCTGTCTCCGCGTGAGGCTGGCGTCATCAAGATGCGCTACGGTTTGGAGGACGGCCAGCCGAAGACGCTGGATGATATCGGACGTGTGTATGGCGTGACGCGCGAACGTATCCGCCAAATCGAATCGAAGACCATGTCCAAGCTGCGCCATCCGTCCCGTTCGCAGACGCTGCGCGACTTCCTGGACCAGTGATAGTAATCAGACGCGAGTAAATGAAGTCGAGAAACCGGCATGAACGCAGGGTTTCTCGACTTCATGTCTTGTAAGGCGACAATTGAAAGGGAACATGGCTAAGGATAATTACGGTGCTGAGAGTCTTACCGTGCTCGAAGGCTTGGATGCGGTGCGCAAACGTCCGGGCATGTACATCGGCACGACCGACAGCCAGGGCCTGATGCACTGCCTGTGGGAGATCATCGACAATGCCGTCGATGAGGCTCTTGCGGGAGCCTGCAACCACATCATCGTGACCTTGCATGACGATGGTTCCGTTGAAGTGGCGGACAATGGCCGAGGCATTCCGGTGGACGTGGAGCCGAAAACCAAGCTCACCGGCGTGGAAGTGGTGCTGACCAAGCTGCATGCCGGCGCCAAATTCGGCAATTCCTCGTATGGCGCTTCCGGCGGTCTGCATGGTGTCGGCTCATCCGTGGTGAACGCATTGAGCTCCCGTCTCGACGTGGAAGTGGATCGTGACGGCAAAACCCACCACATGGCTTTCCATCAGGGCCACCCCGGAGTGTATTCCGACGTTGATCCGGAACACCCGTCTCCCGATTCGCCATTCAAGAAGACGCGCAAGAATCGTCCCACCGAACTTGAGATCATCGGCAAAGTCAGTCCGAAGACCACGGGTACCCGCATCCGCTATTGGGCGGATCCGGAGATTTTCAACGACACCGCTGAATTCAGCTATGACCAGCTCATCGACCGTGTACGGCAGACCAGTTTCCTGGTGCCAGGGCTGAAAATCACCGTCATCGACGAGAACATTCCCGAAACCGGCGACGAGTCCATTGACGAAATGCTGGAAGTCGATGACAATGTCATCGAACAGGTGACGGAAGAGAACACGTCCGCTGAAACGGATGATATCGGAACCTCTGCCGACATACTGCAGGAGGATTCAGCCGAAGCTGATGAATCAGCCGAATCGCAAGAAAACGATGCTGCCACGCAATCGCAGGAAACCGTTTCCCAACCCGTGCAGCCGAAATATCCGCATGCGCGCGTCGAAGAATTCTGCCATACCGGAGGCGTGAAGGATTTCGTCGACTTCCTGTCCAAAGGCGAAGCGGTCTCCGATATTTGGCGCATCGCCGGCGAGGACACATATGTTGAAGAAACGCAGGCGGTCGGAGACGATGGTGAACTGCATGCGCAGAAGGTGACGCGTGATTGCGCAGTCGATATCGCCATGCGATGGACCAACGGCTACGACACCACCATGCGCAGCTTCGTCAACGTGGTGGAGACGCCCGGCGGCGGCATGCACGTGGACGGCTTCCTCCAAGGCATCACCAAGCAGGTGCGCAAGGCCATCGAGGACAACGCGCGCAAACTCAAGGTGAATCTCAAGGATTCCCATATGAAGGTGGAACGTGACGACATTCTCGCCGGTCTGGTGGCCGTCGTCACCGTCCGCATCGCCGAACCGCAGTTCCAAGGCCAGACCAAGGACGTGCTCGGCACCGCGCAAGTCAAGCCGATCGTCTCCAGAATGACCGACAGGCAGTTCGGTGAGATGATTACCGGCTCCAAACGCGGTTACAAGGAACAGTCCGGCCGCGTGCTGGAGAAAATCGTCGGCGAAATGCATGCCCGCGTGCAGGCGCGCAAGACCAAGGAAGTCACACGCCGTAAGAACGCGCTTGAATCCGCGTCCATGCCGCCGAAACTGTCCGACTGCCAGCCTGGCAATGACGATGTGGCCGAACTGTTCATCGTCGAGGGTGATTCCGCATTGGGCACAGCCAAGGCCGCCCGTAATTCCGGATTCCAGGCGTTGCTGCCGATTCGAGGCAAGATCCTCAACGTGCAGAAGGCATCGCTCGCGCAGATGCTGTCCAACAAGGAATGCGCAGCCATCATCCAGGTGGTCGGCGCAGGCTCCGGCGCAAGCTTCGACATCGAACAGGCCCGATACAACAAGATCATCATGATGACCGATGCCGATGTCGACGGCGCGCACATCCGCATCCTGCTGCTGACGCTGTTCTACCGGTACATGCGGCCGCTTATCGAATACGGTCATGTGTATGCCGCCGTGCCGCCGCTGCATCGTATCGCGTTGACGGGTACGCATAAGGGCGAGTACATCTACACGTATTCCGATGATGAGTTGGCAGGCAAACTCGCCGAGCTTGATAAAAAGCACATCGGCTACAACGAGGACATCCAGCGTTACAAGGGTTTGGGTGAGATGGACGCCGACCAGCTGGCCGATACCACCATGGATCCGCGCACCCGCATGCTGCGCCGTATCCGCATGGAGGACGCCGAACAGGCCAGCCACATCTTCAGCCTGCTCATGGGTGATGACGTGCCGCCGCGCAAGGCGTTCATCGTGGAGAACGCCGACGATTTCGACCGTTCCAAGATCGACACCTGATATTGCATGTCGATTGCGATTGGCGGGTCTTGCGTTACGGCGGAGACCCGCTTTTCGTGTATGCACGATAATGCAAAAACGTCGGGCGATAGTGCAAGATACAAAATACCGTTTGGTAGGTAACTTTGGATAAAATAGCGGAGTATTTTCGTGATTTTATTGCCGCAAACATAAAACATACAAGGAGCTGACTGTGGCCAATCTGCTGCTCGCCGTGATTTACATCGCCTTCATCAGTCTGGGTCTGCCGGACGCGGTGCTCGGCGCCGCATGGCCGACGATGAGCGGCGACCTGCATGCGCCGATTTCCTGGGCGGGTGGCATTTCCATGACGATTTCCGCCGGCACCATCGTGTCCGCGCTGCTATCAGACCGCATAACCTTGCGGTTCGGTGCAGGCAAGGTCACGGCAGTGTCCGTTGCGTTAACGGCGTTCGCATTGTTCGGCTTCTCCATCTCGCCGAATTACTGGATGCTGCTGCTCTTCGCCATTCCGTACGGCTTGGGCGCGGGGGGCGTCGATGCGGCGCTCAACAACTATGTGGCAATCCACTACGAAAGCCGTCACATGAGCTGGCTGCACGCCATGTGGGGCTTGGGCACTCTGCTTGGCCCGTACATCATGGCAAGCGCATTGGGTGCCGGCCATGGTTGGGCGTGGGGCTACCGGACCATCTCCATTCTGCAGGTCGTGCTCACCGCGGTGCTGGTGCTGAGCCTGCCGTTGTGGAAGGCGCGTAAGACCGTCGAACCGCAGCGGACGAGTGAAACCTCTTCCGTGCAATCCGCGCAGTCCGAGCAATCGGAAGGGGAAACGGCTGACCGGCGCAAGCCGCTTGGTATTCGCGGTGTGCTCGCCATCCGTGGCGCCCGCGAGATCCTCGTGATGTTCTTCTGCTATTCCGCGCTCGAATCGACCGCCATGTTGTGGGCCAGCAGCTATATGGCGCTTGGCAAGGGCATCGACAAGACCACGGCGGCCATGTGGGGAAGCCTGTTTTGCATCGGCATCACCGTCGGACGTCTCGCCAGCGGTTTCCTGACCATGAAACTGAACGATCCGGCCATGATTCGTCTTGGCCAGGCGTTGGTGCTGACCGGCATCGTCATCATGCTCCTGCCGTTGCCGCACAATATCGGCACCATCGCGGGACTAATGGTCATCGGTTTGGGCTGCGCGCCGATCTATCCGTGCGTCATCCATTCCACTCCTGCTTATTTCGGCGAGGACAAATCGCAGGCCATCGTCGGCATGCAGATGGCTTGCGCCTATGTGGGATCGATGTGCATGCCGCCGCTGTTCGGGCTGATCGCGCAACATGTTTCGGTCAACCTGTTCCCGTTCTATCTGGTGGTGTTCCTGGCGCTGATGGTCGCCATGCATGAGACTTTGCGCCGCAAGTGCGGCGACCGTGCGGCCGCCTGACGACGCCATATGTGAGACGCTCGAATGTGTCAGCCGGGCGGTGTGCTCGAATGAGCCGACGACGGTGGATGACGAGCTTTCCGCCGGTTGTGGATGATGTCTGAAGGCGATGCCATAATCGAACGTATGTACGAATGCATGGACTTGTTCTCGGAGGCTACCAATGCCTGGTTCAAGCATGCGTTCAATGCTCCGACGGAGGCGCAACGTTTGGCATGGCCGGCCATCCGCTCCGGCGAGAACGTGTTGGTGGTGGCGCCCACCGGCTCCGGCAAGACATTGTGCGCCTTCCTTTCCGCAATCGACCGTCTGATGACGAAGGAGGGCGATGACTTATTGCGGACGTCCGGCGGTGGGGACGGCACGGCTGAATCCGATTGCAATGCCAAGAAACGTAAACCCGTCCGCGGCGTCAAGGTCCTGTATATTTCGCCATTGAAGGCTCTGGGCGTGGATGTGGCCAAGAACCTCCAAGCGCCATTGGCTGGCATCGCCGGACAGTGCGAGGCGATGGGATTGCCATCGCCGAAAGTCAGCGTGGGCATACGAAGCGGCGACACCACGCCGCAGGAACGGCGCAGAATCGTCAGCCATCCGCCGGATATCCTCGTAACCACGCCAGAATCGCTGTTCCTGCTGCTCACCTCCAAGGCGCGACGGATACTTTCCGCCGTTGATACCGTTATCGTGGATGAAGTGCACGCCATCGCGGGCTCCAAACGTGGCGCGCACCTGGCGCTGAGCTTGGAACGATTGGAAAGCCTTGCCGGCCGGTCTGTCCAACGCATCGGGCTTTCCGCCACTGTGGAACCGCCGGCCGAAGCCGCACGTTTCCTTGGCGGCACGCGGCCGGTACGCGTCATCAGACCCGAATCGCACCCCGACATGGATCTGAAAGTGGTGGAACCGCTTTCGGCCATGCGCGATCCCGTCTCCGACGACGCAGGGCGGAGGGCAGGCGCCGTGAAACTTCCGAACCGCCATACCACGCATATTTCCGGGGTGGGTCCTGCCATGGAGGCATTGGCGGAACGTAAAGGACTGACTTCGGTCGGGGGAGATGAACATACCTCACGGGTTTCGACCGGAGGTTCGGTATGGCCGGCCATCGAACGCAGCGTGCTTGACGAAGTGCTGAAACACCACACCACCCTCGTGTTCGTCAACTCCCGTGGCCTTGCGGAAAAACTCACCGCACGGCTCAACGACCTGTATGCGCAATTGCGCACATCCCGGAAAACTGGGTCTGAAACCGCCGTCAAAGCGGACGCAGGGCGGGATGCGCTGTCCGACCGTAGGCTTGGCCGAACGGACTTGAGTGTGTCGGACAACGCATCCCAGCCGGAGTCCACAGCCAGTGATTCCACCCAGCCGTATCCGGATCTGGGCTCCCCGGAAGGCCGTGAAGGCTTCGCCAAACACTACGATTCCGTGGTCGGATCCACCACCATGCTGGTCTCCTCGCATGCGGACGCCGACGCGATCGCCATGGCGCATCATGGTTCCGTTTCCAAAGACCGGCGCAAACAGATCGAAGAGCAGCTCAAACGCGGCCAATTGCGTTGCGTGGTCGCCACATCGAGCCTTGAACTCGGCATCGACATGGGTTCAGTGGATCTGGTCATCCAGATCGCACCGCCATTGTCCGTGTCCTCGGGATTGCAGCGGGTGGGGCGCGCCGACCACAAGGTCGGGGGAGTCTCGCATGCACTGTTCTACCCGATTACACGAGAGCAAATCATCGGCACGGCCGCAAGCATCGAATGCATGCGCTCCGGAGACATCGAAACACTGACCATTCCATGCACCCCCTTGGACGTGCTTGCCCAGCAAACCGTCGCCGCCGCGGCGATGGATGATCTGAAACCAGACGACTGGTACGTGACCGTGCGCAAGGCCGCGCCATTCGAAGATCTCGACAGAACCATGTTCGATGCTGTGATGGGCATGATGACCGGTGCCTACAACGGCGAGGATTTCTCCGCCTTCCGACCTCCATTGCAATACAACGAAGAGGCGGGTCTCATCTCCGCGCGCCCTGGCGCTCAACGACTGGCCGTGACCAGCGGAGGCACCATACCCGACCGAGGAACCTACACCGTGGTGCTTCCCGAAGAAGGCTCCGGACCGGGCCCACGCAAAGTGGGGGAGCTGGATGAGGAAATGGTGTACGAATCCCGGGTTGGAGACGTCATCACCCTCGGCACATCGACCTGGCAGATCCAGGAAATCACCCGGGACCGTGTGGTGGTGGTTCCTGCTCCAGGGCGTACCGCCCGACTGCCGTTCTGGCATGGCGAAGGCGACGGGCGGGACGCGGCATTCGGACGGTCCCAAGGCCGATTCATACGCGATATGGCGCAAGGACTACGCGCGGAAGTCTCGGACGGCATCGCAGGAGACAAGACCAGCCGATTCGACACGACAACAATCGCACGTCTACGTCGTGACGGATTGGACGACAACGCCATCGGCAATCTTGCCGACCTGCTTGCCGAACAGCGCGCCGCCACGGGAACGATTCCCAACGACCGTGAGCTGGTCGTCGAACGCTGCCAGGATGAAGAAGGCGATTGGCGTGTGATCGTCCACTCGCCATACGGCAGACGCGTGCACGAACCATGGGCCATGGCCATCACCACACGTATCAAACAACGATACGGGTTCGATGGGCAGGTATACGCGGCCGACGACGGCATCATCATCCGCCTCCCGGACGGCGACAGCAACCTGCCGATCCGCGAGCTGCTGCTGTTCGACACGGAAGAGCTGCAACGCATCATCGAAACGCAAGTCGGCGAAAGCGTGCTGTATGCCGCACGATTCCGAGAATGCGCGGCGCGATCGCTGTTCCTGCCACGCGCCAACCCCGGCAGACGCGTCCCCTTATGGCAGCAGCGGCTGCGCGCGGCGCAACTGCTCAACGCCGCCCGAACTCGGAAGAACTTCCCGTTGCTGTTGGAAACCGCACGCGAATGCCTACAGGACGTGTACGATCTGCCCGCGCTGAAACATGTGATGTCCGGATTACGCTCCGGCGTCATCTCTTTGAGCGAGACCGTCACGGAAACGCCGTCGCCGTTCGCGGAAAACATGCTGTTCGGATACGTGGGCGCGGTCATGTACCAATACGACGTGCCGCAAGCCGAACGCAGCACGCAACTGCTGTCCATGGACCCGGAAGTGCTGGAACGTCTTCTGGGAGCCACGGACATGGCTTCGCTGTTGGATGCCGACGTCATCGCGCAGGTTGGGAAGGAGCTTGCCGGACGGACGTTCTGGAACGATTTGGACGAGACCGACATTGCCGGCCGTGTGGCGCGATATGTCAAAACGCATGGCCCATTCACCGCGGATCAGATGATCGCCGAACTGGGATTGGACGCTGTCCAAGGCGTACGCATGTTGGATGAATTACATGCCAAAGGCGAACTGCTGAAAGGCCATTTCGTCGATGATGCGGCCGGAGCGGACGCCAATGGTTCCGATGATTCAGCATCGGAACGGTCACCTCGGCAAACGCCCCAGCAATGGCTCCACAAAGACGTGTTTCGGCGTATCCGCGCGCTTTCGCTTGCCAAGGCACGCAAAGCCATCAAGCCGGTGGAACCGGCCGTCTATCAGGCGTTCCTGTTGGACAGACAAGGTGTCGGACCTGTGGGTGGCGCCCGATATGAAAGCGTCGACGGGCTGATGCGTGTGATCGAACAGCTTGAAGGCATATACCTCAACGCCTCCGTTTGGGAATCCTCGGTCTTCCCCGCACGCGTTCGCGACTACCAACCGAGTATGTTGGACGAATTGCTCGCATCCGGAGACGTGGTATGGGTCGGCTCCAAAATCAATGGTTCCAACGCCAAGGAAGCCGGCGGCATCGCATTCCATCCAGCTGATTCACGGCTGCTGACGAAACCCGGCGAACAATCGCAGAACAATGCCTATAGTGCCGGAACCATGACCGTGCCGGAGACGATACTTGCCGTATTATCGAATGGGGGAGCCTTCCATGCGCGGCAGCTTTCCACAGCCGCCAAAGCCATCTGGCAGGAACATGCGGAAGTCAACGTGAATCCTGAAACAGGGGAAATCATCCTTCCCGCATGGGGCGAAAGCCAGTTCGAGGAAGCCTTGTGGTCCTTGGTATGGCAAGGCAAAGTGACGAACAGTTCATTCGCTCCCGTTCGGGCCTTGACTCAAGGCACGGTTTCAGTGCGCGCGCCACGCACTGCCGCACGCAGACGCGTACGGATCCACGCCTCGACACCGGCGACGCTCGGTGGATTATGGTCCGCGGTCGACTCGTCCCGGACCAGTCCAATGGCGATACCGGATCAAGCGGACGATACCGCCGGCAAACCAACAGCCGGCATCGAGGAATACGACATCGCATTGATCGAATCGCTGCTCGACCGATATGGCGTGATCGCCGCTCCGCTAATCGACAAGGAGCAGGTCGCAGGCGGATTCTCCGGACTATACCCGGTACTCAAACGTATGGAGGAACACGGCAATCTGGTCAGAGGCATGTTCGTCAAAGGATTCGGAGCGGTCCAATTCGCCGGACGTGACACAGTGGACGCCTTGCGCGGCGACGACGAGGCGCGCAGCCAATCCTGCGTGGCGCTCGACGTGACCGACCCGGCCAACCTGACAGGCTCCGCGATCACATGGCCCGAACAACACCATATGAAACCGGCGCGCAGAGCGGAATCGGTCATCGTGCTCGACCACGGCATGCCGGTGCTGTTTGCCGTGCCGAAAAGCCACAGAATCGTCAGCTTCACCGATGACGAGCGAATATTGCAGCCGGCATGTACGGAACTTGCCTATGCATTGCAGCATCAGTCCAAGGGTAGCGTCAGCTTCGCCGAAATGAACGGTGAATCATTGAAGGAACGCAACGAATACAGACGTTTGCTGCATGCTGCCGGGTTCGTGGACAGCCCACAAGGCATGAAGCTATATGGCTGAACC
>UMFY01041923.1_pt1 | contig 15466 bp, 14 predicted proteins | sample 1965121 | NCBI WGS metagenome assembly UMFY01 (sample SAMEA4836057, study PRJEB28245) | human gut metagenome | biome: gut microbiome; material: fecal sample | place: Denmark | collected 2008
ACCGCCGCCACCGTGTAGCCGACAGCAGCCGGATTGAAAGGATAGCTGCCGTAGCCGCCGAAGACCTCCTTGCCGATGAGGACACCGGCCAGCACGGCGGCGATGAGAACGTACCAGTCCACCGTCACCGGCATCAGCAGCGCAATGAGGAGGGCAAAGCTCTCGTTGGAGCAGTCCTTGGGTTGGTAGACGCGGCGGCGGAGCAGCGAGACCAGACGGTCGCAGAGGTTGCCGGTCAACAGGGCTGCGCCGCAGAGCAGCAGCGGCCGCAGCCCGTACAGGAAGCAGGACACGCACAGCAGCGGCACCACCATCCAGCAGAGGTGCTTGTAGTAATGGCCGGTCTTGGCCAGCTCCCGCTCCTGCGCACGGATCAAAGTTTCATCCATGGTGCGGCTCCTCTCACAGAGCGGCCAGACGGCGCACAGCGGCCGCCGGGTCGGCTGCGCCGAAGACGGCGCTGCCCGCCACGAGGATGTCGGCCCCCGCTTCCACGCAGAGGGGCGCGGTGGCGTCGTCCACACCGCCGTCCACTTCCAGCAGGAAGTGAGCGCTGCGCTTGGCCCGCTCTTCCCGCAGCCAGCGCAGCTTTTCCAGCGCCGAGGGCATGAACTTCTGCCCGCCAAAGCCCGGCTCCACGCTCATCACCAGCACAAGGTCCAGCTGGTCGAGGTAGGGGCTGAGCGCCTCCGGGGCGGTGCCCGGCTTGATGGTCAGGCCCACCTTGCAGCCCTGCGCCTTGATGGCGTCGATGGTGGCTTGGATGTCGTCATCGCATTCGAGGTGGAAGTTCTGTAAGGTGGCACCGGCCTTGGCGAAGGGTTCCGCGTAGGCCAGCGGATGACTGATCATCAGGTGGACATCGTAGAAGGCGGCGGGCATCCCCTTGTGGAGGCTTTTCAGCACCGGCACGCCGAAGCTGATGTTCGGCACAAAGTGGCCGTCCATCACGTCGTAGTGCAGCATCTGCGCTCCGGCGTCCAGAACCATCTGGCAGTCGGCACCCAGCTTGGTAAAATCAGCCGAAAGGATCGAAGGACTTACAATCGTCATGTTCGTTTGTACTCTCCGTTATTTTTACGAAAAATTTTGCTATTTGGCCCAGTTCTGTCGCTCCTGTGCAGACAGAATTCAGGGTAGACATAGCTATTTTTATTTTACATGAAAACACGCAAAAAATCAAACCCACAGCCGTGTTTTTCACGGAAAAGACGCAAAAATCCATTTCACGGCCCCGGCAATACAAAAAGCAGCCAAGCCGCTCCCGGATGCGGAGCAGCCTGACTGCGCAGATTTTAATCGACCGGTTTCATGCTGGCGGGGTCTTCCACCGGCACCGGGCGGCCCGATTCGTCCGGCAGACGCTTGATCTCGCCGGGGTTGGGCGGGCAGGTGGGCAGGGTGAAGACGAACTGGCACCACTCGCCCTGCTGGCTCTCGACCCGGATCTGGCCGCCGGACAGGTTGACCAGCACCTTGCAGATATTCAGGCCGAGGCCCGCGCCCCGCGCATGGAGCCCGCGGGACTTGTCTTCCTTATAGAAGCGCTGGAACACATGGGGCAGCGCCTCCGGGCTGATGCCCTGCCCGGAGTTCCAGATGGAAACTTCCACCTCCGGGCCCAGCTTCTCGACCTTGAACTTGATGGTCCCGCCCGCCGGGGTGAACTTGATGGCGTTATCCAGCAGGTTGTACGCGACCTGATGGATCAGATCCGGGTCGGCGTAGACGAGGACTTTCTCGTCCATGGTCAGGCCCTCCAGCTCGATCATGCCGTCGTTGATCCGCTGCTCGGCCGAAAGAGCCACGCCGGTCAGGGTCTCCCAGATGTTGAACATCCGGGCGTTGACCTGATACTCGCCGCTCTCCAGCTTGGACAGATCCAGCATGTTCTGGATCAGCCGGGCAAGGCGGCCCGTCTCCTCCGAGACGAGCTGCAAATAGTGGTTCTGCATATCGGGCGGGATGGTCCCGTCCAGAATGCCGTCGATGAAGCCCTTGATGGTGGTCATCGGGGTGCGCAGCTCGTGGGCGATGTTGCCCATGAACTGCCCACGGGAGTTGTCGTTGGACTGGATGTTCTCAGCCATCCGGTTGAAGGTGTTGGCCAGATCGGCCACCTCGCCTTCGCCCTCCACGCCCTCGACCCGGACAGAGAAATCGCCCCCGCCGAACCGCTGGGCCGCATCGGTGATCTTCTGGAGCGGGTCGGTGAGCCGCCGCATCAGGAAGGAGGTCACCACGCTGGCGCAGAGCAGCATGATGCAGGCCGAGAAGAAGAAGTTCGACCCGAACTCTTCCTTGAAGGCCGTCAGCCGTGCGCCGGAAGAGCAGAGGAACAGATACCCGCTGCACACGCCCTGCGCATCCCGCGTCTGCCGGACGGAGACGTAGCTCTTTTCGGTCAGCACGCCGTCCAGCGTGCTCAGCACATGGTAGGGCTTATCCTCCCCCACCTTGGCTATCAGCTCTTCGGGCACCGTCTCCTTGGCCAGCAGCTCCGGATTGGACGTGATGAGAACGCTGCCGTCCTCATCGGTGAAAAAGAGGTAGGCCTCCGCGCTCTCGCCGATGATCACCAGCTTGTCGCTCAGCGCATCCAGCTCGTCGCCGCCGGGCAGCGCCGCCTGCTGCACCACGTAGTCCGCCGCCCGCTGGGTGACCTCGGCCACGCTGTCCAGCGTCTCGTAGCGCTCCTGCGCGAAATAGCGGTTGAACAGGACCCATTCCGAGAATCCCATCACCGCCGTGCCCAGCACCAGAAGGGTCGCCACCATCGAAAAGAAGGTGACGGAAATACTTTTGCGCATTACTGACGCACCTCGAACTTATAGCCCACGCCCCAGACGGTCTTCAGCTCCCACTTGTCGGAAGCGCCGGACAGCTTTTCGCGCAGACGCTTGACGTGGACATCGATGGTGCGGCTGTCGCCGTAATACTCGAAGCCCCAGACCTCGTCCAGAAGCTGATCGCGGGTGTAGACCCGGTTGGGGTGAGATGCCAGACAGTTGAGCAGCTCCAGCTCCTTGGGGGGAGCCTCCACCACCTTGCCCTTGACCCGCAGCTCGTAACTGTTCATATCCAGCCGGAGGTTGTCGAACTCGATGACGCCCTCTTTCGTCTCGGTCTGGGTGGAAGCGGTGCAGCGGCGCAGCACCGCCTTGATGCGGGCCACGACTTCTTTTGCATCGAAGGGCTTGACCATATAATCGTCGGCGCCCAGTTCAAGGCCCAGCACCTTATCGAAGGTCTCGCCCTTGGCCGTCAGCATCATGACGGGGGTGTTGCCCAGCTTGCGGATACGGCGGCAGACTTCCAGACCGTCCATCTTGGGCATCATCACATCCAGCAGCACCATGTCGGGCTTGACCTGATTGAACTTGTCCAGCCCCTCTTCGCCGTCGTTGGCGATGGTGACCTGATAGCCCTCCTTGGTCAGATAGAGCCGCAGCAGCTCGCAGATATTCACGTCGTCATCCACGACAAGGATCTTTTCGTTTGCCATGAGTGTTCCTCCTGTATCTCGACTCGTTCGTCGTTTGTGATCGTCTCTTAAAAAGCGTCCCACGCACCGGGACGGCTGTTCCCAATGAATCCTCATCTTCTATTATACTGAACAGTTATGACAAAATAAAGAAGGTTTTGTATGATTTTTCACATTTATGGTGCCAAAAAAGCGGCACCAACATGGTTTTGTTCCGTTTTCTACCTCAAAATTATGGCCGCTCATGGATCAAGAAAAGATTTCTCTTTCCATCAGCGGCCATTCTTTTTTACCAGATTATTCGCAACTTTTTATCGGCAAAATTCAATTTTACGCATTTTAAAATTTGATTTCTTGCCGATAAAATGGTATAATTATTTTACTGGGAGGTGTTTATATGAAGTATCTTTCTGTCGCTGATACGGCAAAATCATGGAATGTTTCAGAGCGCACTGTCCGCAACTACTGTGCTACCGGCAAGATTCCGGGGGCAGTCCTTATCGGCAAGACATGGAACATTCCGCAGGATGCAGAGCGTCCAGAACGTATCAACAAAAAGCAGCAAGCACCTCGTACTCTGCTTACTATTTTACAAGATGAAATGACCGGGCATGTCAAAGGTGGAATCTATCACAAAATTCAGATCGACCTTACCTATAACTCCAATCATATTGAGGGCAGCCGCTTGACTCATGACCAGACACGGTATATCTACGAAACCAACACCATTGGCATGGAGAACGGTGTTATCAATGTAGATGATGTGGTCGAAACAGCCAATCACTTCAAGTGCATCGATATGGTCATCCGGGATGCCAAGAAGCCCATCAGCGAAGCCCTGATTAAAAAGCTGCACTTTACCCTAAAAAGCGGCACCAGCGATTCCCGCAAGGACTGGTTCGCCGTTGGCGAATACAAAAAACTTCCGAACGAAGTCGGTGGCAGAAGCACCACTGCGCCAGAACTGGTTGCCCCACAGATGAAAGAGCTCTTATCTGCGTACAATCAAAATTCTGCCAAGTCGCTGGAAGACCTGCTGGAATTTCACTATTCCTTTGAATCCATCCATCCGTTCCAAGATGGAAATGGCCGTGTCGGGCGGCTGTTGCTCTTCAAGGAGTGTCTGCGGAACAACATCGTACCGTTCATTATTACGGATGACCTCAAAATGTTCTACTATCGGGGGCTCCATGAGTGGAAGTCGGAGCAAGGATATCTGCTGGATACCTGCCTGACCGCGCAGGATCAGTTCAAAGCGGTCATGGATTATTTCCGGATCCCCTACTGACACTTTTGCAAAACGAACCCACCGAAGCTTTTTCTACCTCTTGCGCTCCCTTCCCGCTTTGCGTATAATGATAGATGTATTGTTATGTTCTGGACCCTCTCCGTCACGGCCCTGCCGTGCCGCCTCTCCCGAAGGGCGAGGTCTGAGTGGTTTTATAGATTGAGAACGTGTAAGGAGCGTATTTGATATGAAATTAGGTATCGTCGGTCTGCCGAACGTCGGCAAGTCCACTCTGTTCAACGCCATCACCTCCACCAAGAATGCGGAGGCGGCGAACTATCCGTTCTGCACCATCGAGCCCAACAGCGGCATCGTGGCCGTGCCCGACAAGCGGCTGGACAAGCTGGCCGAGATCTGGCAGACCAACAAGAAGACCCCCGCCATCGTGGAGTTCGTCGATATCGCGGGCCTCGTCAAGGGTGCCAGTCAGGGTGCGGGCCTTGGCAACAAGTTCCTCGGCCACATCCGCGAGTGCGACGCCATCGTGCATGTCGTGCGCTGCTTCGACGACGACAACATCATCCATGTCGTCGAGGACGTGACCAAGGCCGAGGCCGTGGACCCCATCGCCGACATCGACGCCATCGACTATGAGCTGATCCTCTCCGACCTCGAAGTGGTCCAGAACCGCGCGGGCCGGATGGCCAAGGCCGCCAAGAGCGGCAACAACAAGGGCGCTGCCGCCGAGGCCGCTTGGCTGCAACAGCTGGCCGACCACCTGAGTGCCGGCAAGCCCGCCCGTAGCTTCGACTTCGACGAGAGCGACACCGAACAGCAGACCGTGCTGCACGAGATGGGTCTGCTGAGCGCAAAGCCGGTCCTGTACGCCTGCAACGTGGGCGAGGACGACCTGATGGAGGGCATCGAGAACAACAAGTATGTCCCGCTGGTGGCCGCCCGCGCCAAGGAAGAGGGTGCCCGCTACATCCCCATCTGCGCCAAGACCGAGGAGGACATCGCCGATTACTCCCCCGAAGAGAAAAAGGCCTTCCTCGCCGAGATGGGCATCGAGGCCAGCGGTCTGGACAACCTCATCACCGCCAGCTACGACCTGCTGGGCCTGATCTCCTTCCTGACCGACGGCAAGAAGGAGTGCCGCGCTTGGACCATCCGCAAGGGCACCAAGGCTCCTCAGGCCGCCGGTAAGATCCACAGCGACTTCGAGCGCGGCTTCATCCGCGCCAGCGTCATCGGCTACAGCGACCTCGAAGCCAACAACTTCGACTACGCCGCCGTCAAGGCCAAGGGTCTGCAGCGCACCGAGGGCAAGGAATACGTCGTCAAGGACGGCGACATCATTGAGTTCCTGTTCAACGTTTGATTGCCCTCTCAGGCTCACTTCGCTCGCCGACTCTCCCTAGGGGCGGGCTTACAAGGAAAAGGATTTCAACTATGATTATCGGAATTATGGGCGCAATGCCCGATGAAGTCGATCAGCTCTGTGCCAAGCTGGAGAACGTCACCGTGGCGCCCTATGGCGGCGTGGAATATCACAAGGGCACCCTCGCGGGCAAGGAGGTCGTGGTCTGCTGCGCCGGCATGGGCAAGGCCAACGCCGCCGCCACCACGCAGGTGCTCATCACCAAGTTCGGGGCCGAGAAGATCATCTTCTCCGGCATCGCGGGCAACATGACCTCGAAGATCGGCATCGGCGATGTGGTCATCGGCAAGACGGTGCTCTACCACGACGCCCAGTTGGACATGATCTGCCAGAACCCGCCGTTCCTGAAGGAATACACCGGCGACCCGGAGCTGATTGCCGCCGCCGAGGCCGCCTGCAAGGCGGCTGGCGTCAAGGCGCTGACCGGCAAGATCGCCACCGGCGACCTCTTCGTGGGCGACAGCGAGACCAAGGCCGCCATTGAGGCCAAGTGCGCCCCCGACTGCGTGGAGATGGAAGGTGCCGCCGTCAGCCAGATCGCGGCCAAGAATGGCGTTCCCTGCGTCATTCTGCGCGCTATGAGCGACAACGCTGACGAAGACGGCCACGAGGTGCTGGTCGTCAAGAAGTTCAGCATCGCCGAGTACGTCGCCACTGCGACCAAGATCGTCGCCGCCATGGTCGAATCGCTCTGATTTTACCCCCATGCGTAAAAGAAGCCGGGCTTGCCGCCCGGCTTCTTTTTGCTTACAGGAACTGTTCCAGCTTGATGCGGTTGTCCTCCTCGAAATCCTGCAGCCGCTGCATCAGCCGCTTGGAGCCGGGGGCCGCGTCGGGGTAGTCCTTCTGGGATTTGATGCAGTCCATTACGCCCTGACTGCTGCCCTCGGAGAGCATTTCGGCCAGATTCCGGGTCGATTTGTCGGTCAGGGTCTTCATGCCGATGCCCATCTTGGTGTTCAACTTCGCCATGGCGCTCTGGCCTTGGGCGGTGCCGCCGCAGGCCTCGATGGCGGTGTGAGCCTCCTGATTCAGCTGCCGGTAGATGTTCCGCTCCCGCAGCAGCTCGGCCTTGAACGGAGCATCCTCCGTCATGGGTACGATCTGCTCCAGCGTGTTTTTGCCCATCTCGGTATTCTGCACCACGGCTTCCAGTAAGTTGAGGTTGTCGTTTTTCTGGTTTTCCATAACAAAAATCCCCCTTCTGGCACTTAGCGTACCCAGAAGGGGGATCGTTTATCCATGGGGATTACCCGGCGCAGACCTGATCGCCGCCCGCCGTTTTGGCTGCGACCAGCCGCTCTTCACAGAGCTTGTACAGCGCATCCCAGTTTTTGCCCCGGACTTCGCCGGTACAGGCACAGCCGATGGACTGGGTGAACGCCACCCGGCGCATCAGGCCCACCGAGGCCACGCACTCGCGGGGCATTTCCGCGTAGATGCCCCGCAGCTCCTCGGCCAGTTCCGCGCAGGTCTTGTCCGCGCAGCCGATGGCAAACAGCGTATCGGTCAGGCGGCAGACCACCCGCTCGTCCGGGCGGTCGTAGTGCTTTTTCCACTGGTTCGCCACAAAGCAGACCAACTGGTTCATCACGGCGTCACCCTGCTGGGCCAGCAGCTCATCGGCCTTGTCCAGCTCCACCAGCGCCAGCGAGGCGCAGCGGTGGGCGTCGGTCCAGTCGTCCAGCCGGGTGCAGAACTCGATCTCAAAATAGCGGCGGTTGAACACGCCCGACAGAAAATCGTGGTTCATGTCGTCGCGGCAGAGTTCCCGCTCCCGCGGGGTCATCCGGTCCTCCGGCAGGTCGTTGCCCGCCAGCGGTGCCGTCATCTGCAGCTGCCATACCTTGCCGTCTGCCACAATCTGACGGCGCAGCACGCAGTCCACTTGCCCGTTGCGCAGCTCATAGTCCACCATCAGGCCGTCATCCTGCCAGCTGCGGGCCGACTCCTCGTCCGCCTCGGTCAGGGTCACGTCCTCGAAAGCTGCCTGTGCGCTGCGTACAAATACGCGCAGGTCCTGCTCGGTCCATTCTTTTTTCATGCATTTTTCCCCATCATCGTGGTGCCGGATTCTCCCTCCCGGCACCCTTTTCCACGGGACCGCCTTTTTACGATCCTCGATTTACAATCGATTATACCACTCCGGCGGGCGACTTGCCAGCAAAACGCACAAATTTTAGCTGATTTTTTCACAACTTCGTCAATCTGCCAAAGATATCCCGGTTTTTCCGATTTTTATGCACGGCAGACCACTTCGCACTCGCCCCGGATCTCCTTGGCCAGCGCGGCGGTGTCGAACCCGGCGGCGGCGCGCCATGTCCAGTTGCCGCCCAAGCGGCCGGGGGTGTTCAGGTGGGCTTCCTCGCCCAGCCCCAGCCAGTCGCCCATGGGGATGATGGCACGATCCGAAGCCGAACCCAGCGCCGCCCGCAGCAGGGCCACGCGGGCGGTGTCTGCCTTGACCGCGGCCACTTCCTTGGCAGTGGGGCGGCAGGGCACCAAGTGCAGGTAGGCAGCCGCCACGGTCTTTTCCTTCTCGGTGGCGCTGTTTTTCCACCAGTCGTTCAGGGTGGTGTTGTCGTGGGTGCCGGGGTAGACCACGCTGTTCTTGATGTGGTTATGGGGCAGGTACTCGTTGTCGCCGCCGCCGAAGGCGAACTGCAGCACCTTCATGCCGGGGAAGCCGCTCTCAGCCAGCAGCTCACGGACGCTGTCCACGATGTCGCCGAGGTCTTCCGCGATGATGGGCAGCTTGCCCAGCGCCCCTTCGAGGGCGTGGAACAGCTCCATCCGGGGGCCGATCTCCCACTTGCCGCCGCGGGCCGTCGTGCTGCCCGCCGGGATGGCCCAGTAGGTGTCGAAGCCGCGGAAGTGGTCGATGCGGAGCAGATCGTAGATGCCCAGCGCGTGCCGCACCCGCTTGATCCACCAAGCATAGCCGGTCTCGCGGTGGTAGGGCCAGTTGTACAGCGGATTGCCCCAGAGCTGGCCGTCGGCGGCAAAGTAATCCGGCGGGCAGCCGGCCACGCGGGCAAAGCCGCCGTTGGCGTCCAGCTCGAACAGCGGGCCGCCCACCCAAGCGTCCACGGAGTCCGCCGAGACGTAGATGGGGATATCGCCGAGGATCTGGATGCCCTTTTCGTTGGCGTAGGCTTTGACCTTTTTCCACTGGGCCGCGAACTCGTACTGCAAGAACTTCCAGAAGCCGATCTCTTCCTCGTTTTCGGCGCGGAAGCGCTCCAGCGCACCGCCGTCCCGCAGACGGTACTCGCGGGGCCACTCGGTCCAGCTCTTCATCCCATTGGCAGTCTTGAGCGCCATGTACAGGGCGTAATCCTCCAGCCAGTCCTCATTTTCGAGGGTGAAGGCGTAGTAAGCATCCGGGTAGTAACGGGCACAGCCGTGCAGCCCTTCGCACTGCTTGCACCATGCGGCGTAAGCGGCCCGCAGGATCTTGTAGCGGCTGGTGTACAGCGTGCCATAATCCACTGCCAGCGGGTCTTTGCCCCAAGGCTCGGCCTTGAGCTGGGCCGCCGTCAGCAGCCCTTCGGCCTTGAGAGCATCGAGGTCGATGAAATAGGGGTTGCCCGCAAAGGCGGAGCAGCTCTGGTAGGGGCTGTCGCCGTAGCCGGTGGGGCTCAGCGGCAGGATCTGCCAGATCTTCTGGCCCGCAGCGGCGAGAAAATCAACGAACTTTTCAGCTTCCTTTCCGAAGCAGCCAATTCCATAAGGGCCGGGCAGGCTGGACACCGGCATCAGGATTCCACTTTCACGCATGATGTACCTTCCTCATTTCGTTCGGATTTCGGTTATTTCCTATCATAACATAACCGCAGACTATTTTCCACAGGCAAAAAACGTGGTATACTAAATTCAACCTCTCAGTCGAGCCTACGGCTCGCCAGCTCCCCTAGTAGGGGAGCCTCTGGCGTATCCAGTAAGCTTAATCCGACTGCCAAGGCCTCCCCTATTAGGGGAGGTGGCATCGCGCAAGCGATGACGGAGAGGTTTCAGGAGGATCTATGCAGCCCACACAAAAATACTACGAGGCCGATGCGTACCGCCGCGAAGCTGACGCCGTGATCCTTGCTGCCGAACCGGACGGCCGGGGCGGCGGGAAGCTCGCGCTGGATGGCACGGTCTTTTACCCCGAAGGCGGCGGCCAGCCCGCCGACCACGGCACCCTGACCCTGCCGGACGGAGCCCCGCTCACTGTCACCGATGTCCACGAACAGGGCGGCGTCATCTGGCACAGGGTGGACGCCCTGCCCGATACCGCTGCCCCCGGCACCGCCGTGACCGGCCGCATCGACTGGGCATGGCGGTTCGACAAAATGCAGCAGCACACCGGCGAACACATCCTTTCCGGCATCCTGCACCAGATGTTCGGGGCCGAGAATGTCGGCTTCCACATCGGCTCCGACGCCGTGCGGATGGATACCAGCGTGCCCATCTCCGCCGAGGGGCTGCGGGAAGCGGAACTTGCCGCCAACCGCATCGTCTGGCAGAACGTGCCGGTGCTCATCACCTACCCCACCCGCGAAGAACTGGCCCGGATGACCTATCGCAGCAAAAAGGAGATCGAAGGCCAAGTGCGGATCGTGACCATCCCCGGCGCGGACGTCTGCGCGTGCTGCGGCACCCACACCGCCGCCACCGGGGCCGTGGGGCAGATCAAGATCCTCGCCGCGGAAAACTACAAGGGCGGCGTCCGGCTGAGCATCGTCTGCGGCGAGCGGGCCCTGTTGGCCGCACAGGCCATGCGCCAGCGTCAGGCCGACATCGGGGCCTTGCTCAGCGCCAAGCCCAGTGAAACGGCCCACGCCGTCCACCGGGTGTACGACGAATACACCGCCCTGAAATTTACCCACTTCGGCCTGTGCAGCGAACTCTTCGACGCGCTGGCGGCGCAGGTCGCCCCCAGCGCGGACGCCATCCGCATCGTGCCGGGGCTGGACCCCGACGGGCTGCACCGGCTGGCCGCCCGGCTGAGCGAGGCCACCACCGGCCTGTGCGCCGCCCTGACCGCCAACGAAAAGGGCACCGGCTACTGTCTGGCCCAAGCGGGCGGCGACGTCCGCGCCCTGACCAAGGCCCTGAACACCGCACTGAACGGCCGCGGCGGCGGCAAGCCCGGCATCTGTCAGGGCAGCTGCGCCGCTGCCCCCGAACAAGTTGAAACATTTTTGAAGGAGAACCACACCGTATGAGAATGCGATTCAAACCCTACGCCCACGAGGAACTGATGGCCGCCGATTTCCACGTCCACGACCCCTTTGTCTGGGGCGGCAAGTGGCACGCCCAGTATACCCGCCCGGAACAGCCTTTCGTACTGGAGCTGGGCTGCGGCAAGGGCGGCTTCCTCTCCCAGCTGGCTTCGGCCCACCCGGAGAACAACTACCTCGGCATCGACATCACCGATAAGGTGCTGATCCTCGCCAAGCGGAAGATCGAGGCCGCCTATCAGGAAGCGGGCCGCCCCATCGACAACGTGAAGATCATGAGCGCCGACATCGAGCGCATCCGCAACGTCATCACGCCGGAGGATACCGTCCGCCGCATCTACATCAACTTCTGCAACCCATGGAGCAAGAATGCCTCCTCCAACAAGCACCGGCTGACCTACCCCCGCCAGCTCATCCAGTACCGCGCCTTCCTCGAAGATGGCGGCGAGATCTACTTCAAGACCGACGACGACGATCTGTTCCGGGACAGCCTCGAATACTTCCCCGCTTCCGGCTACGAGATCACGTGGAAGACCTTCGACCTCCACGAGAAGGAGCCGGAGTGGAACATCCGCACCGAACACGAGGGAATGTTCACCGAGATGGGCATCAAGATCAAGGCTCTCATTGCGAAAAAGCTGCCCGGTGACGAGACCGTGACGTGGATCGAGCCCAAGGTGCTCAAGAAGATGGCCGCTGCCGCCGAAGCTGCCGCAGCCGAGGGAAAAGCCGAATAACGGAGGTGATTTCATGGTTGCCTTTTTTACCGATACGATGATCTGCGGGTTTTCGCTCTACCAGATCCTCGCATACTTCCTCGTCTACTCCTGCATCGGCTGGTGCCTTGAGGTCGTTTACGCCGCCGTTTCCACCGGCCAGCTGGTCAACCGCGGCTTCCTGAACGGTCCGGTCTGCCCCATCTACGGCTTCGGCATGATCATCGTCCTCTTCCTGCTGACGCCCTTGCAGCACAGCTTGCTGCTGCTCTACATCGGCGGCGTCATCCTGCCCAGTACGCTGGAACTGGCAGGCGGCTGGGCGCTGTACAAGCTCTACCACACCCGCTGGTGGGACTACAGCGATTACCCCTTCAACATCGGCGGCTACATCTGCCTTGAGTTCTCGCTGCTGTGGGGCGTGGGCACCCTCATCGTGATGAAGATGGTCCACCCGATCATCGCCGGGCTGATCGAGATGATCCCGCCGCTGGTGGGCCTCATCCTGATGATCCTGCTCTACGCCGTTTACGCGGCGGATACCATCGTCACCGCCTTTGCGGCCTCCGACCTTGCCCGCGACCTCGATGCGCTGGAAAAGGTGGCCGACAGTATGCACGCCGTCAGCGACGCCATGACTGAACTGCTGGGCACCAACGCCATGGCCGTGGATCAAAAGATGGACGAGAGCCGCTTACAGTTCAAGCTAGCCGCTGCCGAGGCCCGCGACAGCGCTTCCAGCCTGTCCGCCCGTGACGCCGCCAACGCGATGCGCGCCAAGGCCGACGAGGCCATGGAGGCCGCCAAGAAAGCCTCGCAGGACGCCAAGCTCAACGCCGAGGAAGCAGCCAACGCCGTCAAGCTGGCAGCCAAGGGCACGGCCGAGCGCACCGCCGAGCTGCTCCGTCTGGAACAGTTGGCCGAGGAGCTTCAGGTTCGCAGCGAGGAGTTCCGCGCCCGCACTCAGAAGGCCACCCCGCATTTCGGCAAGCGCCGTATGCTCCGCGCCTTCCCCAAGATGAAACACGGCGAACACAGCCGCTCGCTGGACTCGCTGCGGGAACAGCTCAAGCGGAAATAAGAGATAAAAAATGGGGCTGTTGCACATCGTTTTAGCCGAAAGTGCAGCAGCCTCTTCTACGTTATAATGTTTTCAGCTTGTCACGCCCACAGATCTTCCGGGTACAGGCCGTCCTGCGTTTTCTGCGCGATGGCGGCCACCACGGTGGGCTTGTCCTCGCGGTAGGTCACGCCGTACCACTTATCGCGGCTGTGGAGGATCTTGACCGCCGCCTTGCCCTCGTCGATGAGCTCGCTGACCACGAGGGGCAGGAAGTACTCACACTTGAGGGGGTTCTGTTCCAGATGCTCGGTCAGCCAACCCGCAAAGCGGCGCTCGGCCTCGTCGAGGAAGCTCTTGCCGAAGCCCCACAGGTTCATGCTGACGGGGGCATCGGCGGGCAGGTCGTGCCAGCTCTCGCCGCCATCCTCGGTGTAGTGGATGCCGTTTTCATAGGTCTCGATGCGGGTGCGCTCGGTGACGCTGCGGAGGGTGCCGTCCTCGTTTGCCACGCAGACGCCGCGGGCCACGCTGCCGTTTTCGGAGACGGTATTCTTCAGCAGATAGCTGACCATACAGTAATCATACACGGTGCCGTCCGCGTGGGTGGAGAGGTAATCGTAGATGACCTTGAAGGCCTCCGGGCCATAATAGTCGTCCGCATTGATGACCGCAAAGGGGCCGTCAATGAGGTCCTTGGCCGCCAGCACCGCGTGGCAGGTGCCCCACGGCTTGACCCGGCCCTCCGGGATGGCAAAGCCCGCAGGCAGCTCGTCGAGCTGCTGGAAGGCGTACTTCACCTTCATGACCTTGGCCACCCGGTCGCCGATGGCGGCCTTGAAGGTCTCCTCGATCTCATGCTTGATGACGAAGATCACGGTCTCGAACCCGGCGCGGCGGGCATCGTAGAGGGAATAATCCACGATGACCTGCCCGTTCGGGCCCACCGGGTCGATCTGCTTCATGCCGCCGTACCGGCTGCCCATACCAGCCGCCATGACCACCAATACCGGTTTGTTCATTTTCTGCTACCTCCTGCACAAGTGCGTTTTCTCCGCTCTATTATACTCCAAACGCCGGGCGGCAACAAGTGTCGGTTCGCAGCGTGAAAATTTTCATGGATTCTGCGATTTGGGTGTGTTAGAATAAACGTAGGAAAAAGCAATGAAGAATTGAGAAAGGACAAGCCATGAATACAAAAACCGTCTGGATCACCGGCGCATCCTCCGGCATTGGGCAGGAGTTTGCCCGCCGGTACGCAAAGCTGGGCTTCCGGCTCATCCTGACCGCCCGCCGGAAGGACCGGCTGGATGCCCTTGCCGCCGAACTCTCGGCCAAGCACGCCATCCCCTGCCGCGTCCTCCCCGCCGACCTTGCCAGCGATGCGGAGTGTGACGCGCTCTGCGCCGCCCTCGCCGACGAGCGGATTGATTTCTTCATCAACAACGCGGGCTTCGGCGCCTGCGGCAGCTTTTTGGAGACGGACCCGGAAAAGGAGCTTTCCATGCTGCGGGTCAATGTCCTCGCGATGCACCGGCTGTTCAAGTTCGTGCTGAAAAAGATGGAGGCGCAGGGCTTCGGGGCCATCCTGAACGTGGCGTCCTCCGCCGGGCTGCTGCCGGGCGGGCCTTATATGGCGGGCTACTACGCCTCCAAGGCCTACGTCGTCAGCCTGACGCGGGGCGTGGCCGAGGAGCTGCGGGAGCAGCACAGCCCGGTCTACGTCTGCGCCCTCTGCCCCGGCCCGGTGGACACTGAGTTCAATGACCGCGCCGACGTCGTCTTCGCACTCAAGGGCATTTCGCCCCAGCTCTGTGTGGACGAGGCCATGCGCGGGATGCTGCGCCACAAGACCATCATCGTGCCGTCGGCCCTGATGCGGGCGGCCACCACTGCCCAGAAGCTCGTGCCCACCCCGCTGCTGATGCCCATCATGGCCCGGCAGCAAAAGCGGAAATTGGGGAAAGACACCTTCCGCCGTTGACTTTTCCGCCCCGACCGGATACACTAAACCCAGCAGTTTCTGACGCGCTCCGCCGTTTTCCACTTTATTTTGGAAAGCGGTGGAAAATTTGAACACTCCGAGGAGGAATTTTTCATGAAGATCGCTCTCATCAACGAAAACAGTCAGGCCGCCAAGAACGGCATCATCGAGGCCGCTCTGAAGAAGGTCGTGGAACCCATGGGCCACGAGGTCGTCAACTACGGCATGTATGCCGCCGACGACAAAGCCCAGCTGACCTATGTGCAGTGCGGCATTCTGGCCGCCATCCTGCTGAACAGCGGCGCAGCCGATTACGTCATCACCG
>UMFY01054174.1_pt1 | contig 15251 bp, 10 predicted proteins | sample 1965121 | NCBI WGS metagenome assembly UMFY01 (sample SAMEA4836057, study PRJEB28245) | human gut metagenome | biome: gut microbiome; material: fecal sample | place: Denmark | collected 2008
GATGAGATCAATGCCTGCAGTATCGTAGTGCCAGTAGAGATTGATGGCAAAGAAGAAGAATGGCTGATCAGTTTCAAGAATGAAACACATAACCATCCAACAGAGATCGAACCATTTGGTGGAGCTGCAACATGTCTTGGTGGAGCGATCCGTGATCCATTATCAGGACGTTCTTATGTATATCAGGCAATGCGTGTAACAGGAGCTGCTGATCCAACTGTTCCATTAAAAGATACACTAAAAGGTAAATTACCACAGTACAAGATCGTAAATGAAGCTGCAAATGGATACAGCTCTTACGGAAACCAGATCGGTCTTGCAACAGGATATGTCAATGAAGTATATCATCCAGATTATGTTGCAAAACGTATGGAAATCGGTGCCGTTATGGGTGCAGCACCTAGAAAGAACGTTATCAGAGAGAATTCTGATCCAGGAGATATCATTATCTTATTAGGTGGTAGAACAGGACGTGATGGTTGTGGAGGAGCAACAGGATCATCTAAAGTTCATACTGAAGAATCTATCGAAACATGTGGAGCTGAAGTTCAGAAAGGTAATCCACCAACAGAACGTAAGATCCAGAGATTATTCAGAAGAGAAGAAGTCAGCTGTCTGATCAAGAAATGTAATGACTTTGGTGCAGGTGGAGTTTCCGTAGCGATCGGAGAACTTGCAGATGGTCTGATCGTAGATCTTGATAAAGTACCTAAGAAATATGCCGGACTTGATGGAACAGAGCTTGCGATTTCTGAATCTCAGGAACGTATGGCAGTTGTTGTAGATCCAAAAGACGTAGAACAGTTCCTTGCATACTCAGCAGAAGAAAACTTAGAGGCAGTTGAAGTTGCAGTTGTAACAGAAGATCCAAGACTGATCCTTAAATGGAGAGGAAAAGAGATCGTTAATATCTCAAGAGCTTTCCTTGATACAAACGGAGCACATCAGGAAACAGAAGTATTTGTAGAGATTCCTCACCGTGTAGAATCTTACTTTAATCGTAAGGATGAGACAGGAACATTCGAAGAAGTATGTAAGAATACATTATCTGACCTTAATGTATGTTCACAGAAAGGTCTGGTAGAGAGATTTGATAGTTCTATTGGAGCAGCAACAGTGACAATGCCATACGGTGGAAAATATCAGTTAACACCAATTCAGACAATGATTGCAAAACTTCCAGTTCTTAAGGGAAAATGTGATACTGTTACAATGATGAGTTACGGATTTGATCCATATCTGTCTAAATGGAGTCCATTCCATGGAGCAGTTTATGCGATCACAGAATCTATTGCTAAGATTGTAGCTTCTGGTGGAGACTATAGAAATATTCGCCTGACATTCCAGGAATACTTCAAACGTCTTGGAGAAGACAAGACTCGCTGGGGACAGCCAGTTGCAGCATTACTTGGTGCATATCAGGCACAGATGGGATTCGGACTTGCATCCATTGGTGGAAAAGACAGTATGTCTGGAACATTTAATGATATCGATGTACCACCAACACTTGTATCATTTGCAGTGGATGTAGCGAAGACAACAGATATTATCACACCAGAACTTAAGAAAGCAGGAAACAGACTGGTTCGTATTTGTATCCCAATAGATGCATACAATCTGCCAATCTATTCTGAAGTGAAGAAAGTATATAAACGCATTACAAAACTGATCAAAGATGGAGCAATCAAATCTGCTTATGCGATCGGTGGAGGCGGAGCTTTAGAGGCAGTTGCTAAGATGGCATTTGGTAATAAATTAGGTGTTATCTTTGATGAAGAAGTAGAATTAAAAGACTTAACAGATCCTAAGTTTGGATCATTTGTTGTTGAGATGAATACAAGAGACATTCATAAACTAGGAATTCCTGGTCTTCTGATCGGTGAGATCACAGAGAAACATGAATTTGTATTCGGTGATGAAGTGGTTACATTAGAAGAAGCAATTGATACATGGCAGAAACCATTAGAGAAAGTATTTCCAACAAAATCTGAAGGAAGTCAGAATATCGTTGATACAACAAGACATTACATAAAAGGAAATATTTACGTATGCAAGAACAAGGTTGCAAAACCAAACGTATTTATTCCAGTATTCCCAGGAACAAACTGTGAATATGATTCAGCCAAAGCATTTGAACGTGCTGGAGCAAATGTTATTACAAAAGTATTTAAGAACCTTGATGCACAGGGAATCCGTGATTCAGTAGAAGTGTTTGAAAAAGCGATCAATGAATCACAGATCATTATGTTCCCAGGTGGATTCAGTGCTGGTGATGAACCAGATGGTTCTGCAAAATTCTTTGCAACAGCATTTAGAAATGAAAAATTAAAAGAAGCAGTTATGGATTTATTAGATAATCGTGACGGACTTGTACTTGGTATTTGTAACGGATTCCAGGCTCTGATCAAATTAGGTCTTGTACCAGAAGGTAAGATCGTAGAACAGAATGCTAAATCTCCAACTCTTACTACAAACCGTATCGGACGTCATGTATCTAAAGTTGCTTATACAAGAATTGCATCTAATTTGTCACCATGGTTTAACAATGTGAATGTAGATGATGTCTTTAGCATTCCGGTATCCCATGGAGAAGGACGTTTCGTAGCAGACGAAGATGTGATCCAGGAACTGTTTAAAAATGGACAGGTAGCAACACAGTATGTTGATTTAAATGGAGATCCTACAATGAACGAGGAATTTAATCCAAATGGTTCTTACCATGCGATTGAAGGTATCACAAGTCCAGATGGACGAGTTCTTGGTAAGATGGGACATTCAGAACGTCGTGACAGTTATGTTGGAATCAATATCTATGGACAGAAAGATCAAAAGATCTTCGAATCTGGAGTAGAATATTTCAAATAGAATATAAGATACGAAGAAATCCTGCATTCCAATGGAGTGCAGGATTTCTTATTTCATCTAGTTTTGTGAGATATGATTAGAATTTTCTTTTGGAATGATATGGATGGTTTCCATACGGTTCTTATCAACGGATACAACTTTGAAAGTAAAGTGTTCATCTTCTGCAATTTCGCCCTCAGAAGGCAAATGATCAAGTAATTCGATAATATATCCACCGAGTGAATCATAATCCTCAGAATCAAGGTTTACGTGAAGCAGATCATCAAGATCATCAAGCTTCAATGAAGCAGATACCATATAGGATCCATCGGGTAATTCTTTAAATGTATCTTCTTCAGATTCATCGTATTCATCACGTAGTTCTCCAAATATTTCTTCTACAATATCTTCAAGTGTGATCAGTCCGGCAGTTACGCCATATTCATCTAAAACAATAGAGAAACTTACGGATTTCTCTCTCATCTGTGCAAGCAGACTTGAAACTTTCTGTGTTTCATAAGTAAAGAATGGTTTTCTTAAGACATCCCTTAAATGGAAAATCTCGCCTCTGTGCTGGCTACGGTAGAAGTATACATCTTTGAAATAAACAATACCAACAACATGATCTTTACTTCCTTCATAAACAGGAAGTCTTGAGTAACCAGCTTCACGGAAGATTTCAAGGACTTCTTCATAAGAAGCATCGACGGATACAAAAGTTACATCAATACGAGGGATCATAATATCCTTAGCAAGGGATTCCTTAAAATCAAAAACATTATTTAACATATCTTTTTCAGCTTCTTCAATAACACCATCTTCATGACTGACATCAACGATCGTACGAAGTTCGCGTTCCGTCATAATACGTTTGGACTGTTTGGAATCAATATGGAAGATCATAAGAATTCCTGTGGAAAGCTTGTTGATAAGATAAACAATTGGTGTCAATAGCTTTGTGACAAGATAAATACTGGATGCATAGCTTAAAGCAATTTTTGTATTATTGATCGTTGCATAAGTCTTTGGAGTAATTTCACCAAAGATCAGAACAAGAATCGTGATCACGGCTGTTGCAATTCCGGCTCCCATACTTCCAAAGATACGAATTGCGATCGTAGTTGTTAAGGAAGTCAGGGAAATATTTACTAAGTTATTTCCAACCAGAATACTAGAAAGCATCTGACTAGGATTCTCGATTAGTTTTAAGACTAATGCAGCCTTTTTATTTCCATCCTCTGCCATAGCACGCATGCTGTGGGGATTTACCGTTGTTAATGCAGTTTCCGCTGATGAAAAATAAGCGGAAAGCGAAAGTAAAACTATAATTTCGACAATCTGTAATATTGTACTGGGGTCCAATTATTATTCCTCCTAAAAATTAATATAATAATCATCTGCTTTTTAATACAGTTCTTTTCATTGTACGCAACAAATGGCTTCATGTCAAGTTAGTGGTTGCCCACCATGGAAAAATATGGTATACCTATTTTTAGGAGGAATGGTCGTATGAAGTACTACTATGATTATCGTTTTCCAATCGGGAATCTGACGATTGAGGAAGACGGACATGGAATTTGTGGGATTTATTTTGGAATAAAGAAGTTAGAAGGCGAGAAGAAGAATACAGAGTTGATCAGAGAAGCAGCCCTTCAGCTGTCACAATATTTTGATGGACGCAGAAAGAAATTTGATCTGAAACTTTCTTATTATGGAACGGAATTTCAGATAAAGGTATGGAAGGCATTGCAAGAGATTCCATATGGAACAACCTGTACATACAAAGATATTGCAGAACGTGTAGGAATTCCAAAAGGATGCCGTGCTGTAGGTATGGCAAATAATAAAAATCCAATCGTGATTGTAGTTCCATGTCACAGAGTGATTGGAATGAATGGTTCTCTGACAGGATATGCAGGCGGACTTGATGTGAAAGAATATTTATTGGAACTTGAGAAACGTAATCAAAAAGTAAAGGAAAGATATTGACAAAGATTCTCAATTGAGATATGATACATAGGCATATTTTGCCGGAGGCACATCCGGTATTGATCTTATATATTTCCGTGAGGGAGTAGTTAGCAGAGAATCTGTGACAGTATCAACACAATGATGGACAACATCTGGTGCTGTCTTAATTAACGAGACTCATAGACGATAAGCCTTAATTTATGGCAGGTTTTTCGTCTGTGAGTCTTTTTTTCGATATGGAGGACAATTTTATGGATTTGCTTACATTATTAACACTGGCTGTTGGATTGTCGATGGATGCCTTTGCTGTTTCAATCTGCAAAGGCCTGGCAATGCGAGAAAAAGTTTTGGGAAAAGGGGTCATTATTGGCTTATGGTTTGGAGGCTTTCAGGCATTGATGCCAATCATTGGATTTTTTCTTGGAACACAATTTAAAGATCAGATCACATCAATTGATCACTGGATTGCATTTATCCTTCTTGGACTGATTGGAATTAATATGGTGAAAGAATCATTGTCAGATGAAGAAGAGAATGCAGATGCATCCATTGAAATAAAAGAAATGTTTATGCTTGCAGTGGCAACAAGTATAGATGCACTTGCAGTAGGAATTACATTTGCGTTTTTAAATGTGCATATTGTATCCGCAGCATCTATGATCGGAGTCTGTACATTTTTGATTTCATTTGCAGGAGTAAAGATTGGAAATATTTTTGGAACAAAATATAAATCAAAGGCAGAGCTTGCAGGTGGCATAATACTGATACTTTTGGGATTTAAGATTCTTCTTGAACACCTTCATATTCTCTAAAATAAAAAAATACCCCTTTCTTTTTTTGTGAAAAGAGTGTAATATAATATAGGCAGTGGCACAACATATTGTGTCGGATGGTAAGAATATAACAAGATTTTGTGCCCAGAAAATGGAAACGCACAAAATCTTGTAATTTTATATAAAAGAGGGAGAAACTATGAATGGTGATGTAAAAACAAAGATTATCAAGCGGAATGGAGAAGAGGTAACCTTTGATATCGATAAGATCATCAATGCGATCACAAAGGCGAATGAAGAAGTGTCAAAGCTTCATCAGATGAACGAATATCAGATCATGGCAATTGCAGAAAAAGTTGCGGATCAGGTGAAAAGTTCTTCACATGCAGTGAATGTAGAAGATATTCAGAACATGGTTGAGACAGGAATCATGGAGATGAGAGGATACGAAGTTGCCCAGAAGTATGTAAGATATCGTTTTAAGAGAGAATTAAGAAGAAAATCCAATACAACTGATGATGGAATTCTTGCTCTTCTTGATAATATTAATGAGGAAGTGAATCAGGAAAATTCAAATAAGAATCCAGTGATCAATTCCACACAGAGAGATTACATGGCTGGAGAAGTCAGCAAGGATTTAAGTAAGAGAGTCCTTTTACCAAATGATATCATCCGTGCTCATGAAGAAGGAATCATTCATTTTCATGATTCTGATTATTTTGCACAGAGAGAACATAATTGTGATCTGATCAATTTAGAAGATATGCTTCAGAATGGAACTGTGATCAGCGAGACGCTGATTGAGAAACCGCATTCATTTTTTACAGCATGTAATGTAACAACACAGATCGTGGCACAGGTAGCAAGTAACCAATATGGGGGACAGTCATTTACACTGGCACATTTAGCACCATTTGTAGATATCAGCAGAAAGAAACTTCGTAATAATGTTGTCAAAGAACGTAAAGCAATTGGAGAATCTATGGATGATGAGATCATCGATAAGATTACAGAGATGCGTCTTTATGATGAAATCAAACAGGGAATTCAGACGATCCAGTATCAGTTAGTAACATTGATGACATGTAATGGTCAGGCACCATTTGTCACAGTCTTTATGTATCTTGATGAAGTGCCGGAAGGACAGACAAGAGATGATTTAGCACTCGTGATCGAAGAAGTTTTAAAACAGAGAATTCAAGGTGTTAAAAACGAGAAAGGAGTTTGGATCACACCAGCATTTCCAAAACTTATTTATGTACTTGATGATGATAATATCACGGAAGATTCCAAGTACTGGTATCTGACGAAATTAGCTGCACAATGTACAGCGAAACGTATGGTTCCAGATTATATATCTGCGAAAGTGATGAGAGAACTTAAGAACGGAGATGTATATCCTTGTATGGGATGCAGATCTTTCTTAACAGTTGAGGATTCTCAGAGAAATGCAGATGGAAGTCATAAGTTTTACGGAAGATTTAATCAGGGGGTTGTAACGATCAACTTAGTTGATGTGGCATGTAGTTCTGACGGAGACATGGACAAATTCTGGGAGATCTTAGAAGAAAGACTTGAACTTTGTCATAAAGCCTTAAGATGCCGTCACGAGAGATTAAAGGGAGCAGTATCTGATGTTGCACCGATCCTTTGGCAGCATGGGGCACTGGCAAGACTTAAAAAAGGTGAGAAGATCGATAAGTTATTATATGATGGATACTCCACAATTTCTCTTGGATATGCAGGACTTTATGAGATGTGTGTTCGTATGACAGGAAAATCTCATACATCCGATGAAGGAAAAGAATTTGCGCTAAAAGTTATGCAGAAGTTAAATGATAAATGTAACGAATGGAAGGAAGCAGAAAATATCAGCTATTCTGTATACGGAACACCAATGGAATCTACAACTTATAAGTTTGCGAAATGTTTACAGAAACGTTTTGGTATTATTCCAGGTGTCACAGATAAGAACTATATCACAAACAGTTATCATGTCCATGTAACAGAAGAAATCGATGCATTCAGCAAACTTGCATTCGAATCAGAATTCCAGAAATTATCTCCAGGTGGAGCAATTAGTTACATTGAAGTACCGAACATGCAGGATAATATCCCAGCTGTTTTATCTGTTATGAAATTCATTTATAATAACATTATGTATGCAGAGTTGAATACAAAGAGTGATTATTGCGAATGTTGTGGATATGACGGGGAAATTCAGATCAAGGAAGATGAATCTGGAAAGCTGATCTGGGAATGTCCAAACTGTGGAAACACAGATCAAGATCATATGTTTGTTGCAAGACGTACCTGCGGATATATCGGAACACAGTTCTGGAATCAGGGACGTACACAAGAGATTAAGGATCGAGTACTTCATTTATAAGAATTATTTACAGAGGAAATCATATGTACTACGGAGAGATTAAAAAATGTGATATAGCGAATGGACCAGGAGTCAGAGTAAGTTTATTTGTATCAGGCTGCAGAAACCATTGTCCGGGATGTTTTAATAAGGAAACATGGGATTTTTGTTATGGAAAGCCATTTACACCGGAAACAAAAGAGCATATCATAGAATTATTAAAACCAGATTATATCGAAGGATTTTCGCTTCTTGGAGGAGAACCATTTGAACCAGAGAACCAGAAAGAATTGGTTTTATTATTAAAAGAAATTAAAGAAATATATCCTGATAAGAATATCTGGTGTTATACAGGATATACTTATGAAAAGGATCTTATGCAGGGTGGAAAAGTACACACATCATTTACGGAAGAAATGTTATCTTATATTGATATACTGGTAGATGGACGATTTATTGAAGCCCAGAAAGATATCACATTAAAATTCCGAGGAAGTGCAAACCAGAGAATTCTAAATCTAAATGAAAGATAAGGCCATAAGAGATGCAGTGAAAAGATACTGCATCTTTTTCTTTTTATCATGATGCAATCTCTTGACAGACTGTGCTTTATATTATAGTCTATGTATAACAAAATATCATAGATAGATTGTAAAATTCGAAAGAAGAAAGAAGGGTTGCACAATGATACTGGAGATTGATTTCAATAGTGACGAGGCAATCTATGTACAGTTAAGAAATCAGATCATTATGGGAATCGCATGTGAAGAATTTACTGATGGAGAATCACTTCCATCTGTACGACAGCTTGCACAGGTACTTGGAGTGAATATGCACACGGTAAATAAAGCCTATGCGATTTTAAGAGAAGAAGGATACTTAAAATTAGACCGAAGAAAAGGTGCAGTCATAAGTGTTGAAACTCTGGAAAAGCAGCAGGAGCTGGCTAGTATTCAGGACAATCTAAGAATGCTGGTTGCTGAAGCAGTCTGTAAGGGAGTTACAGAAGATGAGATGAACCAGCTGGTTCATGACATGTACCAGAAATTAGACAGAAAGTAATAACAGGAGGAGTTATGAACCGATTACCATTTACAAAATATGCCTCCAAAGCATTGAATGAAGGAAGGGAGATTGCAGGATATCTTGGATTTAAGGATGTCAGCAGTATCTTTATCCTTCTTGGACTTTACGGAACAGATGGATCTCTTGCGAGCGAAGTTCTTAAGATGCATGGAGTGACAAGAGAATTAATAGAAGAGGCGGTCAAGGAGAAATCAAAGATGCCAAAAGACCGCAGAAGAACAGTGAAAGATACACCAAAGACAGAATATCTTTTAGAGATTGCAGGGGAACTTGCAATGAAATATGGATGCGATGCAATAGGCTCAGAACATATTCTTATGGCAATGATCAAAGACGGAGATAATGAGGCTTTTCGTCTGTTAGAAGATCACAAGATTTCTTGCGAGGGTATTTATACAGATATTTTAGTTACAGCAGGAATAGATTTTCGTTCTGCAAAGAATGAATACAATGATGCAATTTCTTATGGCGGAGAGGAAGAAAATCAAGAAGCAGGTATGCTGGAGCAATACAGTACAGATCTTACAGAGAAAGCAGCCGCAGGGAAGCTGGATCCGATGATTGGACGTGAAGGTGAGATGGAACGTCTGATGCAGGTCCTATGCAGAAGGACAAAGAACAATCCATGTCTGATCGGTGATCCGGGAGTTGGTAAAACAGCAATTGTAGAAGGTCTTGCACAAAGAATTGCAGACGGCAATATGCCAAGAATCCTTAAGAATAAGAGAATTTTATCCTTAGATCTTACAAAAGTGATCGCAGGAACCAAATTCCGTGGTGAATTTGAAGAACGTATGAAACGTATCGTTACAGAAGCAACACAGGATGATTCTGTCATTTTATTTATTGATGAGATTCATACGATCATTGGAGCTGGCGGTTCTGAAGGAGCTATGGATGCATCCAATATCTTAAAACCGGCATTGGCAAGAGGAGATTTCCAGCTGATCGGTGCGACAACAAGTGAAGAGTATACAAAGTATTTTGAGAAGGATGCAGCTTTAGTTCGAAGATTCCAGCCAGTCAGAGTGAAAGAGCCAACCGTAGAAGAGACAGTTACGATTTTAAAAGGAATCAAATACCGATTTGAGGATTATCATAGAATTTTAGTGCCGGAAGATGTAGTAGAAGCAATTGCAGGTTTATCTGATCGATATATCAGTGATCGTTTTCTGCCGGATAAAGCGATAGATCTTCTAGACGAAGCATGTGCAAGAAAACGAATGGAACAGGTCGGAAGTCATGCAAGTTTTAAAGAAGAACGCAAAGCGATTGCAGAAGTGATCGAGAAGATTGAGAAAGAACTTTCTAATGGCGATATTTTGGAAGCTAAGAATTTAAAAGCGCAGAAGAATAAGCTTGAGAAATCGTTAGAACGTAAGATGAAACGAACACAAAGGAAGGAAAATGAGATTCCACAATTAACAGTTGAAGATGCAGCAGAGGTTGTATCTTTATGGACACAGATCCCAGTAACGCAGCTCACGAAAGGTGATATGGAACGCTTGCGAAATCTTGAAAAAGAACTCCACAAATATGTGATCGGGCAGGATGAAGCAGTCAAAGCTGTTGCGAAAGCTGTGAAAAGAAGCAGAGTTGGACTTAAGAGTCCAAATCGTCCGATCGGATCATTCTTATTCCTGGGACCAACAGGTGTTGGTAAGACAGAGCTTTCAAAGACACTGGCAAGAGCTTTGTTTGGAAGGGAAGAAGATCTGATCCGTGTAGATATGTCTGAATATATGGAGAAGCACAGTGTATCAAAGATCATTGGATCACCTCCAGGATATGTAGGATTCGGAGAAGGTGGACAGTTAAGTGAGCAGATCAGAAGACATCCGTATTCTGTGATCTTATTTGATGAGATCGAGAAAGCACATCCAGACGTATTTAATATTCTGCTTCAGGTACTGGATGATGGACATATTACAGATTCCAATGGACGAAAAGTTGATTTTAAGAATACGGTGATCATCATGACTTCCAATGCAGGTGCAAATCGCATCATCGCACCAAAATATCTTGGATTCTCTGTTGATAACACAGATAAGGCAAAGAATCATGAACGTATGAAAAAAGGTGTGATGGAAGAAGTAAAACAGATCTTCCGTCCGGAATTTTTAAACAGAATTGACGAGACGATCGTTTTTGCAGTTCTTACCAAAGAAGAAGTGAAAAAGATCGCGAAGTTATTTATCGATGAGTTAAAAGTACGTCTCCTAAATGAACATCAGATTACATTAAAGATCACATCGAGTGCGATGGATCTGTTAGCAGATAAAGGATATGATGAGAATTACGGAGCAAGACCACTAAGAAGAGTGATCCAGAATGAGATCGAGGATGTACTGGCAGACAAGATCTTAGAAGGAACACTTTCAAACGGACAGACGATGACAATCGGCAAAAAAGATAAAAAACTTACTTTTTCAGTAAAGGAAACTAGTAAATAGAACCAAAATATATTATAATAAACGTACAACGACCGAAACATATATTAGGAGGAAAAAACAATGGCAGTGGTAACTGAATTATTCCGCAGCGAAGACAATGGAACACTAAGCTTTGGTGACTATACATTAGCACAGAAAGCTAAGAAAGGGGATATCCAGTTTGAAGGGGATATCTATAAGATCAAAACATTTAAGACAATGACGAAACTGGACAAGAACGGACAGCTGATCTTTGAATCTGTTCCAGGTTCTGCAGTACATAACTTTGTTGCAACAACAGATGGTGTTGCATTTGATATTGAATCTTCATCTGACGTTCAGGTTACACTAGAAGTGGAAGCTGGACAGGAATATAAAGTTTTTATTGATAATACAAATGTAGGAATGATGAAAGCAAACCTTGGAGGTAAATTAACTTTAAGTGTTGAATTAAGTGAAGGAACAGCTGCATCTGTTCGCGTAAAGAAACAATAGTAATGTAAGGAGTACCAATGGCGAAACAAAAAACAGTTTATTTTTGCAGCCAGTGTGGTCATGAGTCTTCCAAGTGGATGGGACAATGTCCTGCCTGCAAACAGTGGAATACTTTTACAGAAGAGAAAGTTACAGAAACGAAGAAGGGAGGGGCGAAGTCTTTAAAGACTTCTGCCTCTCCTATGAATATATCGGAGGTAACTATTGAGAATGAAGAAAGGATTCCGACAGGAATCGGAGAACTTGACCGAGTACTTGGCGGTGGGATAGTGAAAGGATCTTTATCATTGGTTGGCGGGGATCCTGGAATTGGTAAATCAACGCTGTTATTACAGGTATGCAGAAATCTTGCGAATAATAAACGCAAGGTTTTATATATTTCTGGGGAAGAATCGATGCATCAGATCAAGATGCGTGCTGAGAGAATTGGAACATTTGAAGAAGAAATGCTTCTTTTTTGTGAAACAGATCTTGATGCGATCACCAGTGCGATTCTAAAGACAAAGCCTGAATTTGCAGTGATCGACTCTATTCAGACGATGTACAGCGAAGATCTTTCTTCGGCAGCAGGAAGTGTTTCACAGGTAAGAGAAGTGACGGCTGCAATGATGAGAGTGGCAAAAGAGAATAATATTGCTGTTTTCATTGTTGGACATGTGACCAAAGAAGGGGTTGTTGCAGGACCTAGAACATTGGAACATATGGTGGATACGGTCCTTTATTTTGAAGGAGAGAGAGAAGCAGCCTATAGAATCTTGCGAGGCGTAAAGAACCGTTTTGGATCTACAAATGAGATAGGTGTATTTGAGATGTGCAACAATGGGTTAGTTGAAGTTGAGAATCCATCAAAGACAATGTTAAATGGAAGACCGCTTGATGCGTCAGGATCAGTTGTTGTCTGCTCTATGGAAGGAACCAGACCGATCCTTATTGAAATCCAGGCACTTGTATCACCAACAAGTTTCCAGATGCCGCGAAGAACAGCAGTGGGAATTGACTATAACAGGGTGAACCTTTTGATGGCTGTACTTGAGAAGAGAGTTGGATTACAGCTTGGAGGTTGTGATGCTTATGTAAACCTTGCAGGAGGAATGAAGCTTGGGGAACCGGCGATCGATCTTGGAATTATCATGGCGATCGCATCAAGTTACAAGAACAGAGCAATTTTAGAAGATACGATCATTTTTGGAGAAGTCGGTCTGGTAGGAGAAGTTCGTGCAGTATCCGGTGGTGAGGCAAGGATCAAGGAAGCACAGAAACTTGGATTTAAGAGATGCATTCTGCCCCAGGCGAATGTAGATCAGATTAAGATTGAAACTGATATGAGACTCGTAGGAGTTTCAAATGTTATGGAAGCATTAGATCTTATATAATATATTGATTGCAAGTATATACAAGATACATTATAATCAATATAGAAAAAACTATATGGAGGAAAACATGGAAGAAACGATTTCTAAGAATTTTATAGAACAGATCATTGAGAAAGATATCGAGGAGGGACGCTGCAAGAAAGTTGTCACAAGATTCCCACCAGAACCTAACGGATATCTTCATATCGGACACGCAAAATCTATTTTATTAAATTACGGACTGGCTCAGGAATATGGCGGAGATTTTCATTTCCGTTTTGATGATACAAACCCTACAAAAGAGAAGGAAGAATATGTAAATTCCATCAAGGAAGATGTAGAATGGTTAGGTGCAGACTATCATGAGCATATTTACTATGCATCAAATTATTTTGACAAGATGTATGAATGTGCAGAATTCTTGATCAAGAAAGGAAAAGCATATGTCTGTGATCTTAGTGCAGAACAGATCAGAGAATATCGCGGAACATTGACAGAACCTGGAAAGAACAGTCCATATCGTGACCGTACACCAGAAGAAAACTTAAAGTTATTCCGTGAAATGAAAGAAGGAAAATATCCAGACGGAAGCAAAGTACTTCGTGCGAAGATTGATATGACATCTGGAAACATCAATATGAGAGATCCAATTCTTTACCGTATTGCAAGAATGGAACATCATAATACAGGTAACAAATGGTGTATCTATCCAATGTATGATTTTGCTCATCCATTAGAGGATGCATTTGAAGGAGTTACACATTCTATCTGTACACTGGAATTTGAAGACCACAGACCATTATATGACTGGGTAGTCAATGAATGTGAATTTGAAAATCCACCAAAACAGATTGAATTTGCAAAATTATACCTGACAAATGTCGTTACAGGAAAACGTTATATTAAGAAATTAGTAGAAGATGGAATCGTAGACGGATGGGATGATCCTCGTCTGGTATCCTTATCTGCACTTCGAAGAAGAGGATATACACCAGAATCTATCAAAAAATTTATGGAACTTGTGGGAGTTGCAAAGAGTCACAGCTCTGTGGATTCTGCAATGCTTGAATATTGTATTCGTGATGACCTTAAATTAAAACGTCCACGTATGGCAGCTATTTTGGATCCGATCAAACTTGTGATCACAAATTATCCGGAAGGTGAAGGAGAGCTTGTAGATGTTCCGAATAATCAGGAAAACGAAGAGATGGGAACAAGACAGGTACCATTTTCAAGAGAATTATATATTGAACGTGAAGACTTCAAAATTGAGAAGCCTAAAAAGTATCGTCGTTTATATGTAGGAAATGAAGTTCGTTTAATGAATGCATATTTTGTGACATGTACAGGATATGATGTAGATGAGGATGGTAACGTTACATGTGTATATGCAACATATGATCCAGAATCCAGAGGAGGAAACAGCCCTGATGGAAGAAAAGTTCGTGGAACAATCCACTGGGTATCAGCTAAAACTGCGAAAAAGGCAGAAATTCGTCTATATGAAAACATTGTAGATGAAGAAAAAGGCGTATATAATGAAGATGGAAGTATTAATGTAAATCCTAATTCATTAACTGTGATCAAAGAAGCATATGTTGAGCCAGAATTAGAGAAGTACGATAAAGGAGACAGCTTCCAGTTTATGAGAACAGGATATTTCTGTTTAGATTCTAAAGATTCTACTAAAGAACATATGGTATTTAATAGAATCGTAAGCTTAAAGAGCTCTTATAAACCAAACTAATATACGAAGCCTGTTAAGAAAGATTTCAAGACAGGAGCAGTGGATGAGAAAAAGAGGGGAAATTAAATGAAGGTAATCGTGGTATCTCATGGAAGTTACGCCAGAGGACTAGTGGATACAGTACAGATGATCGCAGGGAAACAGGAAGACCTGGAAGCATTTGGACTGGAGCCGGAAGAATCT
>UMFY01033129.1_pt1 | contig 14215 bp, 9 predicted proteins | sample 1965121 | NCBI WGS metagenome assembly UMFY01 (sample SAMEA4836057, study PRJEB28245) | human gut metagenome | biome: gut microbiome; material: fecal sample | place: Denmark | collected 2008
TCGTTCGCAACCCGCACCATTTTGCCGGTCGCGTTCTGCTTCGTCGTACCATCGCCACGCTGTTTCGGCCGCTCGTATTCGGGCGTGCGTCGCACCGCGTAACAGTGCCCGCCCTCCTCGAATATCAGATGCACGTAAGTTTCGTCGGCCGAAGCTTCCAGAAACCGCGAGCGCAGCCTGTTGCGGTCGCCCACGCCGATTTTGTTCTCAGTATTGCTGGAAATCGAACCGTACAGCGCGAAGGTGACGCAGTCGAGCAGTGTGGTTTTGCCGGCTCCCGTTTCACCGTCGATGAGGAACATGTGCGATCGGGTCAGCGCCGCGAAATCGATGGCGTACTCCCCTTTATATGGGCCGACACCGCGGAATTTCAATGCGATGAGTTTCATTGCGCGACCTCCTTGCCGGCGTTCTTGCGTACCGTTTCCATGGCATCGCGCAGCACGCGTTCCTCCTTGTCGGTCGGTGTGCGGCCGAGCGAGAATTTCACGAAATCGCGCAACACGTCCATTTCGTCCGTCGCCTGCTTCAGATCGGCCATTTTCCGGCTTTCTTGCGATTGCGTTCGTTGCGAATAATCGAAATTCTTTTCCAAAGCGTGCGTGTAGGCACGGTCGATTTTCTGGTACGCGCCGTGCGGCAATTCCGGCACTTGCACCGTAATCGACACCCACATGTTTCTGTATTGTTCGGCGAGCGGACCGAGGACATCGTCCATGGTGCCTTTGATTTGCACGAATGGCGGCCCACCGGATTCCACAGGCATGATGCGCGGTTTGGCAAGATGGCCGTCCGTGAAGTCAAGTAGCACCACGCTTTTGCCGTTGCCTTCCACCGGCGGCGTCTGCGATTCGGAGAATGAGTATGCGAGCAGCGATCCGCTGTAACGCGCCTGTGGAGTGCGGTCGAGATGAAATTGCGATTCGGTTGTCGGTTTCGTGGGAATGGTGATTTTTTGTGGTCTGTGCAGGTGGCCGAGTGCCAGATAGTCGAGGCCGGAATTGGAAAAAAGTTCCGCAGGCACGCTGTCGACGCCGCCGACGGTGATGTTGCGTTCCGAATCGGAGGCCGTGGCACCGGATACGAAGGCGTGCGCCATAAGCATAGCGTTCAATTTGGGGTTTGCCTTGCGTCGGGCGGCCAAATCGGCGGTGATGAGCTGTAACGCGGCGCGTATAACCCCTTCGTGCGAGCGACGGATGGTGTTCGTTTCTCTCCGTTTGTCCGATTCTGCAGAATCGGACACTTTAGCGGACGAAGATAATACGTCCACGCTGTTCAGCAGCCCCTGCAATGCAGGACGCGCAAGATCGGGGTCGAGGTAAGGCAGCGCGTAGATCGCAAGTTGCTCGCCATCCGCGGAATCGACCATGATGGGAGTGGCGATGTCTGCGATATCGCAACGCATGTGCACGTTCGGCAGCATCAGCGCGGCGGCGAAGCCGAGTCGAGCCGCGGAATCGTGGTTGCCGGGCGTGAATATGATATGGAGCGGATGCCCGTTGACCTCCATCAGTCCGAGCCGTTGGAACATCTCGTTGAACAATCGCACCGCTCCGGCAGACGGTCGCGGCGCATCATACACGTCACCGGACACACACAACACATCCACCTGTTCTCGTTTAATCAGCCCAATCAGCCATTCAAGCGCCTTACGCTGGTACTCCAGCAAATCGATGCCTTTGAATCGTCTGCCAATATGCCAGTCGGAAGTATGCAGCACGCGCATACGTCACCCCTTCCCCGCGTTCCAGACCTTCACACATTATAATTGCCCCGTGCAGCGGCTTAACGTGTGGAAAGGATCGACATGGGATTGTTGAGTATGCTGAAAAATGTGTTGGGTGCGGAAAGCGTGACCCAACCGACGCAGCAAACGCGATCCTCCGCGAAATCCACAACACGACCCGCGCGAACTCCGCAATCAAAGCAATCAAAGCAATCAAAGCAACGCACGCAGCAAACGCAGCATGTGCAGCAACCGTCACGTGCATTCCAGCAATCGCAACGCACCACACAGCAGCGTACGCAGCAATCGCAGAGCAAACCCGCAAAACTTACCCCGCAACCACTGCTCCCGGCCGAACGAATCGACAAGGCACGCGCGACCATCGGCAAAATCGAAAAACACGATCTAAGCGACGAGCAGATCAGCGCGATCGCCGGCTCGGGCCATAACACCCTCGTGCTCGCGGGCGCAGGAACCGGCAAAACCACCACCATCGTCGGTTATATCGCATGGCTGCTCGCCACAAAACGCGCCACTTCCGAAGAAATCCTCGTGCTGTCGTTCACTAAAAAATCCGCGGACGACATGTCACACCGCATCATGACAAGTACCGGCAAAGCGATCCGCGCATGCACGTTCCACAGTCTCGGCCTGGAAATCTGCCGTGCATCGACCATCGCCAATCGTCCCATCATCGCCGGGCATGCGTCGAACGGCGTAATGCGCGCCACGTTCGAACGACTGCTCGAACAGAACATCCCCTACCGCCTGCTGGCGTTCAAGCTCATGTCGAAGGAACTGTTCGGCAAATACGGTGCCGCCGCGAAACGTGAAGATTTCCAACTGCCGACGGACGACTACAGTTTCAACCAGTACAAGCAGAGTCTCATTGAAAGCGCGCAGACCATCATCCAGCACATGCGGCAGAACAACATCGACATCAGCGGCATGCGCGAGCTCAACGAAAGGCGCGGTGGCAAGCATATCGGCCATAATCGTGAAATGCTGCAGCTCATCGAACCGCTCTATAACGCGTATATCGGCAATTTCCGCACGACGCAGGGCATCGATTTTCCCGGTATGATCGTCGACGCCGTTCGCTGTGTGCAGCGCAACGAATACCGGCACCCGTACAAATACGTGCTTATCGACGAATATCAGGACATGTCGCGGCCGCGTTACGAGCTGATTCGTGCACTGCGCGAGCAAAACGATTTCACGCTGTTCTGCGTGGGCGACGACTGGCAGTCGATTTACCGTTTCGCCGGCAGTGACATTCATCTCATTCTTGATTTTGCGGAGATTTGGCGCGATTGGGGCCCGACACGCATGTTTCAGATCACCACCACGCGCCGCTTCCGGCAGAGTCTCATCGATGCGAGCGGTAAATTCGTCATGCAGGATAAAAACCTGTATGTCAAACGTTTGCATAATCCGTCCGATAAGAAGGACCATTCGCTGAAAGCGTTGGGCGGCTCCACGCAGGAGGAACGCTTCAACGCGATTGTGGAGCAGTTGCGCAAGCTGCCGAAAGCCGCGTCGGTACTGATGTTGGGACGTTATAGAAGCGATCTGAACCTGCTGCTACGCAACGATTGCGACGGATTGTTCCAGATTGACGAGCACACTGGCAGCATCGTTTTTCTTGAGAAACCGGACATGGATATCACATTCATGACCGCGCACAAATCCAAGGGATTGCAGCGCGATTTCGTGTTTCTGCTGTGCTGTTCCGGCGGTTTGAAGGGCTTCCCGAGTGCGATTCCCGATGAGCCGCTGCTTGGCTTGCTGCTGCCGGAGGTGGAGCGCATGCCGCATGCAGAGGAACGTCGCCTGTTTTATGTGGCGATGACGCGATGCAAAAAGAAGCTGTTTTTCGTGGTCGACCAGTCGCGCCCGTCACGCTTCATGTATGAGCTACACGATCGGATCTGTCCGAATATTTTCCGGGGTGTGAAACTGCCTCCGCAATGCCCGAATTGCGGGGAAGCTTTGCGGCTGCGACATGCCGGCTCCGATCCGTCACGCGCGTTTTACGGGTGCACCGGCTTTCCGAATTGCCGATATTCCCGGGAATGCCGGTAATCGCGCGGTTTTTTCGGGACGACGAATCCGATGCTCCCAACTTCGAAATTTGTCCTTTTTTATCAGGCCGCGTCCCAGCAGCACGCGGCCGGCCCCGCCTTGCCTAGCAAACCACCATCCAGCCAAAGCCCCCGAAAACCAATCCTTTTCATACCTCGGCACCCGCCGAACACCAAAAAAGAGGACGCTCATTACAAACGTCCTCTTTTTCCGGCAATTTGTCCTTTTTTAAAATCGTGCGGTGCTTTCGCGGGGAAAACCGTGCACCACACCATCGCCTGCCACCTTCTCATAAAGCAGTCGACTTAAAATCGACCGCGGACGTCCGCCACGCTAACTCTCTTTTCAATCCAACAACGTCTATCCTGGATTCAACAGGACGGTAAGCATATGGCAGGACGAAACAACTGGACACGCGAACAGACCATGATGGCGTTCGCACTGTACCGAATCCTGCCTTCCGGAAAATGGGATAAACGCAATCCGACTGTCCAGAGACTCGCAGACCACATCCGCCGCTCGCCTTCGGCGGTGGCGCTCAAACTCGGCAACCTGGCCTCCCTCGACGAGAACAGAACGACCAAGGGACTGACCAACTGCAGCAGGCTGGACAGAGAAATATGGGAGGAGTACGCGGAACGCGGCGACGCCCTGGTATTCGAATCATCCCAACTGCTGGCATCGGCGTTGAACGGTCCCGACAACCGTCCAGCCGCGAACGGCGATTCCGTCGTGGAGCAGATCGTCTCGCCGCAGATCGGGTACGACCGTCCGGCCTTGGTCACGCAACGCGTCAACCAGCAGTATTTCCGCAACACGCTCATCCATAACTACCATGACCACTGTTGCATCACGGGAATCGCAATCGATCCGCTATTGGTAGCCAGTCATATCAAACCATGGAAGGATTCGTCGCCGACGGAGAAAGTGGCCGCCTCGAACGGCCTGCTGCTGAACGCGTTCCACGACAGGGCTTTCGACCAGGGTCTGATCACCCTCGATAACGATTTCGCGATTCATGTCTCGCCGCACGTCGAGCACACGGAAATCAACGACGAATGGCTGTACCGTTACGACGGACAGCGCATCTCCCTACCTGTCGTCTGCAGCCCATCCCGAGAATTCCTCGAATTCCATCGAGAGCATATTTATCAACTTTGATTCCGAAGCACCCCTACAATTAGCTATCACAGTAATCCCCGACGAGGAGGAATATGTCTAAAACAGCGAAATCAGTCAAAGCGATTTGCAGGAAAAACGATAAGTTCCTATGCGTCGAATCCCCGGACTCAAATGCACTGTTTTTCCCATCGATTGCAGTTTCCAGCTTTCGCAAGCCCGATATAGAACAGGCGCTGGAAAAGCTTTTGGAAATCACAAATAATGACGAGCTCGCAATCAGCAGGCAGCTCGCCAAGGGACAAAGCACGAATCCACGTTATTATCTTTGCTATTGCGATTACGAAATCAACTTCCTTGCCAACGGACAGTGCGCCGTCTGGCTCACTCAGCAAGAGATGGCATACCACAAGTGGATTCCGGAAGACCAGAAGATGGCAGACCTTGTCATGTCTCCGCTTTTCGAAAAAAGTCCCTATACAACGAAGACAGCAGTCCAGTTACGAGCCAATGATGCGGTTGGCAGAACATTGGAAGAAATCGATTTCAACAACACCGAAAAACAAGGGAATAAAAGCTATCCAGGCAATGTAATTGAACATGTCTGGTTCGACCATCCCGCCGACAACATTTCTGCCCCCGATTTCCCCGAGGCTGAAGTCGAGCTTAAAGTCTCCCCAATCGATATCAAGAAAAGCAAGGATGGTCCTTCTTGCATTGCAGGAGAAAGGCTAGTACTCAATACCATCAATTACGCCAAAGAAAGCACTGCCGATTTCAAGACAAGTTCGTTTTGGAAGAAAAACAGATTCATTGAATTAATGCAGTATCTGCGTCGAATCGCCTCAGAAAAAGGGCAGTCTGAAGATAAGCGCAAATATAAGATCGAATATGCCCACCTTTTAGCTATGGACGATTTTGCAGAACCCAATTTTCCGCAAAACAGTCTCCTGCCTCTCAGCGAAGCGACCATGCTCAGAATCGAACAGGATTGGAACACGATTCATCAGTTCATAGTCGAAAACCGGGCGGATGAACTGACCGAAGGTATGACCGACACCCTTGCAGCATGCACTAAAGGAGCGAATAACAAACAGAAAAGCAGGCAGAGCAATGGCGCAAGAGCAAAATCCAGAGCTTACTGTTTCAAACAAAGTTTCATGACGTCACTTTTACAAAACTATGCATCTGACGTCCACGAAACGACTTCTCTCATCAAAGATATAAAGCAGCTGCAAAACAGAAGCTGCGATAGCATTATTCTGGATTATTTCAACCCTTTTAAAGGAAAATCATTTACGGAAATCGCGGAACAATTCCATTTCACCATACCTAAAAACATATCTCCCAAACAAACTAATTTCATGCTGGTTGACCATATGCTTGGTTCAAATACCAGTATTTCCAAAGACCCCAATGATGATTACGTATCGTTTGACGCCGAAGAGCTTAAAGGCATTCGAGTCAAAACGCTGCCGCTTTTCCATGGAAAACCTTCCGAGCAATTTAAGATCCAATCCATTCCCGATTTCAACGATCTAATCAATCAAAAATGGGATACCGATAACTGCGCCCTGCATCACCTTCTGGAAACCACAAAATTCCTCGTCTTTGTTTTTGACAACCAAAATCCCAATGAAAAAGACAAGAATCCAGAAAACATCTACTTTAAAGGTGCCGCATTCTGGTATATGCCGGTATCCGATATCGACATAGCCGAACAAGTTTGGAAGGAAGACGTTGAAAAACTCAGAAACGGAGTGACTCTTCATTACAAAGGCAATCGAGTTTACAACAACTTCGTTAAAGCCTCTGCGCATCGCGTGATTCACATGCGCCCGGATGCGCACAAATCGCAGTACAGCAAGCCGGCACCCAATGCGCAGAATTCCCGTAAACTGCCCGCAAAAGCACACTGGATAAATAGACCCGCCAACCATGAACGCTATTCGGAAGAATATATGACCAAGCAGGCTTGGTGGATTAACGGAGCTTATCTCTATAGCCAAATAAAAGACAGACTATAAGCGTTTGACGGACACTGCCCTTGCATGGCAAAGTCCGCCAAACACCCGTTCCTACCGAGAACCATAAGCCCGGAAACCTTTGGATTCCAATCTTTCATTCGATTTCGACATTAACCGTCTTTGCATGGGCTTTCGCTATGCTACGTCGCTCATTTTCGATAATAGATCGAACGTCCGCAAGCAAATCATCTGTCACCTCAGGCTTCAGGACATCACCATCGATGGCTTCACGCATCCTTCGTTCTTTGTATTTCAAACGTTTGTATACCCGGCTATCGATAAAACCATATTCCGTCGGATCATTAATGGTTTCCATGATGTGATAGCGCGTATATTGACCATCCGGTAAACCCAAACGATGGATGCGATCTCTCGACTGCAACATATACGTCAGATTGAAATTAAATTCAAAATAAACGGCATCATGCACAACATCTTGCAACGAAACCGATTCGCCCAACGTCTGAGGATTGGATACAAGCACCGCAGGCCCATTCGGGTTACGGAAATCAGCAATAAAATCTTTACGGACATCCACTGGAGTCTCGCCATAAATCAAACGATTATCTATATCGGAATCATCGAGACGCGAGGAAATCTTTTGCAAAGTATTGACGAACAACCCCCAAACAATAACCTTCTTACCCTGATTTACAAGATCTCGAATCAGCTTCAGTCCTTCTTCGAACTTCGGCGATTTCATATTATCCAAATCAAAATCTTCATAACACTTATTCGAAAGAATCGGAGTGACGGCCGTTTCTTCATGCATTAATGCCCGATTGAAGGTCTTCTCATCTATTTCTTCAGAATACTCTCCATTGGATTCCAAACCCAGAGTTCGGAAATCAATCTTCTCTTTCAGTAAAGAAGGATTTGTTGACGCTTGCATGAGCCTAATCAACTTTGCCAAACTGGATTTTTCCTGCGTCCAAATCGCGAGCGCCAACTCAAGTTGTCCAGATGAAGCGGGAGCTTCAATAATGTCATCAGGGTCAGCGGGCGGTACCCCAAGTTGGCCCTTATTCGTTCTCCAGAAGAATGGGTACAGCTTTTCATTAATCCGATCGACTAAATACTGATTTGCTTTCGATAATTCCGGAACGTCCCAGCCAAAGAAAACCGGATATTCTTTTTTGTACAAAAGATGCAAGAAGTTATAGATATCACAATACGAATTAGGGATAGGCGTACCTGTCAATACATATCGGAAAAATGCTTTATCGCACAAATCCATGGCGGCAGTTGCTCTAGTTGCATTAACGCCTTTAATCCTATGGACCTCGTCAAAAACAATCATTGTTTGCCCATCAATCAAATCGATAAGCTGGTCATGGTATTTCGGGAGGGATTCATAATTGACAAGGACCAAATTCGAAACCGCCCATCGTCTACGTAAATCGCCGTCAAAATTTCCATCCTGAACATCAACGACTCGCAGCTTTTTCTTAGGACCAAAGGTCTTTTGAAATTCGCTTTTCCAGGATTCGAAGGCGTTGATTGGAGAAACCACCAAAATCCTGCTAACGAATTCACCAAACTTAGCCTTACCGCTATTGAGATAAGCGAATACGCCCAAGACCATTGCCGTTTTACCGGCGCCGGGAACCGAAAAATTAGCTGCTCGTGCCATCTTGTACATATAGAAAGCCGACTGCAAATGCAAAGTCTTCAATGGACGACTTACTGATTCTGAAATAACATTACGGAAAAGTGCGAACTCATCTTCGAATCGATTAACATTTTCCTTAAGAGCAACGCCCATGTATCGATACTGTTCAATTGAATATCGTTGCTGTTTCAAATCTTGTTCTATGCGCGGATCAATCCAGAAGGCAACTTTGCCTTCCGCTCTTTTCCGAGTTTTCTCTAGACATTGTTCAACCACAGCATAGGGAAGATCATCAAGCATTTGATGCGAATGCTCTTTAAAATATTTCCCTCCCCAATCTCCTCCTATTCTCAAATGTCTGTCTCGTTCGGATCTCTGCTCTTCTGTGGTATCAATGAACCAGACGTCTCCGTCCTTATAGATAAAAGCCCATCCCTCAAAACCTTCAGGCAACTGCGAATCTTCCTTCTGATCAACCATGCCGGGACAATCCTCCATTCCCTGATATTGAGCGAGTTGTTCATATACCAAATCACTCACGTCTTCGGTAATCACCCCATCTTCGCGAGAAGACCATAGCCAATCAAACCGATTAACCTCCGCTTGCAGACGCTGCCTGACACGACTGCTCTCATCCCAACTTACATCCACAATAATCGACTCATAATTCGAACTGAGTCCGCCTGTCGATTCATTCGCGGATCCCGAAAAAAGAACTTTATTTCCTTCCGAATCCTCCAGTAACCCGAATTTGTCGTGGAAGATTCCTTTGCCCTCCTTCAAAAAGGCAATTTTCACATCCGCTTTTTCTTCTGCAATCAGTTTTGCCAACAACCCTAAATGCTTTTGATCAATATCATCGGCATCCTGACATTGCAGTTTTTCCCTAAGACGATTACGCCACTCATATCCTTGTTTTATTTCATCAAAATCGGTCTCGCTGATGTGACTGGATAGCAACAGCTGATAACGACCATCATTACAAGCCAATTGCTCCAGCCCGGCGGCAAGTAGCTGAATCCCTTTAAGAGAAAAATATGCCGATACCCTGCAATATCGTTTCGCCTCAGACAACGTTGGAATCAGAAAAGAGTCAACCACCTGTTGATCCGTTGTCTGATACTGCGTATCAATTTTCAGAGACAAGAAGCTCATAGCAGATTACCCGTCTGAGATAAAACATCATAATCCTTACGAACAATCATTCCGATTTTCTCCAAATCCGCAGCCACGTCCTTGGATTGCTCCACCGTAAGGCTTTCCAAAGTAGCAGTATCAATGCTTTCAAGCGATTCCACACACGCACTTACAGTTTCGACTACTTTTTGAAGCTCGCCTCTGTACTCGTTCATCTTTCCCAAACGTCGACTAGACCGCATAAAATCATTCGACGCAGCCTTAATCCCTTCGCTCGAATTCAGAATCTGCGAAATCTGAGATGCATCAGAGACAGGTGTATCCTGGAAAGCATCATATATCGTGTCAACATTGTCTTCCGTAAGACAAACCCAATCATCCTTCTTGGAAACCATGGATTGAAGCTCTTTACGAATAAGACGTGTGATATCTCCACCCTCATTCGCATCCGTCCCAGAATAATGCATCGACAGCAAAGCGAAAACCGCACTCTTGACTTCCCCATCGTCAAGTAGCTTATTTTTGTCGAGAACCCTTCTCACCTCATTCATCGGTCCGTCAAGCCGAAGCTCTTTGGCAATGTAATAAGCGTCCCTCGGAGCACCAATAAATTCAAGATACGAAGAAATCAGCTTCGCTTCCTTAATATCGTTGTTTATTCCCCTTGCTCGCTCTTTGCCGATACTTTTCGCATACTCCTGAGGAGTCATTATTTTTTCGACGTAAACGGTGTTATACACATCGAAAATTCGATCGATTGGATCATAGTCCTGTCGGTCTTCTTTTCCCATCTGCAAATCAAGCTCAAGCTGCTTGATTGTTTTTTTATCAACAGAATTGGTGATATCAAAATCAAGAATCGCAGCTTCAAAGTATTGTTCTATGCCTTTGCTCTTTTGAATTCGGCGCAATGCCGTAAACCGGCGATTGCCATCAATCACACGGCCGTCATCCAGCACGACACCAGGCTCCTCTTGACCTCTATCTGAAATCGATTCCTGGGTCGCCTTCATGCGCTGTTCATTCGATTTAAAGATAAAACTCTCAAACAAATCGTTATACTCAGGATTTTCATCATCCAAGGCGGGGTTCAAGACCACCTCTGGATGCCCACTAACGTATTTTTGAAGAGCTGTACTAATTCGCCCATTTTGATTGTTGTAATAAAGGTATTTAAGGGGAATACGATATATGGCCTCAAGCCGCTGCACTCCATCTATCGTGTACTTACGTCTCGCGTCGGTCAATTTAATCAGTCCATCAGCAGCGAGCTTCTTCAACGAAATCATCGCAGGCCCTTCCCTTTTTCCAATACTTTTTTCCTATTGCTTTCGCAAAGCAAGCCATAAATATTCAATCAAATATACTATGGCCAAGAATTTGATAGAGGAATATCATCAAATACTCGAATCATGACTAGCATGAATGTCTTCAAGACAATGCTTCGCCTGCTTGCACCAATTTCATTTCACATTGCCGTTCACTTTTTGATTCTCACGAATCAGTTCGGCCACATAATGTCGATCGAGCCAGAAGCATTGCTTGGTAATCGATTCGCCATTAGGCAGACGCACCACGTCATCGCTGTTCTGCCCCTTCGGCCTTAAATGGCAGACTCCGTTGAAGCTCGCTCCAGGAAGTAAATTGGTTCCTCGTCCGTAATGTACCGATCCACCGCTCAGCATCAATTCATGCAGCCGCTCCCAGACCGGACGGACATACTGTTCGATATCCTTTTCCGGCATATTCCAAAGGAATCCTCCAACAAGACGGTCGTTACCGGCCACATGTTGCGAATACGGTACCGGAGATTTAAATGAGACAATAAAGAACTTGTTCTCTTCGAAATACTCGTACAGGAACGAGTCTTCCCATTTCGCATCAAAGGATGCTAGTCCCTGCCACTCTTCCTCTGTAATCTGGCGAAAAGACATGTTTTCCTTCGGGAGCCCATCCGGATACAATACGACAGTCTTCAGCTTGGTCACATTGGCCTTGCGGAATTGTTCAATCGTATCGACGCTACGCCCTTCCGCACCAACCATTTTCATGACGAGCCGGCTCTTGCTGGCTTTCGAATCCGATTTCGAAATGCCCAATCGAAGAGCGATGTCATCAACACTTCTCCCGATGTACGGGCTCATTTGTTGCCACAGGAATTCAGAAAGCGTCTGGTTCGACGGAATCGGCAAACTGTATTCCTCAATGCGGCTTACCAAAGCACGTTCGGCAATCGACGTCATGAAAGATGATTTGAAGCTGAACGCACGCTGTTTCGCACGTATCCGCGCCTTACCAGAGCCGGCTGGCGCGGGAGCATCTCTCATACTGGAAGCATTCGCACCCTTCGTGCACGCGGCAAGATAGTTTGTGTCCGATTCCGAAAGCTGATCTGCATGCCCCGAGGCAACTTTCTCGTGAATCGTCTCCCAATCATCTCGAATCGTCGCCAAATCGTTTTCGTCATAATGCAAGACAACAGATTTCAAGACCTTGCAGTCCAAGCGTGATTGGGTTTTCTTGTCTTCGCGGTCATCGTAGTAGTACACCATGATGATGTTCTTCGACTTATTCCAAAACCGGGAATCTTCAAAATTTTCCTTAGGCAGATTCTCGTAATTGATGATGTCAAGGACAAGTCTCTCCTTGGCAACTGTCTTCGTACGTTTGCCCTTGCCGGAATGCTTCAGTGGGGTCACTTTAAGCTCATAACGCGTATCGCCAACGAGGATATCAGCCTCAGCATCTGAGTTGACAGGATAATGCAGAACGGATTCCTCAATGATATTGCCAAGCGAGCCCTTGTTTCCCGCCGAATCGCCACGACCTGTTTCGTCAAGTTCTCGAAAAGTCTTCCCCTCAGCTGCAATCAACAGTTTCGTGACTTCTTCCAATGATGAAAAACTACGCTCTTCGTTCAACATCGAACTAGCTCCCACATCTCTTTCGAGGCCATTCCAATTCAGCCCCAACTCTTTTGCATTTAACCACCGTAAGCCCCTTTTATAAACACGACACACTGAATTTGATCGATTCCTCATGATTAGATAAGATATTGGCCAGTAGTATCTCGAACGATCGTTCGGATCGCAAGAGTTAAAGGAGCGCGAGAGCTGTAATGAGCAAGGAAATCAAAGTCGTTGAACTATTCGCCGGCGTTGGCGGATTCCGACTTGGACTTGATGGTTACAGCAATCCCAAGTATCCTGATTTCGAGATGAAGCCAGCCGGCAATTTCCACACCGTCTGGGCCAATAATTGGGAGCCAGATGGGCGACCCACCAAACAATTCGCATGGCGCTGCTACGAAAAGCGCTTTGGCGAAGGAAGCTGCGTCAATGAAGATATCGCAGTCGTTGTCGAGCAAATCAAAAATGGCGAACGTGAATTGCCGGAATTCGACATGCTCGTTGGAGGCTTCCCCTGCCAAGATTATTCGGTCGCGAAGCCCGCAAGTCTTGCATCTGGCATTGAAGGTAAAAAAGGCGTGCTTTGGTGGAGCATCAACGCCATTCTTGAAATGCGCCACCCGAAGTATGTACTTCTTGAGAACGTCGACCGACTTCTGAAATCTCCTACCGCACAACGTGGCCGCGATTTCGCGATTATTCTCTCTTGCCTATATCGCTTGGGCTATTCTGTGGAATGGCACGTGGTGAATGCTGCCGATTACGGCATGCCACAACGTCGCCGACGCGTATACATTTACGCTGAACATGACGCTCCAAAATGGGATTTGGAAAACCAGCTCTTCCATGTGGGGGTCGAAGCACGAGCTTTCCCCATCGAACCGGATGAGCGATTCGGAGCTGAGCGTTTCTCCGTCAGCAAAGACCCTTATAGGTCTACGAAAGAATTCGGCATCGGAGACAAAATCTCACGATTCAAGGAAGCCGGCGTAATGCAGAACGGTAAGGTGCTTACACGCCGAGTCAAGCCCATCTACAACGGCCCACAGCGTACGTTGGGTGAATTCCTCGTACCGATCGAGCAGGTTCCGGAAGAATTCTTCATCACTGGAGACAATCTCAAATCATGGGAATATCTCAAAGGCGGCAAACACGAGAAACGCACCGCTAGTAACGGACATGAGTACGTCTACTCTGAAGGTCCCATCGCATTCCCCGATCCGTTGGATAAGCCGAGCCGCACCATTCTCACTGGAGAAGGCGGCCGTGGAGCAAGCCGCACCAAGCATGTAGTCATGCAGAATGGGCGACTAAGAAGACTCGTCCCCGACGAGTTGGACCAGCTTCAGCGCTTCCCGAAAGGCTGGACCAACGACGGAATGACCGATGGACATCGTGCCTTCTGCATGGGCAATGCCCTCGTTACGGAAATCCCACACCGTATCGGCAAAATCATTGCCGAAGACAACGATTCGAAACAGTAAAATCGAACGAATTCCGGTGGCTGCTGGACGGAACGGAACGTACTCCGACATGGCAGAATTGCCATTTTGCGCCGATTTTCATCCGTCGCAAAGCCGAAGAACAGGAGAAATCC
>UMFY01056719.1_pt1 | contig 14200 bp, 9 predicted proteins | sample 1965121 | NCBI WGS metagenome assembly UMFY01 (sample SAMEA4836057, study PRJEB28245) | human gut metagenome | biome: gut microbiome; material: fecal sample | place: Denmark | collected 2008
CTGACGACGCAATCTGCATACGTCAGATATGAAACAGCCTCTCATATTTCACCAAAATGCTCGTGAATACAGCAAGTATTCACTCCGCTTTTTGTTTCATCTGACGAAAAATTTGACGATGCATCTGTCGGTATTGCCATAACTCCTGTCACCCCATTGCTGTCCCTTTGCATATACTGAAACGGGGAAGTGTTTCCCCGATTTTATTGCAAAGGGGTGAGAAGATGTTGGAATGTAAGGCGGCAATGGTTTCGTATACGCAGGCAAATCGGGCAAAACGGGTGCTGCAGCAGCATGGCATCTCCAGTGCGATCTACCGGCTGGAGCATCTGGGGCCAGAGGGCTGCGGCTTTGTCCTGAACGCGAATGCAGACTGCGGCCGTGTATCCGCACTTCTGTCCAGAGAGGGGATCCCGTTCCGGAGTCCTCAAGAGGGGCGTGATGTCCGGTGACAGTCAATTTTGATAATGCAGCGACCACGTATCCCAAGCCGCCGGAGGTTCGCCGTGCGGTGGCAGATGCAGTGGTACGCTATGGAAACGCCGGACGCGGCGGGCATGTGATCGCAGAACGCACGTCGGAACTGGTCTATCACGCCAGAGAAACCGTGGCGGAATTTTTTGATGCCAAGGTAGAGAATACGATTTTTACCCTGAATTGCACCCACGCTCTGAACGTGGCAATTCAGGGCATTCTCAAATCCGGCGACCATGTGATCTTCAGCGATCTGGAACACAACTCGGTCTACCGTCCCATTATGGCACTGGCACGGGCGGGAAAGGTCACCTACAGCATGCTGGAGGTTTCTGCCGACAACAGCGAAACGCTGCGGCGGCTGGCGGGATTGGTTCGACCAAATACCAAGGCGGTGGTCTGCACCATTGCCAGCAACGTGACGGGGCAGATCCTGCCCTATCGGGAAATCGCCCAGTTCTGCCGCCGCCGGAACATCTGCATGATCGCAGACGGGGCACAGGCATGCGGGATCCTGCCCCTGTCATTGGAACGGGACGGCATGCATATCCTGTGTACCGCCGGTCACAAGGGGCTGTACGGCAGCACCGGCACGGGAATCCTCATGACAGACTGCACATTTCCCATACAGCCGCTGATGCAGGGCGGCACAGGCAGTGCTTCCCGCAGTCCGGAGCAGCCGGACTTTTTGCCGGATCGTCTGGAATGCGGCACGCTGAACGTAATCGGAGCTGCGTCCCTCTGTGCCGGCATCGACTTTGTGCGGCGGCAGACGGTGGCAGGCTTGTACCGTCACGAGAGTCACCTCTGCCAGCTGCTCTGCGATGCACTGGCGGAGATACCGGAGATCACGGTCTACCGGCAGCCGGACGTGGCATATGTGCCCATTGTTTCCTTTACGGTGGCAGGGGCTTCGCCGGAAGAAATCGCAGACTACCTGAACCGGCAGGGGTTCTGTCTGCGTGCCGGACTGCACTGTGCACCGCTGGCTCACGAAAAGCTGGGCACCAAGGATGGAACAGTTCGGTTCGCTCCGTCGGTGTTCAGCAGGGCATCAGATACGCTGCGACTGGCGGCAAACCTGAAAAATTATGTCAATATTCTGAAAAGTCCCGAAAACCTATTGAAAAATTCCGGTGATATGTTACAATAGGTATATGGGATATGTTTTGAACAGAAAATCGGCAGACAGGAGGCACAGCATGCCTTTTGTCTGCTACATAGACGAATTGCCAATGACAAAATACAGGAAAGCAGGAAACAGAGCACGTCTGTTGGCTTTGTTCCCTGTTTCCACAGAAGTCGGAAAGGAAGATGATGCACATGGCTTTACGGGATATACTGGATATGATTTTCAGCGTCATCAAAACAGCACAGCCGGTGGATATACTGGATATACTGGTACTCTCCTATGTGGTATATCTCGGAATGAAACTGATACGGGAAACACGTGCCGGTCAGCTGATCAAGGGTATTTTTCTGTTGCTTTTCGTGTACATTATCGCTTCATGGATCAACATGAAAGCCATTTCCTATCTTCTTTCCGAAACGCTGAATATTGGCTTGATTGCTCTGATCATTTTGTTTCAGCCGGAGCTGCGGCGAACGCTGGAAAAGGCAGGGTATACCAAACTGGGGCTGCGGTTCAGCGGCAGCTCCAACGTGGACAGCGGTGTGTGGAGCCGCACCATTGATGTGATTTGCGATGCCTGTGTAGAACTCTCGGCGACCTCGACCGGAGCACTGATCGTCATTGAACGGCAGACACGTCTGGGAGAACAGATCGACAACGGCACGATACTCGATGCGATTCCCAGCAAGGAATTATTCGGGAATATCTTTTTCAACAAAACGCCGCTGCATGACGGTGCAGTGATTATTCGGGACGGCAAGATTCTGGCGGCAGCATGCTTTCTCCCCAAGCCTCAGAAAGAGGAACTTATCAATAAGCGGCTGGGTTCCCGCCATCGTGCGGCGATCGGCATGAGCGAAAACTCTGATGCCATTGTGATCGTGGTTTCAGAGGAAACCGGTGCCATTTCCGTGGCGGAAAACGGCGTGCTGAAAAGCGGCTTTACGCGGGAATCCCTCCACCAGCTTCTGACCAAGCGGCTGATTACCGCCAGCGAGGAAACCACGATCGGAAAGGTGGCACGGAAGATCCCGTTCCTCAAACGGCACCACAAGGACGACGGAAAGGAGAAGGACAATGCCCAAAAATCTCTGGAAGAACCGACAGAAAAAGACATCACAGAAGAATCAGAGCAGCGGCACTAATGGGACATTGTTCCAGCGGCTGTACGAGAGCCGTCCGGCAATGATGGCAACTTCGGTGGCGATTGCCATTGTTCTCTGGTTTGTGATCTCCATTGCCATTTATCCGACCACACCCCGTACCCTGCACCATGTGCCGCTGAAAGTGGAAATTGCCGGCACTTCTGCCGAGGAAAACGGACTCAGCGTCATCGACTATGACGTACAGGACGTGACGGTCCAGATCGAGGGCAACCGCTCCAAGGTGGGCAACATCGATGCGAACAATCTGACGGCAACGGCTGTGGTGGAAAATGTCACCTCTGCCGGCACGAAAAAGCTTTCCATTACGGTCAGCGGCAATGAAAACGAACAGTTCAATGTCAAGTCCATTTCGCCAGCTACAGTGAATGTGACCTTTGATAAAATCGAAACCTATACCTTTGAGATCAAGGCTTCTGCTCCGAATCTGACATTTGCAGACGGCTGTGTGCTGGACGAGGAGAACTTCGCCTGCACACCGTCTACCATTGATGTCACCGGTCCCCAGCAGCAGCTGAATCAAGTGGCATACTGCGTGGCAGAAACCCAGCAAAAGGAGCAGCTGAGTGCCTCCAAAATTCTGACCACAGATACGCTGCTCTTCTATAATGAAGCAGGCACACAGGTAGACTCCACAGATTTTACCTATGATGTGGCGGCGTTCTCGCTGGAAGTGCCGGTACTGTATCAGAAAACCATGGACATCACCTATCAGATCACCAATGCACCGGCAAACTTCGATCTGGAAGCTCTGAAAAAGCGGCTGAACCTGTCAGAACAGCAGATCACCCTCGCAGCACCCAATACTTCTATGGAGGAAATGAGCGAGTTCAATATTGGTTCAGTGGCTCTGCGGGATATTGATCTGAACTACTCCAATGACTTCGTAGTCAATGTGCCGGACGACTATGTGAACCAGTCCGGATTCTCTACCGTGACACTGGCACTGGATTCCACAGATCTGGTGAAAAAGGATTTTGTCATCTCGGATATTGGCGTAGTCAACGCACCGGCAACGTATAATTTCAATGTGTTGACCCAGCAGCTGAAAGTCAGCATTATCGGTCCGGCTGATGTGATGGAAACGCTGGATGCCAGCGACCTCACCGCCAACGTGGATCTGCTGAGTTACTCCACGCAGGCGGGAGCCGTAGACGGTGACACGGTGACCTTTAATTATACGCCTACGATCACTTGCAGCAAGTACAATACCGTATGGGCAACTGGTGATTATCGTGTTGCAGTGCAGGGCGTGCGGACATCGGGCAATCCGACTGTGAATTCCGAACAAACGCAGTCAGATCTGTCGGAAAATAGCAATCATTAACAAGGGAAAGATTGGATAAAGTATAAATGAAAAGGCGGCGTTTCAAAGAGCTGCCTTTTCTTTTTTTATTTAAAGTCGTATTTTTGTTTCTATGTGAAATACTTTTATGCAACATGCACAAAACAAAACACATAAATTCTCCTGCCAAGTTCGAATGTTAATAGTTTATACATTTACATTCGAGGGGAAAGTTGTTATAATAGTGTATAGCTAAAAAATGAATGTGTCATTTTTGAAGCGTAAACGCCGCGGACAGTCTGCCGTCCACGGCGGACAATAAGACAGCTGATTGCATATCAGCTGACATTCGTGCATACAAAAGAAATTGGGACTGATGAAAACCAATTAAAAGAAAAAGGAGCGATATATATGAGCAAGATCATTCGCAAAAGAGTCAGTGCACTGCTTGTCAGTGCACTTATGGTGGCAAGTTCTGTTACAGTTACTTCCGGCAGCTTTTTTGTTGAAGCAGCAGGAAGTACTGTAACGATCGGAAAGACACTGGAAACCTCTGTTCCGAATCCGGAGGACAAGGACAATCCGCTGAACGCAGACAAATGCACATATATGTGCAAGGCTGCAACTGATGAGTATACTTCGTTTACAGATACCAAGGGCAAGTCACCGGCGGATATTTGCGGTGACAGCATCACCACCTTGCAGTTTAATCTGAAGTCTGATCAGATGGTCACAGATTTCTCCTACTACTTTGGTGCATCGGACACCAAGGCAAACGGCTACTGGTGGGGCTTTGAGAAAACGGATTCCAAGGGTGCTATCAAGTGCACACCGTATGCCAAGGAATTCTCCGTTGTCATAGAACTGCCGTCCAGCGTAGCCAAGGAGCTGACTAGCAATAAGAATGCAAAGTTCCAGTTCCAGAACTGCTATACCGGACTGATTGACGAAGAAGACCAGTCCACCCGTACACAGGACGCCAGCATTGAACTGGTTTCCATTACGGTAAACGGTACGGAAGATACCAGCAACGGTGAAAAGCCGTGGTGGATCAAGGTCGTTGACCCGACTCTGCCGAAGGGCGAGGAAAACACCGGCGGTCTGTACTACTCCAGTGCAAACGGCAACGGTGAGATCAGTTCCGTAGAGCAGAACGGTGACACTATGACTGTCAAGTCGCTGCACTCCCTGAAGCTGGATAATCTGGACATCAAGCTGACACCGGGTGACAACTGCAGCGAAGAATATTATGCTTCTGATGCATTCAAAGAAAAGAACAACGGTGTGGCTTATGAATCTGAATCGCAGATTCGTGAAGCTGGTCTGCCGCTGAACAGCCACAAGTTTACTTATGGTGAATTCAATTTCATTCCGGGTGCAACCGTTGCCAGCAATGCAAAGGTAAAGTCCCTGAGCGTTACCATCAAGCTGGACGATGAAAGTGCAAATGTGAACCGCTTTATGTATGGCGGCGGTCTGAACGTTAAGTATAAGAGCCTTGCAGATACAGAGTATGCGAAGGAGCAGGCTGGTCTGAAGGGCGGTTCCGGCGAAGGCGGCGTAGCCAAGACGGTAGGCTATTGGTACAATGATGTTGGTGCAGAAACACTGGCAGAATGCACCGAAGCCGGCGTAAAGTGGGGCAACGGCGAAGGCGACTTCAAAGTTGGCGGCGGCACTGATCTGGCAAAACAGGAGATGGGCAGCTACTTCACAGTTACGTGGGACGTTCCGGAACAGGTCGTTGACTGCGAAACACTGGCAGAAAAGAGCCAGATTTCCTTCCAGCTGTGGTATGCAGCTCTGAAGGGAGGCAAGTTTGTGGACTGCAGCATTGTTTCCGCAGCCCTGACTTATGAAGAAAGCATTACATTCCCGTACAGCGGTTCTGCTTCTGTGAAGAATGCAGGTACTGAAATGACCGGTACAGCTGCGGAGATCCCGTATGCAGATTTCGGCATGAAGTATGAAAAGACTGCTGACGTATATGCAGTACAGTTCGATGTAACTACCGATCAGGAAGCAAATCAGGTTCTGGTTGGTGCAGGTACCACGATGCTGGAAAAGGCTGGATTTCCTGACAACTGGTTCCAGTCTGATGACCTGTTTAAGAATGAAGGTCTGAACAGCACAACTCCGGCAATGCTGTATTGGGAAAAGAGCACCGCAGGCAATCGTCCGGACTCTAACGATGACACATTGGCAGATGAGGCGTACAAAGATGCTTCCGGTACAAAGACTTATACCTATATGTGGATCATGCCGCCGTCTGTTGCTGAGGGAATCCGTCAGGAAGAAACCGGCAACCTGCTGAATGCACTGAATGCAGTGGATACCGAATCGGAAGATGCACATCTGAGCTTCGGCGTCTGGTATGCAGGTCTGGGCAGCAAGGAATCCAGCAAGTACACCATTAACAACGTAACCGTTTTCTATGCAGCAGACGACAAGAACAACGAGAAGAAGCTGGATATGTTCGAGGATACTCTCGAAGTACAGGATTCTATCGATGTTGTGATCGGCGAAAGCGAAACTCTGACAGTAAACATTCCGAACTGCACCGGCACCATGGCAGACAGAACCGTTGCAGGTGTAGCAGCAGACAAGGACGATGCTCTGAAGCTGGTTATCACTGGTAAGAATGTTGGCTCTAGCACGCTGACAGTTACCACACCGGGCGGTCAGACAAAGGAAGTTATTGTAAACGTGCTGCCGCAGCAGACTACTGTTACAACAACTGAAACAACCACTACTACCACAACCAGTGCAACGACTACTACAACAGAAAAAACAACTACTACCGTTGGTTCTACAGAAACCACCACTACGACAGAAGAAGTGATCATTCCGCTGTATGGCGATGTGAACTGCGACAGCCGTGTAGACATTACCGATGCAGTTATGCTGAACAAGGCAATTGCCGGTGTTGTAACACTGGGCACCCGTCAGCAGAAGGCAAATGCAGACTGTGACGGCGATGGCGAAATCGCTTCCAACGATGCAGTCGCTTTGCTGAAGTTCCTGGTATCTCTGGTAAAGCAGCTGCCGTATGCAGACTAATGCACACTTGAGCAATTTTCTAATCATTTTATCATAACCCAAAAGAGCCGCAGAGCGAAATGCCCTGCGGCTCTTGTTATTTGCTGGCGGTGTGGGTGAGGGGCTGGTCTGCCTCCTCCAGTTTTTTTCGGAGCTTGCGAATGATCTTCTTTTCCAGTCGGGAGATGTAGGACTGGGAAATGCCAATGGCTTCGGCGACCTCTTTCTGAGTGCGTTCCTTGCCGCCGCAGAGCCCGAACCGCATCTGCATGATCTCCTGTTCCCGCGGTCCCAGTTCTGAAACCGCTGCGAGAAGCATCTCCCGTTCGGCTTCGTTTTCAATGTCGCGGCTGACCACGTCCTCGTCCGTTCCCAGAATATCTGACAGCAGCAGTTCGTTGCCGTCCCAGTCCGCGGAAAGTGGCTCGTCAATGGAGATCTCTCCCCGCAGCTGGGCGTTTTTCCGCAGCACCATGAGGATCTCATTTTCAATGCAGCGGGAGGCGTATGTCGCAAGCTTGATCTTTTTTTCGGGGCAAAATGTTTCCACCGCCTTGATGAGCCCGATCGTGCCAATGGAGATCAGATCCTCCAGTCCCAGACCGGATGATTCGAACTTTTTGGCGATGTATACCACCAGGCGGAGATTGTGCACGATCAGTGTTTCGCGGGCTTCGGTGCTGCCGGCATGCAGCTGGGCGAACACTTCCTGTTCCTCCTCCTTGGACAGCGGCGGGGGAAAGGTGTCAGAGCCGTTGATGTAGTCGATGCGGCAGGGACCGGACAGCAGTTCCCGCAAATGGCAGAGCAGTTTCCGGAACTTCGGAAAATCGATGGTCATAGAAAAAATCTCCTTTCATTCCATGAGCATAGGGTGAAAAATGGCACTTGGCTGCGTGCCGGCAATGCCGACCATGGCGTGTACGCTGCGGCTTTTCTCCGTGGAGAGGTTGCGGATACAGACCTCGTCCGGTCGGAACAGGGGAACCAGTCCCTCTGCGGTCACTGTGGTACAGGGCACCAGCCGGTAGCCGCGAAGCTGTTCCACCGGTGTGCCGGCAAGCAGCGGCTCCAGTGCGGCAGCACTGCACACAATGACAGGCGTACCGGAAAAGGTGTCGGTGAGGTTGTTTCCGGTGTCGGCAAGTCCGTCCAGCATCAAGCGGCGTTCGCCCAGCCGCAGAAAGACCTGAAACCGGCTGTCGGTGTGGCGTTTCCTGCCGCGGAGCAGGGTGCAGAGATGCAGCAGAGAATATGCCGCGGCAGTGAATAGAATCAGCTGAAACAGGGAAAAATCCAGATAACAGCAGCTGTTCCCCCATGTGGCAAAGCCCTTTTGTGTCAGGCTGCCGATGCCGAGAATCGCTCCCGCCAGCAGAAAGTTGCAGAGAAAAAAGCAGCCCCACTGGCGGAAGAAACTCTCCCGATGCAGACCGAACGCCATTGTCACGGACAGAGCAGCTGCCAGAAGCTTACACACCAGCTGAAACCATGCCGGCAAGGGCGGCAGCAGGATCAACAGGGAAAACAGGCTGCTCCCCGCCGCTGCCAGTCCGCACCGTATCCAGTGCAAAGGCGTATGCGTCAGTTTTGCCGCAGCACGCAGCAAAAAATAGTTGACATAGAGGCTCTGCAGCAGCAGAACGTCCAGATAGATCGTGGGCACTGTTCATCACCTCTTTCAAGAGTATAGCATGTTTTCCATGCGATACCTGTCGGGAATAGGGGACGGCTGCGGGCGGAAATCGGTGAACAATCTGTGGCTTGACGAGAGGACGGGAAATATGCTATAATAGCAGTGACAAAGGTGTCACAGATGGGGATCTATGGACATCGTTGTCACAGAAGAAAAACCGTCCATGATTCAATGGAACCGACCGGTACAGTCCGCATAAGAAATGCTGCTGTACTTTCCACAAATCTCTCACGCTTTGGAAATCTCAGGGCAATACCGCACAATCTTTGTGCGGTATTGCCTCAGGACTTGTTTCGTATCTTTGGATACAAACAGCCGCCTCAGGGGATTCTTCTACCCTGAGGAGCACCGGACTGTTTCGGCGTTTCCCAAAAAAGGAGTATTTGAATGAATCAAACAGAAAACAATCGACCGTTAGTGGATGGCGTTCCGGCGTTGGAACGCAAGCTGGAGGAAGTGCGTCGTGCACAGGAACAGTTTGCAACGTTCTCGCAGGAACAGGTAGACCGGATCTTCCAGGCAGCGGCTCTGGCAGCCAATCACGCCAGACTGCCGCTGGCAAAAATGGCTGTGGAAGAAACCGGTATGGGTGTGGTAGAAGACAAGGTGATCAAGAACAACTATGCCGCCGAGTATATCTACAACGCCTATAAGCACACCAAAACCTGTGGCATTATCGAACAGGATCCCGCTTATGGCACCATGCGGATCGCAGAACCGATCGGGGTAGTGGCTGCGGTCATTCCCACCACCAACCCCACCTCTACCGCGATTTTTAAGTCGCTGATCTGCCTGAAAACCAGAAATGCGATCATCATTTCGCCCCACCCCCGTGCAAAAAAGAGCACGATCGCTGCGGCAAAGATCGTACTGGACGCAGCAGTCAAGGCTGGTGCACCGGAAAATATCATTGGCTGGATCGATGTGCCGTCTTTGGAAATGACCAATACCCTGATGCAGGAGGCAGATATTATTCTGGCTACCGGCGGTCCGGGCATGGTTCGTGCGGCGTATTCCAGCGGAAAACCGGCACTGGGCGTTGGTGCCGGCAACACACCGGCAGTCATTGACGCTTCTGCGGATATTCAGAAAGCAGTCAACTCGATCGTACACTCAAAGACATTCGACAACGGCATGATCTGTGCTTCGGAGCAGTCGGTCATCGTGGATACCGGCATCTATGACACTGTCCGGAAAGAATTCCAGAAGCGTGGCTGCTATTTCCTCACACCGGAGGAAACCGAAAAGGTAAGAAAGACCATTCTCATCAACGGAGCACTGAACAGCAAGATCGTAGGACAGCGGGCGGCTGCCATTGCCGGACTCGCCGGCGTGACGATCCCGCAGGAAACGCGGGTGCTGATCGGGGAAGTGACCTCGGTGGACATCAGCGAAGAATTTGCACATGAAAAACTCTCTCCGGTGCTGGCAATGTATCGCTCGGAGAATTTTGAACAGGCTGTAGCATATGCCGACCAGCTGATCAGGGACGGCGGCTACGGTCATACAGCTTCGCTCTATGTGGACGAAGTCAACCACAGAGAAAAGATCGACCAGTTTGCAGCACGTATGAAAGCGTGCCGTATCGTGATCAATACCCCGTCCTCTCACGGCGGTATCGGCGACTTGTACAACTTTAACCTTGCACCGTCCCTGACGCTGGGCTGCGGCTCTTGGGGCGGCAACTCGGTTTCGGAAAATGTCGGTGTCAAGCACCTGCTGAATATCAAGACTGTCGCTGAGAGGAGAGAAAATATGCTGTGGTTCCGCACACCGCAAAAGGTGTACTTCAAAAAAGGCTGCCTGCCGGTGGCTCTGCGTGAGATCGAAGAAGTCCTGCACCGGAAGCGTGCATTTCTGGTAACAGATGAATTCCTGTTCAAAAGCGGCAAGATGAGCTGCATTACGGAACCGCTGCAGAAAATGGGCATTCCGTATCAGGTATTCTCTGATGTACAGTCCGATCCCACACTGGCGTGTGCCAAGGAGGGTGCGGAACTGATGCGGTCGTTCCAGCCGGACGTGATCATTGCACTGGGCGGCGGCTCCGCAATGGACGCAGCAAAGATCATGTGGGTGCTGTATGAACATCCCGATGCAGACTTTGCAGACATGGCAATGCGGTTTCTCGACATTCGCAAGAGAACCTATGAGTTCCCTGAAATGGGCGAAAAGGCATATTTCATTGCAGTGCCGACTTCCTCCGGTACTGGTTCGGAAGTGACACCGTTTGCGGTGATTACCGATGAGGCGACCGGTGCCAAGTATCCGCTGGCAGACTATCAGCTGCTGCCGAACATGGCGATCATTGACACTGACCTGATGATGTCCCAGCCCCGTGGCCTGACTGCGGCTTCCGGTATCGATGCCATGGTACACGCACTGGAAGCATATGCCTCGGTAATGGCAACCGATTTTACCGACGGTCTGGCACTGAAAGCACTGAAGAACATCTTCACCTATCTGCCGGAGTGCTACGAAAACGGCGAACATGCACCGGTGGCACGGGAAAAGATGGCGAATGCTTCCACCATGGCAGGTATGGCGTTTGCCAATGCCTTTCTGGGTGTGTGCCACTCTATGGCACATAAGCTGGGTGCATTCCACCACCTGCCTCATGGCGTGGCAAATGCTCTGCTGATCACCGATATTATGCGGTATAACATTGCAGATGCTCCCCAGAAAATGGGCACTTTCTCCCAGTATCCGTACCCGAACGCTCTGCCCCGCTATTGCGAGTGTGCAAGATTCGTGGGCGTGAACGGCAGCACGGACGAAGAAGTATTCGAAAACTTCCTTGTGAAGATCGAGGAACTGAAAGCACGGGTGGGCATCAAAAAAACCATTCGCGACTACGGCGTGACCGAAGAAGCATTCCTCGCGACACTGGACGACATGTGCGAACAGGCATTCGATGACCAGTGCACCGGAGCAAATCCCCGTTATCCGCTGATCTCGGAGATCAAGGCAATGTATCTCAAGGCGTTCTACGGCGAAGTGCCGGCAGAAGTTGCTGAAGCATAATTCCACTGCGAAAGGAGCGTATCAATGATGGAACCGTTATTGGAAGGGCTGGAGAAAACCAGCTATCGGGAAGGCGATACCCGCGTAAAGGTGTTCGGACACGGCTATCTGAAGTCCGACATTCTGAATGAAGCACTGAATCAGGCAAGAGTAGAAGAAACCGGTCTGCGGATCCCGAAGCTGCTGGAAGTGCGGAAAGCAGACGGCAAGTGGGCGATCGTGACGGAATTCGTGGAAGGGGAAACCCTCCAGTCCATGATGGAACAGCACCCCGACAAGATGCACAACTATATGGAACAGTTCGTGCTGCTGCAAAAGGAAATCCAGAGCAAGCGTTCGCCGCTGCTGACGAAGCTGAAAGACAAGATGAACCGGAAGATCAGCCAGTCCGGACTGGACGCGACCACCCGCTATGACCTGCATACCCGCCTGAATGCCATGCACGACCACATCAAGGTTTGCCACGGGGATTTTCACCCCAGCAACGTGATCGTGGACAAGGACGGCAGACTGCACGTTATCGACTGGTCCCACGCCACACAGGGCAATGGCAGTGCTGACGCTGCCAGAACATTCCTGCTGTTCAAGCTGGAGGGGAAGGACGACTGGGCAGAGCTGTACCTGAAAATGTTCTGCGACATGAACGACGTGGCAAGACAGTATGTTTCCCAGTGGATGCCTATTGTGGCAGCATCGCAGCTGGTGAAGCACAAGCCGGAGGAAAAGGACTTCCTCATGCGTTGGATCGACGTATTCGACTATGAATAAACGCATCAGCAAAATGATGCATCAAGAAACGAAGCGGACGGGGCGACCTGTCCGCTTTTTGTATGCCGTTTTTTCCAATACTGTGCACGGAAATCAATTTTCAAAAATATGTTGATTTAAATTGTGCAAAATTGTGAAGCTTGACAAGTAAGCTCCCCTGAAAGGGGAGCTGGCAGTGCGTAGCACTGACTGAGGGGTTTCCACTTATGCTGAAAACGTCATAAAAAGATTTCACGAAAAAACCCCTCCACCGCCTAACGGCGGTCCCCCTCCCCTTTCAGGGGAGGCTATCATGAAAATTGATTTTCGTGAATACTGTGAAAGCCCCTCTGTACAATTCCCGAAAAATATGGTATACTGTTGTATATTCAGGAAAAGCTGCGTGACAGCTTTCCTTAACGCGAAGGAGGTCAACCCATGACAAACGAACCCTATACCGAGGAAACTGCGGGGCAGATCGACCCGCAGAATCCTTTTGAAAATGCATTGGAAAACGCCGCATACCGGACGGATTACCGGCGTTTTCTGCCGCAGATCCTGTTGCCGGACTTTCATATCCCGCTGTTTCCGGAACGGGAGGAGCGTTCCCGCATTCGCCGCCAGATGAACACCGCCGGAGCAGGGGCGTTGCTGGGCTGTATGGGCAGCCAGCTGTTGTTCCCGCTGACGATCATGGTGCTGCTGTTGTGCATGGACGGCACGGCGGCTTCCTACTTCAACGGCGACCAGTCCGGAGCAATTCACACCATGGAATCATCGGGCATCTACATGGCGCTGCACTGCCTGATCTTCGGGGGAATGAACACGCTGGTGGCATGGCTGGGCTGCCGCCGTATCCGTCAGCCGCTGGGCGGACTGTTCCGGACGACGGATTTTTCCGGCTGGAAAGCCTTTCAGTACATCTGCATCGGCTTCGCATTGCAGCAGCTTTCCGTGGTGCTGTACGCGGTGACAAAGCTGCTGCATCTGGAACTGCCGGAAGCATCTTTCGACTATTTCCAAAGCACCCAGTCCATGCTGCTGGCGTTGCTGTACACCTGTGTGCTGGCTCCGGTGACAGAGGAACTGCTGTTCCGCGGCTTCCTGATGAAAAGCCTGTCGGCGGTCAGCGTCCGCTTCGGAATCGTCACCAGTGCCCTGCTGTTCGGGCTGATGCACGGCAATTTCCAGCAGTTTATTCTGGGCTTCGTCATGGGGCTGTTTCTGGGGAAGATCGTGGCACGGCATAACTCTCTGCTGCCGTCCATACTGGTACACATGGCAGTGAATACCAACAGCATGGTGCTGTCACTGCTGCAGGAGAAGCTGCCGGAGAAAGTCGCCAATGTGGGAATCCTGCCGTTTGGTATGGCGGTACTGGCGTTTTCGATCATGGGCGTGTTGTTCTGGCTGCTGTACGAACGCCGCCAGCCCCTGCCGTATCCCACCCAGAAGCAGGCAACCCGAAGCCGCACCGCGATGTTCTCGCCGGTGCTGGTGCTGGCTGTAGTCGTGCTGGCGGGATTTATGGTGTTCCTGGCAGTGCGTGGGGCGAATGGGTGAGAGCCTCTTTCGTGGAATCATTTGCTTGATGTGTAAGGTTTACGGAGTTACCCCTCAGTCAAGCCTACGGCTTGCCA
>UMFY01007341.1_pt1 | contig 13890 bp, 10 predicted proteins | sample 1965121 | NCBI WGS metagenome assembly UMFY01 (sample SAMEA4836057, study PRJEB28245) | human gut metagenome | biome: gut microbiome; material: fecal sample | place: Denmark | collected 2008
TGTACCTCCCGGATGGCGGGCACGCCGCCCATGGCCTCGTAGACGGGGTGATACCGGCGGGTGTAGGGCAGTGCATAGACCTTGTCCAGTTCCCAGCGCACCAAGGGCTTTGCCGGGATGTTCTGGACGAGGTACTTCTCACTCTGCTTCTGGACGATGATCTGGCCGCTGACGACATCCTGATTGTCCATCTGGATGCGGCACGCCTTGGCGTAGGCCACCTTATCGGACGCCACCTTCTTGAAGCCCGCGCACTCCACGTACTTTTCGGGCAGGTGGTCGAAGTCGGTCAGGTAGCAGGTGCCGTCCACATCGGTGATGGAGCTCACAGGCTCCCCCGCCGCCAGCCGCTTTGCGATGGCGACGGTCTGGTGCTCGCCCATGCCGAAGCTGATGAGGTCGGCCCCGGAGTCCTCGGCGATGCTGGGCAGGACGGTATCCAGCCAGTAGTCGTAATGCGCGAACCGCCGCAGAGACGCTTCCAGACCGCCCAAGATTACGGGCAGATCGGGGTAGGCCTCCTTGGCGAGCTTGGTGTAAACGGTGGCGCTGCGATCCGGCCGGGCCCCGCCGATGCCGCCGGGGGAGTATTCGTCCTCGGCGCGGGGGATCTTGGCCACCGAGTAGTGGCTCACCATGCTGTCCACATTGCCCCCGCCGATAAAGAAGCCGTATTTCGGCTTGCCGAACCGCTTAAAGTCCTCGCAGTCGGTATAGCGGGGCTGGGCCAGCACGCCCACCTTGTAGCCCTCGGCTTCCAGCAGACGGCTGATGATGGCAGTGCCAAAGCTGGGGTGATCCACATAGGCGTCGCCGCCCACGACCACAAAGTCCAACTGGTCCCACCCCCGCGCTTCCATGTCCGCGCGGCTGATGGGAAGGAATTCGGTGTAGGTTTGTTCCATAATATTTCCTTACGCTTTTTTCTGTTTGTACTCAACTACTGCTATCTTCTGCTCTATCTGCCGCTCAAAAACCGATTCATACCTTTCTAACACAATCATATTCTGAGGCAATCTATAACAGATGTTTTCCTCGACAGGTTCATTTGTAATCAGAATATAGAAACTACACTTTCTTTTATCTCCAGCCTCTCTTAGTAATTCTGCCGACTGCAACACTGTCTCTGTATCTTTTTGAATTTTTAGTACTACCGGCGCTCCCCTATAGTATTTCTTTAAAATTGCATCAATTCCTCGATTACGTTGGACCACATTGCATTCAAACTGTTTCAAAATCGCAAGTTCTTTTTCTGTTTTTGTCTGGTAAGCTTTTTCGCCCACTCGTAAAACCTTTGATTCCGTTTTTTTAAGCAGTTGTACTCGTTGCTCACATAATCTGATTGCCTCTTGATTTTGGTCTACGCCAATCGCATTCCGTCCCAACCGACCTGCTGCCACAAGAGTTGTTCCACTTCCACAGAACGGATCCAAAATCATATCTCCTTTATCTGTGCTGATTTTTATAATCCGTTCCAGAAGTTCAACCGGCTTTTGTGTAGGATATCCCGTTCTCTCTTTGGCTTTCGGGTTTAAAAACGGAATCTCCCACACATCAGAAAGAGGAACTCCTTGTTTTTCTTTGCTCAGCAAAATATTCCCCTGTTCATCTCTCTTGTATGCCACCTTCCCAAGGTTATTTCTCTCTCGTTCTTGTAAAATTTGGTCCACATTAGTCGTAGAAGAGTAGTCGTTATAAAATGTGTTGAACTTATAATGATCTGTCTTGGAATACCAAAAAATCGTTTGATGACATGGAAGTAACCCTTTCTTCGAATTTGACCACCGTTTGTAACTCCAAACAATTTCACTTCGAAAATGTTTTTCACCAAAGACTTCATCCAATAGCATTCTCAAATAATGCGACGCTGTACTATCACAATGTAAAAATATCGTCCCAGTGTCTTTCAGAAGACGCCGCACTTCCAAAAGCCGCTCTTTAATAAACTGTAAATATTCCGCTTTTGACTGCCACTCATCTGCGAAACTATACTCATGCCCCTTGGCATCCTTCAGCTTTTGTTTCCTCTGCGTAAAAAAGGGCGGATCCAGATAAGCCATATCGATCTCAGCGTCCGGCATATTTCTCATAGCAGCCAGACAATCTTCATTGAGTAATTTCATATGTCTTTCCTCGACTGTGCGATCGATCGTAGAATTTCCAGCAAATCAATTCCTGTCAGCCTGTGAATATAATTCCACGCCTCATCTCCATAGTAGTATTCTCCTCCCATGCCATGATAAAGCGTTTCCAATGTCTGCTGAATCTTTCTAGCTTGAGTCCGCTGCGGATAGTAAAACATTATGCGCACCGGAATATATCCCCGTTCCCGTATCACCTTTACGCGCGTGTGCTCCTTCGTAATATGGTCTCCGTCTGTTGTTGCGTCTCTCCATTTAATTTCATGCGCCAAATTTCCTACCAAGCAATCAATTTCAAACATTTTAGGACGTATTCCCATTGTATTTGGAATTCTCGTCTTTACTGCTTCTGGATATTTCCTGCGAATACAGATCGCAGTGGCTTCTTCCAGAAATGCTCCAGCATATTTATACAAGAATCGTCCTTTATTCTGATATAAATCAATCATCTGGCCTTCTTCATCTGTCACACCCAAGACCTGATATAAAAGATAGTGCGCTGTATCGTCCTGCTTCATTTCTTCAGTACGTTCCAAAACTCGTTCTTCCAATTCCTTCGCATACTGATCTGCCAACCTCTTGATTTCCTCATAAACTTCCCGCTCCATCACAATTTCCTTTCTTTACTCCTCCGGCTGGTTCATCTGCATTTCCAGCCACTGCTGGCGGCTGATGAGGACGGCGCGGGGCTTAGCGCCCTCGTAGGGGCCGATGATGCCCTTCTGCTCCATTTCGTCCATGATGCGGGCGGCGCGGGCATAGCCCAGCTTGCACCGCCGCTGCAAGAGGCTCGTGGAAGCCTGACCGGCGTCGATGACCACTTCCACGGCCTGTTTCAGCATCGGGTCGCTGCCGGTTTCCTCGTCGGCGTCGGCAGAGGAGGCACCCTTCTTGCCGTCCATGATGGCGTGCTTCTCCATGGCTTCGATCATGGCCTCGTCGTACTGCACGGTGGCGCTCTGCTTGATGAAGTCCAGCACGCGGCTGATTTCCTCATCCCGCACGAAGGTTCCTTGGATGCGGATGGGCTTCGGGGCACCCACGGGCATAAAGAGCATATCGCCCATGCCCAGCAGCTTTTCGGCACCGGCACCATCGAGGATGGTGCGGCTGTCCACCTGACTGGACACCGCGAAGGCGATGCGGCTGGGGATGTTGGCCTTGATCAGGCCGGTGATGACGTCCACGCTGGGGCGCTGGGTAGCCACGATCAGGTGCATCCCGGCGGCACGGGCCTTTTGGGCGATGCGGCAGATGGAGTCCTCGACGTCCTTGCCCACCACCATCATCAGGTCGGCCAGCTCGTCGATGATGATGGCGATGTAGGGCATCTTTTCCAGCATCGGGTCGGTGGCAGCCAGTTTATTGAAGGATTTGATATCGCGGACATTGTTCTCCGCGAAGAGGTGGTAGCGGCGCTCCATCTCCTGCACGGCGCTGCTCAGCGCACCAGCCGCCTTTTTCGGTTCGGTGATGACCGGCATCAGCAGGTGCGGGATGCCGTTGTACTCGGCCAGCTCGACCACCTTCGGGTCGATGAGGATCAGCTTGACGTCCTCCGGGCTGGAGCGGAACAGCAAGCTCATGATGATGCTGTTGACGCAGACGGATTTGCCGCTGCCGGTGCTGCCCGCGATGAGCAGGTGGGGCATCTTGCACAGGTCGGCCACCTGTGCCACACCCGCGATGTCCTTGCCCAGCGCAATGCCCAAGGGCGAGGTCATCCGCAGGAAGGCCTGACTCTCAAACACGCTGCGGATGTAGACCGGGGTCTTTTTGTGGTTGGGCACCTCGATGCCCACCGCCGGTTTGCCGGGGATGGGCGCTTCCATGCGGACATCGGCCACGGCAAGGTTCAGCGCGATGTCGTCGGCCAGCGAGGTGATGCGGCTGATCTTGACGCCCGCCATGGGCTGCACCTCGTACCGGGTGACCGAGGGCCCGCGGGAGATATCCAGCACGCGGGTGCGGACGCCGAAGCTTTCCAGCGTGTCCACAAGCTTCTGGGCGTTGGCCTTCAGCTCGTCCTGCGCGTTGGGGTCGATCTCCTCCGGGGCCTTCTCAAACAGGTCGATGCCGGGGTATTGGTACTGGTAGCTCTCCGCCGCTTCCGGCTCCTCGGCGGGGGCCGTGGCGGCGGCCTGTTCGCCCACGGCGGGCTTCTCCATAGCCGCCGCCACCAGCGTATTGATGTCCTTTTCCTCCACCGGTTCGCTGGTGATGCTGATCCAGCCGTCCTCGTCCGGTGCCGAACGCATAGCCATCACGTTGTCGGCCATCACCCGCACCGGCACCGACGGCTCGTCGGTGGTGGGCAGGGTCGGCGTCCGGAAGACGCTGTCCGGCCCTTCGGCTTCGGGCTGTTCCGCCGTCTCAGGCTGCACCGGGATGCCGGGCGTCACCACCGGGGCCGGAGCCTCCGGGGCCACGGTCTGCACCGGCTCCTCCGGCTTTGCGAAGAAGTCCTCCGCCGCCGTCTCGACGGCGTCCGGCACCACCGGCTTCACGATGGCGCGGGGTGCGGCCTTGCGCAGGGGATCCTGCCCGAAGGTGCCGCCGGGCCCGACGATGAAGGGTTCGATGGGCTCACTGCCCCCCTCCACGACGGGGGTGCTGTCCGGGCCGAGGTCGATGTCAAAGGAAGCGCGGGGGTGGGGCGTGCCCACCTGAACCGGCGTAAAGGCCGGGGCTTCCTGCGGTGCGGCGGGCGTCGGCGCGGGAGCGGGGGCCGGTTCCTCGTAGCCGAGGGAGTCGTCCACCGGTTCGGGCTCCGCCTCGCCCTCCAGTTCTTTCGTCACCTTGTGGCCCCAGCTGAAAACGCCGGACAGCCAGCCGGGGGCCGCAAAACCGGACGGTTCCTCCCCGTCGTCGGACGCTTCCGGTTCCTCTCCGGCTTCCAGCGCAGCAGCTTCCTCCTCAGCCTGACGGGCTGCGGCCCGCTCGGCGCGGCGGGCGGCGTTCTGCTCGTAGACGGCCACGCCCTTTTCATGGACGCCGCCGCCCAGTTCGCACACCCACTGCCACAGCTCGGCGGGGGTGATATCAAAAATGTACAGGCTGGCACAGAGTGCCAGCACGACCATAACAAGGTTCGCCGCCGGACGCCCGCAGAGCAGCAGCAGGTTGCCGCCCAGCAGAGCCCCCAGCGCGCCGCCGCCCAGCCACGCGGTCACGCCGTTTTGGTAGCACTCAGCCACCATCCGGGCGGCAGGGATGTCGGCGGGGATGTCCGAAAACACGATGACCGTGCCGCTGGCGAAGATCAGCCCCAGCAGCAGCTTGAACGCCTGCCCCAGCAGGTCTTCGCCCCGCGTGTACAGAATGGCCAGATAACATACCGCCGCGCCCAGCACGAAGCTGCCACAGCCAAACAGGCCGAACAGCACCTCGTGGAGACTCTTCCACACCGAGCTGCCCTCCACAAAGGCCAGCACGATGAGCAGCAGCCCCGCAAACAAGGTGCCCAGCCCCGCGGGCATCCGCTCCTGTGCCCGGCTCTTTCTCCGCGCAGGTGCGCGTCTTGCTGTCGATTTTCGTTTTTTTGTTGCCATCTTCCGTTAAAACCCTGTATCCTTCTCGCAGATTATTCGATTCTTTTATTGTACCACGGAAACAGAAACTTGGCAACGAAAACAGAGCCCGCTTATGCCCTTTTGCGACCAAGCAGCCAGCAGGGCCGACCCGATATGCCAAGGGCCCCCCTACTAGGGGAGCTGTCGAGCGAAGCGAGACTGAGAGGTTATTTCCCTTCGATTTCCCGATACAGCCACCCCAGCGCATCCGAGATGCCGCCGAGGCTGTCGATGAGCTTTTCACGCACGGCCTTGCGGCCATCCAGCACCGTGCCCACATCCATGACCAGCTCGCCGGTGCGGAGCATCAGCTCGGTATAGCGCTCGGCGGAGATGCCGCTGTGGGCCGCCACGAAGCCGGTGATCCGCTCCTGCATCTGCTCGAACCAGCGCATCGTCTGGGGCACACCCAAGATCATGCCGGAATGCCGCACCGGGTGGACGGTCATGGTGGCGGTGGGCACGATGAAGCTCCGCTGGGCGCTGACGGCCAGCGGGATGCCGATGGAGTGCCCGCCGCCCAGCACCACGGCGGCGCTGGGCTTCGAAATGCTGGCGATGAGCTCAGCCAAGGCCAGCCCCGCTTCCACATCGCCGCCCACAGTGTTCAAGAGCACCAGCAGCCCTTCCACCGCCGGGTCCTCCTGCACCGCCACCAGCTGCGGGATGACATGCTCATACTTGGTGGTCTTCTGGCCCTGCGGCGCTTCCACGTGGCCCTCGATCTGGCCGATGACGGTCAGGCAGTGGATGGCGTGGGCCCCTTTGGTGCGGTATACGCTGCCCATGTCTTCGATCTGCTCTTTTTCCAGCCGCCGTTCTTCGACGGGGGCGTTTTTTTCGTCTGCCATATGCTCCTCCGGATCTCTTTTTTTCAGTGTCCCCCGCCCGCCGGATGGTTATGCGGCAGCTAAGATTTCTTAAGTTTTCAAAAAATTGTCCCAATCCATTTGACATTCTGCGCATCCGCTGTATACTTTAGATAAGAAATAGATTGACAAAGATGTATCATTATTGTGCAAAACTCTTTGAATCTGCCGGTGCGCCACGATGGGCGCAGAGAACCCGGCACCTTAGGATGAAAGGAGAATCCATTCATGAACACTCCCGGTAAAGCATCTCTTCCGGTGATCAAGCGTCTGCCCAAGTATTACCGCTATCTGCGCACGCTGAAGAACGACGGCATCACCAGCATTTCGTCCCGTGAGCTGGCCGCCCAGATGGGCACCACGGCCTCGCAGGTGCGGCAGGATTTCAACTGCCTTGGCGACGTGAATGGCCGACAGGGCATCGGCTACTCAGTCGAAAACCTGCTCAACATCTTGGAGCACCTGCTGTTCGGCAACGGGGACCTACTGCCCACCATCCTCATCGGCTGCGGCCGCTTGGGCAAGGCGGTCAGCCGCTTCATCACCACCGACACCAACGGCTACAAGCTGATCGCTGCCTTCGACAACTCCCCCGAAGAGGTGGGCAAGGAGATCAATGGCATCCAGATCCTGCATGTGGACCAGTTGGAAGACTTCTGCGCCGAGCACGAGCCGGAAGTAGCCGTTCTCTGCGTGCCCCGCAGCGGAGCCGAGGAGCTGAGCGGCCGTCTGGTCGGCATGGGCATCAAGGGCTTCTGGAATTTCTCCCACTATGACCTCTCGGTGCCCTACCCCGAAGTCGTGGTCGAGAACGTCCACCTCGGTGACAGCCTGATGAGCCTCGGCTATCGACTGCGCAATCAGGATTGAGTCTATACTGTAATAGGAACGATCGGCTGTTGCAAACACTCCTTCCGTCATCGCTTACGCGATGCCACCTCCCTCTAGGAGGGAGGCAAGGCCCTCTCTCCGAGTGGGCTGTCACGGCAGGTGCCGTGACTGGGGGGAGTTTTGCAGCAGCCTCTTTATAAGGAGACCTCATGGCAAAGCTATATTTCCGTTACGGCGCAATGAACAGCGGCAAGAGCACCGCCCTGATGCAGGTGGCGCACAACTACGAAGAGCAGGGGATGCAGGTGCTGATCCTGAAACCGCAGGTGGACACCAAGGGCGGCGACGAGCTGGTGAGCCGCCTCGGCGTGCGGCGCAAGGCCGACCTGCTGGTTCCGCCGGAGGTGGACGTCTTCGAGGCGGTCCGCACGGCCAGCCGCCAGCAGAAGCTGGCCTGTGTCCTCTGCGACGAGAGCCAGTTCTTCACCCCCAAACAGGCCGAGCAGCTCTTCATGGTGACGGTGGATCTGAACATCCCGGTCATCTGCTATGGTCTGCGGTCGGATTTTTCCCTCAAAGGCTTCCCCGGCTCCACCCGGCTGCTGGAGCTGGCCCACACCATCGAGGAGATGAAGACCATCTGCACCTGCGGCCGCAAGGCCACCTGCAACTGCCGCAAGGTCAACGGCCAGTTCGTGTTTGAGGGCGAACAGGTCGCCATTGATCTGGAAAACGACGTCCAGTACGTCAGCATGTGCCCCCAGTGCTACTTCCGGGAGCGGCGCGCCTTCTACGCCCGCCGCGCCGCAAAGTAAGCGGTCTGGCGTTCTTGTTTGGCCTTTTCATGAAAATTTTATTCGTTTTGGAGCGTTTCCCTTTTGCGTGGGAAACGCTCTTTTTCGTGTCCTTTCAACAAGGTGATATATCAGTTGTATCCAACTTCGCGCGTTTTTTGCGCTATTGATATATCAGTTTACATTTCGCGCGTGTCGCCAACTTTTCCGCATGTTGTACACAACATAACCACGCATTTTTCTGAAAAGATTACAAAAATATTGCAATTTTAGGGGGTTTTCCCGACTCTCTTCTCCATTTTCTATGCAATCTGTCGAAGTATACATGTTGCACAGTTTTTTCGCTCAAGTTTATTCATTTCGGCAATGACGTCAAATCCGCGAATTTTATGAGAGCAATATTTGTTCGTTTTTTGAGAGCTTCTCTTCAATTTACATCTTTCTTTTTCCAGTTTCTTTTGTTATCATAATTGTATACAACGAGCCTTTTGCAGATAAGGCCGTGAACAATGTTTTCTGTATTAGGAGGAGAACAAAAATGAGCAAGGCAATTTCTCGTCGTGATTTCCTGAAGGTCACCGGCGCTGTGGGCGCTGCCGGTCTGCTGGCCGCATGCGGCGGCAGCTCCAACTCCACCGCAGCTTCCTCTACTGCTTCTTCCGCAGCAGCTGCTGAGTCCGTTGCCGGTCTGAGCACGGATCCTGTCACCCTGACGATGAGCTGGTGGGGCGGTGAGTCCCGTCACAACGCTTATCAGGACGCCATCAAGGCTTTCTCTGCTGAGCACAGCAACATCACCGTCAACCCCACCTTCGCTGCATGGTCCGGCTGGGAGGACACCATGTCCACCAAGTTTGCAGGCGGCGTGGCTGAGGATGTCTGCCAGATCAACTGGAACTGGCTGTACAACTACTCTGGCAACGGCCAGACCTTCATGGATCTGAACAGCGTCACCGATTACCTTGATCTGACCCAGTGGGATGACGCCAAGCTGGCTGCCTGCAACGTGGCAAACGCTCAGCAGTGCGTGCCCGTCTCCATGACCGGCCGTATCTTCTACTGGAACATGACCACCTTTAATAAGGCTGGCATCACCGAGGTTCCCAAGACTCTGGACGACTTGATGAATGCCGGTAAGGCCTTTAAAGAGAAGCTGGGCGATGACTACTATCCCCTGCACTTGGGCGCATACGACCGTATGATCCTGATGGTCTTCTACCTCGAGTCCAAGTACGGCAAGGATTGGGCAGACCCCACCACCTCTACCCTGAACTACACCGCTGACGAGATCGCCGAGGGCATCGACTTCATCAAGAGCCTCGTCGATGGCCATGTCATCATGAGCCTGCCCACCTACTACGGTTCCAACGGCGACAACGCTGCTCACCAGTCCAACGAGTGGATCACCGGTAAGATGGCCGGTATCTTCGAGTGGGATTCCTCCGCTGTCAAGTTTCAGGACGCTCTGGACGAGGAGAACAAGCCCGGCTTCACCGTCGGCGAGGAGATCAAGTTCGGCGATTACAACGGCGGCTTCTCCAAGGTTTCCATGGGTCTGGCCATCACCAAGACCTGCGAGCACCCCGCCGAGGCAGCTACCCTCATCAACTTCCTGCTGAACGAGGATGCCGGTGCTTCCATCATGGGTTCCGAGTGCGGCATCCCCGCTTCCAAGGCTGGTCTGAAGTTCGCGCAGGACGCCGGCGCTGTCAAGGAGCTGGTTGCTGAGGCAAACGGCAAGGTCATGGCTTTCGTCGGCTTCCAGCTGGATCCTCTGTTCGAGTCCAACGATCTGAAGGCAACCGGCACCGGCGTGTACCAGGAAGTCTTTGATACCGTGGACTACGACAACGCTTCCGGCGCTGATGTCGTTGACACCCTGCTGGACGGCATGTCCGCTGCTGGTTACACCGTGTGATCTCTGCACTCTGACCTGATTTTTTAGGTACATACAAGGGGCATCGACCGCCCATAGGCTCGATGCCCCTTTTTTTGTCAGGAGCTTGTAACAATTCTCTGACAAATCTGTTTCCAATGTGTGACGCGCGGAATTTGTCACACATGAATTCCCACAAAAAGGAGGATTCCCGGATGAAAGAAAGCAAAGCCCCCTCTCTGGGGCGCACCCCGGCCCAGAAGTTCTTCGATAAGTGGCAGGGCCTGTTCTACCTGATCCCTTGGATCATCGGCTTCGTCGTGTTCAAGGCCATCCCCTTCGGTCAGTCGCTGTACTACAGTTTCACCGACATGAACTTCTTCAACGGCATCCATGAGTACGGCGTGATGAACTACATCACCGCCTTCACCGATACCAAGATCACCAAGGCGCTGATCACCACCTTCAAGTACGCCTTCGTCACCGTGCCCCTGAAGCTGATCTTCGCTCTGTTCATCGCCTACATCCTGAACTTCAAGATCGCATGCGTGAACCTGTTCCGTACCGTCTACTACATCCCGTCCATTCTGGGCGGCTCCGTTGCCATCGCCGTTCTGTGGAAGGCTGTCTTCCGCGATGACGGTCTGGTCAACACCATCATCCGCGCCGTCACCTTCGGCAACGCACAGGGCCCTTCTTGGCTGAGCGACCCCAACTATGCGCTGTGGATCATCTGCTTCCTGCGCATTTGGCAGTTCGGCTCCGCCATGGTCCTGTTCCTCGCTGCTCTGAAGGGCGTGCCCGCAGACCTGTACGAAGCAGCCACCATCGACGGCGCTGGCAAGTGGAAGCAGTTCTTCTCCATCACCGTTCCCATGATCACCCCCATCATCTTCTACAATCTGGTCACCCAGATCTGCCAAGCATTCCAAGAGTTCAACGGCCCCTTCATCATCACCAACGGCGGCCCGCGCAACTCCACCACCCTCATTTCCATTCTGGTTTACAACTACGCCTTCAAGTCCAACCAGATGGGCATGGCTTCCGCTCTGGCATGGATCATGTTCGTCATCGTCTGCATCCTGACGATCATCGCCTTCACCAGCCAGAAGAAGTGGGTCTACTACTCGGATGAAAGGTAAGGTGTGACAGTATGGGAATGAAAGCATCCAACGCCATTGCGACGTTTTTTAAGTACTTCGTCCTGATTTTGGTCGGCCTCATCATGATCTATCCCCTGCTGTGGATGGTCAGCGCCACCTTCAAGGACAACAGCGAGATCTTCGCAGGCATCGGCCTGTGGATCAAGAACCCCACGCTGGAGGGTTATAGGAACGCGCTGAACAACTTCGGCGGTTCCATCAACATCCTGCAGGCCATGCTGAACACCTACTCTTACGTTCTGCCCAAGGTCATCTGCACGGTGGTCTCCTCCTGCATTGCAGCCTACGGCTTCGGCCGTTTCGACTTCCCCGGCCGGAAGATCCTGTTCAGCATCATGCTGGCCACCCTGTTCCTGCCGCAGGTCGTTCTGAACGTCCCTCAGTTCCTGCTGTACACCAAGTTCGGCTGGGTCAACAGCCCGTTCTATCTGGCCATCTGGGTCCACTGCGCATTTGCAACCGAGACCTACTTTGTTTACCAGCTGGTGCAGTTCATGCGCAATGTCCCGCGCGATCTGGACGAGGCTGCCTCCATCGACGGCTGCAACTCCTTCCAGACCCTGTACAAGGTCATTGTCCCCATGCTGATGCCCGCTCTGGTGTCCTGCGCACTGTTCCAGTTCATGTGGAGCTGCAACGACTTCATGGGCCCGCTGCTTTATGTGCAGACCCCCGCAAAGTACCCGATGTCCCTGTTCGTCAAGCTGTCTATGGACGGTGATACCGGTTTTGCATGGAACCGCATTCTGGCTCTGTCCCTGATCTCCATCCTGCCGCAGCTGATCGTCTTCTTCTGTGCACAGGATCAGTTCGTCGAGGGCATCTCCGCCGGTGCTGTCAAGGGCTAAGCGCTCCTCTTCCTGCGGAACTTTCTGACGTAACGCAAAACGCCCCCTGTGCGCACGGCACAGGGGGCGTTTCTTTTCAGCGGTTGCTCTTGCGGTACTGCAATGGCCCCACGCCCATCGTCTCGCGGAAGACGCGGCGGAAGTGGGCGGCGGAGGCAAAGCCCGTCTGCTCGGCCACGGCGCTGATGTTCAGGTCGGTGGTCTCCAGCAGGTGCTGCGCTGCCTCGATGCGGCGGCCATTGATGTAATCCACGATGGACTGGCCCGTGACCCGCCGGAACAACCGGCTCAGGTAGTAGGGCGAGAGGTAGAACCGCGCCGCCACATCGGTAAGGGAGAACTTCTGCGGATAGTTCGCGGCGAGGTAGGCGCAGATCTGTTCCACCGTCTCGTTCCGTGGCCGGGCCGAGGAGCGCTCGGCCTTGCACTCCTGCTCCACATAGTGCAGCAGCAGCGACAGGTAGATCATGCCGGGGCTGTCCGGCTCGCCCGCCGCGCTCCGCATCAGGTTCAGCAGGGTGCGCAGACGGCTGGACCACTGCACCGGCCCGTACAGCACCATCTGGCTGCCCGGCTCGAACAGGGGGCCGAAATCCCGCTGCATCACGCCCTTCAGCTCCGGCAGCGCCGCCGCCGGGAACCGGCAGCCCGTCAGCTCCGGGGCCAGATGGCCCGTCTGGCGCAGCACGCCGCCCCCCGGCCCCAGCAGCAGCACGCAGCCGGGGTTGACCAGCACCGCTTCCTCCCCCCGCTGGAGAGTACAGCTGCTGCCGGACACCAGCAGGATGCGGCAGATATCCTCCCCTTCCTGCAGCTGGTATTCGCCATTGGTCAGCCGCAGCTGGGCCGCCACGGTCTTTGCGTTCAGTTTTTCGCGTTCCGCCTTCATTGGTACTTCCCCGCTTTTCCCATTTTCTTCAGTGTATCACGTCCGCCCCGTGCGGGCAAGCCGAAACCCCAAGGAGGTTCTGATTTTATGAAACTGTCCCTGATCCGCTCCATGACCCGCAGCGCCGTTTTCGAGCTGGAAAACGGCCTGTGCTTCCGCCCCGCCCACCCCTTCCGGGTGCTGCTGAACGGCAAGGCCGTCTATGAGGCGCAGAACACCAACGTGTTCTCCCTCTTCTCCCTCGCCCCCGCCACCGATTACACCGTCTCCGTGGAGGCCGAGGGCGAGACCCTGACCCTTGCCTTCCGCACCGAAGACGAGAGCTTCTTCGTGGATGCCTCCCGCTACGGCCTCGTGGCCGACGGCGAGACCGACAACACCGGCAAGCTTCAGGCGGCCCTCTCCACCTGCCCCAAGGGCGGCACAGTCTATGTTCCCGCGGGCCGCTACCGCACGTCCAGCCTGTTTCTGAAGAGCTGCACCACCCTCTACCTCGAAAAGGGCGCGGTGCTGCTGGGCGACAACGACCGCACCCACTACCCCATCCTGCCCGGCGTTCTGCCCAGCGAGAACGAGGTGGACGAATACTACCTCACCGGCTGGGAGGGCAACCCCCTGAGCAGCTTTGCAGGGCTGCTGAACATCACGCAGGTGCACGACGTCGTGGTCACCGGCGAGGGCACCCTTGACTGCGACGCCCAGAACGGCGACTGGTGGGTGAACCCCAAGGTCAAGCGGATTGCATGGCGGCCCCGCGCCGTCGCCATGGTGGACAGCGAGAACGTCTGCCTCCACGGCATCACGGTGCAGAATAGCTACTCGTGGACCATCCACCCCATCTTTGTCAAGCACCTTGATCTGCTGAACTTCAACATCAACAACCCCTACAACGCCCCCAACACCGACG
>UMFY01008630.1_pt1 | contig 13851 bp, 10 predicted proteins | sample 1965121 | NCBI WGS metagenome assembly UMFY01 (sample SAMEA4836057, study PRJEB28245) | human gut metagenome | biome: gut microbiome; material: fecal sample | place: Denmark | collected 2008
AAAAGTGGTCTGGAACGAGATTATATCACTCAGTGGAGTTACGGTATCGGTGAGACTTTCTCTTTGCTTGTTCCTAATGTGAAAGGTGGCGCTTCCGTACCTTTAGCAGCTAACGAAAAGGCGATGGAAAAGGCGAATCCTATGTATAATAGCATCTATAGCCAGATAGGCCAGTATTGGGGCGAGCAACCCGGTACATCCGGTCCTGTATACGTGGGGGCGTTTGTAATGTTTCTGTTTATTCTTGGACTGTTTATAGTGAAAGGTCCTATGAAATGGGCGCTTTTGAGTGCTACTGTTTTGTCTGTCCTGCTGTCATGGGGAAAGAATTTTATGGGATTCACTGATTTCTTTTTGGATTATATCCCGATGTACGATAAATTCCGTGCGGTTTCTTCCATTTTGGTCATTGCTGAGTTTACCATACCTCTGTTGGCTGTCCTTGCTTTAAAGGAGGTAATGGCACGTCCTCAGTTGGTTAAGGAACGGGCCTGGTCGTTTTATATCAGTCTGGGATTGACAGGTGGTATCGCTTTATTGTTTGCATTGGCTCCCGGTTTCTTTTTCCCGTCGTATGTTTCAAGCATGGAAATGCAGGCATTGCAGGGTATTCCGGCAGATCAGCTGGCTCCGTTACTTGCTAATCTAGAAGAAATCCGTCGGAGTGTCTTTACTTCGGATGCATGGCGCAGCTTCTTTATTATTATGATAGGTACGGCAGTTCTTTGGTTATATGGCATGGGCAAGCTGAAAGCGAAGGTGACGATTCTGGCATTGGCTGTCCTCTGTCTGGCAGATATGTGGAGTGTGAACAAACGTTATTTGTATGATGACCAGTTTGTGGAAAAGGTACAACAGGATAATTCCTTTAAACCGACCGAAACGGATAAGACGATATTGGCCGATAAAACGTTGGATTTCCGGGTACTGAACCTAGCCGGCAATACGTTTAATGAAAATACGACTTCTTATTGGCATAAGAGCATCGGTGGATATCATGCCGCCAAACTGCGCCGCTATCAGGAAATGATAGAGGAGCATATCAGTACCGAGATGAATGGCGTGTTCAAGGCTGTTTCGGAGGCGGGAGGTGATATGCAGAAGGTGGCTCCGTCCGGATTTCCTGTGTTGAATATGCTGAATACCCGTTACTTTATTTTTCCGCTGCAAGGTGGAAAGACCGTCCCAATACGGAATCCTCATACGCTGGGCAATGCTTGGTTTGTAAACGAGGTGCAGTATGTGGACAATGCCAATGAAGAGATAGACGCTTTGCATCGGATAGACCCGGCAAAAACGGCTGTCGTAGATAAAAAATTCAGTGCGGAGGTAAAATCGGCAGCTGAAACAGATACACTGAGTACAATCAAACTGACTGCGTACGAACCTAATGACTTGAAATATGAGGTTAATTCCAAAACTGGAGGAACAGTGGTTTTCTCGGAAATTTACTATCCCGGTTGGCAGGCATATATTGATGGTGTGGAAGCGCCGCACGGAAGAGCGGATTATATTCTTCGGGCAATGAATGTGCCGGCCGGAAAGCATGTAGTGGAATTTAAGTTCGACCCGAAATCGCTGCATGTTACGGAAACGGTGGCTTTTGTGGCATTGGGTGTATTGGCCTGTGTGTTGGTCTTGTTCTTGTTCTTGCAGGTCAGAAAGGCCCGTAGGAAAATTGATTGAGTCCCGTTATTAGTCAGACTTCCGGATTATTTGTAGAGCAGGCGCAGAACGAACCATAAGTGGTGTGTCACTGTGCTTGCCCATCCATAGTGACGGCTCATAATACGGAAGCGTTCTTTCAAGGAGGCTTTATGGTTACGGGTGGTCATTCCTTCATTCAGGTAATCAATAAGAGTAAGATGGGTATTATGGAGTACATCCGCTTTCTTCATGATACGGATACACCAGTCAAAATCTGCCGAGAACCGATATTGCAGGTCGTATGGCTCTACCAGATCACGGCGGGCGAAAAAGGCTTGATGGCAAACCAACATTCCTTGCTTGAAGCTTTTCCAGGTAAGCGTTGCGGGTGCAGACAGGCGGCGCATGTATAAAAAATGCCCTTGACTGTCCACTATTTCTGTTTCTCCATATAGCACTCCCGGCAGGGCTGTTCCATTGATGGAATGTACCATTTGCAGCAAAGTATCATCCTCGTGCAGGCCATCACCGGCATTCAAGAAACAAAGATAATCTCCGGTTGCCAATTTTATTCCTTTGTTCATGGCATCGTATAAACCTTGGTCGGGCTCACTGATAACAGTGGTGATATGTTCCTGGTATTTGTGAATGATATCCAGTGTTTCATCTGTTGATCCCCCGTCCACAATAATATACTCCAGATTCTTATAAGTTTGTGTAACAATACTTTGTATAGTATCCTCCAACACTTTTGCTGCATTGTAGGTGACGGTAATAATAGAAAACTTGGGATGAGGATGATGGTTATGCATGATTCCCTGTAATCTTGTTATAGATTTCAACATATTTCTTGGCAATGGTACTTTCCGAATAACTGGATACTGCCTTACGGCAGGCTTCCTCACTCAGACTTTCATATTCTCCTTCGGTCAATGCCCAGTGAATGCCGTTTGCCAGATCCTTGGAAGACTGATATTCGGCAACATAACCGTTGTGCAGGTGGTCAATCATTTGTGGAATACCTCCTACATTGAACCCTATGCACGGAATACCACAGGCCATTGCTTCTACGATGGTATTGGGTAGATTGTCTTGTAAAGAAGGTGTGACGTATAAGTCGACTGCATTGTAGATATCTACCAGTTCCTTCTCGTTGCTGACATAATTCATCGGATAGATAGGGAAGGGAAACAGGGAAGTGTATTGTTCGGCTTGGTTACCAAAAACCACTACACCTAATTCTTTACTAAAATCTGGATATGAGGAAGCAATTTGTTTGCAAGCTGATACCAGATAGTCTATTCCTTTTCTCTTGTCTGTAATTTTTACGGAGCCGAAAAGCAATAACTTCTTGTCTTGCGGAAGATGGCATTTTTCTCTGGCCTGTTTTTTATCACGAGGTTTGAACAGGTTGGTGTTGATTGCATTGGGAATATTGGTAATGGTCTGACCTTTAATCAGATCACTTTTCTTAGCCAATGATTCTAACCAGCGGCTACAAGCTACAAAGGTGATTTGTGCTCCTTCAAACAGTTTTTTCTTTTTCTGGAAAGTACGGTAGGCTATGTCTTTTCTGCTTCCTTTGTAAAGTTGCGGACAGTTGTGGCATTGTGTGGCATATTTATCGCAATCTCCTGCATAATGGCAGATACCGGTAAAAGGCCACATATCATGCATTGTCCAAACGATGGGTTTGCCGGATTGGATGATACGCCGGATATCTGTCAGTGACAACATACCTTGGTTAATCCAGTGCAGATGAATGACGTCGGCCTGGGTAAATTCGGGCAATACTGTGATATTGGTGCCGGTATTGGCTATGTCAACGGCAAACAAGTTATGTTTCTTGAAGTGGTTGGCTTGCCAGATAACGACACGTTCCCAGATGAATTGCCATACTTTCCACCATGATTTCTTTAGTTCAACGACACTTATCTGGTCGGTCTGCTTGTCACGTACAAGCATTTTTGCCTTTATTCCGTTGTTTTTTAAAGCCTCCATGAGGCGGTTGGCTGCAATGGCGGCTCCACCTATTCGCTCAGACGTATTGATGATAAGTACTCTCATGTGCATAAAAGTTTATGCAAATGTACGTTTTTTAGAGGACATCTTAGATATTTCCAGTAAGCTTTCTGCTATTTCATGGGAAAAGATTTCCAAATTGAAACGTTTTTCTGCCAACTTTCGGGCGTTGGCGCCCATCTTTTGGGCTTCTTCGGGATGGTCGGCTATGCGATGAATGGCGTTGATCCAGCCTTCCACGTCATTATAGGCTACGGTAATTCCTATTTCTTCTTTGTCTATATCCATTTCAAAATTGGGATTACGTGAGCAAATGACAGGGATGCCTAATGCAAAGGCTTCTACCAATGTGGTAAGGCCTACGGTATAAGGAAAATCCATACAGCAGATGACAACACAGCTTTTTCGTGCCACTTTCTGTGCCAATAAGTATGGGATGACACCGTCCGTATAGTGTACTTGTACAGAATCGGGTAGACAAAAGCTTTCAATAATCTGTTGGTAGTTTACACTTCCATTGGTGGGGGCGATGTACAAGTCCAGTTGTTGTTCGGTGGCGCAGAAAGCTTGCAGCATAGTGTTTACATCCCGGTTTTCTTTCCCGGTGGAGATAAAGCCTTCTGGTTTCCGATCTGGCATTACTTGTAGAATATGGTCATAGAAAGCGAGATCCGGTCCCCAATGGATAAGCTGAAGCTTTTCTTCGGGAGCTTTCCCGGTCGCTAATGAGTCTTTAATCAATTTTTTACTGAATAGGAACATATGGTCAATGCCTTTATAAAAGAAACGTGAGATATGTTCTCTTATTTTTCCGGATGAAGTTTTTAAGGCAGTGTGATGCCAAATGACGATGGGTTTGCGGTAGAATCCTAATGCTCTGAGCAGGATAATTAGCTCCAGTCCACGGAAAGATGTACCGTAGAGTACTTCGTATGGCTCTTTGCAGCACAGAATCTCTTTAGTGGCATAGAGCATCAGTCTTAGACGGCCGGGGAAAGCTTTGTATTTATGCATTACCGACCGGATGCCATATTTTTCCAGCAAAGGAAGTCCGTAGAGAATGTGTCCCGGAAACTTATAATCTTTCCATTCCTCGTAACTTTCACGGGTTAACCGGGTGTGATAAAAATAAATAGTGAGTGGTTTTACCGGTGTTGGTCTCTTTTCAGCCATTTGTTAATTCTGTTTTTTATTGCTTTAGTAATGATGGAAAAATTGCCGTATCGCAGGTTCAGAAATAATTCTTCGAAAGAACGTCCTATCTTAATCCAGGGATGTCCCCACCCCATGATGCGGTAGACGGCTTTTTTATAAGCTACATTCTCAATGACATAACGGGGATGCTTGAGAGGAAATTCTACTTCATACCGTTTCATGGTGAAGATGCGGCGGTATCCTTTGGGCAGTGTATGAACAGAACCGGCAAAATGGGTGGAATCTGCTGTGACTCCCAAATTGTTAATCATGTTGCGGGTAGGTACGATAGCCAGTCCCGAGTTGAAAAGCATGGAAGCGTGGAAGATGGTTTCATAATAGGCTTTGTTGTTTTCTTTATGGCGATGGCACATGTAGATAAAGTCTTTGCGGAATTTCCGTTCTTTAATGAGCTGCTCCAGTTGTTGCATATTGAACTTATCCTCTAGAAAAGTATAATGCTCGTCCCATTGGTCGATGACCCTTTTCCAACTGGCCCATCCCCAAATCGAGAAGGTGGAGGTAAAGAAATAATCGTATGGTACATCCGGAGTAATCTCTTCGTTATTGAAACCTGCAATCATGGTGATACGGGTGTCTTGCTCGTATTTGTCTAACATTTCTTTACAGAATGTGAAAAAAGAAACGGAAGGCACATCGTCATCTTCCAATACGATACATTTGTCAACCATAGAAAAAGCCCATTTTTGTGAGATGTATTCCGATGGGTCGCAACCATAGTTCTTCTCCTGATACATGCGATGGACTTTGCAATCCCAGTCTATCTGATCTGTCACTTCACGACATGCTTTTATACCGGGCAGGTCGTGTTCGCCACGTGGTCCGTCCTGATAGAGGAAAAGCTTGGAGGGACGGGCATTCCTGACTTGTTCAAACACTTGTGATAGTTGTTGCGGGCGGTTGAAGAACAAAATGAGTACGGGTACATCTACAAGGAACGGTTTCATGGTTTCTTTATCAATTCGGGGTGAATATAAATGGCATGGATTTTCTGTTTGTCTTTGGGAGGAATGTCCATGTAATTCTTATATAAATCTTTCAGGTAAGCATCTGGGTTGGCAGGTGCCTTGAATGGTTTCCCTTCAAAAATTATTTCTGATATGGGAAATACAGAGTCTTTGCGGTGCATGATACCGTATCCATTGTTTATCAGGACATTGGAAAGATAAGTATCTTTTTTGTAGAGCAGACCAAGCAGATTCCATATTCCTTTGAACAGCCAGTATTTTGTGCCGAAGTAAAAGAATTCTGCGAAGGCACGTAGAGAATAATAATGTTGCGTATGCAGAATGGAATAGCTTTTGGAGATTCCTTTGGTTAGCTTCTTTACCCATGATTTGGGTATGCTGGGGTAATCAATAAATGGGAATATATCTACAAAAAGCCCCTTTTGATAATCCGCATTAAAATTATCGCCGAATTCTACATACAGAGAGTTCAAGTCCCTCACTTTTATAATCGGTTCCTTGCTTGAAGGATCACTTTGTGGGGTTTGGAGGAATAACCCTTCGGATAGTTCGTCAGGAGCTACTTCTATGAATTTTTGCATATCGGCCAATGGCATTCCTATATCTATATCATCATCCCAAGGGATGAATCCTCCGTGGCGCACGGCTCCCAATAATGTACCTCCGTCCAGCCAGTAGGTCAGGTGGTGCTTTTGGCAAATACGGTCCATTTCTTCTAATATGGAGAGTTGCTTCAGTTGGCAGGCTCGCAGGTTATTGGCTACATAGGTAGATAGAAATTCATTTTTCATACTTCATTTCTTTTTACATCAATTACTTGTCCTGTAAATTCGGAAACCAATGACTGTATGGTGGCAATTGCGACCTTTTCTGCTGATAATAGGGTGTTCTCAGGTTCTGTTCCGAAGTTTTTTACGCGCATGGGAGTTTTGGTACGTTCGGGGTTGATGCAATTAACAGCAATGCCAAACGGTTCCCATTCTTGTGCGATAGCTTGTACAAAGTTTACAATGGCCGCTTTCGTAGAGGAATAGATGCTGTAGAAAGCTCTGCCGCGAGTATAGGAACTGGAGGTGAAGAAAACTAATTTCCCTTTGCTTTCTTTTAAATAGGCGTACGCCTCCATCGCTACGTTGATAGTTCCCATATAGTTGGTGCTCACCGCATTGTATATCGTTTGATAGTCCGAACTCATCAAAGGCTCTTTGTTGAGGACGCCAGCCGTGTTGATGATATAGTCTATTCTGTGGGTTTGTAAGAATACTTTTTTTAGAGCATCGGCCACTTGTTCCTTTTTGCCTACATCCACACCGTTCATGCTTCGGGAAAAACAGAATACTTTTGCTTGTTTCTCCTGTAGCATACGGGCTGTATGTTCTCCTATTCCATAGCTTCCACCGAAGATGACGGCTACTTTGCCTTTCAGTTGGCTTTCATTCAATGGAATTTCATTCAGCTCACTTTTACGTAACTGGAAGAATTTGTCCAATAGGTAGGTATCTTCTTTATAGGTCAGCTTCATGTTGCTTTCCTCGCCTGTAACTACATATACAGGTACATCGGGTAAATATTTTACAACAACCCCACAGTCATCGGTAACTTTGAAATGTTCGTCTTTCAAGGCGATTTCATAAGCGTGGCTGATGGTTTCCAAATGAAAAGCTTGTGGAGTCTGCCCCCGTTTTAGTTTGGACCGGTCGGGAATCTGATGAATGAAATCTCCATCTACTTCGATAATGGTGTCAGTGGCAGGCATGGCGACATCAATAGCTGCATATGTTTCCAATGCTTTGATGACATCATTTAGAATACGTTGGCTGACCAATGGACGTACAGCATCATGGAAAATCAGGTTGACATCGCTGCCTTCGTAAGCTTTGATAGCCGAAAGGCTGGAATGAAATCTTTCCTGACCGCCTTTCAGAATCTTCTTCACTTTTTTCCATCCATTCTTGATAATGATGGACTCAAAGTCAGCAATATAAAAAGGATTGGAAACAATGGCAATTTCATCGATGTGCGGATTGCTTTCGAAAGCATCTATTGTATGCTCGACTACCATTTTGCCCGCTACTTTAAAGAATTGCTTGGGAGTGGACAGACCTAAGCGGCTGCCTATACCTCCTGCTAATACGATTGCGATATTTTTTCTCATTTCTTTTGTTTATCGGGGGACTATGCAAAAGTAGTAATTAATTAGCATTTATAAGCGATGTTGTTTATATTTGCCTTAAAATTTAATGAGAATGGGTAAAATTACATTTGTACCGGTAGGAGGACTGGCTAACCGTATGCGTGCGGTGGCTTCGGCCGTGACACTGGCAGCGAAGAGTGATAGTGATTTAAGTATCGTTTGGTTTCAGGATTGGGCGCTAAATGCACCGTTTAGCCAATTGTTCAAACCTGTGGACAGGAAGATTGCCTGTTTGCGGGATGCTTCGCGGTTGGATTATGCATTGTTGGACAGACCTCGTTCCAGGAATTTTCATTTCCCGCTTTTGTTTCAGAAACTGTTTTTCAAGTCTTGCCTGTACGAGCGTTCTATTACTCCTTTATGTAATCGGCATTTTGATTTTGAACGGTGGGTTAAAGAAGGTAGCTGTGTTTATATGGCATCATATACCGCTTTTCAACCTTATGATTATGTATGGATCAGTCGGTTATTTGTTCCGGTAGAAGAGGTTATGGAAGAGGTGGAAAACCGTTGTCGGAATTTTTCGGATACCATGATTGGTATGCATATCCGTCGTACAGATAATCTGGCTTCTATCCGGCAAAGCCCTATCGAGTTATTCTATCAGAAACTGGATGAGGAGATAAAAGAGGACGATAAGGTGGCTATCTATTTGGCTACAGATTCGGAAGAGGTGAAGCGGGAGATGAAAGAGCGTTATGGTGACCGGATATTCTGTTCCGGAAAAAAGGCAGACCGTGGATCTTTGGAGGGAATAAGGGAGGGGTATCACGGATATGTACACATTGGCCCGTACACAAAAAATATATGGTTCTTTTCAGAGTTCATTTTCGGATATGGCAGCTCAGATAGGAGGGACTCCATTGGAGATTTTGAAATTATGAGTTGCGGAAATAAATAATTGTTTTAATGATTATCTGTAAACATTTTAATTTTTGCTCCTCTTCTTTCCATTGCATCTGCTAATTTGTTTTCTATTTTTCCTAATAGCAGCCGTCTGCTCCATTCTATAACAAGTGTTGTCAGACAGATAGAAACAAGTGTTCCCATAAAATACAGAACAAGTAGATTGCTGTCTGCATAAGGGGTATACCAGGGTTGTAAACAGTGGATAAGAAGTCCTTGAAGCATATATAAGGCAAAAACGTATCCTGCTAGGTAATTGATGATGCGGGATGAAAAATGCCATCGGGTGAACTGGTAGAAAACCATGATAGAGGCGATGATAATCAGTAGATTATTATCTCGGGCGAATCTCAGTATGATATTTCCACTCATTGCTGTAAGCAGGGAATTCAGTATAAAAATACCGGCAAGGCTCCCTGATAAAATATCCCAGCTATGTCGTTTCATGTTTTCCGGAAGACCATAGACCTTCAGATATTGTCCTATGAGATAAGCTAGTGTGACATTGATAATTCCCTTACCTGTGTCATTTTGAATTTCAAAAAACAGGATTGTCGGGGCAAATATAAAAAAGAATCCCCATAGTAACAGTAGTTGTTCATAACTTTTTTGTGAGAGGTTTTGAACCAGTCGGTTTAAATAGGGTGAGAAACAATAAAGCACTACATAGCAGGTCATAAACCAGTATTTTTTGCTAAGTATCGGTATCAATGAGGAGGCTAGTCCTGTCCAGGTATGCGGAGTGTGAAGCCATATTGTTTCGATCAGATAAGAAACGATGGAATAAAACCATACGACAACCAGCATCTTGAAAAATTTATGTGTATTGAAACGGATTCCGAAATAGCCTGAGATCAGAATGAATAAAGTTACTCCTGTGTTTCCCAATGTATTGACAAATAGTATGAATTCTTTGTTCAGCAAATTACTGGTGTGGAAGGTATTCCCTAGAATATGCATGGATACAATCAGTATGATACTGATAATTCGTAAACATTCTAATCCGGAGTGACGTGTAGCAGCCATTATTTCTTGATTATATAGTGTAAACTCTCTTTAAAAGTGACAGAGCCGCTCAACCACAGGATGGCTGTGTAGAGTGTGCCGGCTATGATAATCTTGCTTGCCATTAATAAATACAGATTGGCAAAGCCGATAGTGACATAATAGGTAGCTGCCATTACCGCAGTAGCTATGAAGGCAAACGGAAGGATGTCTTTCAGTGCTGCGAACAAGTTGAGCCGTATTTGTTGCCATACAAAATAGTGCCATACAAACAGCCAGCAGATATTGATGGATACATACACTATAATCATGGTATGTACACCGTATGGATAAAGCAGGAGCATGGTTGTTAACTGGATAATGCCTAAACTGATGGTATTCCACATGTAGATATCCGATTTTCCTTTGCTGATAACTAGGTTGGAATACAAATTGGTTATGGGGATGAATGCGCCACCGATGCAGAGCAACTGTAGGATGGAGGCACTGGGCAACCATTTGTCCGTAATAGTCAGCATAATCAGTTCGGGTGCGATTAATGATAATCCTAACATAGCCGGGAAAGAAATAAAGGCAGTGAAGCGGAGCATCTTCCGGAAAGCGCGTTGTTGGCGTTCCCTTTCATCCGATAAACTGGAAAGTACAGGTTGGGCCACACTGTTGACTGTTCCTGAAATTAATGAATGTCCCATATAATTCCATTTATTAGCTTGAGTAAAATAGCCTACTTCTTGTCCCGAATAGAATTTACCAAGAATAACGGTAAAGATATTATTATTGATGTGGTTGAATATATTGGTTACTACTAATTTGCTGCTGAAAGAAAGCATCCCTTTTAAAGGCTTGAAATCGAAAGTAAGTGTAGGTCGCCAGGGTGAGAAGCACCAATAACAGATATTAATAGTTCCTACATAAACAATGCTTTGTGTGGCTATGCCCCAATAGGCAAATCCCAAGCAGGCCATAGTTATACCGATAGTTCCTGAGGCAGTTAATCCGATAGTGACCGCCATTGCCTTTTGCTTGACCATTAAGTTGCGGAACAGGTAAGCACTGTGGGCAATACCCAAACTGGCTACAAAGAAACCGAGGAAAGTGTATCGTGCCAAAGCTGTCAGTTCGGGAGTATGATAGAATTCGGCAATGAGTGGGGCGCAAAGGAACAAAATGAGGTAGAGACAGGCACTTAGTCCGGTACTGAACCAGAATACGGCATTATAGTCTTTGTGGGAGATCTCCCGTTTGTTAGCTAGGGCTGCCGTGAACCCACTTTCCTGTAAGGAACCTGCAATAAGAGAGAAGATGGATAGCATTCCCACCATGCCATAATCTTCGGCATTCAGAATGCGTGATAGGAATATCCCGAAAAAAAGATTCAGCAGCTGCTGTACTCCGTTGCTTAGTCCACCCCAGAAGAGGCCTTTTGCTGTTTTTTCTTTCAAGGATTGTTCTGCCATTTTTATAGATAGATTATAAAATAGTCAGGCTGAAAGCAGACGTTTCAGTTGCTTTCAGCCTTTTCTGTATTTGGGTGTATATTATTTCACTTCACTGCCCGGCTTTACCTCTCTTAATAATGAGGTCACTGCTAAGGTGCCGTCAAAGTTTTCAGCACTTAGAATCATGCCTTCGCTCACCAGTCCATTCTTGAATTGGCGCGGAGCAAGGTTGGCAATGAATAAAACTTGTTTGCCTATCAGTTCTTCCGGTTTATAATGTTGCGCGATACCGCTGACGATGGTACGGTTCTCCAGTCCGTCAGCAATCTTGAATTTCAGCAGTTTTTTCATTTTAGGCACTACTTCACATTCTAATACGGTACCTACACGGATATCTAACTTTTCAAATTCTTCGAAAGCAATTATCGGTTTTATCGGGTTAGCTTTATAGCTGGCAGCCTCGTTTGCTTTTTTGGTAGCCAACAGTTTGTCTACTTGTGCTTGAATGGTTTCATCTTCGATCTTTTCGAACAACAGTTCTGCTTTATTCAATTGATGCCCTTCTGCCAGCAGATCGGTACGTCCCAGTTGGTCCCATTCAAATGTTTCCATATTCAGCATTTGGCGGAGCTTTTCGCTGCTGAAAGGCAGGAAGGGTTCGAAAGCAATTGCCAGATTGGCAACTAGTTGCAATGCTATGTTAAGAATGGTGGCTACACGGTCCATATCAGTCTTTACCAGTTTCCAGGGTTCTGTATCAGCTAAGTATTTATTACCGATACGTGCCAGGTTCATTGCCTCTTTTTGTGCATCGCGGAATTTGAATACATCCAATAGTTTTTCTACTTCTGCCTTTACGTCTGCAAATTCTTTTAATGTTTCTTTATCGTAATCGGTCAATTCACCGCAAACTGGAACTTTCCCATCGAAATATTTATGAGTCAGCACTAAAGCACGGTTTACAAAGTTACCATAAACAGCTACCAACTCATTGTTGTTACGTGCTTGAAAATCTTTCCAGGTAAAATCGTTGTCTTTTGTCTCGGGGGCATTGGCTGTCAATACATAGCGCAATACATCCTGTTTGCCGGGGAAGTCCTGCAAATATTCATGCAACCATACTGCCCAGTTGCGTGAAGTGGAAATCTTGTCACCTTCCAGGTTCAGGAATTCATTGCTAGGTACGTTATCCGGTAAGATATAGCTTCCTTCTGCTTTCAGCATAGCAGGGAAAACAATGCAGTGGAATACAATATTGTCTTTTCCGATGAAGTGAATCAAACGGGTTTCTGGATCTTTCCACCAAGTTTCCCAACTGTCGGGAAGTAATTCTTTTGTATTTGAAATATAGCCGATGGGGGCATCAAACCATACGTAAAGTACTTTTCCTTCAGCACCTTCTACAGGAACAGGGATTCCCCAATCCAAGTCACGGCTTACCGCACGAGGTTGCAAGCCCATATCCAACCAGCTTTTACATTGTCCGTATACATTAGGGCGCCATTCTTTATGATTCTCAAGAATCCATTCACGCAGCCATCCTTCGTGTTTGTCCAATGGCAGATACCAGTGTTTAGTTTCACGCATCACAGGTTGGCTGCCACTGATAGCACTTTTCGGATTGATCAGGTCGGTTGGAGAAAGAGATGTTCCGCACTTCTCGCATTGGTCACCGTAGGCTCCTTCTGCATGGCAGTGAGGACATTCACCGATAATATAACGGTCGGCCAGGAACTGATGGGCTTCTTCGTCATAATATTGCATGGAGGTCTTTTCAATGAACTCACTTTTATCATACAGGGTTTTGAAGAATTCGGAAGCTAGTTCGTGGTGTGTTTTTGATGTAGTACGAGAGTATATATCGAATGAAATTCCAAATTCTTTGAATGATTCTTTTATCAAGGTATGATAGCGGTCCACCACATCTTGCGGAGTAATACCTTCTTTCTTTGCACGAATGGTGATAGGTACTCCGTGTTCGTCAGAGCCTCCGATGAAAAGAACATCTTCTTTCTTCAGGCGGAGATAGCGCACGTAGATATCAGCAGGAACATATACACCTGCCAGATGACCAATATGTACCGGACCGTTTGCGTAAGGCAAAGCGGATGTGACGGTGGTTCTTTTGAATTTATTTTCCATTGTATGATGTCTTTTTTTGTTATTTCTACCAGTAACGTGCAAAGTTAGTGATTTTTAGTAAGTATATGGAATAATCAGAAATATTTCTCCTTTAAAATTTCTGACAGACCATACTTATTATAAGATATTGTTATTCGGGGGCTTTGCCGGAAGCTGGGAAATTGCAAAAAATGTTATATTGTGATGCAGTGATTTGCACTTCTTTGCATTTAATATAAAAAAGGAAAAACACATGAATATAAATGCCCCTTTGTCTATTCGTCGTCGGATGGGTCTTGAAATATTCCGGCGGTTGGAAAATGAGCGTACGGAA
>UMFY01024342.1_pt1 | contig 13835 bp, 10 predicted proteins | sample 1965121 | NCBI WGS metagenome assembly UMFY01 (sample SAMEA4836057, study PRJEB28245) | human gut metagenome | biome: gut microbiome; material: fecal sample | place: Denmark | collected 2008
GAAACAATCGAAGGAGAACAGACCCAGGATGAGATTTTACATTGACCCCGGCACGGGCAGCATGCTCTTTGCGATCCTCATCGGGATCATCGGCGCCGTCACGTATATGCTCAAGTCGTGGATTTTGAAGCTGCGCTTCGTGCTCAGCGGCGGCAAAAAGGTCGATACCGGCGCAAAGAAGATCCCGCTGGTCATTTTTTCGGATGACAAGCGGTATTGGAGCGTTTTCCGCCCCGTGTGCCGTGAGCTCGACAAAAAGGGCATCGACACGGTCTACATGACCGCCTCGCCGGACGACCCCGCACTCGAAAACGACTTCCCGCACATCCATGCGCAGTTCATCGAGGAGGGCAACAAGGCCTTCGCCAAGCTCAACTTCCTCAACGCCTCCGTCGTGCTGGCCACGACGCCGGGGCTGGATGTCTACCAGTGGAAGCGCTCGAAGCAGGTCGACTATTACGTCCACCTGCCGCACGCGGCCAGCGACATCAGCGGCTACCGGATGTTCGGCATCGACTACTACGACGCCATCCTGCTCTCGGGTCAGTATCAGGTCGAGCAGGTGCGCGCGCTCGAAAAGCTGCGCGCGCTGCCCGCCAAGGAGATCGTCAAGGTCGGCATCCCGTACATGGATGATATGCTCGCGCGGCTGCACGCAGACCCGCCGCTGCCGGAGCACGAGCGCACGGTGCTGCTCGCGCCGTCCTGGGGCGAGAGCGCCATCCTCAAAAAATACGGCGGCCGGATCATTGACACCCTGCTTGCGACGGGGTATCACATCATCATCCGCCCGCACCCGCAGTCGTTCCGCTCCGAGCAGGACATGATGGAGAGGCTCATGCGCGCCTATCCCGACTCGCCGCAGCTCGAGTGGAACCGCGACGCGGACAACTACGACGTGCTGCGCCGCTCGGACATCCTCATCTCCGACTTCTCGGGCGTGATCTTCGATTTCTCGCTCGTATACGACAAGCCCGTCATCTACACCGACACGGACTTTGACGACGCGCCCTACGACGCGTGGTGGCTCGACACGCCCTACTGGACGTTCGACGTGCTGCCGCGCATCGGCCAGAAGCTGACCGAGGAGAATATGCCGCGCCTGCGCGAGCTCATCGACGCCTGCCTGCGCGACCCCCGCTATCAGGCGGGGCGCGACGAGGCGCGGGCGCAGACCTGGGAGCACATCGGGCAGGGCGCGCGCAACACGGCCGATTACCTGGAGCGCAAGCTCACGGAGCTGTCCGCAAAGACGGCCTCCGACACCGAGATAGGAGAACAATAACATGTCATTCTGGGACATTCTGGGCACGCTGCTCATCAAGCCGCTTCAGCTGCTGTTTGAGGTGGTGTTCGTCATGGCCAACCGGGTCGTCGGCGATCCCGGCCTTGCCATCATCGCGCTGAGCCTTGCGATGAACTTCCTTGTGCTGCCGCTCTACCGGCGCGCCGACGCCATGCAGGAGGAGGAGCGCGAGACGGAGCTGCGCCTGCACAAGGGCGTGGCGCACATCAAAAAGACCTTCCGCGGCGACGAGCGCATGATGATGCTGCAGACCTACTACCGGCAGAACAACTACAAGCCGACCTATGTGCTCAAGGGCGCGACGTCGCTGTTTCTGGAGATCCCGTTTTTCATCGCGGCCTACGCCTTTCTCTCGAACCTCGAGCTGCTGCACGGCGTGTCCTTCGGGCCCATCCGCGACCTTGGCGCGCCCGACGGCCTGCTCACCGTGGCGGGCGTGACGGTCAACGTCCTGCCGTTTCTCATGACGGCGATCAACCTCGTCTCCTGCGTCATCTTCACCAAGGGCAGCCTGCCGAAAACGAAGGTGCAGCTGTATACCATGGCGCTGTTTTTCCTCGTGTTTCTCTACACGTCTCCGGCGGGGCTCGTGTTCTACTGGACGCTCAATAACCTCTTCTCGCTGCTCAAGACGATCTTCTATAAGCTCAGGCACGCGCACATCATCCTCGGCGTGCTCTTCTCGCTCGCGGGCATCACGGCCGCCGTCTACGGTCTGTTTTTCTACGGGCAGCCGACGCCGCGCCGTCTGGTGTTTTTCATCGCGGCGGCCCTCGTGCTGCAGCTCCCGCTGCTGGCCGTGCTGTGCAAGGGCAAGGTCCGGCTGCCGGAAAAGCTGCGCGGCGCGCAGCCGAGCAAGAAGCTCTTCGTCTCCGGCTGCGTCTTCCTCGCTGTGCTCACGGGGCTGCTGATCCCCTCGGCGGTCATCCACGCCTCGCCGCAGGAGTTTGTGAATATGACCAGCTTCCTGCACCCGGCGTGGTACATCGTCAGCGCCCTCTGTTTTGCTGTGGGCACGTTCGTCATCTGGTTCGGCATTTTTTACAGTCTTGCCAAGCCCTCGGTGAAGGCCCTTCTGGATCAGTGCGTCTGGGCGCTGTGCGGCATCGCGCTGGTGGACTATATGTTCTTCGGGCGCAGCCTCGGCAATCTCTCGGCGGGGCTCGTGTTTGACAACGGGCTGCAGTTTACAACGGGGCAGATGCTCGTGAACCTCGCCGTCGTGCTGGCCGTTTTCGCCGTGTTCACCTTCGCTGCGTCCAAGTGGCGGCAGCGCATCCCCGGCATCCTCACCGTGGGCATCATCGCCGTCGTGTGCATGTCTGTGGTGAACACCGTGGGTATCTGCCGCTCGATCAACGAGATCAAGGCCGACGCACAGTCCGACGGCGGGACCCCGACCTTCTCCCTGAGCAAGACGGGCAAAAACGTGATCGTGCTCATGCTCGACCGCGCCATGGGGCCGTACATTCCGTATATCTTCAACGAAAAGCCGGAGCTGGAGGCGCAGTTTGACGGCTTCACCTACTACAGCAACACCGCCTCGCTCGGCATCAAGACGAACATCAGCACGCCGTCCCTGTTCGGCGGCTATGAATACACGCCGGCCGAGCTGAACGCGCGCGATCAGGAGCTGCTTGTCGACAAGCAGAACGAGGCGCTCAAGGTGCTGCCGGTCATGTTCGATCAAAACGGCTTTGACGTCACCGTGCTTGAGCCTGTTTACGCCGGTTACGGCTGGGTGCCGGATCTCTCGATCTTTCAGGACTACCCGGACATCCGGCGCTTCAACGTCCGCGGCTACTTCTCCGACCCGAAACTGCAGGCGCAGGCCATCCGCAGCAACAAGCGCAACTTCTTCTGCTACGCACTCATGAAGGCGGCGCCGCTGTGCATTCAGGCAAATCTCTACGACTACGGCACCTACAATCAGGGCAACTTCGTGTCCGACGACGGCTATGCCGGTCAATCGACCGACGGCGCGCTCACGGCGAGCGGCATCAGCGCAGGATTCATGAATTCCTACAACGTCCTCGCAAATCTCCCGAACATCACCCAGATCAGCAAGGACGACACAAACACCTACATGGTCCTGACCAACGACACGACCCACGATCCGGTGCTGCTGCAGGAGCCGGAATACGTCCCGGCGCCGGAGGTCGACAACACGCAGTACGAGCGCGAGCACGCTGACCGCTTCACGGTGAACGGCAGAACGATGACCGTGGAACAGCGCAATGACTATGCGTACTATCAGTGTAACGTCGCCGCGCTGCTCCAGCTCGGCAAATGGTTTGACTATCTGCGCGAAAACGGCGTTTACGACAACACGCGCATCATCGTCATGTCCGACCACGGCGGCACGATGGGACAGTTTCCCGAGATGCTCGCGGACGACGGCATGGATGCCGAGAGCTTCGCCTCGCTGCTCATGGTCAAGGACTTCAACAGTAAGGGCTTTACGACGTCGGACGAGTTCATGCTCTCCGCCGATGTCCCGCTGCTGGCAGTGAAGGACGTGGTCGCAGATCCCGTCAACCCGTTTTCGGGGCGGCGCATCGACGAGGTCTCGAAGCCGAAGCAGGAGCAGCTGCTGCTCTACTCGTTCGAATGGGACGTCAACGTCAACTGCGGCACGCAGTTTATTGCCGGTGACTGGTACACCGTCAACGGCGACATCTGGAACAAGAACGCCTGGCATTCGGTCGCGAACAAAGCCGTGCTGACTGCCGAGCGCTGAACGGAGGGAACAACTTGTACAAAGTAGACAATGCGGTCATTATGGCCGCCGGCACATCCAGCCGCTTCGCGCCGCTGTCGTATGAGACGCACAAGAGCCTGCTGACCGTGCGCGGCGAGGTGCTTATCGAGCGGCAGATCCGCCAGATCAAGGACGCCGGCATCGACAGCGTCGTGCTCGTGGGCGGGTATATGAAGGAGCGCTTTGCGTACCTGCGGGAGAAGTTCGGCGTCACCATTATCGACAACCCCGAATACACCTGCCGCAACAATCACTCGAGCATCTATGCCGCGCGCCACCTGCTCGGCAACTCCTACATCTGCTCGTCGGACAACTACTTCTCGCGCAATCCCTTCGAGTCCTGCGTGGACGATGCCTATTATGCCGCGCTCTATGCCGACGGCCCCACGTCCGAGTGGTGCGTCTATGAGGGGGACGACGGCTATATCGACCGCGTCAGCGTCGGCGGCGAGAATGCGTGGTACATGATGGGGCACGTGTTCTGGTCAGAGCCCTTCAGCCGGAAATTCGTCGAGATCCTCGAGCGGGAATATGACACGCCGGAGATCCGCGACAAGCTCTGGGAGGCGGTCTACGCTGCGCATCTCGACGAGCTGAAGCTGCGCATCCGCCGCTATGATCAGAGTGACATCTTCGAGTTTGACAGCCTCGACGAGCTGCGCGGCTTTGACGCCAGCTACATCGACGACACCCGCTCGCAGATCATCCGGCAGCTCGCGGCGCGCCTTGGCTGCGGCGAGGCGGCGCTCACCGACTTTCACGCGCGCAAGGCGTGCGGCAGCACGCAGGCGGTCGGCTTCACCTTCCGTTATCAGAACGAGACGTATCAGTACGACTATAAAAATAAAGAAATGGAGAAGATCAATGGCTAAAGAAATTGTGCAGGCGGATCTCGGCCGGATCCGGGCGCTGCTCGACGAAGTGCTCGGGCACTCCGATTACAGCGACGTGCAGAGAATGGGCGGTCTCACCAACCGCACCTACTGCGTGTCGTTTGCCGACGGCAGCCGCATCATGGTGCGCATCCCCGGCGAGGGCACGGAGGAGCTCATCGACCGCGCCGACGAGAAGGTGAGCACGGAGCTTGCCTGCCGCCTCGGCATCGACGCCAAGCTCTACTTCTTCGGTGACGACGGCGAAAAAGTGTCGCAGTTCGTGCCGAACGCCGTCACCATGTCGGCCGAGACGATGCGCGGCGACAAGCGCATCCGTCAGGCGGCGCAGCTGCTCAAGACGCTGCACGGCAGCGGCGTCGACACCGGCGTCCCCTTCGAGGTGTTCGACATGGCCGCGGGCTATGAGAAGATCATCGAGGAAAACAGCGTGCCCATGTTCGGCGATTATGCGCAGGTCAAGGCGGCGGTCATGGCCGTCAAGGCGCAGATCGACAGCGTCTGCGACATCCAAAACGTCCCCTGCCACAACGACCCCCTGTGCGAAAACTGGGTGCTCTCGGCGGATGACGACCGGCTCTATCTCATCGACTGGGAGTACGCCGGCATGAACGACGGCATCTGGGATCTCGCCGACGTGTCGATCGAGGGCGTGTTCACGCCGGAAAACGACGAGCTGCTGCTCACGGAATATCTCGGCAGCAAGCCCGACCAGAACGAATACAAGCATTTCCTTGCCAACAAGATCTACGTCGACTACCTCTGGACGCTCTGGGCAAAGACCCGCGTGCCGTATGACGGCCAGCCCATGGAAGATTGGGCGGTGGAGCGCTATGCCCGTCTGAAGGACAACCTCCGCCTCTTTGCCGAGGCCTGAGCGCAGCAAGCGCAGAAAGGAGCAAAAGCTATGTTTTATGGTATTGCAGCGGGCGCGACCTGGGCGGTGGAGACCATCATCCTCGGCATCGCGCTGTCGATGGCGCCGTTTGTCTCGACCGAGCAGGCGATCTTCCTCGCGCCGTTTGTGAGCACCTTCATCCACGACGCGTTTTCCGCGCTCTGGGCGGCACTGTATAACGGCGTGCGCGGCAACCTCAAAAATGTCTACAAGGCCGCCTTCAAGACCAAGAGCGGCAAGTTCGTCATGCTCGCCGCCGTCATCGGCGGACCGATCGGCATGACGGGCTACGTGCTCGCCATCAACTACATGGGCGCGTCCATCGGCGCGGTCGCCAGCGCGGTCTTTCCCGCGATCGGCGCGATCCTCGCCTATTTCTTCCTCAAGGAAAAAATGCAGTGGTACCGCTGGATCTTCCTGCTGGCGACGCTGCTGGGCGTCTACGGTCTGAGCTACTCGCCGGAGCTGAACATCACCGATTTCTGGCTCGGCATCGTCGGCGCGATGATGTGCGCCTTCGGCTGGGGCATCGAGGCGGTCATCCTCGCCAAGTGCATGCAGGACCCCGACGTGAAGGACGAGTATGCCCTGCAGATCCGCCAGACCACCTCGGCGCTGGTCTACGGCATCGTGCTGCTGCCCCTGCTGCACGGCTGGGGCTTCACGGTGAGCCTGTTCACCTCCGGCACCGGCTGGCTGCTGCCCGTGATCGCGATCGCGGCGTTCTTTGCCACGCTGTCCTACCTGTGCTACTATCGCGCGATCGCCGCGATCGGCGCGTCGAAGTCCATGGCGCTCAACGTCACCTATGCCGCCTGGGCGATCTTCTTCACGGCGGTGTTCCTCGGCGACACGAGCGTGCTTACGCCGACGACGATCATCTGCGCGCTCATCGTCATCGTCTGCGGCATTCTGACCGCGGCCGACGGCAAGGACCTCTTTTCCAAAAGCAAAGCATGACGCAAAGCTGTCAAAAATCCGTCAAAAAGTAATACTTTTTGACAAAGGGGTGGGCTGCCTGACTGCAGCGCACGAGCTGTCCGCCAGAGGCGGACAGCTCGTGCGTTTGCAGGCCGAAATGTATTTTCTTCGCCGCACATGTCGCCGAAGAAAATGATCGGACTTTCTTTCGCCGCTGCGGCGGCGAAAGGCTACGAGGTTTTGGTCGCGCTGCAATGTGCCGCTCAGAGCTCTGGGCGGCACATTTTCTTTCTCATATAGCCTGTTAAGGGCTTGACATTCTTCGCTTTTCGCAGTACACTGCATCTGTCAGCGAAACTGACAAAACGAAGAGGAGGCGAACGCACTTGCCGCACGAGGAGCAGAGAGAAAAGAATATCCGTCTGGTCACGGAGGTCGCGCTGGACTGCTTTCTGGCCAACGGGATCGAAAAGACCAAGGTCGCAGACATCGCGCTGCGCTCCGGGCTCACCGAGCGGTCGGTCTTTCGCTATTTTGAGACCAAGGCCGATCTGGTCCTGGCCGCGTCCCTGCTCTACTGGAACCGCATCCTCGAGCGCATCGACCGGATGTCCCACGCGGCGTCCGGCGGCGGCACGACCGGCCTGCAGGACGCGGAAAACGTCCTCATCTGCTATTCTCAGCTCTATCACCTCGACCCGAACGGGATGCGCTTCACGCTCGACGCGGAGCTGACGCTGCACACCGCGGGCAGGCTCCACGAGATCAAAAACCAGCCGCCCGAACCGTTTGAGACCTCCGGCGGCCCGATGGCCAAGGCGATCCGCAAGGGGCTCGCCGACGGCTCAATCAGCCCGGAGGTCGACGTGCGGGAGATCTACTACAACTCCTACGACGCGATCCTCGGCATCATGCAGCGCCTGTCCATCGGCGGCTCGCCGAGCGCGAGCGCGCTCGATTATGACAGCCGGATGCGCCACCTGAGCCGGATGTTCGCGCGCGCGCTCAGCGGCAAATAACCACATACGCAGCAGATCCCGAGCGATCGGGATTTGTGTATACCCACTTGTGTCAGTATGGCTGACACAAGTGGAGAAGGAAGACCGATATCAAAAGAAAGAAGGGCCGCAATGAAGGAACTGAAGCATTTGATGTATTTTGAGCGCCTGCTGGACGATGCACACAACGAGCTCGTCCGCCAGGCCGAAGCGGAAGGGGATCTGGCGATCGGCTATACCTGCTTTCACGCGCCGGAGGTGCTGCTGAATCTGGGCAGCTGCTTCTCGGTGCGTCTGCGCGCGCCGCACACCACGTCCATGGAGCTGGCCACCTACTACATGGCCAACAACAGCTGCGAGTTTTCCCGCGCCATCCTCGAGCGCGCGCTCGAGGGCAACTACAGCTTCCTGCACGCCATGGCGGGCGTCGACGTGTGCGAGGCCAACAACCGCGCCATCGAGAACATGGAGATCATGCACGCGCAGGGTGCGGACAAGGACAAATTCTTCTACTGCAACCTCGACATCCCGTATTCCGACGATGAGGATTGCGTCGAGCACATCTGCGAGCAGGTCTCGCGCAAGATCCTCAAGCCCATGCGCGAAAACTACGGCGTCGACACCTCGGACGCCGCCATCCGCGCCGCGGTCAGCGAGCACAACGAGGTCTGCCGCATCCTCACCGAGATCGGCGAGACGCGCAAGCTCGACAACCCGCCCATCACGGGCTATGAATACGCCGTGCTGGTGCTCGTGAGCTACGTCTGCCCGAAGCGGCTGATCCTGCCGCTGCTGCGCGAGACGCTCGCCGAGGTAAAGACGCGCGAGGTCGATGCGCAGAAAAACTACCGTGTGCGCGTCGCCGTCGTCGGCTCCGAGATCGACGACCCGGATCTGATCAAGCTCATCGAGAGCTGCGGCGCGCTGGTAGTTGCCGACCGCTACTGCTACGGCAGCTTCCCCGGCCGTCAGGAGATCGTGCTCACGGACGGCGAGGATGCGCTCACGCAGGTGTGCCGCTGGTATCTGCAGCACACCGAGTGCCCGCGCCAGAGCGCGCTGCACCGCGTCCAGTACCGCAACGACCACGTCGCCCAGCTCGTGCACGACTTCAAAGCCGACGGCGCGATCTACGAGCAGATGAAGTTCTGCACCTACTGGTCGTATGAGCGCGTGATCGCAAGCCAGGTCATGCCGCGTGATTACGGCATCCACATCCTCTCCATCGACCGCCCCTACATCGCGGGGCAGAGCGGTCAGCTGCGCACGCGCGTGCAGGCCTTCGTGGAGAGCCTGGAAATGAAGCAGCTGCGTGCAGCGCAAAAGGAGGACAACTGACATGGCCTATAACCCCAAAACCGGCAAGGGCCTCGGCCGCTTCTATTCCGCCGAGCACCGCGCCTTCCGCGCCCGCGAATGGCGCGGGGTCCGGGACACCTTTTATGATTTCTTCCGCTGGCTCTATCTCTACGGCTTCATGGCCGCAAAGCTCGGCTGCCACCCGATCCTGATGGTCAAGGCCATGCTGCGCTACCGCTGGATGGTGTCCTACCTCACCGCGTCGCACATGGTCGACCGCCACACCATGGGCCTGCGCGGCAAGGAGCTGCGCTATGCGCACAACCAGTTTTTCTCCGTGCTGCATAATTCCGTCCTCGGCGTGCGCGACATCATCGTGCGCGACCAGAACCTGCGCCCCAACAGCAAGCGCGCGGCAAAGCTGCGCGAGAACACCGTCATGTTCGACGAGATGACCCCGCACCTGATCATGATGGGCTTCCCCACCGTGAAGTGGATCGACATCGCCATGTTCGCCGTCGGTCTGCCGTCGGAGGTCGACCAGAACGCCAGTATGTTCTACATCGACGCCATGGAGCACCTCGGCCTGCCGGCGGACGTCTGCCCCGAGCCCGCCGCCGAGTGCGGCGTCGCCGTGGTGGACGACTATCCGCGCGTCGGCAAGTGCTACTTCACCGGCACGATGCCGTGCGACGGCGCGATCTCGCAGACGAACATCCTCACGCGGCACTTCAAGGACCTGCCCTCGTTCCAGATCACGCCGCCGCAGCGTGTCAACGAGCCGGAGGTGCAGACCTACGCGGTCAAGAACCTCAAGAAGGGCATCGAATTTCTCGAGCAGCAGTTCGGCGTCAAGTGGGACTGGGATGCCTTCTGGAAAAACGCCGAGATGTACAACGACACCTCGCGCTGCATGGTCGAAAAGTGGGACGTCAACTGCACCGACCACCCGCAGGTCTGCGGCGCGGCGCTGGCGCTGCAGCGCGAATATGAGTTCCAGGCGGCGGCGTGCATGGACAAGTTCATGCACAAGACGGACCTGCGCGTCACGAAGATGATGCTCAAGGGCTACGAGCAGGACAAGGCGACCAACGCGCCCCAGCCGAAATACCGCTGCCTCGTCTGGGCGTGCCCCGCACACTACTATACCAACTTCACCTACTGGACGCAGCACTGCTGGGGCGTCACCTGCGTCAACGACATGGAGGCCATGCTCAGCTACCTGCCCATCACCATCGGCGACAAGGAGCAGGCGCTGGCCGATCTCGCGCGCTGCTACGAGAAGATGATGATGCGCTCGCACACCAACGGCGGCTATGTCAACCTGCTCGACGAGTGCTGGAAGATGTGCGAGAAGTTCCACACGAACATCGTCATCATGTACGACCACGTGTCGTGCAAGAACGTCGGCGGTCTGCACGGCCTGTTCGAGGATCAGGCGCGCGAGCGCGGCATCCACCTCATCTGGATCCCGCACGACGTCATGGACCCGCGCACGGTCTCGCGCCGCGAGATGCGCGAGGCGTTCAGCCAGTACATGGTCACGGTGCTCAACGAGAAGCCGCTTGACCCCACTCTGTTGGATTACGAAGACGCACTCAGCTGGTAAGGAGGAACGAACATGGCTTGGTATTGGATTGTGCTCATCGTGCTCATCGCGCTCTTTGGTCTGCTGTTTCTGGCATACATGACCAATGCGGACATGAAGCTCATCGAAAAGATCTACAACGCGCTCATCGCATACCACGACGCCAAGGACGTCGAGGAGCAGATCTGACGCGCACAGCGGGGGACGCGCCCCCGGGAATACAACGCACCGGGGCGGTCTGTGACCGCCCCGGTGTGATTTTGCCGGAAAACCTGTCGGCCTGCCGCGCGCACGGTTGCAGGCCGAGAAATATTTATTTTCTTCGACGCACGTGGCGGCGGAGAAAAGGATGGGACTTTCTTTCGTCGCGCCCCGCAAGGGGCGCGACGATTGGGAGCAGCCGGAGAGCACCAACCCTTACAAATTTCAATCCACGCGCCCCTTGCGGGGCGCGACACTAATAAAGGAGCAAATCAAAATGAACGGCACCCCATTTGTTAGACAAGTATGGAAAGATACTTAGTACTAAAAAATGGGGTGCTTTTCCATGCCAAAGGGCGTACCAAATAAACGATACATGCCGGAATTCAAAAAGATGGTCGTGGAAACCATGTTGAAGGAAAAGCTGAGCTACAGTGAGACGGCAAGGCAGCAAGGGCTGGCCGCCAAAGCAGCTGCCAAAAGGAGCAGAAGAGGATCTGCCGGCAGAAGTCCAGCGGCTGCGCGCTTTGCGGCGCAAAAATTTTCGCGCCGCAGCGCATATCCGCGCGCGGTTTCGCCGACAATAACCGGGAAGCAAATCCCGAACTTGCGCCTTTGGAGGAATGGATATGTACAAAAAGGACTTTATCGACACCAACGACTTCTCCCGGCAGGAGCTGCTGGACATCATCGAGCTGTCGCTGGCCATCAAGCGCGCCATCGCGCAGGGGTATTATCCCCCGCTGATGAAAAACCAAAACCTCGGCATGATCTTCCAGCAGTCGAGCACCCGCACGCGCGTGTCGTTCGAGACGGCCATGAGCCAGCTCGGCGGTCACGCGCAGTATCTCGGTCCGGGCATGATCCAGCTCGGCGGTCACGAGACCATCGGCGACACGGGCAGGGTGCTCTCGCGGCTGGTCGATGTGGTCATGGCGCGCGTCATCGAGCACCGCACGGTCGTGGAGCTTGCCGAGGCGTGCACGATCCCGGTCATCAACGGCATGAGCGACTATAACCACCCCACGCAGGAGATCGGCGACCTGTGCACGATCTGCGAGCACCTGCCGGCGGGCAAGCGGCTCGAAGACTGCAAGGTCGTCTTTGTCGGCGACGGCACGCAGGTGTGCGCATCGCTCGGCTTCATCACGACGAAGCTCGGTATGCACTTCGTGCACTACGGTCCGGAGGGACATCAGCTCAATGCCGACCATAAGCACATTCTCGAGGCCAACTGCAAGCTCTCCGGCGGCACGTGGGCGGTCACGGACGAGCGCGACGCCGTGCGCGGCGCGGACTTCATCTACACCGACGTCTGGTACGGGCTGTATGAAAACGAGATGCCCAAGGACGAGCGCGTGCGCGTCTTTGCGGATTATCAGGTCAACCGCGAGCTCATGCAGCTCGGCGCGCTCGGCTGCAAGTTCCTGCACTGCCTGCCCGCCACGCGCGGCGAGGACGTGACCGACGAGGTCGCCGATTCCGCCGCCTCGCTCTGCTGGGAGCAGGCCGGAAACCGCCTGACGGCGATGCGCGGGCTGCTCGTATACTTCACGCGCTGCCGCCGCAGCCCGTCGGAGCTGGCGCTGGCCGCGGCGCGCGAGGAGCTCGACACGTTTCTGGCCGCGCGGCTCGGCGGCTGCTGACCGGCGGATAAAGGAGCGGACGAATGGACGAACGCAAAAAGTTCCGCCTCGCGGACGTCATCCTCTCGGTCATCTGCGTCGTGTTCGTGGCCGAGGCCGCCGCGCCCGTCGCCTCCATCGGCAACAGCCAGTATTTCTGGTGGCTGTTCATGATGGTCGCCTTCCTGCTGCCCTACGGCATGATCTCGTCCGAGCTCGGCACGGCGTATCCCGGCGACGGCGGGCTCTACGACTGGATCCACAAGGCGTTCCCGGAGACGAAGTGGGGCGCACGCGCCTCGTGGTATTACTGGATCAACTTCCCGCTGTGGATGGCCTCGCTCGCGGTCGTGTGTCCGGAGCTGCTGGGCGTGCTCACGGGGCTGCGCTTCGGCTGGGGCGCACGGCTGCTCATCGAGCTCGCCTTCATCTGGGTCATCACGTGGATCGCCTGCTACCCCGTGTGCGACAGCATCCTCATCCTCAACATCAGCGCCGCCATCAAGATGCTCCTCGCGCTGACGGTGGGCGTGCTCGGCATCGTCTACGTCGCGCGCAGCGGCTTTGTCAACGACATGGCGCCGCGCACGTTCCTGCCGGGCTTTGACCTGCACAGCCTGTCGTATATCTCGGTCATCATCTTCAACTTCCTCGGCTTCGAGGTCGTGTGCACCTACGCCGACAATATGCGCGATCCCAAGCGCCAGATCCCGCAGGCCATCGTGAGCGGCGGCATCGTCATCGCGCTCATCTACCTGTTTTCGGCCTTCGGCATCGGCGCCGCCATCCCCACGCAGGAGATCAGCGAGGATTCGGGGCTCATCGACGCGGTCGCGCTCATGACCGGGCGCACGAGCGGCTGGTTCGTCGGTGCGGTGGCGCTGCTGTTTCTCATCACGCTCTTCGGCAACATGATCTCGTGGTCGATGGGCGTCAACGCCACCGCCGCCTACGCCGCCGCGCGCGGCGATATGCCCGCGGTCTTTTCCCGCCGCTGGGCGAAAAACGATATGCCCGTCGGCGCGGCGCTCACGAGCGGCGTCGTTGCGAGCGCGGTGTGCATCCTGGGCGTCATCATCGAGCTGCTGTCTCCCGCGTCGTCGCTGTTCTGGAGCTTTTTCGCGCTCAACCTCGTCATGCTGCTGCTGAGCTATGTGCCGGTGTTTCCGGCGTTTTTGCGCCTGCGTGCGCGCGACCCGGATGCCGAGCGGCCGTTTCGCGTGCCGGGCGGGCGCGGGCTGCTGCGCGCGCTGGCCTATGTGCCCATGGCGCTGATCCTCATCTCGATCTTTTTCACGGCTGTGCCGCTGTCCATGGACAGCGAAACGCTCTCGTACTACCTGCC
>UMFY01014123.1_pt1 | contig 13577 bp, 10 predicted proteins | sample 1965121 | NCBI WGS metagenome assembly UMFY01 (sample SAMEA4836057, study PRJEB28245) | human gut metagenome | biome: gut microbiome; material: fecal sample | place: Denmark | collected 2008
TTTTGAAGGTATATCCTTTATATATAGATTTAATATGAAGATTTAAGCATTCTTAGAGATAAGGATGTTTTTTTTCGTTTCATTAGAATGTTCCGGACAGAGAAAAAATCCTTCTATGCGGTATTCTTTCTTTGTGGTATAATATATATTATCAGATAGATGAAAAGAAGGGGTAAAAAGATGAAAAAATTCATAAAATATGGAAGTATCGTGGTTATTTCATTAGTTATATTAATAAGTTGTAACGTAAATTCGTATGATTGTGATGTATTTGCAGAAGAAAAGAATGAAGAACAAAATACAGAAACTGATATAATATGCAATTGGCCAGAAGATATCATAGATCCAGGACCAGCATTACCCCAATATCTTTCTGCTCCAAAAATCATGAATATATTGAATACGAACAAAGGAATTAAAGTTCAATGGAAGAAAGTAAATAATGCGCATGGATATCGTATTCAGAGAAAATTAGGAAATAGTAAGTGGAAAGATCTGAAAATACTAAAAGAAAATCAATATACGGATAAAACAGTAGAGAATGGTAAGAAATATCAATATAAGATTTATGCATATGCTTCTAATTCCATTGATTTTATAGAGTCAACTGGAACAAAAAGTATTACAAAAAAGATTTTATATTTGAAGGCTCCAGTGATCAGTAATATAAAGAAATCTCAAAATACAAGATACAAAATTGTATGGAAGAAAAATAAAAAAGCAGATGGTTATAAGATTCAAATCTCTACATCTAAGAAATTTAAGAATAACAAGTCTAAGATAAAAGAAATTTCAACTTATAAGTTCAATCCTAAGATTTATGGAATGAAAAAGAAAAAATCGTATTATGTAAGAATTCGTGCTTATAAAGTAGATGGAAAGCAATTACATTATAGTGCATGGAGTAATATAAAGATATTAAAATAGCAAAAATGAAGTATTATGAACGTTATTTATTCATAATACTTCATTTTTTAAATAGTATTTGGGCTTATATCAAAATATTAATAAGCAATCAGTTCATAACCATCTTCTGTTACAAGAACCTGAACTTCCCACTGTGCAGAAGGCTGTCCATCATCAGTATAAATCTGCCATTCGTCAACTTCATCAACATAAAACTCGTCGGTACCCATATTAACCATTGGTTCGATCGTAAACATCATACCAGGAGCCATAACCATACCAGTACCAGGTTCAGAAACATAGCTTACATAAGGATCTTCATGGAACTGAAGACCAACACCATGCCCACCGATTTCTTTGACAACAGTGTAGCCATTTTCTACAGCATGCATATGCACAGCATGTCCCATATCGCCGAGAAGTCCCCAAGGTTTTACATTCTTAAGACCAATCTCAACACATTCTTTTGTAACATCAACTAATTTTTTCTTTTCTTTAGAAACTTCACCAATACAGAACATACGAGAAGAATCTGAAAAATATCCATGATAGATCGTAGAAACATCGACGTTGATGATATCACCTTCCTGTAAAACGACATCTTCTGAAGGAATTCCGTGGCATACTTGATCATTCACTGAAGTACAAACGCTCTTAGGAAATCCCTCATAATTTAATGGAGCAGGGATTGCACCACGGGATGTTGTCTGTTCATATACCCAGTCATCAATCTGCTGTGTTGTAACTCCAGCTTTAATATGCTCTGCAACATAATCCAAAACAGCGATATTGATTTTTCCGCTTTCTTTGATCTTCTCAATCTGTTCTGGAGTTTTGATCATATCGTGAGATGGGATGATATGTCCTTCTTGCTGTAATTCTTTTAATTTCTCATCAAACTGACAGTGGCATTTTTTGTATTTTTTTCCACTGCCACACCAGCATGCATCATTTCTTCCGATAGTTTCCATTTTTTGCACTTCCTTTATTTTCATTCATTTTTAATACGATTCCTATGGAATCAAACTATACCAATTTTACTATAATTAATAAAAAATAGCAATGAAGTGCGAATGATTTTATTCCTCATTTATGAAAAAGTTATCAAAGAAAATTTTTGATTCGTATTCCAGACATAGTCTCTTTCGTTAGTGATGGCATTGGCAATTGTAACACCAGTAAAGGCAGCACAACAACAATATGTACCAATACAGGAAGATATTGAGATTACAAAGAATATCAAAGATATTCAGACAGCAGGGTATTATTCTGCTGCATTGATGAGAAATGGAGATTTGTGGACTTGGGGATCTATGGCAAAAGGAGAAAGTTATTCATCTTCAAAAGTATCTCAAGACACAGAACAAAAATCAGCGGTATTTATGATAGATGTAAAAGAATTTGTATTAGGAACTAATTGTTATGCTGCAATCAAAAATGATGGAAGTCTTTATGCTTGGGGAGATAACTCCTTTGGAGCAATTGGAATTGGTAAAGCACCAAATATTGATTACAGTGAAAATTCGAATGATTATGCAGAGCCTGTGCCAGTAAAAGTTGTAGATAATGTAAAAGATGTGACACATGATTCTGTAAACCGAATGATGTATTTAAAAAATAATGGTTCCCTTTGGGCAGCGGGATCTGGAAAATATGGTGTTTTGAGTGAACTAGATGAAGAAAATTCAACACAATATAATTTTTACAGAAACCCAATCCTTATCACACTAATCACACTAAAAGGAAAATCTCCATCACTAACAGTAAAAGATGACAATAATTCAGGAACCACTGATCCAGAAGAACCAGATTCTGGAGATATTGATGATGGAGATCATGGACATGATCATGGAAACAAAGACAACGCAGGAGACAAACAGCAAGATCAGGTTGGTCTGGAACAAATATCTTAAAAGTTCAGAATATCAAAGGAAAGAAAGTAAAGATTAGGTGGAAGAAAAACACCCAGGCAGTAGGTTACCAGATTCAGTATTCTGTCAACTACCCACGACCTAAAGGTCATGGGCTTGTAACTGCCCAGTCGTACTAACGGTTTACACCTCCGACCTTTAACCCCAATAGATATTGCTATCTAAAGTGGCGTTACATCATAGGGTGGTTGACAACACCCTTTACAGTCAAGATATGCTCGTCTGTAACTGTATCAGGTACTAAATTTCCCATGCCGTACAGTAAAAATTGTTTTACGATTAAGATTTTACACAATACACGAATTTCGTATTGTAACCTCATATCTTGTCAATGTACAAAAGAGTGCCTTTGATGAGCATCACATCTAACGGTTTTCTCTTTAAGAAATGCTACGGTTATTGTAGCATTTTTGGTAACAATTTACAAGGCTCATCCCACCACCTGAAGGTAGTGGGTTTCCGCCTATGGCAAACGAAAGGATTTAATTCATGAAGAAGAACTTCAAATCTGGAGTGAAAACAGTTAATATCAAAAAAAATAAAACAGTATCAGCAACGATCAAAAAGCTGAAAAAGAAAAAGACTTACTATGTAAGAATCAGATGTATGAAAAAGGCTGGAAAGAAAACAATTTATTCTAAATGGAGTTCAGTGAAAAAAGTAAAAATTAAAAAATAAGCAGATTAAGAAAGCAGAAATATTTTATGAATCAGAGCTATAAATACTTAGATTCTTGAATATTTCTGCTTTTTATTTAATGTTTCTGACCATCCACATCATGCGAAGCAGATTCCCTCAATACAACTTTCCCTGCTGCCTGACGCCGTCTCGTATCAGACATTGCCGCATAATGTTTTCGAGTCGTATTAACATCAGAGTGTCCAAGAACCTCCGCCACAAGATAAATATCATCGGTCTCCTGATAAAGAGCAGTACCATAAGTACTACGTAGTTTATGAGGAGTGATCTTCTTTAGTGGAGTGACTTCCTTCGCATATTTTTTCACAAGATTCTGGACCGCCTGCACACCAATTCTTCGTCTTTGCATAGAATAAAATAAAGCATCTTCATGCCCTTCCTTTGGAATGATGAGTTTTCTGCTGCCTTCCATATACTGCTCCAAAGCATCCGCAACTTCATTTCCAAAATAGACGGTCATTTCTTTTCGTCCTTTTCGGATCAGATGAAGACCGTTATTGCGGAAATCAACATCATCAACGTTTAAGCCTACTAATTCAGACACACGGATTCCAGTTCCAAGAAGAAGTGTAATGATCGCAAGATCACGTTCCTTGGTCTTTTCATAATAAGCAAGTTTCTGCCCGGTCAAATGGTCACCTCCGTGTTCTACAAAATCAAGCAAAGAAGCAACTTCATCGGCTTCTAAACGGATAATTTCCTTCTCACGGATTTTTGGCATATCAACAAGCAATGTTGGATTTTTCTCAATCAGCTGTCGTTTGTAAAAATATCCGTAAAAAGAACGGAGTGCAGACATCTTACGAAAAACACCTTGTTCAGTATTCTGCATATGCTTATGTTGTTCTTCCGAGATGTAAACCTTTAAATATTCCATATATTCTTCCAAATCAACGGATTCAATCTTATCAAGATCACTTACTTTAAAATCCAGCACAGAGTAATTACGGTAAGCAGGATTTTCATCGATCAAAAAATGAAAGAACACTCTCAGATCATATGCATAAGCAATTCGAGTTCTTACTTGTGTGGTAGAATCAATTGCACGGAAAAATTCTTTTGCAAAAGGCGGAAGTGTTTTAATAAGTTCACGTAATTTGATCGTCTGTCTTGCAGTCAGATCGTCATAATATGGTAATGATTTCATAAAATTCACCTGTTTCTTATTTATTTAGCATACCATTTACGGCTATTCAGTAGTAGTAAATGAAAATAATACATGACTTATTCTATCAATTTTTCACAAAGCTTGCAAACTTTTCCCTTCTATGTATAATAATAGTTAGTTAAGACTAACTAGAACAAAATAGAACAAAAATAAAAAGAAAGGAACATTTCGTGTATGATGCAATTTTTTAAATCATCAACAAAAGAAGCGATGAACTTCCTAAGATATGTCGGACCAGGTTTACTAGTCACCGTAGGTTTTATAGATCCCGGTAACTGGGCAAGTAATATCGCTGCAGGTTCCGGATATGGATATACATTGTTATGGATGGTCACATTATCAACGATCATGCTCATTATCTTACAGCATAATGCAGCACATCTAGGAATCGTCACAGGAAAATGTTTATCAGAAGCAACAAGTCTGTATATTAATAAAGGGTTTAAGAACATCATTTTATTAACAGCAGTTGCAGCATCGATCGCAACCGCAATGGCAGAACTTTTAGGTGGTGCAATGGCATTAGAAATGCTGTTTCATATTCCAGTAAAGATTGGTACATTTATCATTTTAGGGATCGTACTGTTCTGTCAGTTTACGAATGCATACAGCAGAATCGAGAAACTGATCATCTTATTTGTATCACTGATCGGATTCTCTTTTCTGTTTGAAATCTGTATTGCAGATATTGAATGGAAACAGGCGCTGATCGGATGGGTAAAGCCAGAAATTCCCAAAGGTTCACTTCCAGTTGTCATGAGTGTTCTAGGAGCAGTCGTGATGCCACATAACCTGTTTTTACATTCAGAGATCATTCAGAGCAGAGAATGGAATCTAAAAGATGAAAATGTGATAGAACAGCAGTTAAAATACGAGTTTAAAGATACCTTATTTTCCATGATCATAGGATGGGCAATTAACAGTGCAATGATCTTAATGGCAGCAGCTATCCTGTATCAAGGAAATGGTCATTCTATTGATGATATTCATTTAGCAGGTTCCATGTTAACACCACTTCTTGGAAATGCAGCATCAATTATTTTTGCACTTGCATTATTACTTGCTGGAATTTCATCAAGTATTACAGCAGGAATGGCCGGTGGAACGATTTTTTCTGGAATTTTTGATCATCCTTATGATATTCATCATAAAGATACGAAATTAGGAGTTCTTATTACGATGATTCCGGCAACATTGATTATTTTACTGATAAAATCTCCATTCGATGGATTGATCTATTCCCAGATGTTTTTGGCAGTTCAACTTCCTATTACGATCTTTACTCAGATCTATCTGACATCTTCAAAGAAAGTCATGGGGAAATATGCGAATTCGAAACGATTAAAGATCATACTTTTTATGATTGCACTGATCGTAACATTTCTTAACATATGTCTGTTTGTGACTGGATTTTAAATATAAAAAATGAGATAATAAAGATAAAAAAGAAAGGAGCATCTTATGGAAATTAAATATCTATCAATTAAGAATTTTAAATCAATCCGGCATATGGAAATATCAGATATCCAGAATGCTCTGATTCTTGTTGGAAAGAATAATACAGGAAAATCATCCATCCTTCATGCCTTGCGTGCAGTCGAAGGATCTTATGAAATCTCATTGGATGATTTTAACGAGACAATGCAAAATATAGAGATTGGATTTATATTATCCATTACAGAAGAAGATCTTCATATTTTTCATAAAAATGGTATAGTGAGCCAGTATAAAAAATACGATCTTTGGAAAAAGGATTTTGAGAGTAAACTTCCATCTTACAAAAATGAAGAGATCACCTTTACATTCATTGCCAATAAAGAAGGCAAACAGCGGTTTTACGATGGAAAAAAGAAACATAATAAGTATATTCGGGAAATTTTCCCAACTATTTATTTCATTGGAACGAACCGTAATTTAAAACAGATACAGGATGATCTTTTTATGTTACAGGAAGACAGTTTGCTTAAGATCATGCGTACAAACTGCTGTATGTTTGATCCTGTGAAACCATGTACTCATTGTTTTCAGTGTATCGGTCTGATCGATCAGAAGAGTCCAAAAGAGCTGAATGCATTTGAGGCTGCAAAGTTATTTGAACATAAATTGTATGAGATGAACATTGACCAGTTTGAGAAACGTATTAATGAGAGCTTCCATAAGAACGGCGGATTTGAGGATATCATTTTCTCTATGAATTATGATGTTGATCAGATGCTTCAAGTTAATGCAGAGGCTTATAACAAAGAACGTGATATTTCAATTTCTGTGGAACGATTGGGTCGTGGAATGAAAAGTATTTATATGCTTTCTCTTCTGGAAGCTTATGTAATGGATGAGAATAGTCTTGCATCGATCATTCTGGTAGAGGAACCAGAGATGTTTTTGCATCCACAACTGCAAAAGACAGCCAGTGAGATCCTTTATCGTCTGGCACAGAAGAATCAGGTGATCTTTACAACACATTCTCCACATTTATTAGCCAATTTTAGCAGTAGACAATTATGTCAGATCATATTGGATGAAGATTCATATTCTGTTGCAAAGAAGAAAACGAACATTAGTTCGGTATTAGACGATCTTGGATATAATGCTTCCGATCTTATGAATGTTGATTTTGTTTTTATCGTAGAAGGAAAACAAGATAAATACCGTTTGCCATTGTTGTTAAATCATTATTATTCTGAAATTTATGATGAAGACGGCAGATTAAATCGTGTAGCGATCCTGACAACAAACAGCTGTACCAATATCAAGACGTATGCCAACTTAAAATATATAAATCAGCTTTATATGAAGGATCGTTTTTTAATGATCCGTGATAGTGATGGTAAGGATCGAGATATGCTTGGAAGACAGCTTTGTAAATATTATGATGAGAGAAATCTTGTGGATGTTGATCATTTACCAAAAGTGACAAGAAAAAATGTATTGATCTTAAAATATTATTCTTTTGAAAATTATTTTTTAAATCCAGAGATCATGTCAAAACTTGGAGTTATAGAATCTGAAGATGCTTTTTATGAGATTTTATATGATAAATGGAGAGAATATCTGCATAGGATCAAAAGTGGAGTTCATTTGATACAGATGATGGGACGTGATTTTACATCACCGCAAGATATGAAAGAACATATGGAAGAGATCAAAACCTATATGCGGGGTCATAATCTGTTTGACATTTTTTATGGAAGATATAAAAAAGAAGAGAAAGATTTATTAAAGAAATATATTGAGATCGCACCAAGAGATGAATTTAGTGATATTCTTGATGCGGCGGATTCGTTTATCTATTTTCAGAGTAAGACAAAACAAAAAGATATTCAGAATGAAACAAAATAAAGAAAGTGCGAGATAAATAATATGACAAAGAAACACACAATATTAACAGCGATCAATTCGAAATACATTCATTCGAACCTTGCAGTTTACTGCCTTCGTGCCTACGCAAAGCCATATATCGATGAAGTCGAGATTGCAGAATATACGATCAATCAGCAGGTGGATGATATCCTGATGAGTCTGTATCAGAAACATCCAGATATCCTTTGCTTTTCCTGTTATATCTGGAATATTGAATACATAGAACGTGTGATCAGGGAAATCCATAAACTACTGCCGGATGTTCCAATCTGGCTTGGAGGACCAGAAGTTTCCTATGATTCCAGAGAAGTTTTAAGACGACTTCCACAGGTAACGGGTGTGATGAAAGGGGAAGGAGAAGTTACATTCCTTGAAGTGCTTGATCATTATCATGGAAAGAGAGATGATCTTAGCAAGATTTCTGGACTAACTTATAGAAATGAAGATGAGATCGTAGAAACACCATGGCGTCCAGTGATGGACTTAAGTAAAGTTCCATTTGTGTATGAACATATTGAAGATTTTGAACATAAGATCATCTACTATGAATCAAGCAGGGGCTGTCCATTTTCATGTAGTTATTGTTTGTCTTCGATCGATAAATGCCTGCGTTTCCGAAATCTTTCTCTTGTCAAAAAGGAATTACAGTTTTTCTTAGATCATAAAGTGCCACAGGTCAAATTTGTCGATCGTACCTTTAACTGTCGACATGATCATGCAATGGAAATCTGGCGTTATATAAAGGAACATGATAACGGCATTACCAATTTCCATTTTGAAGTGGCAGCAGATGTCTTAAAGGATGATGAAATTGAATTGATCTCTGATATGCGTCCGGGACTGATTCAGTTAGAGATTGGCGTTCAGTCAACGAACATCGATACGATCACTGAGATTCACAGGAAAATGGATTTTAAGAAAGTTGTAGATATCGTAACAAGGATCAATGCTGGACATAATATACATCAACATTTGGATCTGATCGCAGGACTGCCCTATGAAGATCTTGAAAGTTTTAAACAGTCATTTCAGGATGTCTATGAAGTACGTCCAGAACAATTACAGTTAGGCTTTTTAAAAGTATTAAAAGGTTCTTATATGGAAAAACAAAAAGAGAACTATGGGCTTGTTTATAAAGATACACCGCCTTATGAAGTCCTTTATACAAAATGGCTGCCTTATGAAGATGTACTGGTTTTAAAGAAAGTGGAAGAAATGGTGGAAGTTTATTATAATAGCAGCCAGTTTTCGAACACCTTGCGGTTGTTGGAAAAAGAATTTGACACTGCATTTGCTTTATATGATACACTTGCCAGATTTTATGAGGAGAAAGGTTATGACAAGGTCAGCCACAGCCGGATTGCCCGATTTGAAATCTTATATGAATTTATACAAACCATTACAGCAGAAGAGAATCTTGTATTATATAAAGAGTTGTTAACGTATGACTTATATCTTCGTGAAAATGTAAAGAAACGTCCGGATTTTGCAGGAGATTATACATTACAAAAGGACGAGCTTCGTTATATCAACGAAGAGATTTTATTAAAAGATGAACGACTTGCATATTTTGGACAAAAGAATATGCGGAAATTTTCCCATATGGAACAATTCGATCATGCGGTAAATGAAGATTTTAAAGAAACAAAAACCATCCTATTGTTTGATTATCAGAATCGAGATCCATTGACAAATCAGGCAACAGTTTATCCGATTGCAATGAATTTGATAAAAAATCAATAAAAATATAGTAAGAAAGAGGGTGCAGAAAATAAGATGATCGCAATATATTTAGCACCACTTTATCTGCTGTTAAATGTCTATTTTTTATTCCGAATATTGAAATGGTTAGAGACTTGTCATGTTTATTTTAAAAAGAAATGGATCAAAGCAGGTTTGGTCATGATCTATGTATTTCTTGCATTCAGTATTTTGATCGCATTTTTGTTTCCACAAGGAACGATACGGCGAGCTATGAAACTGATCAGTAATTACTGGCTGGGTGTTTTGATGTATTTGGCGCTTACGATCCTTATTGCGGATCTGATCCGCCTGATCTTGATCTATTTTGTAAAAGCAGATCAGAAAAAGTTTCGGACACCAAAAGTTTTCAAAATTGTTGGAAGCATTTGTATGATCTTGATCGTATCAACCAGTTTTTACGGAGTGTGTAATGCAAGGAATATCAGGACAACAAGCTACCACGTAACGATACATAAAAAAGCAGGAAATCATAAAAAGCTAAAGATCATTTTACTTGCAGATCTTCATCTTGGATACAATATTGGATGTTCTCAGATGAAACAGATGGTAATGAAAGTAAATCAGCAAAGTCCAGATCTGATCGTGGTCGCAGGAGACATTTTTGATAATGAATATGATGCATTAGATGATCCAGATCAGTTGGTTAAGATATTTCGACAGCTAAAGTGTCAATACGGTGTTTATGCAGTTTATGGAAATCATGATATTGATGAAAAGATTCTTGCAGGATTTACATTTGGAAGCGGTCGGGAGAAAAAGGTCAGCGATCCAAGAATGGATGAATTTGTAAAAAGGGCAGGAATGAAGTTATTAAGAGATGAATCTGTCTGTATTGATCAAAGCTTCTATCTCTATGGAAGACCAGATGCTGAGAAAGTAGGCCGTGGGATCAGCAGACGTAAGACTCCAAAAGAACTGGTAAATGGAATGGATCTTAAAAAGCCTGTGATCGTACTGGATCATGAGCCAAGGCAGTTGGAAGAGTTAAATCAGGCAGGGGTAGACATTGATCTTTGCGGGCATACGCATGATGGACAGTTGTTCCCTGGGAATATTACAATTCATTTGTTTTGGAAGAATCCGTATGGATATCGTAAGGTTGGAAATGCGCATCAGATCGTAACTTCAGGTGTCGGTTTATTTGGCCCGAATATGAGGGTCGGAACGAAAGCGGAGATTGTGGTTGTGAATGTGGATTTTAGATGATCTGACAAAGATGTCAGTTATACTATAATAAACAAATGGAGGAAGACATTTTTATGAAATATCACGATGGAAAAGACAGATGCAGTTGGGCTAATGCAAAGAATCCGATATATATTGATTATCACGATAAAGAATGGGGAGTGCCTGTCTATGACGACCATAAATTGTTTGAAATGCTGATCTTGGAATCGTTTCAGGCAGGATTATCGTGGGAGTGTGTGTTAAATAAACGAGAAGCGTTCAGAGAAGCGTTTGATGATTTTGATGTATATAAAGTGAGTGCATATGATGAGGAGAAACAAGCGCAATTAAAAGAAAATAAAGGGATTATAAGAAACCAAAGAAAAATATCTGCTGCCGTATCAAATGCGACTATTTTTATGAAAATCCAGGAACAATACGGAACCTTTTCTGAATATTTATGGAAGTTTACAGATCATAAGATCATCCATGAGACGGGAAAAACATCTTCAGAATTATCCGACCAGATTTCAAAGGATTTAAAGAAACGTGGAATGAAATTTGTCGGTACAACGATCATTTATTCCTATCTGCAGGCAGTGGGAGTGGTCGAGTCACATGAGGAAGGTTGTTTCCTGCATCATAAAGAATAAAAAATTTACAAGTAGGTAACACTGCGTACTTGAATTTTTATACAAAAAGGAGTAAGGTAGAAATTACCAGATAAAATTGAGTATTAGAAAGATGATCATGTCATAACAATGTTCAAACAAAGGGAGGAAGCAATCATGAGACGTAAGATTATGACAGCATTTGTATGCGCGATTATGACAATCTCTGTAATACCGGTTTATGCAGATGATACACAGACCGATCAGGCAGTGACAACAGAAGTTTCTACCGAAACAGCAGCAACGGTGCAAGAAACAAAAAGAACGCAAAGTAAAGAACAACAGAAGAAAAAGACAACAAGCAAGAAACATACTAAGACAAAGAAGATAAAATCAAAGAAAAAGGAAGAAAACAAAGTCATTCCAATGCCAACACAAGTGATCAGTAAGAGTTCTTCGGATACGATCGAAGGAAGGATCAAGGATAAACAGGCGAAAGTGAAACAGCTGAAAAAACAAAAAGCAAAGATTGAGGAAGAGATTCGCCTGGAACAGCAAAAAGCACGATCTATAAATGAATTTTACAAAAAGTATACAGCAAATTCCAAGGCGGAGATTGCTTTATATGGTCAGGAGATCACTCCTTCTATGAAGATTTCTAAAAAAGATGAGCAGTTAAGAGAAGATTTATATGAGCTTGCAGATTTATTTGGAGATGAGAATCTGAGAACGATCGCAAGCAAATATGTCTTTGGAATCAATCATCCGGACTTTGAGACTTTGCTTGATAAGAATGAAACGATTCAGCTTGATCAGTATTTAAAGAACGAACAGATACTTCCGATCAAACCAATGGAAGAAAAGGTTCAGACGATCAAGAAGCAGATCAAGAAGTTCAAAGGAGAGATCAAAAAAGAGGAACAGACAAGATATTTTAATCCAAATGATGTCAGTGCTCTAAGTCATATCACAGTTTCAGATGCCAAACATATTTTGGAAGGAACTGCTTTGTATGATGATGCGAAAGCTTATGTCAAGGCGGAAGAAAAATATCATGTGAATGCAGTCTTTTTGATGGGAATCGCTGCACATGAAAGTGCATGGGGCACGAGCCGCCGTGCGAGGGAAGATAATAATCTGACTGGATATGGTGTAACATCGGATCATGCAAAAGGAATTAACAAATCAACGAAAGAAGCAGGACTTTTAGCAACTGCAGAAACTTTACATGAAAAATACCTGACATCAGGTGGAAGTTACTATGTTGGAACTTCTGCGGCAGCAGTGAACAAACATTACTGTGTTGGCGGAGAATGGGCGGCAGCAGTTGTAAAGAATGCTTATTTATTAATGAATCGTTTATAATTTTCTATTTTTGTATTGATTTTATAGAATCACAATGCTATAATTTACAAGAAATCAAAAAGAAGAAAACGTTGATGAGAAGAGTACTTTGTGGAAAGCTTCCAGAGAGGGATACATTTGCTGAAAGTATCCTAAGCAGACAAACAAAGGAAGACCACCTCGGAGTGGCTGTAAACCAGCCCGGCTGACACCGTTAATCGTCGATCAAGTGATCTGTTTCTGGAGTTTATGATCAAAGGATATGAAACAGATAACCAGGGTGGAACCGCGATAACTCGTCCCATGGATTTTTATTAGTCCATGGGATTTTTTATTTCTGTTATAGATTTATTATAGAAGAAATCTATAGAGAATTGTGACAGGATAAATAAAACGTTATATATCAAGAAAGGATGAATAAGAAGATGAAGATTACATTAAAAGATGGATCTGTAAAAGAGTATGAAAACAATATGTCTGTCATTGATATTGCAAAAGATATCAGTGAAGGACTGGCAAGAGTTGCCTGTGCGGGTGAGGTTGATGGAGAAGTTGTTGACCTTAGAACTGTCATTGACAAAGACTGCGAATTAAATATCTTAACATTTGATTCTGATGAAGGAAAAC
>UMFY01057957.1_pt1 | contig 13040 bp, 10 predicted proteins | sample 1965121 | NCBI WGS metagenome assembly UMFY01 (sample SAMEA4836057, study PRJEB28245) | human gut metagenome | biome: gut microbiome; material: fecal sample | place: Denmark | collected 2008
CGTGAGCAATCTGTTCCACAAACCGTCGAAGCTCTACGTTTACTATCAGCAGGCGCTGCAGGCCATGTCCTTTTCGCGGCGACTGTCGAACACCGGCGGCGTGTTCTTCTTCTCGGACTATGCGTTTTACATCATGCTCGACCGTATGGAGGACAAGCCGCTGCTCGAGCAGTGCCGCCATCCGGTGCTCGCCAGTCTGGAAGCCTACGACGCGGGCAAGAACACCGAGCTGTACGAAACGCTGAAGATCTACACCAAAACCGGCTTCAGCAAAAACCACACGGCCGAGCTCATGTTCATGCACCGCAACACGGTCAATTACCGCATCCAGCAGATCGAAAATCTGTTCTCCGTGGATTTTTCGGACCCGTCGCTGCTGTTCAAGCTGCAGTATTCCTTCTACATCGACGCGTTTTTGAAAAACCGCTATTCCGATCTCGCGGCGCTGCCCGAAAAACCGGCAGGCGAATGACTCCGACGACGCGGGCGCGGCAGTTTTGCCGCGCCCGCGCCCGTTTTCTTCTGCCGGAATACAGAAAAGAGCACCTCCCGGGCGGGAGGTGCTCCTGTTCTTTATGCGGATGCGGCTCTGCTCAGTCGTCGTAGCCCTCGAGCGCCTTGAACTCGGCGTCGAGCTCTTCGTCCTTGCGCAGGTCGGCCTCGATGCGCGCGAAGCGGTCGCGCAGCATCTGGTGGGTGTGCACGTGCGGGTGCACGTAGAGCTGCTCGTCCTCCATGGCGCGGAACAGACGCGGGCCGACAAAGCGGGGGTTGTAGCCCTGGTTCTTGATGCGGCCTTCAAAATTGGCCTTGTAGTCCTGATAGTCGCTGGTCGCGTAGAAGGGATCATACGGCTTCTGGAACTTCTCGGGGCGGCGCTTCTCGCTGTCCCAGATCGTGGTGTTGACGTATTCCGGGCAGAACGCGGTCACACCAATGTACGGCGCGTAGTTGACGGCATAGTCCTTTACGCTCTCGGCAAGGCTCATCGCCGCGTGCTTGGATGCGGTGTAGGCCGACTGGATGCGCATGCCGGGCTGCAGACCGCCGATGGAGACGGTGAACAGGAAGTAGGCGTCGGTGCCCTGCTTTTTCATGATGGGCAGCACTTCCGTGACGTAGTAGGCCATGCCGAGGAAGTTGACGCTGGTGATCCAGTCCCAGTCCTGGGCAGGGATGTTGCCCAGCGTGCCGGCGCCGGCAACACCGGCGTTGCTGTAGAACACATCGATGCGCTCAAACTCCGCCATGATGCGCTCGACGCTCATGCGAACCTGCTCGTACTCGGACACGTCCACGGTGATCGTGACGACTTTGGGCGCACCCAGCGCTTCGCATTCCTTCTTGACCTCCTGCAGCCGGTCGCCTTCGATGTCGATCAGCGCAAGGTTCATGCCGCGGCGTGCGGCCTCCAGTGCGAAGGCTTCGCCGATGCCGTTGGCGGCGCCGGTGATGCCGGCCACTTTTCCAGCAAATTCTTTCATTGTAGTTACCTCCGTTTGTTTAGGATGATCTTTTGAAAAATCGTCTTTCTTACTGTGACATCATCATAACACACGCGCATCGTTATTTCTTTAGCAAATGTAACAAGAACTGCCGCCGTGACTGTGCATGCAAGACAATTTCGCCCCAGGGGACAGTTTTGCGCATAGGGTTTCTTTTGCCAGTCATTTTATCAAGTACACCTTAATGTACAATAAGTTGTGCAAATTGAAAAAAGCATAAAAGAAGACATAGCATGCAGGCTCCGGTAGAATGAAGTTACCACACACCATTCTGAAAGGAGACAGCAAACTATGTCCGAGAATTGTACAGCTGAACAAGAAAGCCTACGTTCATATCGAGGACTGACGGAACCGACCCTTGCAAGGCGGGCACTATCCATACGTCTACGTGGACGGCATCTACCTGCGCCGCAACTGGGGGGAAAGTACGAAAATGTTGCTGTTTTGGTGGCGATCGCCGTGAATGAGGACGGAATTGAGGAAACGCTGACCTACTGCGATTTTCCCGGCGAGCACCGGACGCGCATCCGTACCAACAACGTGATCGAGCGGCTGAACCGTGAGATCCGCCGCAGAACCCGCGTGGTGGGGACATTCCCTGACAGAAATTCCGCCCTGATGCTGGTCTGCGCCCGGCTCCGCCGCGTGGCGGGCACCCAGTGGGGCTGCAAGAAATACTTGAACATGAAGCATTTGGAGGCAGCTCTGGACGACGCCCCCATTGCCGGCTGACTTCATTCAGCCGGAGCCTGCAAATAATTTTGCGCATAAATCTTGACGGGACCGCCGAACCTCACCTATACTCGTCTTCTACAGCAAAAAATCGGTGCAGACCTTGAATTTCTGAACATACAGGTTCAAGTGTCTGCACCGTTTCAAATAATTACTTGTTCAGTGCTGCCATAATCTCTTCTTTATAAGGCATCGCCGGTGCTGTGCCGAGCTTTTCGACCGCCAGTCCGCCGGTTACATTGCCGTATATAAGCGCAGCTTCAAAGCTCATTCCCGCCGCAAGCGCCGCAGTAAAGCCGCCGTTAAAGGCATCACCTGCTCCCGTTGTATCAACAACATTTACCTGAATCGGCGCACCGGTAAACTCAGACTGTGCATTTTTGGCATAATAGCCCTTGTTTCCGAGCGTGATGACAACATTCTTAACTCCCTTGCCGAGAAGAACATCTGCCGCCTTTGAGGCGCTCTCATAACCGGTAACTGCAATGCCTGTTATGATTTCTGCTTCTGTTTCGTTGGGGGTGATGTAATCAATGCCGTTCAACACCTCATCAGGCAGCTTTCTTGCCGGTGCAGGATTAAAAACAGTAGTCACACCTGCCTGCTTTGCCATATCAAGCACCTTGTAGGTAGCCTCCGGATTTGTTTCAAGCTGGCAGAGAACCGTTCCCGCTGAGGCGACAGTTTCTTTAAGCGCCTGAACCTCCTCGGGCTTGAACTCTCCGCAGGCACCGATAATTACAATGATTTCGTTCTGTCCAGTAGCTTCGTTTACGATGATCAGTGCAGCACCTGTGTCAGAATTTTTATCAACAATGATTTTTGAGGAATCGATTCCCTCTTTGTCATAGAAATTAAGTGCCAGCTTTCCGAAGTCGTCCTCACCGAGTCTGGTTACAAGTGTTACATCGCCTCCGGCTCGCTTTGCAGCTACCGCCTGGTTGGAGCCCTTTCCTCCCGGTCCGCTTTTGAAGGACACGCCCATTACCGTTTCGCCCTCTGTGGGAAACTTAGGGGTTCTGCCGGTAAGGTCAGTTACATAGCTGCCAAACACTACGATCTTTTTGTTTTCCATTGCTTTTCTCCTTTTGCTGACACGCTGCAGCTATCACAATTATATCTGAATATCGAACATTTCGTAAAGGTCAAGTCTGTCAATGTGCAGAACAAGCTTGCCGTCTGAATACTCAAAGCCCATTTCCCTGCCGTCTGATACGCGGGTTATCTTTGCAGGCTTTTCCGTCCTTATGCAGATATTGAAGTCAAATACCGGCAGAACCTCATCTGCGTACTGCAGGTTGATTGCAGACAGATATTTGCCCTCTTCATCCTCCCACAGCTGATACTCAACCACATACGGCGTATCGTCCGAAGCGAAGCGCATCTCAGGCACATACTTCTTTACAAATGATGTGAATACCTTTCTGGGCTGTGTCAGGCTTGTGTTCTCAAAGGGTGCACATGCCCATATTATCTTGCCCTTGCCGACCTCTGCTTCCATCATTGCAGGGTAGTCTGTTGCGATTCCGGGTGGGTCTGAGTGCATGGATGCACTCTCATTGCGCGGGTCATTCGGGTCCGCTTCCACCTGAAGCTCGAGGTCTGCACATACCAGGAATGTGCTTGCCTGCAGTGAATACGGCAGCGTCAGCTTTGCAAGCACCTTGCCGTTCGTTGCTCCTTCAAGAATATACGCACTGTTGTACACTGTCAAAGGATATTTTCTGCTGTACTCACCAAACAGCGGTGCCACCTCATCCTCGGGGGCAATATAGGTGATTGTTTCGTCGGTACGTCCCGTTATCTTTCCGCCGAAGATCTCCTCAACCAGAGGCTGTGCGCTGTGACCGCTGATATACGCTATGCCGCCGTCTTCGACATAAGCCTTCAGCTCAGACATATTTTCCTTGCTCATATTGGGCGCATCGCTCACGATAAGCATTTTTGCTTTGCCCCACTGCTCAGGGTGGAAGCTGGTATACACGCTGTAGGGTATATGCGCTCTCTGCAGCGTTTCGCTGACATTGATGCTGCTGTCAAGATGCGGTATTGCCCTGCTGATGTGCTTACTCTCAGAGATGTCCATAGGCGGCATCTCCTCGTCGTACTTGCCGTGCAGATTGAAGTATATGCCTATATCCGTGCAGGGCTTGCCCTTTGAGAAATACTTTTCAAACTTTGCCGCATCATCATATACATTCTTAAGGCGGCTGTACACCAACGGTTCATATGTGCCGGTCATATCCACTGCGTCAACAAAGATGTTGCTGCCGTGATTGATAAATGACAGCATTGCATGGAGCTTCATCATTACCTCGGATTTAATAGTGGTATGCTCGTCAAGAGACGGCTCGCACCTTGAGGTAGTATAGTTGAACGGCAGATTGGGCGTCATATTGTAGTACAGTTTGCAGGCAAAGGTCTGCTGAGAAAAACCGCCGTACAAATCGCCGGAAACTGCATCGCTTGCAATCGTGGCATTCTCGGTTACGCCCATCATCCAGCTTGCCGGCATGGTGGAGTTCTGCATTTCGACAACTGCGCCGGGATTGACCATCTTGACGGAGTCGTAGATGTACTGCATATAGTCCTGCAGCCACTCCTCGCGCTTGCGCTGGAAAAGCTTCCAACGTTCGTCCTTCCAATTGACAATTCTCGGCATTTCTCCGCCGACTTCCTTTTCCCATCTTGCTCTGCAATTGTCGCAGTAACATACTGTGGGCCAGAAGGTCATATCCGCAAAGAACGCCTCATAGGGACCTACATATTCCGTGAAATCTGCAATCTGGTCTCTGCAGAACTTTTTGTAGCCCTCGCTGTTCGGGCAGCAAAGACCGAATCTTCTGCCCTTGTCGCGCGAATAGTGGCCGTCTATGTCCTTAATTCTCCACTCGGGATGGTGGTCATATGCCCAGTTGTTATAAATCATGCTGAAGTATACATCAACATCCATTCCGCCCTTGTGCATTTCATCGTACAGCCTTTTGAATGCATCTTCATTTCCGATGAGACCCGGGTGCATTTCGCCAACCTTTGTAGGCCAGTAGGAATAGCCGTAATGGGACTGAATGTACATCATTCCCGCCTCAGCACCTGTGGAGATAATGTCCTTAGCAAGAGCCTCCGGGTCAAACTGCTTAAGGAATTCGTCTCTCGTTACATTTACATGCATATCAAGAGAGTATTTCTTATATTTATCAGAATATCTGAATGCCATGATCGCGCTCCTTTATTTTATATCTGAATATCGAACATTTCGTAAAGGTCAAGTCTGTCAATGTGCAGAACAAGCTTGCCGTCTGAATACGCAAAGCCCATTTCCCTGCCGTCTGATACGCGGGTTATCTTTCTGCCAAAGCCTGTAAGCCGTGTCTTTTTATGCAATTTGCGCAAGTTTTTGAAAGAGCCTAATTGAACTCAATTAGGCTCTTTTCATCAATTCTTTTCTTCTTGCTTTTCTTTCAAAGAAACCGCTGATACGCTTGTTGTTCAGCGCAATACCCATTACGATTATGAGCATAACACCCAGCACAACATCCTGCATCTTGCTCGGGACACCCAGAGCAATCAATGCATTGAACATCATGGAAAGGGTGAACTGGCTTATGAATACACCAAGCGTCAGATTGCACCATTCCTGAATTGCAAATGCAATCAGCACGCCCATAAGAGGCTGGAAGATCATTGAGATACTCCTCAGGGAAGAAACCGTGGTAATGCTGTTTGCATAAGAAATCTGCAGGATTGCGGTGATGCCGATAAAGATACCGGCAAGCACAAAGGTCATATACTTGGTATTCATTGCATTGACGCCAAGTGCGTTGGCGAGAAGCTCCTCATTACCTACCGCGCGAATGTGGCAGGCAATGCAGGTTCTATTGTATATGTAATAGAACAAGAGTGCGCTTGCTCCCAGTATAATTAAACTATAGGGGAATTTGCCGATCATGCCGACATCAGCGGGGATTGTCTTGCTGACGCCGAGACCGATTTTCTGTGCAAGTATCTCGTAGATGAGCAGCAGGCCCAGAGATACAATGAGACAAGGAATCTTCAGCAGCTTGTACACAGTGCCGTTAATTACACCCAGCACAACGCCAACGGCTATGCAGCCGATGATGAGGCCGGGAATTCCCATTGTGTTTCCGAGAGAACCTCCGATCATTGCAGCAATGATCATAGCAGATGCGCAGCTGAGATCGAACATACCAATTGCGTTGGTAAAGCACATTGCATATCCCAGAGTTGTAGGGATAATGGCTTGAGACAGAACAATCTTCAGAGAATGGAAGCCGTAATTATCTATGCAGGCAGTCAGAATTAAAAAGATGACCACCGGTACGGCAAGTACGATAAATATATTGTTCTTTTTTTCCTTCATAACAGTAAACCTTTAACAACGATTATTGTCAGTAATAATGCAGCTGCTGCATTACTTTTCATAAGGGGAAAACGTGCGTCATTCATAACGCATATAAAGCAAAAACGCAGAGATGGGTGACGGTTTTTTCAGTGCCGGGGGGGAGAATAAACCTCCCCCCGGAATTTGTGTGGTGTTAAGTTCAGGCTGATTGAATGCAATTACTTTGCAAAGGGAACATATTCAACGCCGTTGGGTCCCTTTACGGGTGCTGCGAGGTCTGCATGTGCAGCATAAATGTCGGCGAGGTTGAATGCATTACCCCAAGCGATGATGTCTTCACCGGTTACATCGGGATTGTAGGTGATGAACAGGTTCTGCAGCTCTTCAAAGGTGTAAGTAGGAAGTGCTCCTTCGCAGAACTTGCTGTAATCCTTGAACTCTTCAGCGGAGCCGACTGCACCGAAGGAGATGGGAACATCCCATGCCTGTCCACCGAGGCGGCCGCCATTGAGGATTGCGTTCATCTCGAGCATACCGCAGGCGATCTGAACGGGGATGTAAATACCGCCCTGTGCGCAAATGATTCTATCCTTCTCGAAGCAGGCGTCGAGTCCGGTCAGGAAGTCAATAACGCTGATCTTGATGTGGTTGTCGGGGTCGTACTGCTCAAGCGCGGAGAGCGTGCCGTCGAGGATGTTCATGCCCATGGAGCAAGCGATGTAAACACCGTCGAGGTCGGGATTTGCAACGATGAAGCTTTCAACTGCCTGTGCTGCGTCAGCTGCCTGCTGGAGGTCTCTTGCCTCAGCAACAACTTCCATGCCGTACTCGTCAAGCGCCTTCTGCATGCCTTTTTCACGAAGTGCTGCGCAGGAGCTGCTCTTGTCCAAAGAGATGAGGCCGATCTTCTTCATGCCTGCTTCGCCCATTGCCTTAACTGCTTCATAGCCTGCGTTCAGGTCGGACTGAACTGCGGTGCCGCAGAAGTAGGGAGATGCGTATACAACATCACGTACCTCGGGGTCGAGGATGTCGCGCCATGCAACTGCCCAGTAAACCTTGTTCTCTTCGCAAAGCTTTGCAACCTTGATGAGCATAGTGTCGTTGCAGGGGCAGATGGTGATCATATTGCAGCCTGCAGAGATAAGTTTCTCAACGCTGGAAATCATATGATCGGGGTCGGTCAGGTCGTCAGCTTCTGCAACTGCGGTGCCGCCGTTGGGGAAGTTGCCGCACAGATAAACCATGTTCTCAAGGTAGGAATACTGTGCAGGGTTTGCGGTGTTTTCCATGGGGATGCCGAGCTTGAATTCGGGAAGGTCTGCTGAGGGATCTTTACCCTTAGCACCTTGCTGGCCGCATGCACAAAGAGCAAACACCATAACTGCTGCCAGCAAGAGGGCGATGACTTTCTTCATATTTTTTTCTCCTTTTTCTTTCTTTTCATTACTCTGCCGGTAATGAGAATTACAAAATTCACTTGATTACCTCTACGCTCTTTCTTTCAAATGTAAGCGCAATTACAATAAGGAATATAAAGCCCTTGATAAGTTGCTGAGTCAGTGTCTCAACGCCCCACAGGGTCATACCATTTGCAAGTGCCGCCATCGTGATGCTGCCGATTACCGCACTTCTGAACTTAACGGACGAGCCGCCTGTGATCAGCACGCCGCCGAGCATCAGCGCCTGCAGCGCATTGAATTCCAAATTGCTGGCCGTGCCGATATTAGCAGCACCGGAGCGGATGAGGAAGAAGAATGCAACAAGACCGGAGGCCAAACCTGTGAACACATAGCTTCCGTACTGAACGAGCTTTACTCTTACGCCGGACTGTCTGCAGACTTCCATCCTTGAGCCTATTGCGCGGCAATGCTTGCCGAACATGGTGTACTTGAACAGTATGAAGCTAATAATACCGAATACGATCGCAACTGTGATTTTAAGCTGCTGAGAATCGAGCATCATCATCTTGATGGGTATGGACTGAACACCCGACTGGAGCAGCAATTCAACAAAGCCCTTCAGGATGAAGGACATTGCGATTGTAGCAATAAACGAGTCAATTCTAAGCTCCGTAACAATCAAGCCGTTCAGCAGGCCGCACAGCAGTCCGACCAGCAGCGCAACCGGCAGGACCAAATTGCCGCTGATAGATGATGCGTGTGCCGCAAGTGCCGCCGCAAGTGCCACAACGCCGCCCAGGGACATATCGTTTTTGCCCTGCGCCATAACAAAAATCAATGCGTATGTAACAATCAGAAGGCTGAAAGCCTCGTTGAACAGCGTGTTGAAGTTTGTCTTTGTAAATACTTTTCCGCCGCTGACCGCATTGAAGAATACCAACACCAATATGAGGCCTAATACGGGAATAATGTCAGACAGGTGCGCCTTGATCCAGCTTTTTGCACCGCCGTTTTCATGCTTTTTTATATCCGTTTTCATTAGAAAGCACCTATATCATGTAATTAATAATATCTCTGTCGGACAGCTCTTTGCTTCTCTGAAACTCTTTTGTGATTTTGCCGTCCTTCATGATAAGCAGTCTGTCGCTCATACCTATCAGCTCAGGCAGCTCCTCGGAAATCAGGATTATGGTTCTGCCGTCTGCTTTCATTTTTTCCATGATGCGGTAAATCTCCGCTTTAACGCCGATGTCTATGCCTCTGGTGGGACAGTCCATGATCAGAACGGAAGCATCGAAGCCCACCCATTTCGCAATAACGACCTTCTGCTTATTGCCGCCGGACAGATGCATACAAAGCTGTTCCATTCCGCTGGTTTTGATTTCGAGCGTATTTATGTAGGAATTCGTAAACTCCTTCTCTCTCTTATCCGTGATGAATATGCCCTTCTGCAGCTTACTCAGGGACGGAAGGCAGATGTTATCACGAATGCTTGCTGCTGTGAGAATTGCTTCTTTGTCGCGGTCCTTGGAAATGTAGCCGATGCCCAGCTTCATTGCATCAGTCGGATTTTTGAACTCAACGCCGCCCTGATACCTGGTAACGCCTATCGTACGCGGTTCAAGACCGAATATCAGCTTGCCCAACTCGTGCATACCGCACTCGTTCAGGCCGCCTATTCCGAGTATCTCGCCCTTATACGCCTCGAACGAGACATCGGTAACGATTCCCTGCGTAATATGCTCAACCGAGAGGACAACCTCGTCCTCATGGCTCGGCTTGAAATCCTCGCGATAGTAGGCTCCGACCATTTCTCTGCCAACCATCAGCTGCTTGATCAGATCGGCATTGAATTTCTCCTTCGGCACCTCGTCAATGTAAATGCCGTCTCTAAAAACCGTCAGATAGTCGCATTTTTCCATAAGCTCATCTATGTCATGTGAGATGAAGATTACGGACTTGCCTTCTGACTTCATCTTTTCCATCAAGCCGTAGAGAATATCGCGGCCATTCTTGGAAAGTGCGCTGGTCGTCTCATCTATTATCAGAACCTTTGGGTCTGAATACATTGCTCTTGCTATCTCTACAAGCTTTCTGTCCTCAAAGGAAAGTCTGCCGCAGGTCATTCTGGCGTCAATGTGCTGCATCTGAAGCTCATCGAGAATCTTCTGTGCGGCATTCGCCATTTTTTTCGTATCCAGCCTGATGCCGTTATGAAACTGCTTTTCTTTTCCAATGAATATGTTTTCCGCAACGGTTGTGCTCGCAAAGGTCCCCTGCTCCTGAACAATCATGCAAACGCCCTTAGCTGCTGCGTCAATCATATTCTTAGGGCAATACGGCTCACCATCCAGGAAGAGTTCACCTGAATCATAGGGATAAATGCCCGAAACGATTGAACACATCGTGCTCTTGCCTGAGCCGTTCTCGCCCATCAGGCCGTGGATTTCGCCGGGTCTCAGGCAAAAGTGAACATCATTCAATGCCACAGTAGGCGGGAAAGTCTTAATTATGTTTTTAGCTTCAAGAAGAAAACGGTTACTCATCAGTTATCACCATCAACAAATTATTCGTTGAGAAGCTTTATGCCCGAGCTTGTGCCGAGTCTGTCTGCACCGGCCTCAAGGAATGCAAAAAGGTCTGCCTTGGTCTTCATACCGCCTGCCGCCTTTACTTTTACATAAGGTGCAACATTGGCCTTCAAAAGCTTTACATCCTCCAGCGTTGCGCCACCGGTGCCAAATCCGGTTGAGGTCTTAATATAGTCGGCCTTTGCATCCGAAACGCACTTGCAAAGTGCGATTTTTTCCTCGTCAGTCAGATAACAGGTCTCAATGATAACCTTCAGAATCTTGTCCCCGCACGCCGCTTTGACGGCCTTGATCTCTTCGGTAACAGCATCAAACTTATGCTCCTTTGCCCAGCCGATGTTGATTACCATATCGATTTCATTTGCGCCGTCTTCAATTGCCTGCTTTGCCTCTGCAACCTTTATTGAAGTGGTGGAATATCCGAGGGGAAAGCCAATTACGGTGCATATATTGACATCCTTATATTTATTGTGAATGTAATTTACAAAGCTTGCCGGAATGCAAATAGATGCAGTGCCGTATTTCAGTGCCTCCTCTGCAATGGCTTCAATCTGCTCTGTTGTGCTAAACGCCTTGAGGAGCGTATGGTCAATGTGTCCGTATACTTCTTCTTTCTTCAATGTTATATATCCTTTCAGCTTTTGTGAAAATATTTATTTATCACAAGTTTTGTTCATCCTGTAACATATGCTAACATAAAGAAAAATTTGCGTCAATATTTCAAAACTTTTTTGTGAATAGTTCATAATATCCATCTCTTTGTTTGTATAAAACCAACATTTTTTTAACATCCGCTCTTTTTAGCTGTTAATCGGCAGCGATTGTTAACACATTTTGTTGACATGTTAACATTTTGCTTTGGTGTATAACAAAAGTCATTTATCTGATTGCCAATACGCACATTTTCTCAGAATAACGCGAAATTCAGCGCATTTCAGATGAAATATCCGGCTTATAATTGTATTATCGCGCCTCTGTATCCAAGTAAATCTGCAAATTTTGTTAAAACCAAGGTGCATTTCCCCTTTGTTGCTATTGAATTTTCTCTGTCGCTGTGATAAATTTGTTATAAATTAAAAATATTACGAGCATTTTGTTAAATACCGTTCAGAAAAGGAGAAGGCTTATATATGAAGAACAAGCCCGAGCGTATCAGCTGTATTCTCTCCATCCTGGCAAACAGAGTAGGTGAATCCATAAGCGCGCTTGCCTCGGAAATCGGAGTCTCGGATATGACCATACGCCGAGATTTGCACGAGCTGTCCGCGCAGGGATATACCACCGTTATCAATGGCGTTGCAATTCTGAATGATAACCAGGATGGCTCGAAGATAAAGAAGGACTATTTCATTCACGACGAGAGACAGAGCATGTCCGGCAGCAAGGAAGCGATCGGTCTGGAGGCCTGCAAGCTCATTGAGCCGAATGATATCGTTCTGATAGATACGGGTTCCACCACAGAGTGTATGCTCAAGCACTTAAATCTGGACTTTCCCATCACGGTAGTGGGCTACACCCTGAACACTATGGTTGCCTGCCAGAACAGAAGCAACATCTCTCTCATTTGCGGCGGCGGATTTTACCACAGGAACACTGAGCTTTTCGATTCTCCCGAAGGAGTCGCGCTTATATCCAGACTGAATATCAACAAGTGCTTTATGGCAGCAGCTGGAGTAACTTCAAAAGGAAACCTTTCATGCATCGAGCCGTATGAATTTATGTACAAGAAGGCGGCTATCAACTCATCATCCACAAGAATTCTACTGGTCGACTCATCGAAGTTCGGCAAAATGCGTCCCTGCATGTTCTCAAATCTTTCAGATTTCGACATGGTAATTACAGACAGCGATATAGGTGGAAACTGGATTAGCCTCTTTGAGCAAAGCAATCTGAAGTACATAATCGTCTGATGCGTGCTACTATCTGTTTTGCGCATCCTTAGCACCGCTTCATCTATTACAACAAGAATTCAACAGGCTCAGAGTCGGAATTTCGACTCTGAGCCTGCTATATCTTTGACCCACAGGTGTTGGGTGTTCAAATTCTCTCGGAGGCATTTGCGCCTGTCCGGTCTTGCTTTCGGTCTTGGCGGTGTCCGTCCCGGCAAGAAGCTCGTCAGCGGTAATGTCATAAGCTCCTATCCATTCAAAGCCTTTCTCGTCTCCCAGAGAAAAGGCAAGGGACTGTCCGGGCGGCGCAAGGGAGCTTTTCTCATGGATAAGCACCCTCGTTGTGGGACTGTCCTTCAGCTTGCCAATAAACAGTAGACTGCGGACAGCCGCCGTAATGTCGATAGACCCTAAGCCCCTGTAAGTGCTTTGCGTTCCTGCGGCTTTGTTCAGGTGCCCTATCAGCACGATAGCGCACCCAGTAGCCTGTGCAATATCTCCCAGACTGCGGAAAATGGGACGGACTTCATTTGCCCGGTTCATGTCCACATCTGCGC
>UMFY01034508.1_pt1 | contig 13021 bp, 9 predicted proteins | sample 1965121 | NCBI WGS metagenome assembly UMFY01 (sample SAMEA4836057, study PRJEB28245) | human gut metagenome | biome: gut microbiome; material: fecal sample | place: Denmark | collected 2008
AATTTTACCGACAAAACCGGGCAGCGGGCAACCGTGTGCCCGGTTTTTTGCTAACGGAAAACGGCGCAAGCCGTGGACCGGAGGAGTAATTGAAGGAGGTCATTCTTATGAGAGAAAAGGCTGCATACCTGAAGGGCTTGGTGGAGGGCCTCGGCATTGACGAGACCACCAAGGAAGGCAAAGTCATCAAGGCCATGAGCGAGCTGCTGTGCGAAATGGCACAGGCCATCGACGGCATTGACGAGGACGTGACCCAAGCTTACGACCAGATCAACGACCTGAGCGAGGAGCTGGAAGACCTCGAGGCCGATCTCTACGAGGACGACGAAGAGGCTGACGAAGACGAAGCCGATGACGCAGAGGCAGAAGAGGACGACAACGCCGATGTTGCCAGCGAGCCTTACTATGAGGTCGCCTGCCCGGCCTGCGGCGAGACCGTCTACGTCAGCGAGGACGATCTGGACGCGGGGGAGGCCATCTGCCCCAGCTGCAAGGTCGCATTTGAAGTGGCGCTGGCTGACGACGAGGAAGCCGAAGAGGACGACGAAGAGGACGACGGCCCCGTGCAGTACGAGGTGACCTGCCCCGCCTGTGGCGCAACGGCCGTGTTCGAGGAAGGCGACCTGCTGGACGGTGAGCCCACCTGCCCCAACTGCGGCAAACCCCTCGATTTTGAAGTGACCGAGGAGTAATCGCGCATACAAAAAGACCCTGTCTCCCGTGGGAGGCAGGGCCTTTTTTCGTCACCGCGTAAGATCAGCGGTTCTCGTTTGCTTTCTGGAGCCAGATGCTGCCGATATCCAGTGCGTTGTACAGGCCGTTCTTGGTGGTCTGGCGGAACACGCGGGCTTCGGGGGCAAGGCTGTCGTTGGTGGAGAACACCTGCAGGTGGACCTTATCGGCCACCTCGACCCCGCCTACGGACTTGGTGCTCAGGATCTGCATACGCAGCACATAAGGGTCGGTCATACGGCCGTAATACAGCTCGTTGTCCTTGCGGACGAGGGGCTTGCCTTTATAAGTCAGTTTGGGTGTAAATGGCATCGTGAAAGCCTCCCTATCGTTTAGATTCACTTTAGTATATCACACATCCGGGGGTGGTGCAAGCCAATGGGGACTTTCGAGTGGACTTTTTTGGCGCGGGAGATTTTTCCTTGACAAACGGTGTTGGGTTGTGTTATCATTCGCTCATAAGAGGTTTTTGCCGCTGACGGAACGTTGTGGAGCACCACAGTGCGGCAAAAAGCTGGTTTTGTCAATGCCGACCGTCTGGGCAGCCTTGCGCAACTGCTGCGCAAAGCTGCCCTTTTTGTTTGAAGGAGGTTGTTTCCCATGAAGTCTGATATCGAGATCGCACAGGAAGCGAAAATGAAGCCCATTGCCGAGATCGCCGCATCCCTCGGCATTGCCGACGAGGACGTGATCCCCTATGGCCGCTACAAGGCCAAGATCAACCACCGCCTGATCCACAAGGCGTCCAAGCAGGGCAAGATGATCCTTGTGACGGCTATCAGCCCCACTCCGGCGGGCGAGGGCAAGACCACCACCAGCGTGGGTCTGGCCGACGCCATGAATGCTCTGGGCAAAAAGACCATGCTCTGCCTCCGCGAACCCTCCCTCGGCCCCGTGTTCGGCGTCAAGGGCGGCGCAGCCGGCGGCGGCTACGCGCAGGTGATACCCATGGAAGACATCAACCTCCACTTCACCGGCGACCTCCACGCCATCGGCGCTGCCAACAACCTGCTGGCAGCCATGATCGACAACAGCATCCAGCAGGGCAACCCCCTGAACATCGACCCCCGCCGCATCACGTGGAAGCGCTGCATGGACATGAATGACCGCCAGCTCCGCTTCATCGTGGACGGCCTCGGCGGCAAGGTCAACGGCACCCCCCGCGAGGACGGCTTTGACATCACCGTTGCCAGCGAGGTCATGGCCATCTTCTGCCTCGCCACCAGCATCTCCGATTTGAAAGAGCGGCTGGCGAAGATCGTCTGTGCCTACACCTACGACGGCAAGCCCGTCACGGCGGGCGAGATCGGTGCCGCCGGTGCTATGACCGCCCTGCTGAAGGACGCCCTCGACCCGAACCTTGTGCAGACGCTGGAGAACAACCCCGCCATCATCCACGGCGGCCCCTTCGCCAACATCGCCCACGGCTGCAACAGCGTCATGGCCACCAAGCTCAGCCTCTCGCTGGCCGATTACGTCATCACCGAGGCGGGTTTCGGTGCCGACCTCGGCGCGGAAAAATTCCTCGACATCAAGTGCCGCTATGCGGGCATCGCGCCCAGCGCCTGTGTGCTGGTTGCCACCGTCCGCGCCCTCAAGAGCCACGGCGGCGTGGCCAAGGCCGACCTGAACCAGCCCAACCTCGAAGCCGTCAAGGCCGGTGCGGCCAACCTCGTCCGCCACATCGACAACCTGAAAAACGGCTTCGGTCTGCCGGTGGTGGTGGCCATCAACGCCTTCCCCACCGACACCCCTGAAGAACAGGCCTACGTCCAGCAGGTCTGCGCCGAGCAGGGTGTGCCCTGCGTGCTGAGCGAAGTCTTCGCCAAGGGCGGCGAGGGCGGCAAGGCACTGGCTGAAAAGGTGCTGGAGATCATGGAAGACCGCCCCATCCAGTACACTTACTCGCTGGACATGCCCCTGAAGGACAAGGTCAAGGCCATTGCCAAGAAGATCTACCGCGCCGACGATGTGAACTTCAGCGCCGCCGCCAGCAAGACGCTGGCCGAGCTGACCGAGCTGGGCTATGGCGACCTGCCCGTCTGCATCGCCAAGACCCAGTACAGCTTCAGCGATAATGCAAAGCTGCTGGCCGCGCCCACCGGCTTCACCATGGAGGTGCGCGAGGTCCGCCTCGCCGCCGGTGCCGGTTTTGTCGTGGTCATCTGCGGCAATATCATGACCATGCCCGGTCTGCCCAAAAAGCCCGCTGCCGTCAACATCGACGTCGATGCCGATGGTAAGATCACCGGCCTGTTCTGAGCGTTTCCGGTAACAAAAAAATCCTCCCGATCAGACGATCGGGAGGATTTTTTTGCTGTAAGTTTACGCCGCGGCGGCGGTGGTCGTGGTGACGGTATGGGTGCGGAGGTAATCGACCCAGACGGTGTAGCCTTCGGGTTTGACGTGGTAGCCGTCCTTCTGGGCGTACTCGGCTTTCAGGTCGCCGTTTTCGTCGGCGAGGACTTCCCACAGATTGAGGAAGGCACAGTTCTTTTCCAGCGCGATGGCGGCCAGCTCGTTGTTGATCTCGCACAGCCGCTCCTTGTACAGGCCGGGGTGGGTGGCGCGGACGTCGGGCCGGACGGGCGTGATGGACTGAACGTAGATCTGGGTGTTGGGCAGCGTCTGGGTGACCATATCCAGCATGAGGCGGTAATAGGTGAGGAAGTTGGAATAATCGTCGTCCCGGTTGAGGACGTTGGTGCCCAGCAGGATGTAGAGCACCTTCGGCTGCTGGGCGGCCAGCGCCTCCATGGGCACCTCCTTGGTGCCGTCCCGGCGGGTGCAGGTGGTGCTGTTGACCACGGCGCTGGGGCCGATGCCCTTATAGGCGCAGTAGGAGGCCTCCGGCAGGCCGGTGCTGTACATCTCCATGCCCTGCGTCAGGCTGTCGCCAAGGAAACAGGCTTGGGAAAAATAGCTGCGGTCCACGGCGGGGCTCTCGTCCAGCGCGGCGAGGCGGAAATCCATGGCGGTGGTGCCGTTTTCTGTGGTCTGGACGCTCAGCCGCCGGGCGGGCGTGTAGCTGATGGTGTTCCACTCGCTGCCCTGCAATTCCTGCTGGAAGATAGTCGGCCCCTGCACCACGGCGGGGGACTGCTCCCGGTGGAGCCGCTTCCACAGCACCCCCACGGCGCTGAGCAGCACCAGCAGGAACAACAGCCCTGCCACGGCAAACATCCTGCGCCAACGCTTGCGGAGAATGCGGCGGCGGTATTCCTGATAATCGGCCATAAGACACCCTGCTTTCTGGAACGTTTTTCTTCATTATACAGCAGGACACGCCCCGGTGCAAGCGGCGGCGCAAACACTTTGCGTTATGGGGCTGTTTGTGCTATACTTATTCTGGTTTACTATGAAAAAACGTCGGATGCGGGTAAAAAGCCGCCTCCGGCTGGAACGGAAAAAGGCAGGAATCAAATTTTATGCTGCAAAATTCGGAATTGCATTATCTGGACAACGCTGCCACCACCATGGTGGCCCCGGAGGTGGCGGATGCCATCTACAAGGCCATGGGGGAGCACTGGGCGAACCCGTCCTCCCTCTACGCCCCCGGTGCCCGCAGCGAAGAGGCGCTGAACGCGGCCCGCGCCGTGGTGGCCCGGAGCCTCGGCTGCAAGTCGCGGGAACTGTACTTCACCTCCTGCGGCAGCGAGGGCAACAACATGGCCCTGCTGGGCGCGGCCCTGACCCGGAAGTTCGGCAGGGGCATCGTGGTGTCCGGTTTCGAACACCCCAGCGTCCAGAAACCGCTGGAGCGGTTGGCGGCCATGGGATATGACGTCACGGTGGTGGCCCCGAACCCGGACGGCACGCTGGACATCAACAAAATGCTGGATGCGGTGGACAAGAACACCATCCTCGTGGCGTGCATGATGGTCAACAACGAGATCGGCACCCGGAACGACGTGGAGCGGCTGGCCGCCGAGGTGAAACGCAAAAACAACCGCACCATCGTCCATGTGGACGCGGTACAGGCGTGGATGCGGGTGCCCATCAAGTTGGCGAACATCGACACGCTGGCGGTCAGCGGCCATAAGATCCATGCGCCCAAGGGCGTGGGCGCCCTCTATCTGAGCGACAGTCTGGCACAGGCGTTCCAGCCGCCCTACCTCGGCGGCGAGCAGGAGCGCGAGAAGCGCCCCGGCACCGAGAATCTGCCCTATGCGGTGGGTCTGGCAGCGGCGGTGAGCCGCCTTTCCAAGAACATGAAGAGCCGGGATGCCGCCGTCCGCGCCCTGAACGACCGGCTGCGGGAGGGGCTGAAAGCTTTCCCCGATGTGGTCATCAACAGCCCGGACAGCGCGGTGCCGGAGGTGCTGAACTTCAGCGAAAACTGCATCAAGAGCGAAACGATGCTGGCCTATCTGGCCGAGCAGCAGATCTATGTTTCCTCGGCCAGCGCCTGTGGGCGGGGCCAGCCCAGCCACACCCTTGCGGCCATGGGCCGGGACCCGCTGGCCATTGACACGGCCATCCGGGTGTCGTTCTGCGCCGACAACACCCCCGAAGACGTGGATGCGTTCCTCAACCGCTTTGAGGACGGCATGAAGAATTTACAGAAGATCAGGAGATAACTATGCGTGAAATGATTATGGGCTATCAGGGCGAGATGTCGCTCAAGGGCCTCAACCGCAACCAGTTCGAGTCGGCGATGATGAAGATCCTGCGCTACCGGCTCAAGACCGTGGGCAAGTTCAAGGTCTACTGCACCCAGTCCACCTTTTACATGGAGCCGGAGGAAGAGGACATCGACATGGACCTTGCCTTTGACCGGGTGCGCACCGTCTTTGGTCTGGCTGCGCTGAGCCGCGCCGTGGTCTGCGAAAAGGACTTCGACACCATCTGCCAGACGGCGGAAGATTACCTCGGCGACAGCCTCCACGGCATCAAGACCTTCAAGGTGGAGGCCCGCCGCTCCGACAAGACCTACCCCATGACCAGCCCCGAACTGATGCGGGAGCTGGGTGCCTACCTGCTGGGCAAGCACAACTACCTGAAAGTCGATGTGCGCAACCCCCAGTTCAAGGTCATCGTGGAGATCCGCGATTACGGCGCGTATATTCACGGCCCGAAAATACCCGGCGAGGGCGGTCTGCCGGTAGGCACCTCCGGCCGTGCGCTGAATATGCTCTCCGGCGGCATCGACAGCCCGGTGGCTGCCTACCGGATGGCCAAGCGCGGTCTGGCGCTGGATCACATCCATTTTGCGTCCCCTCCGTATACTTCGGAGCGCGCAAAACTGAAAGTTAAGACTTTGGCCCAGAAGATCACCCCCTATACCGGCAGCACGAACCTCTTTGTGGTGCCCTACACCAAGCCGCAGGAGTACATCCGGGACAACGCCCCCGATGTGCTGTTCACGGTGCTGATGCGCCGCAGCATGATGCGCATTGCCAACCTCATCGCCCAAAAGCAGGGCAGCGAGGCCCTCATCACCGGCGAGAGTCTGGCGCAGGTGGCCAGCCAGACCGTGAAGGCCATCCAGTGCACCGATGCGGCGCAGGATCTGCCCATCCTCCGCCCGCTCATCGGCATGGACAAGACCGAGATCATCGAGACGTCCCGCCACATCGGCACCTTTGAGACGAGCATCCTGCCCTACGAGGACTGCTGCACCATCTTTACCCCGCCGCACCCGAAGATCCGCCCGGAGCTGGACGAGATCCTCGAAGCCGAGGCGGCTATGCCCGGTCTGACCGAGCTGGAAGCCAAGGCCGCCGAGGAGACCGAGCGCATCCGCATCCGGATCACCGACGAAATCGAGTTTGAGGGGTGAGGAAGATGACGGCGGAGATCATCAGTGTGGGCACCGAGCTGCTGCTCGGCAACATCCTGAACACCAACGCCCAGTACCTGAGCCGGGAGCTGGCGGCGCTGGGCATCACGGTCCAGCGGGAGAGCACCATCGGCGACAACCACGGCCGCTTGGCGGAGTTCGTCAACGAGGCGAAGGCGCGGTGTGACCTGCTGGTGTTTACCGGTGGCTTGGGCCCCACGGCGGACGACCTGACCAAAGAGACGGTGGCCGCGTGCTTCGGCGATACGCTGGAGCTGGACGAAGCCGAGTGGGCGGGCATTCAGGAATACTTTGCCCGCTCCGGCCGGGAGACCACCCCCAACAACCGCAAACAGGCCATGGTGCCGGTGCACGGGAAGAAGATCGTCAACCACCACGGCACCGCCCCCGGCGCGTGGTTCGAGCAGGATGGCCGCTGCGCCGTCCTGATGCCGGGCGTCCCCTCCGAGATGAAGGCCATGTGGACCGAGAGCATCCGCCCCATGCTGCTGGAACGCCAGAACTGCACCCTGCACTCCATCACCCTGCGGGTGCTGGGGGGCGAAAGCAACTTGGAATATAAGGTGCGAGACCTTTTGGAGAATGCGAACCCTACCGCCGCCATCTACTGCAAGACCGGCGAGTGCGAGATCCGCATCACGGCCCGTGCCGCCACCGACGAGGACGGCGAAAAAATGTGCCGCGCATATGCCAAAAAGTTCTACGATCTGCTGGGCGATGCGGTGTATGATGAGGATGTAGCCGGGCTGGAAGAAACGCTGGTGCGCACCCTGAAGGAAAAGGGCCTCACCATCGCCACGGCGGAGAGCTGCACCGGCGGCCTGATCGCAGAGCGCATCACGTCGGTGTCCGGCTCCAGCGAGGTGTTCGGCTACGGCTTTGTGACCTATTGGGAACAGGCGAAGGCGAAGCTGGTGGGCGTGGAGCCGGAGGTCATCGCGCGGTACAACGTGGTGTCGGCCCCGGTGGCGGCGCAGATGGCGCTGGGGGCCGCAGAGGCCGCCGGAGCGGATATCGCCGTCAGCGTGACCGGCTTGGCCGGGCCTACCGGCGGCGACGAGCTCCGCCCGGTGGGCACCGTCTACGTCGGTGCTGCGCGGGGCGGGACGGCCTACGTCAAAAAGCTGTTCGTCTCCCGCCCGGACCGTGCGTGGGTCCGCGGACGCGCCGCACAGACCGCACTGGAACTGGCGCTGCGTCTGGCGCAGGGAAAGCTCCCTGACGGCACAAAGCCCCTTGCCGCTGCCCGGCAGCACGACGCGGCCGCGCTGGATGCGCTGGACAAGGCATTTTTGAACAAATAAAACGCAGGGGTGAACGAAATTGAACGAAGCAAAGGCCGGATGTGTGCTGCGGCTGTTCGGTGCGCCGGACGCCGCCGTGGGGGCTGCCGTGGGGCAGTTCCCGCCCCAGTGGAATGCTGCCGCCCAGTGGAAGAGCCGGGGGGCCGAAACGCTGGTGGCCCTCTCGGCGCAGAGCGCGGCGGGGCTGAAAAAAGCCGTGGGCGCACTGCGGGAAACCTTCTCCGCCGACCTGTACGGGGCGGGGGAGACCACGCTGGCCGAAGCCGTCGTCGCGGCGCTGGAAGGCCACGACCGGCTGCTCATCTGCTCGGATGCGGCGGCGGGGACGCTGCTGGAAGCCCGGCTGGAAACGGTCCCCGGTGCGGAAAAGGTCTTTGACTTCGGGGCGCTGAGCTACGCCCACCCCAAGGCCGGGGCCCAGATCGAAAAGCGGGCCCGTGCCCGTCTTCCGAAAGGCACCACGGACCCCGTCCGCCTTGCGCTGGCGCGGGCACAGGCAGCCCGGCGGGTAGTGGGGGCCGACCTTGCGGCGGGCTGTGCCGAGCGGGAGCAGGACTGCGTGCTCATCCTCAGCAGCAAAAAAGGCTGCTGGCTGCGGACGGTACAGCGGACGGACAAGCCCGCCCTCTGGCTGCTGGATATGATCCGCCGCGCCGCGTGCGGGCTGCCCCAAGCGGAGGGCACGGGCTTTCTGCCCGCCCGGAAAGCCGAAAAAACGGCCCAGCCCGAAACTGCCCCCGCCCCCAAAAAGCCCCGCCGCGCCCGGCGGGTGCTGGTGGTTTTGCTGGTGCTGGCCGCTCTGGCGGCGCTGGCAGCAGCCGGGGCGTGGGTGTACACAGGCGGCAATTTCTACGCCCTGCCCCAGCGGCTGCATTCGCTCTGGGCAGACGGCGTGCCGCACGCGGGCGCGAGTTTCTTGTAACGGAAAGGCACCTTTGCTGCGGCAAAGGTGCCTTTTGTACAGGATTTTACAGAAAGTTCATCGGAAAACAGCGTAAAATCTGCCCAACGGGTTTGACGGGTTTTGTGCTTTGGTGTATCATATAACTGTATGATTACTCTATCGGGCGGGATGCCGCCCAGATTTCCAAATAGATGAGGTGTAAGAATGTCCTTTGCTGAAAAAATCTTCGGCACTTTCTCGGACCGCGAGCTGAAAAAGATCAACCCGCTCACCAAAAAGGTGCTGGCACTGGAACCCCAATATCAGGCAATGTCCGACGCCGACTTACAGGCCCAGACTCCGGCGCTGAAAGAGCGGCTGGCCAAGGGCGAGACGCTGGACGATATCCTGCCCGATGCGTTCGCCGTCTGCCGCGAGGCCGCTTGGCGTGTGCTGGGCATGAAGCACTTCCCGGTGCAGATCACCGGCGGCATCGCGCTGCACCGCGGCGACATCGCCGAGATGCAGACCGGTGAAGGCAAAACGCTGGTGGCGACCCTGCCCGCCTACCTGAACGCCCTGACCGGCGAAGGCGTCCACATCGTCACCGTCAACGATTATCTGGCCAAGCGTGACAGCGAGTGGATGGGCAAACTCTACCGCTGGCTGGGCCTGAGTGTCGGCCTGATCGTGCAGGGCATCGACGGCGACAGCCGCCGCCGCGCCTACAACGCCGACATCACTTACGGCACCAACAACGAGTTCGGCTTCGACTACCTGCGCGACAACATGGTGACCTACAAGGACAACATGGTGCAGCGCGGCCATGTCTACGCCATCGTCGATGAGGTGGACTCCATCCTGATCGATGAGGCCCGCACCCCGCTGATCATCTCCGGCCGCGGCGAGGATTCCTCCAGCCTGTACACGCAGGTGGACCGCTTCGTCCGCACCCTGCGCAAGAGCGTGGTGGTGGAGCTGGAAGACAAGGTGGAGACCGACGAGCAGACCGACGGCGATTACGTCGTGGACGAAAAGCACAAGAGCTGCACCCTGACGGCGAAGGGCATCAAGAAGGCGGAGGAATATTTCAAGATCGAGAACCTTGCCGCCGCCGAGAATATGACGCTGGCCCACCACATCGATCAGGCCATCAAGGCTTATGGCGTCATGAAGAAGGACATCGACTATGTGGTGAAGAACGGCGAAGTCATCATCGTGGATGAGTTTACGGGCCGTCTGATGATCGGCCGCCGCTACAACGAGGGTCTGCATCAGGCCATCGAGGCGAAGGAAGGCGTGAAGATCGCGGCCGAGAGCAAGACGCTGGCCACCATCACCTTCCAGAACTACTTCCGTATGTACAAAAAGCTGTCCGGTATGACCGGTACGGCCAAGACCGAGGCCACCGAGTTCACCGAAATTTACGGCCTGAACATCGTCACCGTGCCCACCAACCGCCCGAACATCCGCAAGGATTACCCGGATGCCGTCTACAAGACCGTGAACGGCAAGTATAAGGCCGTCATCGAGCAGGTGATGGAGTGCCACAAGAACGGCCAGCCGGTGCTGGTGGGTACCGTCAGCGTCGAAAAGAGCGAGACACTGGCCAAGATGCTCCAGCGCTACACCCGCGACTTCAACGTGCTGAACGCGAAGAACCACGAGCGCGAGGCGGAGATCGTGGCACAGGCCGGCAAGAAGGGTGCCATCACCATCGCCACCAACATGGCGGGCCGTGGTACCGATATCATGCTGGGCGGCAACGCCGAGTTCATGGCCAAGGCCCAGATGCGGAAAGAGCACTTCTGCGAGAACTTGCTCGACCCCGAAAAGCCCGAAGACGCCGACCCGAATGGGGTGGAACTGCTGTTGACCGAGGCCAACGGCCACGGCGACACCACGGACGAGAACATCCTTGCGGCCCGCAAGCGGTTCGATGAGCTGTACGCCCAGTACAAGCCCGCCATCGAGGCCGAGGCCGACGAGGTGCGCAAGGCGGGCGGCCTGTTCATCATCGGCACCGAGCGGCACGAGAGCCGCCGCATCGACAACCAGCTGCGCGGACGTGCGGGCCGTCAGGGCGACCCCGGTGCCTCCCGTTTCTACCTGAGCCTCGAAGACGACCTGATGCGCCTGTTCGGCGGCGACCGCGTTTCCAGCCTGATGGACACCCTCAAGTTGGACGAGGACACCCCCATCGAGAACCGGATGATCACCAGCACCCTCGAAAGCGCCCAGAAGAAGCTGGAAGGCCGCAACTTCGAGATCCGCAAGAACGTGCTGAAGTACGACGATGTTATGAACCAGCAGCGCGAGATCATCTACGGCCAGCGCCGCAAGGTGCTGGACGGCGAGGACATCAGCAACGAGATGCACAACATGCTGCGGGAGAACATCGACTCCAGCTGCAAGCAGTTTCTCGCGGGCGATGTCAAGGACGAGTGGGACTTCGGTGCCCTCCGCCGCCATTATCAGGGCTGGCTGACCACCGAGGAGGACTTCCACTATACCGTCGCCGATTACGACAGCATCTCGGTGCAGAGCATCGCCGACCTGCTGTATGACCGCGGCATGGACATCCTGAACGACAAGGAGCAGCGCTACGGTGCCCCGCTCATGCGTGAGCTGGAGCGCATCTGTCTGCTCAAGTGCGTGGACCGGCAGTGGATGGACCACATCGACAACATGGACCAGCTGCGGCAGGGCATCGCGCTGCGGGGCTACGGCCAGAAGGACCCCGTTGTGGAGTACCGCATCGAGGGCTTCGACATGTTCGACCAGATGGTCGATTCCATCCGGGAATCCAGCATCAAGATGCTGCTGACCATCGAGGTGCGCGGCGCGGGCGCTGCCCCCAAGCGGGAACAGGTGGCCAAGCCCACCGGCGAGGGCTTTGTGCCCGGCAACGGTGCGCCCGGCGCCAAGGGTGCCCCCAAGGGCCAGCCCGTCCGCGTCATCAAGATCGGCCGCAACGACCCCTGCCCCTGCGGCAGCGGCCTCAAATGGAAAAAGTGCACCTGCGCCCAGTACCACCCCGATGGGGCCAACGGCGGGGAGCAATAAAAAGAAAAAAGGGAGCTGATTTGGAATGATGACCTCGAAGGATTGGATGGCAGAGGCAAAGGTGCTGGAGCCCCAGCTGCAGCAGTGGCGGCGGACGCTGCACCGGCACCCGGAGGTGGGCTTCGACCTGCCAAAAACCCGCGCGCTGGTGAAACAGGCGCTGACCGAGATGGGCTATACTCCGCAGGACTGCGGCAAGGCCGGTATCATCGCGCTGGCGGGCGGCAAGCGCCCCGGCAAGACCATCCTGCTGCGCGGCGATATGGACGCCCTGCCCATTCAGGAGGAGTCCGGTGTGGACTTCGCTTCCGAGGTGCCCGGCAAGATGCACGGCTGCGGCCACGATATGCACACGGCCATGATGCTGGGCGCGGCCAAGCTCCTCAAGGAGCATGAGGACGAGCTGGAAGGCACCGTCAAGCTGGAATTCCAGCCAGCGGAGGAGATCTTCCAAGGCTCGCCGGATATGCTGGCCAACGGCCTGTTGGAAAACCCGAAGGTCGATGCGGCAGTCATGTTCCATGTGATCGCGGGGATGCCCCTGCCCTCCGGCATGGTGCTGGTGCCCCACGGCGGCATCACCATGGCCAGCTGCGAGCAGTATCACATCGTCGTCCACGGCAAGGGCGGCCACGGCTCCATGCCGGAAGCGTGCATCGACCCCATCACAGCGGCGGCACACATCCACATCGCTCTGCAGGAGATCAACAGCCGCGAGATGGACCCCCACAGCTTCGGAGTCTTTACCACCGGGCGGTTTCAGGCCGGTGCGGCGTCCAACGTCATCCCCGATACGGCGGAGATGTGGGGCACCATCCGCACCGTCGACCCTGAGAACAAGGTGGGTGAGCTGATCCACAAGCGGATGACCGAGATCGCGCAGGGCGTGGCGGCAGCCTACCGCTGCACCGCCGAGGTCCGCTTCAGCGACTTCTGCCCCTGCATGGTGGTGGACGACGCCCTCGCCGAAAACGCCATGACCTATATGACCGAGCTGATGGGCCAAGGTGCGCTGGACATGAGCAAGCTCACCGGCGGCAAACCCGGCGGCGGCAGCGAGGACTTCGCCTTCGTCAGCCACGAGGTGCCCACCGTCAGCATGTTTATTGCGGCGGGCAACGCCAAGGAGGGTTACACCTACGGCCAGCACCACCCCAAGGTCAAGTTTGACGACAGCATCCTCTTCGCGGGCAGCGCGGCGTACAGCTATTTTGCCCTGCGGTGGCTGGAAGA
>UMFY01016410.1_pt1 | contig 12997 bp, 9 predicted proteins | sample 1965121 | NCBI WGS metagenome assembly UMFY01 (sample SAMEA4836057, study PRJEB28245) | human gut metagenome | biome: gut microbiome; material: fecal sample | place: Denmark | collected 2008
ATATTCGGCATAAGGTTTCAACTCCGATTTCTGCGTCTGCATGGCGACGGTTGCTCCGAAGGCGGCTGCCCCGTTGGTCGAGGTCCCGGCTCCGCGTTGTATCTGGATATTATCGACCGAAGAGGCAAAGTCTGGCATGTTCACCCAGAAGACCGTGTGTGACTCGGAGTCGTTTACCGGTACTCCGTTGACTGTGATGTTGATACGGTTGGCATCCGTCCCCCGGATGCGGAAACCGGAATAGCCGATACCTGTCCCTGCATCTGACGTCATGATTACGGACGGCGATTGGAGGATCAGGAAGGGGATGCCTTGTCCGTCGTTCCGTCGATTCAGCTCGTCCTTTGTCAGTTCGCTGTAGGCAACCGGTGTCCCTTTGGCTACTTTGGTTGCGGTGACGACCACTTCGTCCAGCGAGATGTCTTTTGAGATTTTCAGAGAATCGGCCGGTCCGGTCGTTTTGCCTTCCGCCGACAATGCCATTAATGTTGAGGCAATAATAAGAACACTTTTCATCCTTTTTCTTTTTGATAACCTGAATTTTAAAAGGAATAGCAGAGGTGGACTGTTTTTACTGAAGATACACTTTTTTCCCTTCGTCGGCATTACCCGTACAGGTTCAATGGGTATAATCTCAGCCTGCCTTCCTGTTTTTGGGTGTCATTCCGGCAAGCACCCCTTATATTCGAGGGCAAAGGAACGAAAAAAACGGGTAATGACCAAATGTTCTGATATATGCTTACTTTTGACATATTAAGTATAAATGTACGCGATAAATCTCTTAACATGCAGAAAAAATATATATTTATTTGAAAACTCACTGATTATTTGTATATTTGCAGACGATTAAGCGAAGATGAGGAGGGGGCGGGCAGTCCCCTTCTTTTGTTCTTAACTGTATGTATATGATTGAAAAGGACGTGATAAGTCAGTTGGTAGAAGAGAAATTAGCTTCTTCCGGCAATTATTTAGTGGATGTAGTAATAAAACCAGGTAACCTGATTATCATAGAAATAGATAATGATGAGGGTGTTTGTATCGACGATTGCGCTGAGTTGAGCCGCTATGTGGAAGGTCACCTGGACCGTGATGTGGAAGACTTCGAACTGGAAGTCGGTTCCGCAGGGATAACATCTCCGTTTAAAGTGCTTCGCCAGTATGTGAAAAATATAGGTAACGAAGTGGAAATGTTGCTTAAAAGCGGTACGAAGTTGACCGGCATATTGAAGTCGGCCGACGAAAACGGGGTGGTGGTCACTGTTGAAAAACAAGTGAAGCCCGAAGGAGCCAAGCGTAAAGTGACTGTCCGGGAAGACCAGTCATATACATTCGATGAAATAAAATATACAAAATACCTAATAAGATTCAAGTAAAAAGATTATGGCCAAGAAAGAGGAAACAATCAGTATGATTGACACACTTGCTGAGTTCAAGGAGTTGAAAAATATAGATAAAGATACGATGATCAGCGTGTTGGAAGACTCATTCCGCAACGTGATCGCTAAAATGTTCGGTACGGATGAAAATTACGATGTAATTATCAACCCGGAAAAAGGTGACTTCGAAATCTGGAGAAACCGTACGGTTGTCGCCGATGACGAACTGGAGGACGAGAATCTTCAGCTGACACTGACCGAGGCCCGTAAGATCGATGCCGACTGTGAAGTGGGCGAAGAGGTGACTGATGAAGTGCATTTTGCCGATTTCGGACGTCGTGCCATCCTGAACCTGCGCCAGACGTTGGCTTCAAAAATACTTGAATTGCAGAAAGACAGTTTGTTTGCTAAGTATAAGGATAAAATCGGCAATATCATCGCAGCCGATGTTTACCAGGTATGGAAGAAGGAGATCCTGTTGTTGGATGACGAGGGTAATGAGTTGCTGCTCCCGAAAACAGAACAGATCCCGACTGATTTTTACCGTAAAGGTGAAACCGTGCGTGCTATCGTACAGCGGGTGGATAACTACAACAACAATCCGAAGATCATCCTTTCCCGTACAGACAAATTGTTCCTGCAGCGTTTGTTCGAACTTGAAGTTCCGGAAATCAACGATGGTCTGATCACCATCAAGGCGATTGCCCGTATTCCGGGAGAGAGAGCAAAAGTGGCCGTTGAGTCGTACGATGACCGTATCGACCCGGTCGGCGCCTGTGTCGGAATGAAAGGTTCCCGTATTCATGGTATCGTTCGCGAGCTGAGAAACGAGAACATCGATGTTATTAACTATACATCCAATATATCGCTGTTTATCCAGCGTGCATTAAGCCCGGCAAAAATTTCCTCTATACGAGTGAACGAAGAAGAACATAAGGCAGAGGTTTATCTTCGTCCTGAAGAAGTTTCATTGGCTATCGGTAAAGGTGGTTTGAATATCAAGCTTGCCTGTATGCTGACCGAATACGCCATCGATGTCTTCCGCGATGTGGAAGGTGCAGATGAAGAGGATATCTATTTGGATGAATTCTCGGACGAAATTGACAGCTGGGTAATCGAAGCACTGAAGAATATCGGGTGCTACACGGCGAAGAGCGTATTGGCTATGAACCGCGAAGAGATTGTAGAACGTGCCGACCTCGAAGAACAGACTGTTGACGAGGTACTTGCTATCTTATCTGCCGAATTTGAAGAAGAAGAGGGAGAACCTCAAGAATAAGTATTACGACAAAGTTTGATATGCCCATAAAATTAATACAAGTACAGAGAAAATTAAATGTAGGAATCAACACGGTTGTTGAGTTTCTACGCAAGAAAGGGTTCGAGGTTGAGGATAACAATCCCAACACGCGAATCGGTGATGAACAGTATGCTTTGCTCGTAAAAGAGTTTGGAAAAGATTTACCGAACGGCGGACGTGAGCGTGAACGGGTCGTGCCCGAACGCTCTCACAGGGAAGCTTCTTCTGTGAAAGAAGAAAAGAGTTCGGAAATAAAGACTGTAATACCGGAAGAATTCAGACCTAAAATTGTGACGAAGGGTCGGATCGATCTGGACAGACCGCATAAAAAAGTGCAGGAGGTGCAGCATCAGCCTGTTTCCGTTCCTGTGGAAAAGAAAGTGGAGAAGCCTGTGGAGGCGGCCACTGCTGCAAAAACTGCTGATGCTCCGGTTGAGGAGGTGAAAACCCCCGAAGTAAAGGCACCTGAGGTGGAAATGCCTGAAGTGAAAATCCCGGAAATGAAACAGCAGCCTGAGGAGATAAAAGAAGAAAAAGTTATAGTAGTGGAAAAGGAACCAGCAGAAGTGATGAAACCGGAGCCTGTACAGGAGCCGAAAACTGCAAATGTAGAGTCAACGACTGCGACTGCAGAACCGGCGGCATCTGCCGGCAACGATTCTGACGAGGGATTATTCCGGTTGAATACTCCGAAGTTCGAGTCGAAAATCAAGGTGACAGGGAAGATAGATCTGAACGCGTTGAATCAGTCTACCCGTCCGAAGAAAAAGACGAAGGAGGAACGCAAGAAAGAGCGGGAAGACAAGCGCGAGAAGTTTGCCGGTAACAAAGCGGGGCAACAGTCGGGTAACGGGCTTTTCAATAAAGGACCGAAAGACGGAACGGCAAGACCAGGTGCTCCTGTCAAACCGGGAGAAGGCGGTACGGATGCAAAGAAAAAACGTAACCGTATCAAGAAAGACCGCGTAGATGTGAACAATACGCCGGGAACTAATGCACGCCCGTCACGTCCGAATGATGATCGCAAGCCGCGCCTACGCAAGCCGGTGAAGGCGGAAATCAGCGAGGAAGATGTACAGAAGCAGGTAAAGGAAACCTTGGCCCGTCTGACCAACAAGGGAAATAAGAATAATAAAGGTGCCAAGTACCGTCGCGACAAACGCGATGCCATCCAGAAGCGTGAACACGAACTGATGGAACAGGAAGAAATGGAAAGCAAGGTGTTGAAGCTGACGGAGTTTGTGACTGCCAATGACCTTGCCAACATGATGGACGTTCCTGTGACGCAGGTTATCGGTACTTGTATGAGTATCGGTATCATGGTTTCCATTAACCAGCGTCTGGATGCGGAAACAATTAATATCGTAGCTGAAGAATTCGGTTTCCAGACCGAATATGTAAGTGCCGAAGTGGTGGAAGCCATCAAGGCCGACGAAGAAGACGACAACGAAGAAGACTGGGTGGCGCGTCCTCCTATCGTGACTGTGATGGGACACGTTGACCACGGTAAGACTTCTTTGCTGGATAACATCCGTAATGCAAACGTAATTGCCGGTGAGGCAGGAGGTATCACGCAGCACATCGGTGCTTACAACGTGAAGTTGCAGAGCGGGCGTCGTATCACGTTCCTGGATACGCCGGGCCATGAGGCTTTTACCGCCATGCGTGCCCGTGGTGCCAAGGTGACGGATATCGCGATTATCATTGTGGCTGCCGACGATAATGTCATGCCACAGACTGTCGAAGCGATCAACCATGCTTCGGCTGCTGGTGTACCTATCGTATTTGCTATCAATAAGATCGACAAGCCTCATGCCAATCCTGACAAGATCAAGGAGGAACTGGCTAACATGAATTATTTGGTTGAAGACTGGGGAGGTAAGTACCAGAGCCAGGAAATTTCAGCCAAGAAAGGTATCGGTGTGGAGGACTTGTTGGAAAAAGTATTGTTGGAAGCCGATTTGCTCGACTTGAAGGCTAATCCGAAGAGACGTGCTGTTGGTTCCATCATCGAATCTTCACTTGATAAAGGACGTGGATATGTTTCTACCGTGTTGGTTGAAAACGGAACACTGAAGGTCGGTGACATCGTACTGGCCGGAACCCATTTCGGTCGCGTAAAAGCGATGTTCAACGAACGTAACCAGCGTATCGAAAAGGCTGGTCCTTCCGAACCGGCTCTGATCCTCGGTCTGAACGGTGCTCCGCAGGCTGGCGATACGTTCAACGTACTGGAAACAGACCAGGAAGCCCGCGAAATTGCCAACCGTCGCGAACAGTTGCAGCGTGAGTTGGGCCTACGTACGCAGAAGATGCTTACGCTGGATGATATCGGTCGCCGTATCGCAGTCGGGAACTTCCAAGAACTGAACGTGATTGTGAAGGGTGACGTGGACGGTTCCGTAGAAGCGTTGTCAGACTCCCTGATCCGTCTGTCTACAGAGGAAATCCAGGTGAACGTGATCCACAAGGCTGTCGGTCAGATCTCCGAATCGGATGTCGTACTGGCTGCCGCTTCTGATGCGATTATTATCGGATTCCAGGTGCGCCCGGCATTGCCTGCACGCCGCCTGGCAGAGAAAGAGGGAGTTGAAATCCGTCTGTACTCGATTATCTATGATGCGATCGAAGAAGTGAAGAGCGCTATGGAAGGTATGCTTTCACCGGAAATTAAGGAAGAGATCACTGCGAACGTGGAAGTGCTTCAGGTTTTCAAGATCACGAAAGTGGGTACGATTGCCGGGTGTATGGTACGTGAAGGTAAGATCAAGCGTTCGAACAAGGTGCGCGTGATCCGTGACGGTATCGTGGTTCATTCCGGAGAGTTGGAATCTTTGAAACGTTTCAAGGATGATGTGAAGGAAGTGGTTGCCGGTTTGGATTGTGGTTTGAACATTGTCAATTACAATGATATTCAGGTTGGTGATATCATCGAGGCATACGAAGAAACGGAAATCAAGAAGACATTGTAAACATGAACTGGTTGGACATTACATTGCTATGTCTGGCAGGAATAGGATTTGTGAAAGGCCTGTTTGATGGAGTCATCAAACAGGTTGTTTCGCTTATAGCCCTTTTGGTCGGGATCTTTTTTTGTACGAAGGCGGCACTTTGGCTGCGTGGATATATATTGGCATTGGGCTGGTTTCCCGAACAAGGAGTGACGGTGCTCAGCTACGTGGCGGGTTTCCTGTTGATCGTGGGTGTCATATTGCTGGCGGGTGAGATTCTGACTCGTGTCGTGGGAGCGACGCCGTTGAGCGTCCTGAACCATTTGGTGGGTGGTGTCTTGGGGCTTTGCTTTATGATGGCGTTTGTCAGCCTTCTGCTGAACAGTATGGAGATGATAGACAAGGGATCGGTCCTGATCCCGCGCCAGGCAAAGGTCGAATCCCGTTTTTATAATTCAGTCAAAGAAATAATCCCAACCATTTACTTCCAAAATTTGTTTTTTAAGGAGGAATAGGTTTCATAATTTGAACAATATATTTAATGTATAATGGAAGATTCAAACGACATACTAAATGAGGTGACGACCGGTGATTATAAGTACGGATTCGTTACCGATATAGATACGGAGGTGATTCATCGCGGATTGGATGAAGAGACTGTTCGTATTATTTCCGCCAAGAAGAATGAACCGGAATGGCTGCTTGAGTTCCGCTTGAAAGCCTTCCGCCATTGGCAGACACTGGAGATGCCGACATGGCCTCACCTGAATATCCCGTCGATCGACTATCAGGATATCATCTACTATGCCGCTCCGAAGAAGAAGGAAGGCCCGAAGAGCCTGGATGAGGTCGATCCGGAACTGATGAAGACTTTCGACAAACTGGGTATTCCTTTGCACGAACGTGCGCAGCTTAGCGGGATGGCGGTCGATGCAGTGATGGACAGCGTCTCCGTAAAGACAACATTCAAGGAGACGCTTGCTGAGAAGGGCATTATCTTCTGTTCTTTTAGCGAAGCCGTCCAGCATCATCCCGATTTGGTCCAGAAGTATCTGGGAAGCGTGGTCAGTTATCGTGATAATTTCTTTGCCGCATTGAATTCGGCGGTGTTCTCGGACGGTTCGTTTGTCTATATCCCGAAAGGCGTGCGTTGTCCGATGGAGCTTTCTACCTATTTCCGTATCAATGCGGCCAATACCGGACAGTTCGAACGTACATTGATTGTGGCGGATGATGAAGCCTATGTCAGTTACCTTGAAGGTTGTACCGCCCCGATGCGCGATGAGAACCAGCTTCATGCGGCTATCGTCGAAATCGTAGCGCATGAACGGGCCGAAGTGAAATATTCCACCGTCCAGAACTGGTATCCGGGTGACAAGGATGGAAAGGGAGGTATCTACAACTTCGTGACTAAACGCGGACTGTGCAAGGGCGAAGGGAGCAAGATCTCTTGGACACAGGTGGAGACTGGTTCCGCTATTACCTGGAAATACCCAAGCTGTATTCTGGCCGGTGATAATTCGGTAGGCGAGTTCTACTCGGTGGCCGTCACCAACAATTACCAGCAGGCCGACACCGGTACGAAGATGATCCACCTTGGACGGAATACTCGCAGTACGATCGTCTCGAAAGGTATCTCCGCCGGGCATAGCCAGAACAGCTATCGCGGCTTGGTGAAAGTTTCTCCCCGTGCCGAAGGCGCCCGTAATCATAGCCAGTGCGACAGCCTGTTGCTTAGTTCGACTTGCGGTGCCCATACCTTCCCCTATGCCGATATCCAGAACGAGACGGCGGTAGTGGAACACGAAGCGACGACGAGCAAGATCAGCGAAGAACAGTTGTTCTATTGCCGGCAGCGCGGTATCTCGGTTGAGGAAGCTGTCGGTCTGATCGTCAACGGGTATGCCCGCGAGGTAATGAACAAGCTCCCTATGGAGTTTGCCGTGGAGGCACAGAAGCTGCTGACTATTTCTTTAGAAGGAAGCGTAGGATGATTTTATGATTTATGATTTATGATTTATGCGTCGATGATAAATCATAAATCATAAATCATAAATCGCATAAATCATAAATTATAAAGTCATGTTAGAGATAAAGAACTTACATGCCAATATCAATGGCAAAGAGATATTGAAAGGAATCAACCTTTCTGTCAAGGCGGGTGAGGTACACGCCATCATGGGGCCGAACGGTTCCGGGAAAAGTACCTTGAGCAGTGTGTTGGTCGGTAATCCGGCATTCGAAGTAACGGAAGGGGAGGTGATCTTCAACGGTAAGAGCCTGTTGGATCTCGAACCGGAAGACCGTAGCCGTGAAGGTATTTTCCTGAGTTTCCAGTATCCGGTGGAGATTCCGGGAGTCAGCATGGTGAACTTCATGCGTGCCGCCTTGAACGAACATCGTAAATATAAAGGGCTGGAACCTGTTTCGGCTACCGACTTCCTGAAGCTGATGCGCGAGAAGCGTGCGATTGTGGAATTGGACAATAAGCTGGCGAGCCGCAGCGTGAACGAAGGTTTTTCGGGTGGTGAGAAGAAGCGGAACGAAATCTTCCAGATGGCAATGCTCGAACCGAAGCTGGCGATTCTCGATGAGACGGATAGCGGTCTGGATATCGATGCCCTCCGCATCGTGGCAAATGGTGTCAACCAACTTCGTACGCCAGAGAATGCGGCTATCGTGATCACGCACTACCAACGTCTGCTGGATTATATCAAGCCTGACGTGGTTCATGTCCTCTACAAAGGACGTATTGTCAAAACCGCCGGTCCCGAACTGGCTCTCGAACTCGAAGAAAAAGGCTACGACTGGATCAAGAAAGAGATGGGAGAAGAATAAGAATAATTAGGCACGGATTACACGCGAAATCCGTGTAATCCATGCCAAAAAATTAGATAGTAATGAAAGCAGAACAACAATATATCGATCTTTTCACCCATTATGAGGATCTGATTTGCCGGCATGCGGCGGGGTTGATGAATTTGCCGCGTGCAGAGGCTTTGGCTGATTTGGAACGGTTGGGCTTTCCGACGGTGAAGAGTGAAGATTATAAATATACAGATGTGGCGCAGGCTTTTGCTCCGGATTACGGGGTGAATATCAATCGTCTTGATATCCCGGTCAATCCGTACGACGTGTTTCGTTGTGATGTCCCCAACCTGAGTACCTCGCTTTATTTTGTGGTGAATGATACTTTCTATGACAAGATGTTACCGAAAGCCCATCTTCCCGAAGGTGTTTATGCCGGGGGAATGCGTACTTTCATGGAAAAGTATCCCGAAGTGGCTTCCCGCTATTATGGCAAGGCGGCACCAACCGGTAAGGATGGTATTGTTGCCTTGAACACTATGCTGGCCCAGGATGGTTTTGTGGTCTATGTGCCGGAAGGTGTCGTAGTGGAGCGTCCGATCCAGTTGGTGAATATCTTCCGCAGCGATGTAGACACGATGGCGAACCGCCGTATCCTGGTGATTATGGAGCCTCGTTCGGAAGCCAAGCTGTTGGTGTGCGATCATAGCATCGACGATGTCAAGTTCTTAGCCACGCAGGTTGTCGAGATCTTTGCGGGTGAAGGTGCCTTCTTCGATTATTACGACCTCGAAGAGAGCAGCATGTCGACTACTCGTTTTGCCTCCGTGCATGTGAAGCAGGAAGCGGGAAGTAATGTTTTGGTGAATGGTATCACGCTGAATAACGGCCTTACCCGTAACAACTATTATATCGAACTGAACGGCGAACAGGCTGAAGCGACTTTGTGCGGTATGTCGATCCTGGACAAAGAACAGCAGCTTGATACCTACAGCCATATTACGCATGCCGTACCTCATTGTACTAGCAACGAACTGTTCAAGAATGTTTTGGACGATCATGCGGTCGGTGCGTTCAGCGGCCGTATATTAGTGAAGGAAGATGCACAGAAGACAGCGGCCTATCAGACGAATCGCAATCTTTGCGCGACCCGTGAAGCCCGCATGTACAGCAAGCCCCAGTTGGAAATCTATGCCGACGATGTGAAATGTTCGCATGGTATGACCACCGGACAGTTGGACGAAACTGCTTTGTTCTATATGCAGAGCCGCGGCATTCCTCGTGACGAGGCACGCATGTTGTTAAGCGTAGCTTTCACCGCGGACGTGATCGATTACGTACGTCTGGATGCTTTGAAAGACCGTTTGCATAAATTAGTAGAAAAACGTTTTCGTGGAGAACTGGCGAGATGTGCCGGTTGCCGGATTTGTAAATAAGAATAACATATGCAATTGACTCATATCGCTATCTGGACGAACGAACTGGAACGTTCGCGTGATTTCTATATCAAGTATTTCAATGGGAAAAGCAACGAGAAGTATGTGAATCCGAAGAAAGGCTTTGCCTCTTATTTCGTCACTTTCGAGGGAGGAGCTTCACTTGAAATCATGCAGCGGACCGATATTACCAAAGAAACGGCAGATGTCTTCATCGGACTTGCCCATTTTGCCTTTTCTACCGGATCGAAAGAGAAGGTGGATGTCATGATCGAACAATTCCGTTCGGACGGTTACAAGATCGTAGGCGAGCCGCGTATTACTGGTGACGGTTATTATGAAGGAGCTGTTTTGGATCCGGATGGTAACATTGTTGAGGTGATCGCTTGACGGAAACGTACCGGGATTGATATTACCAGACGCAGATAAATACGGAAGGGCGCTGAGTTATGCGGACATCATTGGTAAGATAAGTCCGCATGATTCTGCGCTCTTTTGTTTTCGGTACTCAGTAAAGCCAGACAGCCGTGTATGGGCGGAAAGGCTGGATCAGTTCATATAGGATAAGAATACCAACAGAGGTATGTAGTCTTTCAGATTGACATGTAACTTTTTCAGAGCCTGGGCGATATGGTATTCCACGCCTTTGGTTGTCATACCGAGTGTTTCTGCGATCTCTTTGTAAGGTTTGTTTTCGTAGCGACTCATGATGAAGATACGGCGGGTCTGTTCCGGCAGGGAGGCCAATGTCTTGTTCACGATTTCTTGTGCTTCGGCTGTAAACAGTTCTTCCGGATTGCAGGCTTCGAGGGTGGAGATGCGGGTGTTCAGTTCCCATTCGGCATGATTCTTCAGATGTTCGCTGGCATCTTCCCTGACTTGTATATGTTGCAGGTAGTTGATACATTTGTTTTTGATGATCGTGAGTATATAGGCCGGAACATTGGAATCTGCCTTCAGCGTGTTCCGGTTTTCCCAGTATTGCATCAGTGCCTCTATGGTGAAATCTTCGGCAACAGCTATATCCCTCACATATATATTCGCAAAGCGGATGAACCGTCCTTGATAATCTGCGAATAATTGATTGAAGGCCTTTAAATCTGCTGAATATTCCATATACCCTATCGATTAGCGCGTAAATATAATAAAATTTAAAAGAAAAGCTATATTTATTCCACGTAGATTACCTTTCCGATTTTTACCGCTTCCTTCTCTATATTGAAAATTCCTGCCCTGTGTCTGGTAGGACGGTGAGGCAGAGCAGGAATATGTAAATGATTTTTTTATGCGTCGTTCTTTATAACCCCATTGAAGGTGGAAGCGATCCGGCGGAAGAAGCCCATTCTTTATTGGGGCTATCTCCCATGACGAACGAGAGTTTGCCTCCGTTCATAATGTCTGTATGGAGGATATAGCTCTTGTCGTACGGCTGTCCGTTGAGGGTAGCGGACTGGATGTAGATATTCTTGTCCGATGCTCCTGGGGCTTCGATCGTGAACTTCTTGCCGTTTTCAAGTGTGATAACGCTCTCTTCGAATGACGGGCTGCCGATCACGTAGTAGGGCATGCCCGGACAGACCGGATAGAAGCCGACCATGCTGAAGACCAGCCAGGATGACATCTGCCCGGCATCGTCGTTGCCGGATAGTCCGTCGGGAGTCGTGAAATACTCGCGGTTGATGATATCATGTACCCATTTTTGTGTTTTCCAAGGTTCACCGGCATAAGCGAAAAGATAGGCGATGTGGTGTCCCGGCTCGTTGCCATGCCAGTAATAGTTTCCTTCGAAGAAGTTGTCCAGACGGTTGATGAAACGTTCTTTTCCGCCCATGTGCCGGATCAGTCCGGCTATGTCCTGGGGAGCATACCAGGTGTAGTGGTAAGGAGTCCCTTCACAGATGAACGAAGTGGAGGCAAACGGATCGAACGGCTCGATCCAGGTTCCATCGGCATGGCGTCCACGGGCATAGCCTGTTTCGGGGTCGATTACGTTCCGGTAGTTTTCCGCCCGTTTGATGAGTGCTTTATAATCGTCTGTCTTGCCTAACTTCTTGGCAACCTGTGCAAGGACAAAATCATCATAGGCATATTCCAGTGTGCGGGATACTTGTTCACGACGGTGGAATGCTTCCGTTACTTGATCCTCTAACGGCACGTAATTGTATTTCAGGTAAGACTCCATTGCCCGTCGGCCTTTCCCGTCGCGATAGCTGGCGGAGTCCGGATTGGCCTCGAAAGCGTTTTTGCGCATCAGCGTGTAAGCTTCTTCATAGTCAAAACCCGGAGTGTCTTTGACGATGGCGTCTCCGATCATGGCGATGCAGTGGTCACCGATCATGGCAGCCGTGTAGCTATTCCAGGACGGGAAGATGGGCAACCAACCGCCTTGCTGTCCTTTTAACACGAGCGAATGTGCCATATCCCCGTTGCGGGAAGGGGTGAGGATGGAGAATAGAGGGTGGACGGCACGGTAGGTATCCCATTGCGAGAAGTCGCAATAGTAGGTTCCGTGGTCCATCTTCATAATCTGTCCGTCACCGTCGAATCTCGGATAGGAGCCGTCCACGTCGCTGAACGTGCGGGGCAGGAAGTGTGCGTTGTAGAGAGCTGAATAGAATTTGACCTTTTCTTTTTCGTTGTTTCCTTTTACTGCGATTTGCCCCAATGCCTGGTTCCAGATGTCGGAGGATGCCTGTCGCACTTCGTTGAAGTTCCATCCCGGAATTTCGGCAGCCAAGTTTTTGCGGGCATTGTCGATGCTCGTAAAGGAAGTGGCAACTTTGACCAGTATTTTCCCCGGCTTATCGGAAGTCAGCTTGATCCAAGCTCCGACAGCATGTTTTTGTCCTTTTGCCGATTTTCGTCCGGGGGTGATCGTGGTGCTGTCCCAAACGCCATAGTCGGCAATCTCTTCATTCAGCTGAATCACGAAATGTCCGCTAAATCCGGCTTCCTTACCGTATCCTTGGTAGATGCGGTGTACGGGGTTGTAACCGGTTATTTCTTTTTTCTCCGGATCGATTTCGACGAAGGCGACACCTTCATCACTATTGGGTTCGATCACGATATAGTGGTCGCCATCCTGTTCGAAGCAGAATTGCATGATGCCTGCACGGGAGAGTCCGG
>UMFY01001576.1_pt1 | contig 12948 bp, 9 predicted proteins | sample 1965121 | NCBI WGS metagenome assembly UMFY01 (sample SAMEA4836057, study PRJEB28245) | human gut metagenome | biome: gut microbiome; material: fecal sample | place: Denmark | collected 2008
AGTGCCCGCTTCCCCCGAGAACAATTATCAGTGCAGGTCAAAGCTATTGCATAACACTCTTGAAAGGTTGGGGGCTTAAGGGCTTTCTAAGGTTTGTGGCGCGGATGTGGCGCGGACGTGCGGAGCGTGTGAATGCTTGCTGTTAGCGCTGCGGCTCTGCGGCGCGCACCTGCTCGATGACCTTTTCCATCGTGGCGTCGATGCGGTCTTTTTTGAGCTCGCATTCCCAGATGGTTATGGGTGTCCAGCCCATTTGAGTGAGTGCTGCCACGGCAGCGCGGTCGCGCTCGACGTTGCGACGGAACTTTGCCTCCCAAAACTCAACATTGCGCTTGGGCTGGCTCGGATTGCACTTAGGGCAGCGGTGCCAAAAGCAGCCGTTGACGAAGATGGCGATCTTGCGCCCGGGAAAGGCGATGTCGGGTTTTCCGGGCACCTTCCATTCCAAGCGATAACCCGTAAGGCCCGCTGCGCGCAGGCGCTGTCGTACGAGCAGCTCGGGCTTGGTGTTGGCGCGTTTGTTGCCCTTCATGGACTTTTTGATGGCGGCGCGACGGCGGACCAGTTCGCGCTCGTCAGCGGAGAGGTCCGAAGTATCGATGCCGTCGAGCAAGCCGGGCTTGGGACGCTTTTTTCGGCGTCGCTTAGGTGCGCGCTTGGGTTTGGTGGCGGGGTGTTCGTTCGTGGCGGCCTCGGTGTCACCACTCTCAAGCCGATCTTCCTTCAACTCAATCAGAGCATCGATAAGTCCTTTGTCGGCGGGCATCCACTCAACGGTGGCAAGCGAGGTGCGCGGAATCCAGCGGATATCGAGCTGGCGGTCGTGCTTCTGAGGCTCATTGGATTCATCGGCGAGCGAGCAGTAGTAGCACTCCATGGAGAGATGAAAATCGGAGTAGTCATACTCAACGGTGTAGAAATCGCGCAGGTTGGTGACTTTTACCTGTAGCTCTTCCATGAGCTCGCGGCGCACGGCGTCTTCGGGCGTCTCGCCGCGCATGAGCTTGCCACCGGGGAACTCCCAAAGTCCCTGCATGTCGCCATAGCCGCGCTGCACGGCCAGTAGCTCGTCGGATCCTTCCTTGCGAATGATCCCAGCGGCAACATGAACAGTCTTCAACAGGAGTCCTCTCTCAACATCAGCACGTGACAGGGTAGCCACCCCTACCTTACACAACGGTAAGGCAAGCGTAAGCCATATCGATGGTAGCCGACTCGGCTTCTTGCGACTATAGATGCCGTAGACTAATCGCAAGAAAGGACTCGGTATGCAAACCACGCACATGGCGACCCCGGTACTGGAGGTCGCACATCTCGAAAAGGTATACGGAGCGCTGGGCAACGTGACCCGCGCGCTCAACGACGTCAGCTTTACCGTCAATCGCGGCGAATTTGTTGGCATCATGGGCGCTTCGGGCTCGGGCAAGTCGACGTTGCTCAACTGCGTGTCGACCATCGATAGCGCCACAAGTGGCACGATCCGCATCAACGGGCAGGACGTGACGCGCATGAAGCAGGCCAAGCTCTCGCAGTTCCGCCGCGAGGAGCTGGGCTTTATCTTCCAGGACTCCAACCTGCTCGATACGCTCACGGCACGCGAGAACATCGCTCTGCCGCTCACCATCGCCCGCACAAACTCGGCAGAGATCTCGACCCGCGTGCAGGATGTGGCAGCGCGCCTGTCTATCAGTCAGGTGCTCGACAAGTATCCCTACCAGATGTCCGGCGGTCAGCAGCAGCGCGTTGCCGCGGCTCGCGCGCTCGTTACCGACCCCACCATGATCATGGCCGACGAGCCCACCGGCGCCCTCGATTCCAAGAGCGCTCGCCTGCTGCTCGAGAGCCTGGAGGCCCTTAACCGCCGCCTACGCGCCACCGTGCTCATGGTCACGCACGACAGCTTTGCCGCCAGCTACACGAGCCGTGTGCTGTTCATTCGCGACGGCAAGATCTTCACCGAGCTGCGCCGCGGCGACACCGACCGCCGAGAGTTCTTCGACCGCATTATGGAGGTCGTTGCCATGATGGGCGGTGAGGGCTCCGATGCTCTGTAAACTCGCTTGGGGCAACGTCCGCCGCGCCGGCCGCGACTACCTCGTCTACCTTTTGACGCTCACCCTGGGCGTCACGGTCTTCTATGCTTTTAACACCATCTCGATGCAGGTCGACATCGCCGGAATCGATGAAGAGGGCTTGGCGCAGGTTATGGGCAGCATGCTCGGCGACCTGACGTACTTTTTGGCCGGTGTCATGGCCTTTTTGATGGTGTATGCCAATAACTTCATCATGAAACGCCGCAAGAAGGAGTTTGGCCTGTACCAGGTGCTCGGCATGGGGCGCGGGCGCGTCGCCACTATCATGGCGCTCGAGACGGTGATTGTCTCGGTGGTGGCCTTTGTCGCCGGCATTGTGCTGGGTGTGGGACTCTCCCAGCTCATGACGTTCTTTACGGCCTCGCTCTTTAAGACACAGATCGCCAATTTCCACTTCTTTTTCTCGATGCATGCGTTCAATCTGACCCTTGTCTGCATGCTCGTAATGTTTGTGCTCACGCTACTGCTGAACCTTCGCGCCGTGCGTCGTACCAAACTCATCGAGCTTATGGGTGCCGAGCGTCGCAACGAGAGCATCAAGACACGCAACCCCTGGATCGCGATTGCCATCTTTGCCGTGGGCGTGGTGCTTGTGGGCGTGGCCTATTACCGTCTGCTACGTGATGGGTTCCCACTAACCGCGACGGACAGCAAGCTGCAAGAGGCCATGAACCAGTTTGGTATTACGACCGCTATGGTTACCGTGGGCACCTTTGCCCTGTTCTGGGGACTCTCGGGCATGCTCATTAAGCTGCTGCAGAGCCTGCGCGGCGTGTATTGGCGCGGCCTCAACATGTTTACCGTGCGCCAGCTTGCGGCCAAGGTCAACACGGTGTGCTTTTCGATGGGCGTCATCGCGATGCTCCTGTTTTTGGCCATCACCTCGGTGACGTGCGGTATGTCGATTGCCAGCGTGATGAACGAAAACCTGGAGCGCTATAACCCTGTTGATGTGTCTCAGACGTATGTCTATTACACGCCCGATACGCTCGACTACTACAAAGAGTACGTCAATCCGTCTGATGAAGCCGATCGCATGGTGCTGGCCGATACAACGGTCGATTTGTACCCCGCATGGCACGGCAAGGGCAAGTCGGCGGACAACAACGACGAGACCGGCAAGAAGGTCGATATCGCCGATGTTGCCGGTGAGCATGTGCAAATCGATTCGTATCTGAGTTACCCGTTTGGCGGCTCGAATCCTTCGGTGACCCCAAGTGAGATGTGCAAGATCATAGGCGAAAAGCTTCCCAAGGCGTTCGGGGGTAGCAATGCCGATGCGATGGATCTGTTTGTGACGCCGGCGAGCCAGTACAACAAACTGCGCCAGATGATGGGCGAGGAGCCGGTGCACATCGGTCACGACCAGTATCTGCTCACGTGTGATATGGGCGGCGAGCTGGTCGACCTGTACACCAAGTATATGGCTGGCGGCCATGCCCTTACCTTGGGCGGGCATACGCTCAAGCCCGTAACCGATAAGTCGGACGAAGATACGGCGGCCATCGCCAACTCGGCGATGGGCAGTAATCCGGGTACCGTCGTCGTTGCCGACGAGCTGTTGTCCCAACTTAATCTGCAGCCGTATTCCAGTAGCCTGCTCGTTAACTACAAACAGGGGATGGATACGACCGAGGCAGACGAGAGCATTAAATACACTTTGCTCGACAATCTGCTCGTTGACGGCAAAGAGCCGGGGTTGTGGGGAACCTTCATCACACGCTCCGAGATGTACACGCAAGCAGCGCAAATGAACGGTCTTATTAGCTACCTAGCCATCTACATCGGCTTTGTATTGGTCGTTGCATGCGCGGCGATTCTGTCGATCCAGCAACTCTCCAACGTGGCCGACGGCAGCCGCAGCTATCGTGTGCTGGCACAGATCGGCTGCGACGACCGCCAGATTCGCCATTCGGTGATGGCGCAGCAAGCGGTATTCTTCCTGTTCCCGCTGGCAGTGGGCCTGGCACACTCCTTTGTGGCACTTAAGGTGATCATCGAGCTGGTGAGCATTTTCGGAAATATGAGCATCGGCGGCACCGTGGGCCTCACCTGTGCAATCTTCCTGGCAGCCTACGGCGGCTACTTCCTGGTGACCTACCTCATGAGCACCGGCATGGTACAAGCCGCCATCGCTACCCGCTACAGCGAGTAACTCGTTCAGCTCGGAATTATCGCAGGTTGAGCATAAGTCAGCGAAAACGCCCCTAGGCGAGCAAGGTGACGTGAAAGAGGAGGGAAGCGTACTTCGGTACGCGACCGACGATTGAACGTCAGATTGCCGCCTAGGGGCGCTTGCAGCGTCGGACGGTTACGGCGTTTGGTAAAACGCCGTAACTCTAAATACGTTCCGCGATCTCGTGGATGAGGTAGTCGGTCTTTTCCCAGCCCAGACACGGGTCGGTGATCGACTTGCCAAAGACACCGCCGTCGACCGGCTGGTTGCCATCCTCCAGGTAGGACTCGATCATAAAGCCCTTGACCAGCTTGGAGATGGACTCGTTGCGGCGGCAGCTGTCGAGCACCTCCTTGCAAATGCGATACTGCTCCAGCGGACGCTTGCCCGAGTTGTCGTGGTTGCAGTCGATGACCGCTGCCGGATTGGCATAGCCGGCATGCTCGGTATAGCGTTCGGCCAGGCGTTCCAGGTGTTCGTAGTGGTAGTTGGGGTAGGTGCGCCCATCGAGACCGATGTAGCCACGCATAACGGCGTGTGCGAGCGGGTTGCCGTCGCACTCGACCTCCCAGTTGCGGAAGATGAAGCTCTGGTGCGCCTGCGCGGCGTAAATGGAGTTGAGCATAACGGTGGTAGAGCCGGCAGTGGGATTCTTCATGCCGACGGGTACCGAAATGCCGCTCGACACCAGGCGATGCTCCTGGTTCTCGACCGAGCGTGCGCCCACGGCAACATAGCTCAGCAGGTCAACGAGGTACTGGTAGTTGGACGGATAGAGCATCTCGTCGGCGGTGAAGAAGCCCGTTTCCTCAATAACGCGCAGGTGCATATGGCGGATGGCCTTGACGCCCTCGAGCAGATCGTCGGGAGCCTCGGGGTTGGGGTTGTGCAGCAGGCCCTTGTAGCCGGTGCCCTTGGTGCGCGGCTTGTTGGTGTAGACGCGCGGAATGATGATGAGCTTGTCCTTGACCTCCTCGGCGGTCTTGGCCAGTCGGTTCATGTACTCAAGCACCGAATCCTCGCGGTCGGCAGAGCACGGGCCGATGATAAGCACCTTGCGTGCGTCCTCGCCGGTAAAGACTTTGGCGACCTCGGCGTCAAATGCCTGCTTTTTGGCGGTAAGCTCGGCAGAAAGTGGCATTTCCTCGCGGATCTCCATGGGGATCGGCAGCCTGCGTTTGAATTCCATGGCCATAGGGGTCTCCTCAATCTATAGAAAGAGCAATAAGCGTATTGTCGAATGCTCGGCATTATCCGCTGTCGCACGCTAAAGTGCAAGCCCTTGTCACCCCGAAACCTACCAAAAAGGGACAGGTTTATTTTGGCAGGTTTTATCTGGGTAAACGTCGGCGGATGCCGGGAGGGAGCGGCGCCGCGCGGGACCCTAAGGCTGTTGTCGGTTCCCTAGGAAATACCCTGTGGGCAAAAAATGCCAAATATGAGTACGGTTGCTATCTTAGTATCATATTGCCTTCGCAAAATAATAGACATAACAGCAAAATATGTTCATTAACGCAAACACATATAAGTCCGCTATGGTGCTGTTTGATCAATTTAGGGACGCGTGTAAGCCGTGGGAGCGGCATTTGAGGCGGTTTTGGCTGTTACTAAAAAGGTAACAGTACTCATATTTGCCCTTTTTTGCCCACGGGGTCTGGAAAGCGCCGTCAGTGAGGTCTCAGGGAAGGCGTTTCGAGGCTCGAAGGACACAAAACGGGGGCGCAGGTTGTCCTGCGCCCCCGTTCTCGGGCGTTATCCGCTCCTTGCGGCCGAATCTACGCAGCCTCGTCGAACTGCGAGTTATACAGATCGGCGTAGAAGCCACCTTGGGCGAGCAACTCGTCGTGCGTGCCCTTCTCGACGATGTCGCCGTCGCGAATCACCAAGATCACGTCGGCGTTGCGGATCGTGGACAGGCGGTGCGCGATGACAAAGCTGGTGCGGCCCTGCATCAGCGCATCCATGGCGCGCTGAATGAGCTCCTCGGTACGGGTATCGACGTTGGAAGTCGCCTCGTCCAGAATCAGTGCCGGGCGGTCGGCCAAAATGGCACGGGCGATGGTCACGAGCTGGCGCTGACCCTGCGACAGGTTAGTGCCCTCCTCGTTGATCATAAAGTCGTAGCCGCCGGCGAGCGTATGGATAAAGTGGTCGCAGCGTGCGGCGCGTGCGGCGGCCTCGACCTCGGCATCGGTCGCATCGGGGCGTCCGTAGCGGATGTTCTCGCGGATGGTGCCGTTAAACAGCCAGGTGTCCTGCAGCACCATGGCAAACTCGCCGCGCAGCGCCGCGCGGTCCCAGTCGCGCACGTCGACGCCTTCGACGCGCAGCGAACCGCCGTCCACGTCGTAAAAGCGCTGCAGCAGCTTAATGAGCGTGGTCTTGCCGGCGCCGGTGGGGCCGACGATGGCAATGGTTTGGCCGGGCTTAGCCTCGCAGCTAAAGTCGTGGATGATGGTCTTGTCGGGCGTGTAGCCAAACTTGACATGGTCAAACTCCACGTGGCCGGGGCGCTTCTCGGGAATCTGCGCGTCGGCCTTCTGCTCCTCCTCGGGCGCGGCCAGGAACTCAAAGACGCGCTCGGTGGCGGCAGCCATCGACTGCATCGTGTTGCTCACGTTGCCCAGCTGCTGCACCGGCTGCGTAAAGTTGCGCACGTACTGGATAAAGCTCTGGATGTCGCCGGGCGTGGCATTGCCGGTCAGCGCGAGCTGCGCGCCCACCACGACGACGCCCACGTAGCCCATGTTGCCCACCAAGCTCATAAGCGGCATCATCAGGCCCGACAGGAACTGCGAGCGCCAGCCACTAATAAAGAGGCGGTCGTTTTGACGGTCGAATTCCTCGATCGAGGCCTCGGCGCGGTCGAACACCTGGATGACGTTCTGGCCGGCAAAGTCCTCCTCGATGATGCCGTTGACGGCGCCCAGAACCTGCTGTTGCTCGCGGAAGTACGGCTGCGAGAAGTGAATCATTACGGTCAAGATAATCGCGGCGGCCGGCAGCGTGAGCACGGTGACGCCGGTAAGTGGCAGGCTGATCGAAAGCATCATGACGAGCACGCCGATAATCTGCGTCACCGACGTGATGAGCTGCGTCACGCTCTGGTTGAGCGACTGACCCAGCGTATCGACGTCGTTGGTGATGCGGCTGAGTACGTCTCCCTTGCTGTGGCCGTTGAAGTAACTCATCGGCACGACGGCAATCTTGGCGGCGATTTCCTTGCGCATGCGGTAGCAGATCTTTTGCGTGACGCCGGTCATGAGCCAGCCCTGGACCAGGCTGCAGACAGAGCTCGCCAGATACAGGCAGAGCAAAAAGCCGAGCGTCTTGGCGATCCAGTCAAAGTCAACGTCGCCGGTGCCGTTGACCTTGGCGACCAGGCCTTCGAACAGCTTGGTCGTAACCTGGCCGAGCACCTTGGGTCCCACAATGTTAAAGATGACCGAGCACACGGCAAAGGCGACGGCGGCAAACACGGCAATCTTGTGCTGGCCGATATAGCCGAGCAGCTGCCTCATGGTGCCCTTAAAGTCCTTGGCCTTTTCGCCGCGACGCATGCCGCCCATGCGGCCCATGGGACCACGCTGGCGGGTGGGCTTGGGAATCTGAGTCTTGGTCTCGTCTGCCATTAGCGCTCGCCTCCTTCCATGACGGCTGCAATTTCTTCTTGGGTAAGCCCCAGCTCCTCGGCGGAAAGCTGCGACTGTGCGATCTCCAGGTACGCCGGGCAGTTGCGCAGCAGCTCCTCGTGCGTGCCGGTGCCCACTACGTGGCCGTCGTCGAGCACGATGATCTGGTCGGCGTGCATGATGGTCGCGATGCGCTGGGCCACGACCACGAGCGCGGCGTCGGTGACGTTTTTGGCCAACTCCTCGCGCAGGCGAGCGTCGGTCTTGTAGTCGAGGGCGCTAAACGAGTCATCGAACACCACGACCTCGGGCTTTTTGGCCAACGCGCGGGCGATGGCCAGGCGTTGGCGCTGACCGCCCGAGACATTGGAGCCGCCCTGGCTGATGGGGGAGTCGTAGCCGCCCTCGCGCTCGGCGATAAAGTCTTCCGCCTGGGCGACGCGTGCTGCCTGGCGCATATCCTCGTCACTCACCATGTCGCCGGCAAACTTGAGGTTGCTCTCGACGGTACCCGAGAACAGACGACCCTGCTGCGGAATATAACCGATGCGGCGACGCAGCTCGGAGAGAGTCATGTCACGCACGTCGATGCCGTCGAGCGAAATGCTGCCGCCCGTGACGTCGTACAGGCGCGGGATGAGCTGCACAAGCGTGGACTTGCCCGAACCCGTGGAGCCAATGATGCCGAGCATCTGGCCGGCGTGCGTGGTGAAGTTTACGCCGCTAATGACGTCGGCGCGGGCATCGGGATACTGGAAGCTCACGTCACGGAAGGTGAGCTCGCCGCGCGGCGCGCTGGCCGCGGGCAGTTTGGGCGAGGCAGGGTCGTTGATGCTCGTGGGGCAGGTGATGACCTCTTCCACGCGCTCGGCTGCGACCTCGGCGCGGGGCAGGATGACCGAAACCATGGTGAGGATCATAAACGCCATGACGATCTGCATGGTGTAGGAGATGAACGCCATCATGTTGCCGACCTGCATCACGCCGTCGGACACGCCCTGCGCGCCAAACCAGACGATAAGCACGGTGATGCAGTTCATGACGAGCATCATAAGCGGCATCATAAAACTCATAGCGCGGTTGGTGTAGAGCTGCGTGGTCATCAGGTCGAGCGAAGCCTTGTCAAAACGCTCGAGCTCATGCTCCTCGCGGTTGAACGAGCGGATGGGCATAAGGCCGTCGAGCAGCTCGCGGGCGGTAAGGTTCACACGGTCCACAAAGCTCTGCATCTTTTTGAACTTGGGCATGGTGAGGCCCATAAGCACGCCGACGACGGCCGAGACCGCGATGATGGCCACGGCGATGGTCCACTCTAGGCCGGTATGGTTGGCCAGGACGCGCATGACGGCGACGATGCCCATGACGGGGGCCATCAGACACATGCGGATAAACAGGGTTGCGGCCATCTGGATCTGCTGAATGTCGTTGGTGCAGCGGGTGATGAGCGAGGCCTGACTAAACTTGCCCACCTCGGCCGGCGAGAAGTGCATAACCTTGTTGAAGGTCTCGCGGCGCAGGTCGCGGGCGATGGAGCAGGCGGTGCGCGACGCCACGGCACCGGTCAGGATGGTGGCGACGAGCGATACCAGGCACAGCCCAAACATCGTGGTCGCCATGCGGCTCAGGTAAGCGTTCTGCACGTCGGCGGGGTCGATGCCCTGCGCCTTGTACTCGTCCTGTACGTAGCTCACGGCGCGTTGGGTCACGATGGAGCCCGACATGGACCCCATTTTGTCCGCCATATCATTGGCGCCCTCCACGAGCTTGCCCTGGTCGATTAGGCCGCCTTCAACGCCTAGACGCAGACCCTTCATGGTGATCTTACCGCCGTCGGCATCAATCTGCTTTTGCATATTCTGCGCCGCTGCGGCCTTCTGCTGCATCTCGGCGAGCTGCTCGGGCGTCATTGCCGCCATCTGCTCGGGGGTGGGCATGGCCTGAGCGCCGCCGCCATCGCTTGCCTCGGTAGATGCGCCGGTCATGTCGCCCATGGAGTTGGCATCGATGCCCTGGTTGAACGAAAGGACGACAGTCTCGGGCAGGCTCATGATGTCGGCAATCTTGCCGCCGTCGGAGCGCTCCTCCTCAGTGCCCTTGTACGTTCGAATGCCGTTATTGTCCGCCTTGCTAAACACGGCCTCCACAGCCTTGGCGTCCTTGGTGCTCATAAAGAGCTCGAGGTCGTCGAGCGATTCGGCGCGAATGGTGTCGGGCACGGGCGAGGCGATGCCGCCTTGCTGCACGCCCACGTCGACGATGTCGCTCATGTAGGTGGGCAGTGCCAGATCGGCGTTGCAGCTGATTACGATAAGTACGATAGCAGCGAGCAGTGCCAGGACATGCTTTTTAAAGAGCTTGAGAATCCTCACTCGGCATCTCTCCTTTCTTGATTGCGGTCGATAATTTCGTTGGCACGTCTCAGAAGGCGCACCATCTCTTGGGTATCTGTTTCGCCAAGCTGCTCGAGGAAGCCCGCGGTGCGGTCCTCGAATTCCCGACGTTTGATTTCGATAACCTGGAATCCTTTGTCGGTCACCGTGACATGTACGCGACGACGGTCGGTCTTTGAGTGCTCGCGCTCGACCCAGCCCTTGGCCTCGAGGGCGCGCAGGATATTGGCGATGCGGGCGCTCGAGACCCAGGCACGATCGGCGAGTTCGCTCGGCGTGAGCGAGCCGCCGGCGCGCATGAGGGCGCGCATGACGGCCATTTCGCCGCCGAGAGCTTTGTCCGCAAAGCGCGAAATTCGCTGATGCATGCTGCCAAACTCAGTTAAGAGCTGACGCCCAAGCTCATGGAAATCGGTATCTTCCACCGAAAACCCCTAACACTAGAAACTATTTCCGGTAAAAGATGATACCCCCGCACAACCATCCCATTCGGTAGATTTCTAGGCATGTCCCAAAAATCTACTTGGGCGCTAGGCAATATAAAGAGTGCATAAAGACTTAAAATCATTCAATTGCTGAAGCGTTTCAAAGAACTATCATGCACGCGGTTAGGCGAGGGGTTGTCACCACCATGACGACTGGGACTCATATAATCGCCACGTGCGATGCTCCAACTTCCCGCGAGGAGACACCTTATATAAAGGGGGATGGAGTCATGGCATTTGACTTCACGGGCAAGACCGCGATTGTCACGGGCGGCACTCAGGGCATTGGCCTCGAGATCGCCAAGGGCATCGTCGCGGGCGGCGGACATGTCGCGCTCATCGCAAGGAACGCTGCTAAGGGCGAGGCCGCGGTGGCCGAGCTTGGCGAGGGCAACAAGTTCTATCAGCTCGATGTCGCCGATGCACCCAAGGCGCGCGAGACTGTCGAGCAGATTTTTACGGACCTGCCGCAAACCAACATCCTGATTAACTGCGCTGGCGTCATCAGCACCAAGAAGTTCGACGAGATCGATGACACTGAGTGGCGCCGTACCATCGACATCAACCTCAACGGCACCTTTACCATGATGAACGCCGTGTACCCGCACTTTAAGGCGGCCCATGCCGGCACTATCGTCAACGTGAGCTCTGTTGCGGGCAAGATCGGCGGCGGCCTGCTCGGCACCGCGGCTTACGCGAGCTCCAAGGCCGGTGTTAACGGTCTAACCAAGGCAGTCGCCAAGGAAGGCGGCAAGTTTGGCGTTCGCTGCAACGCTGTATGCCCGTCGCTCACGCTTACCGATATGACCTCGATCCTCTCTGACGAGAACTCTCAGCGCATCATCAACGGTATTCCTCTGGGCCGCGCCGCCCAGGCCAGCGAACCTGCGCAGATGGTGCTCTTCTTTGCCTCCGACCTCGCCAGCTTCGTTAACGGCGAGATCGGTGACTGCGACGGCGGCATCGTCCTGGACGGGTAATACCTCGCGACGATTATTCGGCGACGGCTCCTGCGACTCGGGACCGTCGCCTTCTTTCTGACATAGGCGCGTGCGGCTACGATTCGCATGCATCCAAAGGAGATATATATGAGTGAATCGACTGCGGTGGAGGCGCCGGCGGCAAAGGAGCCGTTCTTTAAGATGTCCTCCATCCCGGGTGCCAATATTTTGGTGCCGCTTTTGTTGGGCTGCCTGCTCAACACGCTGTTCCCTGACCTGTTCAAAACGCTCGGCGGCTTTACGCTTGGCATGACCCAGCAGGGTGCAGGCCCGCTCGTGGGCGCTTTTTTGCTTATCGTCGGTACGACGATTTCGTTTAAGAGTGCTCCTGCCGCCGCTGCCCGCGGTGCCATCATCATCGCCGTCAAGCAAATCGTGGTCGTTGCCGTGTCGCTGCTCATCCTTTATGTGTTCAACGACAACCTGTTTGGCATCTCTGCCATGGTGATGCTGGCGGCTTGCACGGGTGCCAACAACGCTATGTACGCTGGACTGATGGGCACCATGGGCAACGAGGCCGAGCGTGGCGCCGTCGCCATCACCACGCTGGTTGTCGGCCCTCCGGTCACGATGATTGTTCTTGGCGCTGCCGGCCAGGCTCCGATCGGCTGGTCGCTCGTGGGCGCCATCCTGCCGATCGTCGTCGGCATTATTCTGGGCAACCTCTTCCCCAGCTTTAAGAAGATGATGGCACCGGCACTTTCCGCCATCATCGTGCTCGTCTTCTTTGCCATGGGCTCGACCATGACTTTTGGTCAGCTTATCAACGGCGGTCTTCCCGGCATCCTGCTCGGCGTGATCTGCTCGGTGGTCTTTGCAATTCCCGTCATCGCGGTCGATAAGCTCACGGGCGGTACGGGTGTCGCAGGTGCGGCCATTTCAAGCTGCGCCGGAGCCAATGTGGCCACGCCTGCTGCCATGGCAAGCGTCAATGGGGCCATGTACGGTGGCGCCGTGCTCGCGACGGCTACGGCACAGGTTGCTGCCTGCGCAATCGTGACGGCTATTTTGACCCCGCTGGTCACCAGCTGGTGCTACAAGCATTTTGAGGGCCAGGGCAACGGCGATAGCAAGGCAACGACCGACAAGGCCGCCGCAGCCGCCTAATGCCAAGCGGCAATCAAAGCTAAAAACTAGCTACGCCACAGGGCGGCCACGGGGGATCCCGTGG
>UMFY01003492.1_pt1 | contig 12707 bp, 8 predicted proteins | sample 1965121 | NCBI WGS metagenome assembly UMFY01 (sample SAMEA4836057, study PRJEB28245) | human gut metagenome | biome: gut microbiome; material: fecal sample | place: Denmark | collected 2008
GCCAAGCAGGAGGACTCCTACAAGGAGCATGAGCACCTGTTGGCCATGGAGCAGGAAATGCTCGGCAAGGTCGAGGTGCCGTACCGCATCATCGATACCGCCGCCGGCGATCTGGGCTCCTCCGCGGCACGTAAGTTCGACTGCGAGGCTTGGGTGCCGACCCAGGGCCGTTACCGTGAGCTGACCTCCACCTCCAACTGCACCGAGTATCAGGCCCGTCGTCTGAACATCCGCGAACGTATGGAGGATGGCAACACCCGCGCCGTCTCCACGCTGAACGGCACGCTGGCCACCACCCGTTGGCTGGTCGCCATTCTCGAGAACCACCAGCAGAAGGACGGCTCCATCGAAATTCCGAAGGCCATGCGTCCGTACATGGGCGGCAAGGAAGTCATCGAGCCGACCAAGTGGGAAGCCTGATTTTCCAAGACGTTCGCGTCTGATATGAATCCGTGAAAGCGGCGTTGGCATTTGTGCCGGCGCCGCTTTTCGTATGTTGGACGGTCCCAGTGCCGTTTGTGTCGTTCTGGGCAGATGCGTGTGCGGTTTTCTGTTGGAAGCGACGGGGATGGAGGCTGTGCCAGGTGTCGCACTTCCGCGCACTGTGGTATATTGGCGTTTCGTGCGTAGCAGCGATGTTAGGCGCAAGGGTAGATGTCTGAGCGGTCTAAAGAGACGGTCTTGAAAACCGTTGAGGTGCAAGCCTCCGCGAGTTCGAATCTCGCTCTGCCCGCATCAATCAAGGGCTTACCGAAGGATTTTTCGGTAAGCCCTTTTCCATGCCGTTTATGGCGATTGTCGTTGTCGTGGCGGCAACGTCACACAATCCGTCGATCCGCGGCCCAACGGGTGAGCTCGGAACGGTTCGACAGCTGCAGTTTGCGCAGCACCGAGCTCATATGGGTCTCCACGGTCTTGATGGAGATGAACAGTTCCGAGGCCACCTCCTTGTACGTGTAGCCGCGCGCGATCAGCCGCATGACCTCCTGCTCGCGGTTGGACAGCCGGTCCAGCTCGTCATCGTGGATCGGGCCGCCGAACGCGCCGTTCGCGCTCGGACCGTTCTGGAAGGCGGACAGCACGAATCCCGCCAATTTCGGCGAGAACACGGCGTAGCCCTCATGCACCTGCTTGATGGAGGACACCAGGTCGTCGCCGGAAATAGTCTTCGTCACATATCCCTGCGCACCGGCGCGGATCACGGAACCGACATCCTGCGGAGAATCCGACACGGACAGCGCGAGGAAGACGGTATCGGGGGAGTATGCGCGCGATTTCGTGAGGATTTCGGCGCCACCGCCGTTCTCGCCGCCCGGCACATGCACGTCCAGCAGCACCACGTCCGGTTTGGTCTGCGCGATCATCGCCACTGACCCCTCCACGTCGGCCGCTTGTCCGACCACGTCGAAATACGGCTGCAACGTGGCGATCACGCCCGCGCGGAACATCTCATGGTCGTCCACGACGGCGATTCTGATGCCCTGTTCCCGCTCGTTCATTCCTGCTCCTTGGTTCGATTGATTCATTGCCGCACCTGCTGCATGTGCCGTGTTCATTGCGCCGATTGCACGCCCGTATCGCCGTCCGCTGTGGTGGTCGTAGCGCTGTCCGAATCCTCCGCCGCTCCTGAAATCGGCATGTGCATGCGCACCTCCGTGCCCCAGCCGGGCCTCGACACAATCTCCACTGTACCGCCGCGGCGCTTGATACGTCCGATGATGGACTCGCGGATGCCCAGGCGATTCGCTGGAATGGCGTCGACGTCGAAGCCGTCGCCATGGTCGCGTACGAACACCTCCACCAGCTTGTCGCCGGCCTCGCAGTAGACGGACACCGGTTCGCCGCCGTGCGTCACGGCGTTGACGAGCGCCTGCTGCGTGGCGTCGAGCAGCGCGTCGGTCTGCGCGCTCGGCCGCGCGTCGCCCACCGTCACCACCTCGATCGGCTTGCCGTGCGTGTCCTCCACATGCGCTGCGATCTGCTTCAAACCGGCGTTGACGGAACGGTCCGACGTGGTGCGCTCCTGATATAGCCATTCGCGCAACTCGCGTTCCTGCTGCCTTGCCAGTGAAAACACGGTCTGCTGGTCATCGGCGTGCAACTGGATCAGTGCCAGCGTCTGCAGCACGCCGTCGTGCAGGTGGGCGGTCATGTCGGCGCGCTCCTCCTCGCGTTCCTTCAGCGCGCGTTCCGTGCCCAAATCACGCACCAGCGTCATAATCCACGGCACAATCGCCAGCAGCACGCCGACAAGCAGCGCCAAACCGGCGACGAGCATGGTGAACGTGGCGTGCCGTGCGGACTGCATAATGCGCACGTGGGTGGCGATGTAGATCGCGTACGCGACGAAAATGACCGCGATGCCGCCGAGCATCGTCCATAATTGGCCGTCCTTCGCGTTGAACCGCAGCCAGGAGACGCCGACGCCGACCACGCCGAGCAGCAACGGCACAATCAGCGTGCCTTCAATGCCTTTCGCCGCCATCGCCACGCATAGGCCCAGCATAAGCAGTCCCGCCATGGCCAGCAGCGCGGGTCTCGGCGCGTTGGCGAACATCTGTTCCAGGCTTTCGGACGATTGTGCTCCGCTGCCGGATTGCATGCCGTCCGCGTTGCCGTCGCTGTCTTGCGATTGCGCGCCGCCGTTTCCGACGTTCCTTAGGTTTCTTACGTTCCTCACGTTGCCGTGGGACAGCGGCGCGTTCTCGACGGGCTGGCTGCCGGCGATGACGTACGCCTGCTGGACCGGGTCTCCGACGGGTACGGTGATCCACAGAAAAATATAGGCGATCGCGCCCGCACCGAAGAAAAACGTGGTGACCACGAAAATGAAACGGATGAGATGAACTGACACACCCAGATGCATGCTGATGGCCTTGGCCACGCCAGCGACCTCGCGGCCGTACGTCGGGCGCAGCAATGGCAGTCGCGCCGGCTTGGACGGCACGGGACGGCCTTCGCGCAGGGCCTGCACGTAGCACCAGCGCATGTAGACCGCGCTGGCCTGGTCGTACTGTTCCTGCGTGTATCGCGGTTTGGCTAAGGACTTCATGCTTCCATTGTGCCCTGTCGGGGATGCCGATTCAGGGCTTTCAGCTGGTGTTCAGGGCAGATTCAGGGTGTTCCCCGATACGTATGACGGCTGCGGATTGCTGTAATGGAGATATGAGCAACGCAAACAACAATCCGCAAGGCGGCAGTGCCGCTGGTTCTGCCGAACCGCAATCGCAGCCACGGCCGCCGATGTATCAGCCGCAGCCGAATCGCGGCAATCGATTCTTCGCATGGATCCGCTCCAGCCGGATCGCGCGCGGCCGCAACCGGTGGATCGCAGGCGTGTGCGACGGCGTGGCGCGCCGCTTGGGATGGAACGCCACCCTGGTCCGCGCGCTGGTGATTCTCACCTCGCTACTGTTCGGCGCCGGAGCGGCGTTCTACGCATTGGCCTGGTTCCTGCTACCGGACGAGACGGATGGCCGGATCCTGTGCGAGGAGCTGGTCAACGGCCATTGGGATTGGAACTGCACGGGCGCGCTGGTATGCGCCGCGGTGGCGCTGTGCCTGCCCGGCGCCGGATGGCTGGCGTTCGGCGTGGCCGTGCTGGTGTTCTGGCTGCTGGTGAACCGCCAGTCGTATGCGGCGAGCTGGCAGCCGCCGCAGCAGGGCGGATCGTGGCCTGGGCAGCCTGCTCAGCCCGTTCAGCCGGGACAGCCGGTGCGGCCTGCGCAATCGCAATATATGCCGCAGCCGATGTCCACGAACACGGCCACCACTGCAAACATGCCCGGCACGCCAGGCCAGCCGATGCCGCAGCCGACGTGTCCCGCGCCTTCCGGCTACCAGCAGTACGCGCGTCCCGTCCAATCGCCATACCAGACGTTTCAGCAGCCGGTGAACCCGCCTGCAGCGTTTGCCACGGCCAATGTGCCGCCGACCTTCACCGCTCCGCCGACGGTGGCGGCGCCGCAGTCGAAACGCGCCCGCCGCAAGCCAGCCGGACCGCTGCTGGTACTGGTGACGCTTGGCTTGGCATTGCTGGCGATCGCCGGATCTGGCTGGTACGCCATTACGATGCCGGTTGATTGGGATTACGCCTTGCGCGTGCTGCGTCTCGCCACACTGTGCTGCGGCGGCATCTGCCTGGGAATCGGCGTGGTGATCGTCGTGCTTGGTTGCATGGGCCGTCGCACCGGCGGCCTGCATCCGCTGGCATGGTGCGCGGCGTTCATGGCCGTGGTGATGACGTTCTGCACGAGTGCGGTGGCATGGGAAAGCCGCGATTGGATGATGTCGAATGACTACCACCGCACGACGGTCTCCGGCATCGTGACATGGAGCGACACCAGCGACGCCCAGATGAAACGATACGAACAGGGACTGGTGGTGGTCGGCAAGAACTACGCCAACGATGTGCTCGACATCGATTTGAGCGGATATCCGGCAGCGCATGGCAAGCACAAGGTCAAGCTCAACGACGGCACGTACGGCGAAAGCTCATGTCCGACAGGGAAGCTGAATCTGGTGGTGGTGAACGCCCAGGTGGTGGTCACGCTGCCGGACGGATGCCAGTGGTCGGTCAGCGATCCGGACGACGGCTACACCAACGTCACGGATTACATAGGAGGGCCGGACGGGATTACGTTCTTCAACGGCACGGGCTTCATGGGCCTGTCCCTCGACGAGAACGATGATTCGGGACTCGGCCATCATGGCGTGAACAAGGGCGTTCCGGCGCTCAACGGCACCACCGATTTCGACGATTCCGGCGATGATGATGCGGGCGATGCCGGTTCGGATACGGAGAACGATTCGCAGGATTCGGTATACGCCGGCACGGATCTCGACAAGGCATTCAAAACGATCTACGAGAACAAGTGGTATTGGCCGTCGATCGATTCGGACAAGGCTCCGGAGGAACCGGATCTGTATGTCAACGTCGATGGAACGGTCGGCGGCAGTGTCACCATGCAGTACACGTCCGACAGCAAGCTGCCAGTGGGAACGACGGGCGGCCAATCGCATGGCAGCGTCGATGGAAAGAACGTCGGGAAAAGCGCCAGCGGAAAGGAAACGAAATGAGTGACGAGAAAACCCGTGAAGTGCCGTTGGCCGACGTCATGGGAATCGCGGAGGTCTCGGACGAGCCCACGGAAACCCTGCCGGCCGTCGACGATCCGGGCGAGGCGAAGACCGAATCGTTCCAGAAGCCGTTCGACGGCGGTCCGGAAGCGCAGAGGAAGTTCGAATCGCAGGACGAGGCCGAATCGCTGGAAACCTCCGGACAAGACATGCGCGGAAGCTTTGCGGGCCGTTCGGCACGTCCGACCGGTTCCGTCAAATCGGCTGATCCAGCCAAATCAGCCGAGCCGGTCGACCCCTCCAAGCAAGTGCGCATCGGCAAAACGGACGGCGAGCTGGTAATCCGCCCGTCCGGACCAAGCACCGGAACCATCGTGCTGGGCGTGTTCTTCTGCCTGATCGGCCTGATGTCCATGCTGTGCCTGCTGCCCATCGGCGCATGGCGGTGGATGCCGAATCCCTCGACGCTGTTCTTCTACGTGGTCGGCGGTCTCGGCGCGCTGCTGCTCATCATTTCCGTGGTCTGGGCCGTCGTCGCCGCGGTGCGTCTGCGCCGACGGGAACGCCAGTCAGCAGAACAGTCCCCAGAAAGCCAGCAGCGCCAACGATAGCGCCGCCGACACCACCACACACGTGGCCACGATGACATGGCCGGATCCGATGCATGCTTTTCCATCTTTTCCTATATCGCATCGGCTTCCGGCTGCGGCATCGTGGCCATTATTCATATCCGCATCGTCATCTATGCTTGCAATCGCGCGATTCCTAGCATGACGACGGCACGCGTCCACGATGATTTCCGCCAACAGCCAGGCGAACGCGACAAGGCTCAGCCATGTGAGCATGACGATGGCATGCCAGTTCTTGGCAAGCACCGCCGAATTGTCGGTCAACGAGATCGCATCAATGATGACGGTGACCAGATACGCCAGGAACACGCCGGTCGTGCCGACGGCAAGGAGGGTGTTGAGCGCCAGTGCGGCGCGCATGCCGACCGGGAATCGATGGTCGGTTATTGCGATTGGACGTGCCGCATTCGGTTGTGTGGATGGACCTGTCGGTGTGGTCGCATCCGTTGAAAACATTGAAGTCGAATCCGTTGGCTCCGCCGGTTCCGTCGAAGCCGAATCGTGCGATACCCGCCGTGACGCACGGCGCTCGCGCACCCAGCCGGCGATGAGCAGAATTGGCACGCCGCACATCGCCAGCAGCGCGCAGAGCAGGCAAACCGCGATTGCGCCGACAATCACACCCATCGACTTCACCAGCGCGGGCGGGGTCTTCAGCGGTGCCGCGACCGTCTGATTCGGCTGCGTTCCGGCGATCATCGGCGTTGCCCAGCCGTTCGCACCCGTGCCGCTCGTCACCGCGTTGATCCAATCCTCCAGATCGTGCGTGTAATGCGGTTCCAACGGCAGTCCCGGAACCGTCTGATTCGAACCGGATCGAAGCTGATGGTTCGCGTCATAATACCGCAGCGTCACATTCGTATTGCCAGCCTGGTTTGCGGCTTTGATCAGCAGCCGCGCGCCCTGTTCGACCGGCATGGCTGTGTCCTTGACGCCATAGTTGATAAGCAGCGGCATGGTGAGCGATGTGCGGTATTTGGCCGCGTCGAAATCCGCATAGGCGAGTCCCATGCGTTGTGTGCCAAGGCTGGTGATGCGCGGAATAAGCTGCTTGACGGCATCGGGTGCGCCCGCGGCGGTCAGATAATTGGTGGCTGCGAGCGTCATCTGCTGACGGCCCGAAACGACCGGGGGAGAGGTGAGGATGGCGAAGGCAAGATCCGGATGCTGTTGCGTCAGCACGGTGGCGATCCATGTGCCTTCCGATTCGGCGTAGATGCCGGTTTCCGATCTGCTCACGCCCGGCCATTTTCTCAGGATTTCCAGCGATTTCGCATAGTCGTGCGCGCTGGACACGTAGTCGCGGTGCAGCATGGTGTAGTTGTCGAGCCGCTTGTCCGGCACGAGAGTGGTGATGCCGGCCGACGCCATCGCGTTCGCCACGTCGCCGAACGCCTCCGACGATTTGCCGGTGCCCGAACCGTGCAGGAACAGGCATGCGGGACGATCTGCCGGCGCGTCGAGCGGCTCGCGAACGATGGCATTCACGGTTTTGCCGCCGTCCAACGCGACCGTGATATGCGTTTCCTTGGTGCGGTACGCGCCCTCCTGCGGGGTTTTGAGCACGGCACCTGTGGCCGGGTCAACGGCTTGGATAGCGGTATTGGTCGTGGTGAGCGTGATATGGTCCGTGAACGGCTCGACCTGCCATTTCGGCGCCATCGCATTGCCGAGCGCGCATAGGACCATGGTCAGAAGAAGCGCCAGCGCGGTAGTCGCCGCGCAGGTGACGAGAATTCGTTTCACAATGCTTCGCACGGTACGCCACTCTAGTCGTATTCGGCGTGCGTGGCGCGGAAAACACGGAATCATGGGGAATCCGCGGAACGATCGCAATTCCTGCGCCGCGAGTCAATGCTCCCGTGCCGTAAAACAATACGAAATCAGGGGAAAATCGCAATAATCCCCTCCACAATCCACCTGTGGATATGTGGAAACCCGTCGGTTTCGCCGCACCTTTCCGCCAAACCGACGCTGAGCGTCCTCCAACCGTCGGTTTGATATTGCGATTTCCGCCAAACCGACGCTGAGCGTCCTCCAACCGTCGGTTTGATATTGCGATTTCCGCCAAACCGACGCTTAGACCCTCCTCAGCGTCGGTTTCGCGGATTGGGGGCGATGGGATTGACGCTGAGATGGGATTTGGGGGAGAAGGATGGGAAGGTTGGGATGGGGCTAGGCGCGGGCTTCGTAGCGACGGGTGTAGCGCACCAGCAGGATGACGGCGAGCAGGCTGATCGGCGCGCCTGCGATGCCGGTGAAATGGTAATTCATCGCCGTCGCGGTCAGTGCCGCTCCGCCGACGATGGAACCGATCGCATTGCCGAAATTGAAGGCGATTTGTACGGCGGCACCGGCAATCAGCTCGCCGCCGCCTTCGCCCGCCTGCACCATCAGCAGTTGCTGTGGCGATGAATTGAAGAACAGCGCGAAACCGATGATGAACGTCAGCAACGCGGTGGTCGCATGATTACCGGGCAACAGGAAGACCAGCAACAGTCCGCACAAGGCGATGCCGTGCGATAGCGCCGCGGTCGCGCCCGCCTTCCACAGGTCGGTCAGCCTGCCGCCCACGATGCCGCCGACCACCATGCCGAGGCCGGCGAGCACCATCAGTATCGGCACCATCGTCGCCGACCATCCGCCGGTTTTCTGCAACCACGGCGACACGTAGCTCCACCAGCAGAAGATGCCCGAATTGCCGAAGAACACGGCCAGCAGAATCAGCCACGGGCCGGGATGGGTGAGGAAGCGGAACTGCCCCTTGATGCCGGCGTCCTTGATCGGATCGATGGACGGCACCCACAAAATCACCACGACGATCGTCATAAGCGCCCAGGCGGCCAGAATCGCAAACGCCAGCCGCCAGGACATCGCCTCGGCGAGCAACGTTCCCGCGGGCACGCCCAGCATGTTGGCCACCGTCTGGCCCATCACCATCATGGACACGGATTGCGCCTCCTTGCCCTTGTCGGCAAGCGTTTTGGCGATCAGCGTGGCCGTGCCGAAGAACGCGCCATGCGGCAGGCCGGAAATGAAACGCGCCACCAGCAGCATCGGCGAGCAGAAGGAGACGGCGCTGAGCGTGTTGCCGACCAACGCGATGGCCATGAACAGGATGATGAGATGCTTCGGCGGCACCTTGCGGCCGAACACCAGGATCAGTGTGCCGACACACACGCCGATGGCGTATGCGGAGATGTAATGGCCGGCCGCGGGAATGCTGACATGCATGGCGGTGGCCGTCTGGGGCAGGATGCCCATCATCACGAATTCGGCGGCGCCGAGGATGAAGGCGCCGGAGGCCAGCGCCAGAATGCTTCTCTTCATGGGGATTCCTTATTTTGGATTGTCCGCCGAACCAGCACTTGGATGGTGCCAAGCGTCGGTTCGATATTGCGATTCCCGCGAAACCGACGGTGAGACGGTGCCAAGCGTCGGTTTGATGGAAAGGCAAAGAAAAAGGCGGAACCGAAGTTCCGCCTTAGTTGTCGGGCTGGCGGGATTTGAACCCGCGGCCTCTTCGTCCCGAACGAAGCGCGCTACCAAGCTGCGCTACAGCCCGTTTGGCAACAGTTGGATATATTACACGATTGGGCGCTGTATGCAAGGTCGGCGTGTCGCGTGTTGTGTAGTGGCTTCTCGGTACACTTGGGGCTTATGACTGAGACCAACGAATCCCAAGAGAATCAGAACGAAGAAGAGGCCGCAGTTCCCACCATGACCACGGTGGAACGCGCCGAAATGCTGCTGCAGCAGGATGCTGCGATTCGCGCCAAGATCAACGGCGGCGCCGCGCTGGACGAGGCCGTGGACCCGTCCAATAAGGAATTCGGCCCGCTGGCCCACCCGGAGCAGGTGCAGATGCGTGTGGCCAAGCGCGCCATGATGCTTAAGGAAGGCATCCAGCCGTACCCGGTGACCCTTGACGTCACCGCCACCATCGAAGAGGTCCGCGCCAAGTATGACGGCAAGCTCGAAGCGGGCGACGAGACCGAGGACGTGGTCGGCATCGCCGGCCGCGTGCTGTTCCTGCGCAACGCGGGCGGCCTGTGCTTCGTGCAGCTGTCCGCCGGCGATGGCACCAAGATCCAGGGCATGATCTCCAAGAAGGAGATTGGCGCCGACTCCCTGAAGCAGTTCAAGCAGCTGGTCGACTTGGGCGACCACCTGTTCATCAAGGGCCGCGTGATCGCTTCCAAGACCGGCGAGCTGTCCGTGTTCGCCACCGAATGGGCCATCGCCGCCAAGGCGCTGCAGCCGCTGCCGGCGCTGCACAAGGACCTGAACGAGGACACCCGTACCCGCAAGCCGTACATCGGCATGATCGCGGACGAGAAGATCCGCAACATGGTGCGCAACCGTTCCAAGGCCGTCGCCTCCCTGCGCAAGACCTTCGCCGACCATGACTTCCTCGAGGTCGAGACCCCGATGCTGCAGACCGTGCACGGCGGCGCCGCGGCCCGTCCGTTCACCACGCATATGAACGCCTTCGACTTGGACCTGTACCTGCGCATCGCGCCGGAACTGTTCCTGAAGCGTTGCCTCGTCGGTGGCATCGACCGCGTGTTCGAAATCAACCGCGACTTCCGCAACGAGGGCGTCGACGCCACCCACGCCCCGGAATTCACCATGGTCGAGGCCTACCAGGCCTACGGCAACTACGACACCATCGGCGCGCTCGTCAAGCAGCTCGTGCAGGACACCGCCATGGACGTGTTCGGCAGCCACAAGGTGACCCTGCTGGACGGCACCGAATACGACTTCGGCGGCGAATGGAAGACCATCAGCATGTACGACTCTCTCTCCGAGGCCCTGGGCGAGGAAATCGTGCCGAACGGCGGCCCGGACAACCCCGGCACCTCCGTGGAGCACCTGGGCGAGATCGCCGACAAGCTCGGCGTGGAACGCGACGACGTGGAGAACCACGGCAAGCTCGTCGAACACCTGTGGGAGCACTTCTACGAGGACAAGCTGTACGAGCCGACCTTCGTGCGCGACTTCCCGGTCGAGACCTCCCCGCTGGTCAAGGGCCACCGTTCCAAGGCCGGCGTGGTTGAGAAGTGGGATCTGTACGTGCGCGGCTTCGAACTGGCCACCGGCTACTCCGAGCTCAACGACCCGGTCGTGCAGCGCGAACGCTTCGTGGCCCAGGCCAAGGACGCGCTCGCCGGCGACGAGGAGGCCTGCGACATCGACGAGGACTTCCTGGAGGCCCTCGGCGTGGGCATGCCTCCGGCAGGTGGCATGGGCATGGGCATCGACCGACTGCTCATCGCACTGACCGGCGCCACCATCCGCGAGACCATCACCTTCCCGCTTGTGAAGCCGCTGAACTGAGGCGGAGCCTCAGTTCAATATTCGGCTTCACGCGAGGCGGCCGAAGAGGAAGCCCTGTGGGCTTCCGTGCCGCCGGAGCCATCCTTAAAAAATAAAAGAGCAATTACTAAAGGGCGTTCCCAATACGGGAGCGCCCTTTTGCATACCCTCGCACACCCAACATCTAACATGAGATTCATGGAAATATCGACTTGGATTCGCGGCGCTCGCCTGAAAACCCTGCCGCTGGCGATCGCCCCAGTGGTTATCGGGGCCGCGCTGTCGTGGCGGGACGTGTTCCTTTACTTGCAGGGTGGCGATATATGGCATGAGCCGTGTCCGTTCTTCGGCGGGCAGCATGACTTGAGCGAATTGAAATTCGGTTCGCTGGTCGGCGAATGCCAGCGTTCCGCAGGCTGGTTCATCTTGGTGGCGGTGCTGTGCGGTTGCGTGGCGTTGTTCCTGCAGGTCGCCGCGAATTTCGCGAACGACTATTCCGACGGCATACGTGGCACCGACGAGGGGCGTGCCGTCGATTCCGCACGGTCATTTGCAAAAACACCATCCGCGGAATCGACTTCGACTCCGGAAATGCTTCCGGCATCGCAGCCCCAGCATGGCCCCGCCCGTCTCGTCGCGTCCGGCGTGAGTCCAAAGAAAGTACTTGCCGCGGCCGGAATCAACGCGCTGATCGCCTGCCTGTGCGGTCTGGCTGTCGTTACATTGACCGGCTACTGGTGGTTCATCCTGGTCGGTATCGCCTGTCTCGTGGCCGGCTGGTGCTACGTCGGCGGCAAACACCCCTATGGCTACCACTATTTGGGTGAGATATTCGTTTTCATCTTTTTCGGGCTCGTCGCCGCCTGCGGCACGATGTTCGCCCTGGCCGGCACAATCTCGACCGAAGGCATGCTCGGCGGCGCCAACGTCGGCCTCATCGCCGCCGCGGTCCTGTGCGTCAACAACCTACGCGACGTCGAAACCGACCGCACGCACGGCAAGCACACATGGATGACCGCTTTGGGCCGGCGCAACGGCACGGTTTTTGCGATTGCGCTGCTGTCCGTCGCCGTGCTGTTGCTCGCCGCTTATATACTGCTGCTGTCGACGCCTGCGATGCCGACAATCGCAATACTGGCGGTCACGTGCGCGATGTGCGCTGCCGCCGCCGTCGCGATCGCAAGAAAAAAATACGGCGAGGCGCTGCCGCTGTGCACGTTCTCCTCACTGGCGCTCGCCGCAACGTACGTGTGTTGCGTGGTGTTTGCCTAGCGCTGCAACGACAGTGCAACGAAATGAAAATTGTTGCAAAACGTGGGGCGTCAATCGTCGGAAACGGCTTGTTTTGGGTGTGCCAAGCGGTAGACTTGCAAGCATGACTTACAAACTAGTACTGCTCCGTCATGGACAGAGCGCATGGAATAAAACCAATCAGTTCACCGGCTGGGTCGACGTCCCGCTGACCGAGCAGGGTGTCGAGGAAGCCAAGAACGGCGGCCGCCTGCTCAAGGAGAAGAACGTCCTGCCTGACATCGTCTTCACCTCGATGCTGCGTCGCGCCATCAACACCGCCAACGTCGCGCTGGACGAGGCCGATCGCCTGTGGATTCCGGTCAAGCGCAGCTGGCGTCTGAACGAGCGTCACTACGGCGCCCTGCAGGGCAAGAACAAGACCGAGAT